>JAEEGJ010002225.1_pt1 | contig 119252 bp, 119 predicted proteins | sample 8958761 | NCBI WGS metagenome assembly JAEEGJ01 (sample SAMN16246546, study PRJNA631951) | gut metagenome | biome: gut microbiome; feature: rumen; material: RS-attached | host: Bos | place: Iran: Karaj | collected 2018-10 | reverse complement strand
CCTTGCGCTCATTGGCAGCTCGCCTATGAATTTTCCGGTCTGCCCGTTCATCGCAAAACGATAAACACTATCGTTAAAGCGGGTAGTCAGTAGCCATACAGGCAGCAGTGCGTAGTGAGAAGATTTGATGGAAAGCTGCACATTGCCTGAAAGCTCCTCAAGAATCCTTTTATGATTGAGTTCCTTTTTTGCCTGTGAAAGGGAACTCTTTTTTATGCGCTCCCGGGCGCGTTTCTCATCTTCCTTTGCGTCTTCATCGAGTCTTTCTGCAAGCATTCCCGGCAGATACCCTGCCGAAAAGGGCTGCAGATCCGACAAATCATAAGGCTCTATATTATCCATCAGATCGTCTGCAATCCGTTTTGAAGCATCAGCCGGAACCTTTTCAAATTCCAGACTGCCTGTCACTTCCTCCGTGAACTGCTCCGATTTTTTATCGTAGGTCACAAAGCTCGCCTTTATTTCCGCAGAACCGTCATAGAGTCTGAATGGCACATAAATGCCCTGAACATCGTCTATATCGAGCTTGCGCCGAAATACCTTCGGCTGCATAAACCGCTTGAAGAGATTTCTCTTTCGGTAGCTTTCGTATGCAGCGAGCACATCACCCTTTTCCTTTGCGAAAGGAATGACATAGTCAGGCTTTAAAAGCCCCGAAAGCTGCGCAGGCACCACGGCATTGTTTCCGCAGTAAGGGCACGTCAGTGCCGCCGTTACGCTGCTTGAATACATCTCTGCGCCGCAGGCAGTGCATCTGAATGCGGATAGATTCCCATCGGATATTTTCGCTGTCTCATCATTTGAGACAGCCTTTATATTAAATTCGCGCGGCTCTGTTTTTTCGCCGCAGTGATCGCAGCAAAGCATTTGAAGCTTTACGTCAAAGCGCAGCGGCGCACCGCAGTGCGGGCAGCGGGCAGCTTCGGCCTTTAGTGAAGTATCAGTCATACATTCCTCCTCACGGAAATATTAACAGATACCATAGTCTTTTGCAAGGCGTTTACTACCGCTGCCACCACACTTACTTTTTATGGCAGCAGCCGCACATGGCACAATTTGAGCAGCTGCAGCCGCAGGAAGATTTGCCTTTGCGTCTGTCCACTACCAGCTTTCTGATAATGAGCACAACGACGCAGGCCAGAAGTATGCTTATTATCCAATCTGCCATTTTAGTAATTCCTTTCCTTTAATCTCGTTTCTTCTGTGTATTTCTTGAAGAAAAGCATGTAAATCATGACTCCGAGCACGATGGCTGCCGCAATCAGACCGATTACATTCACATTTCCGGTGAATAATCCGCCAAACTGGTTGATCATCAAAGCTATCGCATAAGCGAATCCGCACTGATAACCGATTGCGAACCATGTCCACTTTGTGTTGTTCATTTCGCGCTTGATTGCGCCGATAGCCGCAAAGCAAGGTGCACAGAGCAGGTTGAATACGAGGAACGAAAAGCCCGTAACACTTGTGAACGCATTTGCCAGTGCTTCCCAAGCGGTGAGCTCGCCGCTTCCGTAGAGAATACCCATAGTGCCGACGATATTTTCCTTTGCCACAAGGCCTGTGATCGAAGCAACGGCTGCCTGCCAGTTGCCCCAGCCCAGAGGTGCGAAAAGCCAAGCGATTCCGCCGCCGATCTTTGCCAGGATTGACATGTCGAGCTCGTCTTCTGAGAGCATTCTGAATCCATCCTCCGCAAAGCCAAAGAAGCTTGTGAACCAGATGATAATCGTCGAGAGGAGAATGATTGTGCCGGCCTTTTTAATAAATGACCAGCCACGCTCCCACATAGAGCGGAGTACGTTTCCGAGTGTCGGCATATGATAAGGAGGCAGCTCCATAACAAATGGTGCAGGCTCGCCCGAGAACATCTTTGTCTTTTTGAGCATGATACCTGAAATAACGATTGCCGCCATTCCGATAAAGTAAGCCGAGGTTGCAACCCAAGCGGAGCCGTTAAAGATTGCGCCTGCGATCATCGCTATGAAAGGCACCTTTGCGCCGCAAGGGATAAAGGTTGTAGTCATAATTGTCATTCTGCGGTCACGCTCGTTTTCTATTGTACGACTGGCCATAACACCCGGCACGCCGCAGCCAACGCCGACAAGCATTGGAATGAAGGACTTACCCGACAGTCCGAACTTACGGAACACTCTGTCGAGCACGAATGCGATACGAGCCATGTAGCCGCACGATTCGAGGAATGCAAGCATGATGAACAGAACAAGCATCTGAGGCACGAAGCCGAGAACCGCACCGACTCCGGCTACGATACCGTCCAAGATCAGGCCGCTGAGCCACTCCGAAGCACCTGCCGCCTCAAGGCCGCTTCCGACAAGTACAGGGATACCCGGAACCCAGGTGCCGTAATCAGCCGGATCAGGCTCATCACCGATTGCATCGAGTGTTGCAAGCGCAGCGTTATAGTCATCGATTGTTGCTTCCTCTTCGGAGATTTCGAGAGTTTCGTCATCAAGCACCTCATAGGTGAATGTATCGCCGTCAAGCGCACCGTTTTCTTCGATATAGATGTCATATCCGTCAACTATTGCACTCGCCTCGCCGTACTCCTCACTGATTTCACCGTAGCCACCATCCATTCCGAAGAGGTGGAAGCCGTCTCCGAACAGTCCGTCGTTTGCCCAGTCTGTTGCCGGAGCACCTACGCCTACCATTGCAATCCAGTAAACGAGGAACATTATAACCGCAAAAATCGGAAGACCGAGCCAGCGGTTTGTAACCACTTTATCGATTTTGTCCGAGCTGGTCAAGCTGCCCGCATTATGCTTTCTGTAGCATGACTTTATTACTTCCGCTATGTATATGTAACGCTCGTTTGTGATGATGCTTTCGGCATCGTCATCGAGCTCATTTTCAGCCGCCAGGATATCGTTTTCGATATGAGCGAGCGTATCCTTTGGAATATTGAGGCGCTCGAGAACCTTTTCGTCGCGCTCAAAGACTTTGATTGCGTACCAGCGCTGCTGCTCTTCAGGCAAGCCGTGTACTGCTGCTTCCTCAATGTGAGCTATAGCATGCTCTACAGGGCCGGAGAAGGTGTGCATAGGGACGGTCTTTGCATTCTGTGCGGCCGCAATTGCAGCTTCGGCAGCTTCCTCGATGCCTGTTCCCTTCAGGGCCGAGATTTCAACAACTCTGCAGCCAAGCTTTTCAGCAAGCCCCTCTGTGTCGATCTTGTCGCCGTTTTTACGCACAACGTCCATCATGTTGACAGCGAGTACGACAGGAATGCCGAGCTCTGTCAGCTGGGTTGTGAGGTAAAGGTTTCTTTCAAGATTGGTTCCGTCGATGATGTTCAGGATAGCATCGGGACGCTCACCAATCAGATAATTTCTGGCTACCACTTCCTCGAGTGTGTACGGAGAAAGTGAGTATATTCCCGGAAGGTCGGTAATGGTAATACCATCGTGCTTTTTCAGTTTTCCTTCCTTTTTTTCTACTGTAACTCCCGGCCAGTTTCCGACAAACTGATTGGAACCGGTCAGGGCGTTAAATAGCGTTGTTTTACCGCTGTTCGGGTTGCCGGCAAGGGCAATTCTGAGATTCATGATATTTCATCCTTTCCGTTTTCAAAATTGATTATTCTACTTCAATCATTTCAGCATCCGCTTTGCGAATCGAGAGTTCGTAATTTCTTACGGTTACTTCAATCGGATCACCGAGCGGCGCCACCTTGCGAACATATATGGGTGTGCTCTTTGTAATGCCCATGTCCATGATGCGGCGTCTTACGGCTCCTTCACCGTGCAGGCGAACAACCACTGCTGTTTCGCCGATTTTGACATCTCTTAGTGTTTTCAATTCCGTGTCCTCCTTATACTTTAAACCATAATTTTTCTTGCCAGCTCATCGCTGACAGCAACGCGGCTTTCCTTTACCTTTACGATAATGTTCCCGCCAAAGATGCTGACAACGCTGATTTCGCCCCCGACGTTAAAGCCGAGGTCCGCCAGATGTTTTTTAACTTCCGGTGTGCCGCCAATCTTTTTTATGATTTGCACTTGGTTAAGTTCTGCAAAATTCAGAGGTATCATTTTTTCTCCTCCTAAAGTTTACTAATTAGCTTAGGCTAACTTGTGCCTTTAAAAAATGTTAGTCATCGCTAACCATATTTATTGTAGTTAGCTTTGCCTAACTTGTCAAGTGGGCTTAGAAAAATATTTAAGATTTCAATATTCAGAATATGGCTTGAAATGCGTTGCTTTTTTTACTACTTTATGCTAATCTAGGTGTATCTTATAGGAGGTGTCGTTATGGCAATGCTTGAATCCGGAGAAATGTATTTGGAAACCATACATGTCCTTTCACAGAAATCTGCAAGTGTCAGGAGTATTGATGTGGCGGAGGAAATGGGCTTTTCGCGTCCTTCGGTCAGCCGTGCGATGGGGATCCTGAAGAAAGACGGCTTTATCGAAATTGATGGGCAGGGCTTTATAAAGCTTACCGAAAAGGGAGAAAAGCAGGCGATGAGAATATACGAAAGGCATGTGCTGCTGACTGATTTATTTGAAAGAATCGGTGTCAGCAAAGAAACTGCCGAAGAGGACGCCTGCCGTATAGAGCATTATCTGAGCGATGAGACGTTCGAAGCCATAAAGGCGCGCATGAAGTTATATGAAAAATAAAAAGCGGCAAGCCGCTTTTTTTATTGCTGTTATTGATGATATTTCTGCTATTTCCGCATTACTTGCACAGCCCCTTCAGGAACAAAGGGAGCACCTGCTGGGAGTACTGGCAGAGCGAATAATTGCCGTTGCATAGGCACCAGTCGTACATCATGCCGCGCTCGAATACCGCATACGCCTTTGTAATGTCGTTTATGGAAAGATCGTCGCGGAACAGTCCCTTTTCCTGGCCTTCGATGGTAATCTGCCTGAGAAGCTTGTAATATGTGCGGTCGGGCTCCAAAAGGTGGCGTTCGCCCTTTGTCACGAGCTGGGTGCTGAAAAGCCTGCACAGCAGGGAAACGGAGACCGTGTTTTCAATCATCAGGAAAAGCTCCCTGTTCATATAGACCAGTTTGTCAAGAGGGCTCATGCCTGCATCGATGGTTTCCGTTATTTCGTCGTATTTTTCGTCAAAGAGGACGGAAAGGGAACCGAGCAGGGCATCCTTTGACTCGAAATAGTGATAGAATGAGCCCTTTGAAGTGTTTGAAGCTTCAACTATGTCATCAATTGTCGTGTTGTCATACCCATATTTATAGAAAAGCTGCCATGCCGCAGTCACTATGCGTGACTTAGTTTGATTTTTGGCGGATTTTTTCATTTTTTGACTCCTTTTCGAAATGTTTTAATTTTGTTTCTAAATCAAGTCTATAATTGAGTTTACTATAAAATTGCTGTAATTTCAAGAGATATTAGAGAAATCTACGATAGATACTAATAAAAAGTCTACGATTTAGTCGATATTTCACTCAAGATAGAAAAATGATATTATGCAAGGGTAGAAATTGAAAAGACTTCAAAAGGAGAGACAAAGTGTTTACATCGGAAACAATAGTATTTATTCTGTACTTCGTAATTTTGTTTTTCGTCGCTATGGTGTTTTTCTTTAACGGCGGGAACAGAAATCAAAAAGACTATTTCCTCGGCGGCCGCACCATGGGACCATGGGTTACGGCAATGTCAGCGCAGGCATCGGACATGTCCGCTTGGCTCCTCATGGGGCTGCCGGGTTCCATACTTGCTTTTGGCTTCGGGCAGATCTGGATCGGCATCGGTCTTGCGCTCGGAACCGCGGCCAATTGGATATTATGTGCAAAGAGACTCAGAAAGTTTTCAAAGGTTGCGGGCGATGCCATTACGCTTCCTCAGTATCTTACAAATCGCTTTAAGAGCGAAAAGAACACTCTTCAGGTTATCTGCGCAATCATTTTTTTAATTGCATTCACAGTATATGTAGCCTCTGCTTTCGTTGCGGGGACATCCGTGTTTACGATGCTTTTCCCAAGCATGCCTGAAAAGACAGCGATGATTCTCTTCGCACTCATCATTGTGGGCTACACATTCCTCGGAGGATTTAAGGCCGTCTGCTGGACAGACTTTTTCCAGGGGCTTTTAATGCTGATTGCGCTTTTGGCCATTCCTATCATTGTTATGGCGACTCAGAATCTCGACACATCAGCTTTGGCAAATGTGTATGAATATACCGATGCCTCCGGGCAGGTGGTGTCCTGCAACTTCGGCTCAGGTCTCTTTTCTGCATCGTGGAAGGATGTCGTATCCGGCCTTGCATGGGGGCTTGGCTATTTTGGCATGCCGCATATCATTGTGCGCTTCATGTCTATAGAAAAGCCTTCGATGATAAAGAAGTCTGCCGCAGTGGCAATCGTGTGGGTGGTTCTTTCGCTTGGCGCAACCTGCCTCGTTGCTTACTTCGCGAGAATGATCGTTGCGGAGGAGCTGCTTACAGTAGGTGCGCAGAAGACGGTCTTCATCGTGATGGCGCGTAAGTTCTTCCCACCGGTTATTTCGGGCTTCCTCCTGGCAGCAATCATGGCCGCATCGGTGTCGACCGCCGACTCCCAGCTGCTGGTGGCTTCGAGCTCGTTTACGTCAGACCTCTACAAGCCGCTCATTCGCAAAGATGCCGCAGAGAGGGAAGTTCTCTGGGTGGGCAGAGTGGCTGTAATAATAATCGCTGTTGTGGCTTTCATGATAGCATCCTCCAAAGGCTCGGGCGCTCAGGCCATCATGAATCTGGTAGAGAACGCCTGGGGTATCTTCGGCGCAGCCTTCGGCCCTGTAATGATTCTCTCCTTCTTCTGGAGGCGTTTCAATTACAAGGGCGCGGTCTGCGGCGTTATTACCGGTGCAGCGGTTGACATCCTGTGGCTGATATTCCTGTCGGGAGCAACGGGCATATATGAAATTCTGCCGGGATTTGCAGCAGGAGCTGTTGCAGCTGTAATTGCAACGCTTGTGAGCAAGGCACCGGATGCCGAAGTAACCGCAATCTTCGACAAGGCCAGCAGCACCACCTTCGACGACTAGGCGAATCTGGGGACAAGGCGAATCTGGGGACAGGCACCAAATTAGAAAAAATTCCATTTCGGGGACAGGCACCAAATTAGAAAAAATTCCATTTCGGGGACAGGTCGGAATGGAATTTTTTGTATAATTATTGGATAAAAGTTTAGAAATCGACTGACAGAATCGCAGAAAAGGGTTAAAATATGTATGGATAACAAAACATCGTGCATACTTCATGCATATTGCGTAGAGTTAATTAATTATTCGGACCTGTCCCCAAAGTGGAAAAAAGGCTAATTTGGTGCCTGTCCCCAAATTTGCGGAAATTCCAATTTGGTGCCTGTCCCCAGATTGGAATGAGGATATTAATAGCTGAAGACGAAAAAGAAATAGCAAAAGGGCTGAAGTTTATACTCGAAAAGCAAAAGCTTTCGGTGGACATAGCCGGCGACGGTGAGGAAGCCATGGATTTTTTCGAAACCACTCAGTACGACGTGGTCGTTTTGGATATAATGATGCCGCGCAAAAACGGCCTCGAGGTCCTAAAGGAAATCCGTGCGCGGAAGTCTGAGGTGCCTGTGCTGATGCTTACGGCAAAGGCCGAAATCGAAGACCGCGTGGCAGGGCTCGAAGCAGGTGCCGACGACTACCTGCCCAAGCCTTTCGCAACGGCAGAGTTTGTCGCAAGGGTAAAGGCACTGTCGCGCAGAAACAGCGGCTACACAGGCAATCTCATAGAGTTTGCAGGAACAAGCCTTGACTGCGACCGCTACGAGCTGGTCTGCGGTGAGCGGCACGCAGCACTGAACAACAAGGAGTACCAGCTGGCTGAACTCTTTTTCCGAAACCCCCGCATTGTCTTCTCGACAGAAAAGCTTATGGATAAGATATGGGGGCTGGATTCGGATGCGGAAATAGCGGTAGTTTGGACTTATATAGGCTTTGTCAGGAAAAAACTGCGAAGCATCTGCTCCGAAGCTGAAATAAAAACCGTGCGAGGTGCGGGATATCTGTTGGAGGAAACGAAATGATTAAAAAAATGCGTAAAAGGTTCGTTCTTTCGGCACTGCTTGCATTTGCACTCGTGATGGCGGTTATTATCTCAGGCATAAATATTGTTAATTATGTTCAAACTGCAGACAAGCAGGATAGGATGACAAGCATGCTCCTCAGAACGGGAGAGATGCAACCGCCTGCACCGCCCGAAAAGCCCGATGCCGAGCCAAAGCTCCCAGGTGATATGCGTGAGTTTGGCAGAGAAGCCCAGTTCACTACCAGGTTTTTCACTGTCACGCTGACAGAGGATGGCGAAATCGAAAGCATAAATGCGGACTATATTTCCGAAATAGATGAAGAAACCGCAGAGGAATATGCAAAGGCGGTGCTTGCAAAGGGCAGTGAAACAGGCTATTACGAATATTTCAGGTACAGAATCGGCGAAAGCGATGCCGGGGCAAAAGTACTTTTCCTCAACTCGGAAACACAGATTCAGTATATGAAAAGCCTTGCCCTTCTTTCGGTAACAATAGGAATAATCAGTCTGGCGGCCGTTCTGGTGCTGATAATAATCTTCTCCGGAAGGGCAATCAGGCCGTTTGCAAAGAATATCGAAAGGCAAAAGCAGTTCATCACCGATGCGGGGCATGAGCTGAAGACCCCTATTACGTCAATTGCGACAAGCGCAGACATCGCCGCTATGGAGCACGAAGGCGACGAATGGATAGAAAACATACAAAAGCAGACAGCAAGACTCAGCAAGCTGACGACAAACCTTGTCGCACTTTCCAGACTTGACGAAGAGCAGCCCTTCCCGGACAAGGCAGAGTTTTCGCTCACCGAGGCCGCATGGGAGATATCGGAGCCGTTTCCGGCACTGGCAAAAGCGCGCGGCAAGCTCTACGACGAGAGCATCGAAGAAGGCCTCAGCTGCTATGGAAGCAGAGAAGCAGTGCAGCAGATAATTTCCATACTCCTCGACAATGCTGTAAAGTATTCGGCAGGAAAAGGAAACATCAGCCTAAAGGTTTACGGCAAAGGCAAAAACAATATAATAGAAGTCAGCAATGATTGCAGGTTTGACAGGGAAATCGAGCCTGAAAGACTTTTCGACAGATTTTACAGAGTTGAGGACTCCCATTCCACGAGCACAGGAGGGACGGGGATTGGGCTTTCAATGGCCAGGGCTATTGCGGAAGCGCACAAGGGACACATTGAAGCGACTCTTACGGGGCGAGATAAAATAACTTTTAAAGTAACAATATAGATTGAACTAACGATTTAGAGTATGTGAGTGAGAATAATGAAGAGGTCTTTAAATCAAAAGAACAAATATATGTTGCTCCTTTTGGCATTCATATTTGTAGTGAATGTTTCGCTTGGCGTAGCACTTACGCGAGAATCCAGCGTTGCCATGAAGGAGCAGATACAGGCCAGGATGCTTGATGTGTCAAATGTGGCGGCATCTATGATTGACGGAGATGTGCTGGCAAATATTCAGGCAGACGATTTTTACAGCCCGGAGTATCAGGATATCAAGGATACCATGAGGCATTTCCAAGACAATGTTGAGCTCCGATACATTTATTGCGTTCGCAAAGTAGGCGAAAATGAGTTCATTTTCACGATAGATGCTGAAACCGAAGACCCTGCCGATTTTGGCGAGCCGGTTGTCTATACCGATGCTCTTTACAGGGCAAGTCTCGGCGAGGCTGCGGTCGACAGTGAACCGTATGAGGACAGGTGGGGCCGCTTTTACAGTTCTTACTCTCCGGTTTTCAGTTCCCAAAATGAAGTGGCGGGGATAGTTGCGGTGGATTTCGATGCAAGATGGTACGAGGGAAACATCAGACGTCAGCAGATTACGGTTTTTATAAACGCATGTCTTTCAGTGGGGCTGGGTTTTCTAATCGTGCTGGCTATTCTTTCTCAGTCCAAAAAGAGGGTGCAGTCAATTTATGTAAAGCTTAATAACCTTTCGCATGGCATAGAAACCATCGCGGATGAGCTGTCCGAAGGAAACAGCCTGGCAAAGCTGGAGCTGACAAAGAATGAGGAAAAGGCAAAGGCTTATTCGCACGGCGAGATAGATGCCATAGAAAAGAAGATACTGTACTTGCAGGAATTCGTTTCTGCTCAGATTGTAAATGTCAAATCAAAGGCTTATATAGACGGACTGACAGGTCTGGCGAACAGAACCGCATATTTGGAATATGCAGGTCAGCTCGACGACCAGATCAAGTCGGGTTCGGCTCATTTTTGGATAGCAATGTTCGATTTGAACGGTCTAAAGGCTCTAAATGACACTCAGGGCCACGACAAGGGAGACCTTATGCTGATGGAATCAGCAGCGCTTTTCAAAAAAGCATTTGGAAAGGAAAAGCTTTTCCGCATCGGTGGTGACGAGTTTGTTGTAATTATTGAAGGTAAAACGGTGCCGGAAGTTGAGCGACTCTTTGAAGAGTTTGGTGAACTTGTCTCCGCAAAGAACAGTGGAAATGAACTGATCAGCAGCATATCAAAGGGATATGCCGAATTCGATCCCGGCTGCGATAAATGCTTCAATGACACCTTTACGCGTGCTGACAAAGCAATGTATGCGGACAAAAAGGCATATTACGAAAAGTTTGGCGACAGACGGGGCAGATAAAGGCGAAAAAGCAGTAGAAACATTGAAAACGCAAAGGACATTACTTCGGTAATGTCTTTTTTTATATTGTTTTAAAAATTTTAAACTTTTTTAAGTAGATTTTAGGTTGACCTCTTAATATAAAGCTACAAACACGAAAGGAGGTACCTTATGGAGCACGAAACAAACGGCCTGAGCGTTAATGATAGACCTAAAAAGTTCAGGCATGAGCTTAAATACAAAATACCCTATAGCGACTACCTTGCGATGAAAAGCAGATTGAGTCATGTAATGAAAAGAGATCCGCACACAGAGGTAGACGGGACATACATAATCCGAAGCATCTACTTTGACAATACGGAGGACAAAGCACTAAAGGAAAAAATACAGGGAATCCAGAAACGCGAAAAGTTTCGCATCAGATATTACAATGATGATTTATCGCGCATCACCCTCGAAAAAAAGATGAAAATTAACAGGCTGTGCCTGAAATACAGCGCACCCCTCACCGAAGAGGAGTGCAGAAAGATACTCGCAGGCGATATTTCCTGGATGAAAACGCACCCTTCGGAGCTGGTCAGGGAGTTTTACGCAAAGCTCAGGTATCTGCGGCTGAAACCGCGGGTGACCGTATCATATGTCAGAGAGCCCTACATTTACGTTCCCGGAAATGTACGCGTTACTTTCGATTCAAAGATACGCTCGAGCATGTACAGCAGAGATTTCCTGGAGCCGGACCTTTCGGATATCAGCGCGACGGATGCACCGGACGATATGATACTCGAGGTAAAGTATGACGAGTTCCTGCCTGAAGTTATCCGCAACCTGATACAGGTTAAAGACTTAAAGCAGGAGTCGTTCTCAAAATATGGAATATGCAGACGATTTGGTTAGAAGGAGGAAAAAATGACATTTAACGATATTTTCAAAAACAGTTTTATTGAATCTGTAACTGAGTTTTCAGCGGTGGACACAGTGATAGCACTGGCATTTGCGCTCGTAATCGGGTTGTTCATTTCGCTGATTTATAAAAAGACATTCAGCGGAGTTATGTACTCAAACGGCTTTGCGATGACCCTTGTGGGCATGTGCCTGGTAACATCTCTCGTAATCATGGCGGTAACCTCAAACGTCGTCCTCTCACTTGGTATGGTCGGTGCGCTTTCAATCGTCAGATTCCGCACCGCGATTAAAGAACCTATGGAAATCGTGTTTCTCTTTTGGGCACTTGCCTCCGGCATTGTTGTCGGCGCAGGCATGATTCCGCTGGCTGTCATTGGCTCTATCATCATCGGCGCAATACTGCTGCTCTTCGCAAACAAGAAGTTCAGCAACATGCCTTACATCCTCATAGTCAGCTGCGACAACGAGCAAGCCGAAAACGAGGCGCGCGAGCTGGTCAAGGCCGCAACAGAGAAGTTTATCGTAAAGTCAAAGACTGTGGAAGCCGGCAGCATCGAGCTTACTGCCGAGATTAGAGTCAAAAACGACAACACCGAATTCGTGAATCGCCTAAGCGAGCTTTCGGGCATCGCAAACGCCACACTTGTAACCTTTAACGGCGAATATATGTCTTAATTACCTGCGGCGCAGGCCATGAAATGGGGGTACAAAATGATTGCAAGCAAACACTTTTCGAAAATCGTTGCGGCGGTGGTAATCATCGCCCTGCTCTTGTGCGGACTGGCAATGGCCTTCGGTGACAAGCTGCAGAGCTACACCGCAAGCGGCATTACAATGGAATACGAAACGGCACTCTTTGACACATCCGAGCCGATTGAAATCAACATCAAGATGAGCGAGGACGACTGGAATGCGCTTCTCGAGAATGCCATCGATGAAGAATACTATAGCTGCGATGTGGTAATAAACAGCACCACATTCACAAACGTGGGCATCAGGGCAAAGGGTAACACCAGCCTTTCTAATATAGTAAACGATCCCGACACGGACCGCTACAGCTTAAAGCTCGAGTTCGACCACTATGTGGACGGCCAGACATGCTTTGGACTCGACAAGCTCATCCTGAACAACAACTATGCCGACGCCACCAATATGAAGGAAGCTTTGGTGTACGATATGTACCAATATCTCGGAGCAGATGTGTCTCTTTACAATTACGCCAAAATCAGCGTAAACGGTGAGTATTGGGGAGTATATCTTGCACTGGAAGCAGTGGACGACAGCTTTATGCTCAGAAACTACGGCACGCAGGACGGCGAGCTCTACAAGCCGGAGAGCATGGACCAGGACGAAAAGAAGGACAGCAACATCAGCGATAAGTTCAGGGACGGCGAGAGACCGACCCCACCTGACGGCGAGAAAGCGACCCCGCTGGACAGCACCAGCGGCGGAGGGCTTGGCTTTGGCGGTGAGCTACCGGAAGGCGGCCCGGGAGGCGGCTTTGGCTCCGGTGGCGGGGCGGACCTTAATTACGTGGATGACGAGCTTGGCAGCTACTCAACTATTTGGGACGGCTCCATCACCGATACGACGGATTCGGACCACCGGCGCGTGGTTACGGCGCTGAAGAATATCAGTGAGGGTACGGATTTAGAAAAGTATATGGATATAGACAATATCCTGAAATATATGGCGGTGCACACCTTTGTTGTAAATGCCGACAGTCTGTCGGGCAACATGGCGCACAACTACTACCTTTACGAATATAACGGGCAGCTAAACATTCTGCCTTGGGATTACAACCTTTCCTTTGGCGGCATGGGTCAGGGCGGAAGCGATGCGTCGGGCGTAATAAACGATGCAATCGATACGCCTTTCTCCGGCACGGATTTCTTTGACAAGCTGCTCGAAAACGAGGAGTACCTTGCACAGTATCACGAGTACCTGCGCATTCTCGCAGAGGAATATGTCGGCGGCGGAGTGTTTGATCAGCTGGTGGAGAGCATCTCGAGTCAGATTGATGAGCTGGTTGCGACAGACCCAACCGCGTTCTATACCGCAGAGGAGTACAACGCAGCAAAGGAAACCTTTGTGCAGGTTGTGAAGCTCCGCGCAGAGAGCGTGCTCGGCCAGCTTGACGGCACCATTCCTGCTACCGACGAAGGGCAGAAGGCAGGCTCATCGGCACTCACCACAGCAAGCGGCATAAACCTCTCCGTAATGGGTCAGATGGGTGGCGGCGGCCAAGGTGGCCCGGACGGTCAGGACAGCCCGAGAGGAGGCTTCGGCGACAAGGTCAGCTCAGGCGGAAACAGTGAAGACGGCCAAGGTGGTCCGGGCGGGAATCCGCCTGAGGGTATGACACCACCGGACGGAATGACTCCGCCGGATGGAATGACACCGCCGAACGGTGCAGGCGGCCCACCTGCGGGAAACTAAAACAGCTATCACTCCTCCATAATTTCACATAGACTCGAAGAGCCGGCGAAAATCGCCGGCTCTTCTTTTTTAATTCATTATTTATAGTATGTTTGTGCTTTGTTGTGAATTCGCACTCACAATGTTATAATCTACAAGGAAAATACTTAGAAAAGTGAGATTAACATATCAATGAACAGTCTACAGAAAGCAGCGCTCGTCGTGGGCGTTGCAACATCATTCATAACGACATTTGCGGGCAGTGCGCTGAATCTGGCAGTGCCGGGCATGAGTGTGGAATTTAATATGGGAGCGGCAAGCGCAGGCTGGATTGTCAACATCTACACTCTGGTAGTCGCAGCGCTTGCGGTACCGTGCGGAAAGGTAGCCGACAGCCTGGGCAGGAGGGCGTTCCTCATTTTCGGAGTAGTCGGCTTTGCAATTTTCTCGATTCTTGTCACATTTGCACCAAGCACTGCAATTTTGCTGATATTGCGAGCACTGCAGGCCTTTGCGGCATGCTTTATATTTGCAACCGGGCTCCCGATTGCAATCAGTCCGTTCCCCGCAAACAGGAGAGGCATGGTAATCGGTATCGTAACGGCTGCGGTGTATTGTGGACTGGCGCTGGGCCCTTCGCTTGGCGGATTCCTCAATGCAACCTTTGGATGGCGGGCAATCCTCTATTTTGCAACGTTCATCTGCGTTCTGGCACTGGCTGTGATTTTAAAGGCTGTGCCGAAAAACGAAAAAAAAGCAGACCCTCGAGGCATGAAGCTTGATATCCCGGGAACACTGTGCTACGCAGCCATGATATCCGTCCTGATATACGGGCTTTCGAGTAAACCGGCCATCGTTCCGATTTCAATTATTTTGGGTTTCATATTTGTAAAGCTGGAAAGCAGCGCAAAGAACCCTATAATAGATATCCGCCTTTTCAAAAAAGATTTGGTGTATTCACTTTCAAACCTTACGGCACTGCTTAACTACATGTCAACATTTGCGCTGGGCTATCTGACATCAATTTACCTGCAGGTGGCCATGGGATTTTCGAGCACGGTTGCGGGGCTGGTTCTGATGACGCAGCCGCTTGTACAGGCAATCTTTTCACCGATGTGCGGCAGACTTTCGGACAATCACAAGGCTTCGAATATTGCGGCATTCGGTCAGGCGATATGCACATTGTCGCTCTTCCTTTACATTTTTGTGGGAATGCGCTCACCAATCTGGTTCATAGTGGCGATTCTGGCGATTGCGGGTCTCGGCATAGCGTTCTTCTCTTCGCCGAACACAAACGTTATTATGAGCCGCGTGGATCCGGCGGATTTCGGCGTTGCGAATTCGCTGCTCAGCACCATGCGTACCGCGGGGCAGAGCATAGGAATGGCGATACTTACTATTGTAATCAATATAACAGTCGGCGATATCTCGCTTTACGATATCCCGACAGGCGACCTAACCGTCACAATGCACTGGGCATTCGGCGTCTTCGCCGCCCTGGCGGGAACAGGCGTTGCCTGCAGTCTGGTGCGTGGAAAAATGTAATGATTGACAGGTATCAAACATGTTATAATATAATATATATAAATTCGAGGAGCGGAGATTATGGAAATACTCGACATTGTTGACGAATACGGAAATCCTACGGGAGAGACCGTTGAAAGAGAATATGCGCACGCAAACGGCATAAGGCATCGCACGTCCCACGTGTGGCTTTTGAGGAGACGCCCGGGCGGCGTTCAGATTCTTTTGCAGAAGCGCTGCGAGGCCAAGGACTCGTTTCCGGGCTGCTATGATATTTCAAGCGCGGGGCACATTCCGGCAGGCTGCGGCTACGTCGAATCCGCGATTCGCGAGCTGGCGGAAGAGCTGGGCGTTACAGCGGAGCCGAAAGACCTCATCGAGTGCGGCGACATCACAATAGGCTGGGATGAAAGATTCCACAGTATTGACTTTCACGACCGCCAGTATTCGAAAATCTTTGCCACCTGGTGCTGTGACAAGGACGAGGCGGATTTCAACCTGCAAAAGGAGGAAATCGAAAGCGTACTTTGGATGGACTTTGAAGAATGCCTCGATGCGGTAAAGCACAATAAAATCAAGCACTGCATCGCAATTGAGGAGCTCGAGACAGTTAAAAAAGGTATTGAACGTTCTATTAATAAAATTTGATATATAAACAACGTAAATTGCCGAAATTAAAGAGCAGGCAAGACAGAGAAAGGACCGAAATGGGAGTACAGAAAAGAGTAAAGGATTATTTTGAGAAAAACTTCACGGGAGTTTTGCACACCACCCTCAATCCCGAGGGCCCGGGCGTAATCAGGATTCATCTGGTGCCGCCAAAGATAGAGGAAGGCGAGCCGGCAAACAGCATAGCAATTCTGAACGGACAGGATATTCTGCCCGTAAATACGACGTGGACAATTATCCTCGCCGAGTTTATAAAAGAAATCAATAAATACGAAGGAAAACCGCTCGGCAGTGCCGAAACAGAGACTGCGGTTGAAAACACGTGCAAAAATGTAAAGAAAATCTACCCGTTTGTCAGCAAAAAGCTGATTCGCAGAGACCTTTATACAATTATGAAGACCTTTGAGCAGGTGGCTCGCGGAAAGTGGGTGGATGAGGATATAGACTATCTCAGCATCGGCGACTATGCGCCGCACATGAGAGCTCCTCACAGGATGGATTTGATGGTAAGCGCAATGAGCGTGGACGGCAGATGGAATTGCAACCAGAAATGCGTTCACTGCTATGCCGCAGGCCAGGTTCATGCCGATGAAAAAGAGCTTTCGACAGAAGAATGGAAGGAAATAATTGACCGCTGCCGCGACGCATGCATTCCTCAGCTCACCTTTACGGGCGGAGAGCCTACGATGAGATCCGACCTGCCTGAGCTGGTGCGCCACGCATCGTGGTTTGTGACCAGACTCAACACCAACGGCATCGCAATGACGCCGGAGCTTTGCAGAGAGCTGCGCGAAGCAAGCCTCGACAGCGTACAGATCACATTCTACTCAAAGGACGCAGACATTCACAACAAGCTTGTTGGAGAGGACAGATACGACGACACTGTTTCCGGCATAGAGAATGCTCTCGCTGCAGGGCTTAGTCTGAGCATAAACACTCCGCTTTGCACATTAAACCGCGACTATGTCGAGACGCTTAAGTTCCTGCACGAAAAGGGTGTAATGTTTGTGACATGCTCGGGACTGATTACTACCGGAAACGCTGCACTTTCAGAATCCGAATCCATGCAGCTTTCAAAGGAGGAAATAAAGGAAATCCTCCGCGATGCGGTGGAATATGCCTATGCAAACGAAATGGAGCTGAGCTTTACTTCACCGGGCTGGGTGGAGCCTGAGCTGTGCATGGAGCTTGGCATTAACGTGCCAAGCTGCGGAGCTTGTCTTTCAAATATGGCGGTAACGCCTTCGGGTAATGTCGTGCCTTGCCAGAGCTGGCTTTCAGGCGATGTGCTGGGAAATATTCTGCAGCAGGACTGGTCTGAAATCTGGGAGAGCGAGGCTTGCGCGGAGCATAGGGCTTACTCGGCGCTGATGCTTGGAAAGTGCCCGCTTCGTAAGGGTGGAGATTGTATGGCGATTGAAGGAGGATGCAGCTTATGATAAACAGAAATTGCAAAAGAATATCTGCTGCAGTGCTGTGCTGCATGCTGATTTGCCTAATCTTTGCGGCTGTGCCGGTATTTGCGGACGAGCCGACAGACTTTATACAAAACTACGAGATTACAGTGGATCCAAATGAAGAGGATGCCACACTTAATATTCATTATCACATCGAGTGGGAGGTGCTCGAATCTGACGGGATCGGGCCTGTTTCCTGGGTGGAGGTAGGACTTCCAAACGGTGCGTACAGAGATTATCAGTCGCTCAGCGATAATATTTCTGAGCTTTATCCTTATTCAAGCGGTGGAAATTACCTGATGATGGTCAGCTTTAATGACGAATACTACGAGGGAAGTGTAATTGACTTTGATTTCTCCGTGATTCAGGACTATATGTATCAGGTAGATGCCTATGAAGAGGGCTTTACGGCATATTCCTTTACACCGGGCTGGTTTGACAGCATCGAGGTCGGAAAGCTCACACTACGCTGGAACGCCGACAAGGCCACATCATGGAAACCGGACGGACTGGTAAAGGATGGATATATCACCTGGGAGGAGAGACTTGCACCGGGAGAAACGTTTTCGGTAAGAGTGGACTATCCAAACGATGCGCTCGGATTTGACGTTGCAAAGTATAGACTTGACGGAGGATATGAAGGCTATGTCGATTCCGACGGCTACTGGGTGGAATCCGGCGATTATTACGGCGATTACGGCGACGATGCGGAGCTTATCGAAGCGCTTGCCGGTTGGGCGGTGATATTGTTTATCTTTTTATTTGTTCCGGGACTCATCGCGCGCCGCGTTCAGAACGTTTATGACAGGGGCTCCGGTATGAAGAGCAGCGGAACAAAGAAGATGGTAACCCGTACAATCGTTGAGTACTGGGCAACATGCCAGGGCTGCGGTGCACCGAGAGAGGGAGACGCACAGAAATGTCCATACTGCGGGCGCAGCTTTGTAAAGAAGGAATCAAAGTTTACCGAAGAGCAAATTCCTGAAGAGGACAGAGCCGAAATATTAAAGAAAGACAAAACAGGCGAATACAAATGCTCATCTTCGCCTAATAAATATGTCAGAGTAAATGTTGTTAATATCCCTGTGTCTCACGGACATACACCTGCAGGCGGCGCCAAGCACGGCGGCAGCGGCGGACGCGGTCACGGCTCCTGCGCTCACAGCCACTGCGCTTGCGCATCCCATTGCGCATGTGCCTGCGCTTGCGCTTGTGCGGGCGGAGGCAGAGCAGGCTGCAGCACGAAGGATTTCTACAATACAGATCTGAAATTAAAGCAGCTGGAGCTTAAAACCATAAAGAAATAGCAAAACAGGGAAAAGCTAAAATGGGGACAGATTAGATGGAAAAAACAGAAAAGAAAAAGTGGATATGGCTGATTATCATAGCGGGAATTGTGCTTTGGGCTGTCCTGAATTATCAGGTGGCACTGGCGGGAATAGGCTGGGTAGCGCGAGTCCTGATGCCTGTGATTATAGGTTTTGCAATTGCATTCATACTGAATGTGCTGAAACGGGCAATTGAAAAATACCTGTTCAGACCCCTTGACAAAAGCTGCACGAAAATATGGCCGCGCATCAGAAACGGAATAGGGATACTCCTTTCGATTCTGATTCTGGTAGCAATAGTGGCACTGGTAATTACGATGCTGGTGCCTCAGATTCGCAGCACATGGGAAATGCTCACCGCGTCGTTTCCGCAGTACTGGCAAAGCGTCCAAGGGTGGCTTGATGTAAAGACCGCACAGTACGGCCTCGATGCCATAAAGCTGCCAAAGATCGAGACGGATTACGAGACGCTGTTTGACCTCGCAAAGAGATTCCTCACAAGCGGCGTGGGTGCGGCATTCGGCTCTGCAATCGGTGTGATGACCGGCTTTGTCAGCACCATGATTAATGCAGCTCTCGGTCTGATTTTTGCTATCTACATGCTTGCCGAAAAGGACAAGCTTTCGGAACAGTGCACGCGCCTTGTGAGGGCATCGTTTTCAGAGTCAAAGGCCGAAGAGATATTTTATATCGGCAGGACTGCCAACAGCATCTTTTCGGGCTTTGTTGTGGGTCAGTGCATAGAGGGCGTCATTTTGGGCATCCTCTGTGCGATAGGCATGCTGATATTCGGATTCCCTTATGTAAGCATGATTTCGGTGCTGGTAGGAGTGACTGCGCTGATTCCGGTATTCGGTGCATTTTTCGGTACGGCAATAGGAGCCTTTCTCATTTTGATGGTCGATCCGATGAAGGCGCTTTGGTTCATAGTGCTCATAATCGTAATCCAGCAGATTGATGGCAATCTGATCTATCCTCGCGTTGTCGGTGGCAAGGTGGGACTGCCGCCGCTGTGGACACTGCTGGGCGTAGTAGTGGGCGGAGCAGTAGGAGGACTGGTTGGAATGCTTGTCGGAGTGCCGGCTCTGGCTCTTGTCTACTCGCTTGTGGGCAGGTGGACAGGCAGACGGCTTGCAAAAAAATAACCCCGGGTTGCCCCGGGGCTTTGTCTTTTAAAACCTATGGTTACTTATAGCAGATAGTTTCGATTTCAACCAGTGCGCCCTTTGGAAGTGCGCCTACTTCTACAGCGGAGCGAGCAGGATACTGGCCTTCTGTGAAGTATTCTGCATAAACAGCGTTCATAGCGGCGAAATCGCTCATGTGTGCGAGGAAAACAGTAGTCTTTACCACGTTGTCCATTGTCATACCGTTTGCTTCGAGTATAGCCTTTACGTTTTCGAGGGATCTGCGAGTCTGTGCAGTAATATCACCATCAACGATGTTGCCTGTTGCAGGATCGATAGGAATCTGGCCTGAAGTTACTACGAATGTGCCACAATCAATTCCCTGTGAATAAGGGCCGATAGCTGCAGGAGCGTTTGGTGTTGAAATAATCTTCTTCATTTTTTATCCTCCCAATGTATACATGTTTGCTGATTTGCCTATGCAAATTCTTTTGTTCAATAATATATTATCTCACAAACTGAAAAGTCTGACAATAACTGATCTGAAAACCCGTTATTCGAAAATATTATAACTGGTAATATAATATCCACGCTACCACTTTAGCGTAATAATGTGTTATTTTTTAGACAGGTTATGTGACTCATTGCATTATTATGCTTGAGAGAAAAAATGGAGGTAAGTATTATGATGAACAAGAATTGCGGATTCGGCACAAAGGCCATTCACGCAGGAAATGTAAAAGACACTCAGTACGGTGCTCTGACAACTCCTATTTATCAGACATCAACATTCGTATTCGACAGCTGTGAGCAGGGCGGCAGACGTTTTGCAGGACAGGAAGCAGGATATATCTATACCAGACTCGGAAACCCAACAGTATCTGTTCTTGAAAGCAAGGTTGCAGCACTCGAAGGCGGCGAAGCTTGCGTAGCTACAGCTTCCGGCATGGGCGCTATCTCATCCTGCCTTTGGAGCATTGCAGGTGCAGGCACACACATCATCGCTGACGGCACACTCTACGGCTGCACATTCGCACTCTTAAACCACGGCATGACAAAGTACGGTGTTGAGGTTGATTTCATCGACACATCCAACATCGAAGAAGTAAAGAAGCACTTAAAGAAGAACACAGTTTGTGTATACCTCGAGACTCCTGCAAATCCAAATCTTAAGATTGCGGACATCGCAGCAGTTGCAAAGGCTGCACATGAATACAACAAGGACATCAAGGTAGTATGCGACAACACATTCGCATCCCCTGCAATCCAGAATCCATTGGCACTCGGTGCTGACGTAGTTGTTCATTCCGCTACAAAGTATCTGAACGGACACGGCGACGTTATCGCGGGATTCGTAGTAGGTAAGGAAGATTTCATCGGCACAGTAAGAATGTTCGGTCTCAAGGACATGACAGGTGCTGTAATGGATCCTTTCGCAGCATTCCTCATTCTCAGAGGTCTCAAGACTCTCGAAATCAGAATGGAAAGACATGCTGCAAACGCAATGAAGGTTGCAGAATTCCTCGACAAGAATCCTAACGTAGAAAAGGTTTACTATCCGGGACTTCCTAACCACCCTGGTCACGACATCGCAAAGAAGCAGATGAAGACCTTCGGCGGAATGCTTTCATTCGAAGTAAAGGGCGGCAGAGCTGCAGGCGTAAAGCTGGTTAACGCATTAAAGCTGGTTACAGTTGCAGTATCCCTCGGCGATGCAGAGACTCTCATCGAGCACCCTGCTTCAATGACTCACTCAACTTACACAGAGGAAGAGCTCAAGGCTAGCGGCATCGCAGGCGGCCTCATCAGACTCTCCGTAGGTCTTGAGAATGCAGAGGACATTATTGCCGACCTCGAGCAGGCATTAAAGGCAATCTAAAATGCATCTAATTTCCCACTTGCAAATATAAAACAAAAAGCGGGGCAGAGCAAAATATTTGCTCTGCCTCGCTTTAAATTTAAAACGATTAAATCAAATATCGGTAGCGAGAATATCCCTCAGGATATCAACGAACATCTCTTCGAGAGGTGAAAGAGGGACCCCTTTGAGATGTATGTAGCCGAGAATCATATCGCTTACCGCGCCTTCGATAGGCTTTGATGTCAGGCGGTCATCGCCGTAGCCTTGCGGCAGCACGCCGCTTCCCGTGGAGAAGCAGTTTGTGTGGGCGATAACGTTGTAGATTGTGGCGCGGTCGGTAACGTAGACAACGCGGTCAAAGTCGGAAATCGCAGCGGAAATTGCTTCCTCGGCAAAATGGAGGTCGCTGTTGGACTGTGAGAACACGATGTACGGATATTTCAGAAGATCTTCGTAGGTGATTGTTTCGAGCTTTTCGAGCGGATGGCCCTTTCTGAAAAAGGCGTGGGGCTTGATGGTTACCAGCTCGACAAAGTCGAGGTGCTTGCGCTCGAGCAGGCCGCGAATGAAGCTGCTGGTGATGTCGTTCATAAAGATGACACCAAGTTCGCTTTCCTGACGTGCCACTTCGTTTATTACATCCGCCATTTCGATTTCCTTGAAGCTGACGCGCACGGAAGGAGCCTCGAGGCGGTGAATAAACTCAACAAATGCCTTTGCGCAGAACGGATAGCGCTGTGCGCAGATAGCCAGCTTTGCGGTTTCGGCATTGTCTCGCTCGACATAGTAACGCTCCAGCTCTGTGCTGCTTTCGACAATCGGCATGATGCGGTTTAAAAGCTCGCGGCCGTCGTCGGTCAGAGCGATGCCTCTGTTGTTTCTGATGAAAATGCTGATTCCCAGCTCGCTTTCAAGCTCACGAATGGCTGTGGAAACAGCGGATTGGGAAACGTAGAGATTTTGGGCGGCCTTGTTCATGGAACCGCAATGGTAAATCTCGATAACATATTTCATTTGCAGAAGTGTCATGTGGTCGCCTCCTTTTTTAATCGACTTAATTGTACAATATGGGGCAGAGGTTTTGCAAGAAAAAGAAAAAAGGTGTGAACGAACGGATTTCGTTATATAATAAATATATACTGGTGTAAACAATAAAGAAAAACAGGTGAAAAGATGGACAAAAAACAAGCAATCAAAAAATTAGCCGAAAAATATGACAGCTTTTATTTTTACGATCAGCAGATGATTCTGGAGCGGATAGAAAGACTGCAAAAAAACTTCAAAGGAATAGAGTTTCTCTATTCAATCAAGTGCAACCCGCACAGCGGTGTGCTTGAAACTGTTTTCGGCAAGGGCTTTGGTGCGGATGCGGCAAGCCTGCGCGAAGTGGAAATGGCTGCGGAGCACGGTCTGGCAAAGGATCTCATCTACTACTCGGCACCGGCAAAGGCAGCAGGAGACATCGAAGCGGCACTGGGCAAGGCAGTTTTAATCGCCGACAGCCTCAGCGAGCTTGAACGCATACGCAAGATTGCACAGGGCGGCAGGAATGACCTTCCGATCAAGGTCGGAATCCGCATCAATCCTGACTTCTCCTATGAGACAAACGAAGGGCATGCAAACAAGTTCGGTGTTGATGAGGGCGCTGCGCTTGAATATATGTCAAAGATGAAGGATGACGCATTTATTTGCATCACAGGCATTCACGCCCACATACGCAGCCAGGAGCTGGATGCAAAGAAGCTCAGAAGCTACTACGACAAGATGTTTGCTCTGGCACTTCGCTGCGAAGAGGCACTTGGCAGAAAGCTTGAATATATTAACCTCGGATCCGGTATAGGTATACCGTTCGACGAAAAGGACAGTGAGGTTGATGTTGAATGGCTGGGCGCAGAGACGGAAAAGCTGCTTGGCGATTTCAGAAAAACTCACGCAGGAACACGCATTTTTATCGAGTCGGGCAGATATGCTCCGGGACCTTCGGGTATATATGTTACAAAGGTTATGGACAAAAAGGTTTCCTATGGCAAAACCTATATCCTGCTGAAAAATACATTAAACGGCTTTATGAGGCCGAGCGCGGCAAAGATGATGAGCAAATATCTGACAAGCGAGCCTGCATTTTCGTGGGAACCGCTTTTTACCGGCCTTCATTCTTTCCGGTTTGAAGCGCTTGAGCCTAATAGCGAAAAGGAAATCGTAACGCTGGCCGGCAGTCTTTGCACGGGTACGGACGTCATTGCGGAGGATATTGAGATGCCTCGCCTTGAGATAGGCGACCTTGTGATTATCACAAATGCCGGTGCTTATGCGGCATCGTTTTCGCCTATGCAGTTTTCGTCGCAGGAAGCGCCGGGACAGGTGCTTATGCGTACCGACGGGAGCTTTGCGGAGTAGAAAAATGTTGTCGAACCACGTTTTTTGTAATAGAATAAAGTGAATATATTATTAATAGGAGAAATACTATGGCAGAAGAAATCAAGGCTCCGGTTACCGAAGAGGTCGCTGAAAAAACCAATTTCATTTACAACTTTATTAAAGCTGATATTGCGCCGGGCGGGCAATACGAAGGACTGCAGGTCCACACCCGCTTTCCTCCGGAACCGAACGGTTACCTGCATATAGGGCATTGCAAGGCTCTCTGCATTGACTTTGGAATGGCAGAGAGATTTAACGGCATATGCAACCTGCGTATGGACGACACAAATCCTGCAAAGGAAGACACGGAATACGTAGATGCAATAAAGCAGGATATTCACTGGCTCGGATTCGATTGGGAAGACAGATTCTATTATGGTTCGGATTATTTTGAAAAGGACTATGAATATGCAATCGAGCTGATTAAAAAGGGACTTGCTTATGTCTGCGAGCTTTCGCCTGAAGAGTTCAGACTGAATCGCGGAGATACAGAGCATCCGGCAGTGTCTCCTTATCGTGACAGACCTATCGAAGAAAACCTGATGCTGTTTGAAAAGATGAAGAACGGCGAAGTTGAAGAGGGAAAGATGACCCTCCGCGCAAAAATCGATCTTGAGAGTGGCAATTTCAATATGAGAGATCCTGTAATTTACAGAATCCGTTTCATTAATCACCACCGTCAGGGTACAAAGTGGTGCATCTTCCCGATGTACGATTTTGCTCATCCTATTCAGGACGCACTCGAGGGTATCACACATTCCCTCTGCTCACTTGAATACGAAGAGCATCGTCCGCTTTACGACTGGGTGGTAAACAACGTATCGATTCCATATCACAAGCCTCGCCAGATAGAGTTTGCGAGACTCGGAATCGACCATACCGTAATGAGCAAGAGAAAGCTCCGCCAGCTGGTTGAAGAGGGCTATGTTTCGGGCTGGGACGATCCGCGTATGCCGACGCTTTGCGGACTTCGCCGCCGCGGATACACAGCTGCTTCCATCAGAAACTTCTGTGATTCAATCGGCGTGGCAAAGAGCACCAATGTTATAGAGTTTGCAGAGCTTGAAAGATGCCTGCGCGACGACCTGAATATGGTTGCGGAGCGTACAATGGCTGTAATTCATCCTGTGAAGCTGACTGTTACAAACTATCCTGAGGGACAGGTTGAAACCTTCGAGGTTGAGAACAATCCTCTCGACCCTTCGCAGGGAACTCACGAGATCACATTCAGCAGAAATCTCTGGATGGAAGCCGATGACTTTATGGAAGAGCCTATTCCAAAGTACAAGAGAATGTTCCCGGGCAACGAGGTTCGTCTCAAGGGCACATATCTGGTTACATGCACAGGCTGCAAAAAGGATGAGAACGGCAATGTAATCGAAGTTCTTTGCGAATACGATCCTGAATCACGCGGAGGAAATCCTGCGGACGGCCGCAAGGTAAAGGGCGCAACAATCCACTGGGTTGACACAAACAACTGCGCCGATGCGGAAGTGCGTCTCTATGACAATCTCTTCCTCGATCCGCAGCCGGACGGTGCGGACAAGAACTTCCTTGACTGCATGAACCCTGAATCACTGGTGGTTCTTCAGAACTGCAAGGTTGAAAAGGGGCTTGTTGAGATAGCTAAAAAGTATGATGAAACTGAAAACCGTACCGGAGTGAACGCACCTACCTTCCAGTTCATGCGTGTGGGATTCTTCTGCCTGGACAACAAGGACAGCAGCGCAGATCACATGGTATTCAACCGCAGCGTTTCATTAAAGGACGGCTTCAAGAAATAAAAATTTTATAAAAGGGGTGATTAAAATGCCGTGCACAACATTATTGGTCGGGAAAAAAGCCAGCAACGACGGTTCCACAATGATATCGAGAACTGATGACGGCCATTTCGACGTAAAGAAAATCGTAGTGGTAGAACCAAAGGACCAGCCCAGGAAGTATAAAAGTGTGATTTCACACCTTGAAATCGAGCTTCCGAAGAATCCTATGAGGTATACGGCCTGCCCATCCGTTGACAAAAAGGACGGAATCTGGGCAGCAACCGGAATTAACGCCGCAAATGTCGGTATGACTGCGACGGAGACGATTACTTCAAATCCGCGCGTGCTGGCAGCAGATCCGCTGGTTGAATATCAAAAGGCCCGCGGAAACAAAAAGGCAGTGCCGGGCGGCATTGGTGAAGAGGATATCGTAGTGCTGGTGCTTCCATATATAAAGACTGCGCGCGAAGGCGTGGAGCGACTTGCCGAGCTTCTCGAAAAGTATGGAACTTACGAATCAAACGGCATTGCATTTAACGACAAGGACGAAGTATGGTGGCTTGAGACCATCGGTGGGCATCACTGGATTGCCTGCAGAGTGCCTGATGATGTTTGCGTAATCGCACCAAACAGATTCGGCCTCGACAGATTCGATTTCGACGATGCATATGGGAAAAAGAAGAATTTCATGTGCTCCAAGGATTTAAAGGAGTTCATTGAAAAGTACCATCTGGATTTGAACAAAGCCGGAGAGGAATTCAATCCGCGCTATGCTTTTGGCTCCTGCTCGGATTCCGATCATATCTATAATACGCCTCGTTCGTGGTTTATGGCCAGATGCCTGGCTCCGAACAAGTATAAATGGGAAGGCCCGGATGCAGACTTTACACCGGAAAGCAATGACATTCCTTGGTGTATCGTACCTGAGAAAAAGGTTACCGTGGAGGATGTGAAATATATACTTTCCACCCATTTCCAGGGAACCAAGTTCAATCCGTACATTACTCACGACGAGTCCACCTATGCGGGTAAATACCGTTCTATCGGCATTAACCGTACGGGCGTGACATCCATCTGTCAGATCAGAAATGATGTGCCAAAGGAAATCAGCGGACTTGAATGGGTTTGCTTCGCATCGAATGCGTTTAACGCAATCATTCCGCTTTATCCGAATGTGCCAAAGATGCCAAAATATCTCAGCAGTGTTGGCCTTGAAGCCAGCACCGAAAACCTCTACTGGAGCAATCGCCTGATTGAGTCTCTGGCAGATGCAAACTATGGCGGCTGCGTTCAGCACATCGGAAGATATCAGGAAGCTGTGGCTACAGAGGGACGCAAAATCGTTCTCGAGTACGACGAAAAGATGGCAAAGTCGGGCAAGTTCGATTTAGCTGTCGAAGCAAATGAAAAGATTGCCGAGATGGTAAAGGAAAAAACGACCGATACGCTCACAAAGGTTCTGGCTGTGGCAGGAGAGAATATGAAGAACGGCTTCAAGTGGTCGGACAACTAGACAGTTTTCGGAGTTCTATGCACTAAATTGCCCGAATACGCTCGGATAGTGCATGGATTTAGGCGGTTTAGGAGCATTCCGGTGCGCATATAGCGCCCCCCCAAAATAAAATAAATGCACTAAATGTGGAATAATCCGCGTTTAGTGCATTTTTTAATAGTATCTGTCTGTTAGGCCCATGCACTAAACCGGCTAAATGCTGTGGGTTAGTGCATAGTTTTGAAAATTCTACTGTTTTCCGATCCTGCGCCCGCTCCACCAGCTGCGTATGCTGCGGAGCCAGTGGAACTTGCAAGCGACGATTATGATTACCGCAATGATTGCCAGCGTAATAAGATTATACGAAATCCAGTTTGCAAAGCAGTCCAGCGCATAGAGGAAATTAGCCGCACCGTCCTTCAGGTTCTGCGCAAGCCTTGCAAGGAAGCTCTGATCTTGGTCTATACCGTTTTCATAGCGCACTACCTTTTCAAGGTTCACGCAAACGGTCGAATAATCCACCAGGCTGTCATAACGGTTCAGCGTCGACGAGTACATGTCGATCTGATACTGCGTATCCGAAAGCGCATTTTCGAGCTCTATTATGTCGCTCATATTGTTTGCCTCGCGCATCAGGTTCTGCAGGCGATCCTCTTTGATCTTCAGCGTCTCAAGGCGGCCTTCGGTCTCGAAATATTCAAGCCCGATGTCCTCCACGCTTTCGCTCATGGAGACCACATAGCTCGCCTCGTGCAGAGAATCGAGGAATTCTCTGTACCTGTCCTGCGGCACGCGAACCACATAGTATCCGCTTTTGTAAGAACCCTCGCTATAGTACGAGCCGTTGCTGATTTCAGTGCTCTCGAAGTACCCGCCGCACTTTTTGACAAGCTCCTGAAGTGCTGCAACAGATTCGTCGAACTCGGTTGTCTGCAGGCTCACATCAGCCCGATAGATAAGCTTCACATTCTCCCGGCCGTAGGCGGCATTCTCACTGTTAACGACATATTCGGCCTCCGAGCTCTTCATATCGGATGAGCCAAACGAGTCTGCCGAGCCTGTGGCCATTGCATTTTCCGACATCTCGCGGCTTGCATCAAAGCTCATGCTCTCTTCGGGTGCAAATGCGCTGTCAGGCGCTGAGCTGCCCATCTTCATAAAATCAAAGCCGGTAAAGCTGTCAAAGAACGAGCCGAGGCAAAGCCCGATAACCAGCACAGCTACCAGTCCCGAAGCCCATTTTATGCGGCTTTTTCTTTTTGCGCTCCGCTCGGCATTGCTCGAAGCAGGCGTGACTTTAATTCTTTCGGCAGAGTCCTCTGCCTCTGTGATGTACTTTTCGTCAATCTGTCCCACAGCCTTTGCAAAATCTTCTTTTTTCATATTTCAAACCCCTCTTTTGTCAGATAATCGCGCAGCGCTTCGCGCATTCTGTGAAGCGTTACTTTAACATTGCTTTCGCCAAGCCCGGTCTCTTCGGAAATCTCCGCGATGCTCTTCATGTGCCAGTAGCGTTTCACAAAAAGCCTGCGCTTCTCAGGCTCCAGCCCTTCGAGCCAGCTGTTCAGCGCTCGAACAAGCTCTGCTTCCACGACCGCAGTTTCGGTATCGCCGCCGCTTGCGAGACACTCTGCCAGTTCGTCGATGCATGCCTCTGCAATTCCGCTTCCGCGCTTTTCGGAAGTCTTTTTAAGGTAAGCATCGAGCGCCAGGTTTCGCGTAATCCTGCCCAGGAAAGTGCGAAGCACCCTCGGTACTGTCGGCGGAATGGCATTCCACGCGCGCATATAGCAGTCCGAAACACATTCCTCAGTATCCTCATGGTTAGCCAGGATGTTAAACGCGATTTGGTTCAAGTACGCTCCGTACTTGGAGGCAGTTTCTGCAATCGCGCTTTCTGAGCGGTTGTTGTACAGTTCGATTATCTTGCTGTCTTCCATATAATTCCCTTTCTGACGTAAGTCCTTACACCTATATAGACGGAGCAGGGGCTTCGGGGTTACAAAGATTTTTTGAATTATAAAAATCACAATAATCGTAACAGTAGGAGCATAATTTGTCAAAAAAATTAAAAACTGAATATTTTGTTCTTGCAATTTGTTATCATTTGTGATAACCTTTAAGTAAGTTGTGGTTATCCTTTATGATAACTTTTTGAGAGAGTATGAAATGCGGACAAGTGAATCCCAGTTGTCCACTCGCAGAGAACTAATCAGACAGCTTGCGGTTGCACGCATGTACAGCGGCATATCGCAGGAGGAGATGGCTCTCCGGCTGGGCACTCAAAAACCGAATATCTCTCGTCTCGAAAGCGGCGAACAAAACATTACCATCGACATGTTCATTCGCTATACCGAAGCTTTGGGTAAGGCTCTGAATCTTACGATCAGTGATCCTGCCCCCGATGTGGCGAGCGACACGGAGTATAGCCTGCGGCTTTATGACGAGGAGCTTTTGCGCTTTTGCTTCAGACGTGAAGGTCTGCATCTTTATGCGGAAATTACCGATATTGATGCCGGTAATCATGAGCTGCTGCCGATGGGCCTGATTGCGTCGGAAAATGGCGTAATCGACTGGCTTACCGAACGCGTGCTTCCGGGCACCAGAGAGTTTGCGGGAGACATTCTACGCTGCCTTAATCTCGAAATCAGCAACTTGAAGGGCATTGTTGATGCCAGCAAATGCCTCTCACTTAACGACAGCTATTGGGTTGCCCCCACCGATTATGACGGCAGCTTTTATGACCTGAACCTGTTCGAAAGTTATTTTGACAATCTGCTCACAATTGCGGCCTTTACAGGCGGTTCAAAGCTGAGCAAGAGGTTCACTCTTTCGCCGGAGCTGACGACAAACGGGCAACTTCGCAAGGCTTGGCGCCGCTACGGCGAAGACAGTATCCTCCTATACAAAGGCGGCTCCGAGGGCTTTGCGAATACGGGAAATGAACCGTTCAGTGAATACTACGCATCACAAATCGCACATCAGATGAATCTGCATGCGGTAAAGTACGACCTCGAGGTTTGGAGGGGCGTGCCTGCCAGCAAATGTCCGATTTTTACCGATATAGATACAGCCTTTGTGCCTGCGAGCGACATTGTCCGCAGCGGCGACATGAAGGAATGTCTCGCTTATTATAAAAAGCTCGGCGAGGATTTTTATGATGAGCTTTGCAGTATGCTGATTTTTGATGCGGTTATATATAACGAAAGCCGTCATTTCAGTGATTTTGGACTGCTTCGCGATAATCGTTCGGGGAATCTGATTTCACCGGCTCCGATATTTGATAACGGCGTGTCTCTTTTCTGCTATGCACGCAGAGAGGATTTTGACAATCTCTCGGATTATGCGGCTGTCCGTTCGACGCCGTACGGCATGGGATATGACGAAATCTGCCATATTGCGCTGGGCAGAAACCAAAAGGCGCAGCTTCGCAGACTTTTGGGCTTCAAGTTCAAACGCAGCGATACGATTGACCTGCCGGAATGGCGAATCACTGCCATTGAAAATCAGGTTCAAAAGCGCATAAACGAGATACTTGCGATGTAAATATGAATTTTTCCAACTTGCATATATATAAAGGAACAGGCGGAGTCTGCCGGCATAACAGACTTCGCCTGTTCCTTTTTTTGTCTTTGGCAGTGCAAGGCGAATTTGGGGACAGGCACCAAATTAGCCTTTTGGCGAATCTGGTGCCTGTCCCCAAATTCGCCTTGCGCGCGATTAGGTAAAAGTATATAATAAATTCATTGCGGTGAAGCATGAGAGTGGAGGGAAAGATGGCAAAGATATTAAAAGGTGCACCTGTTGTAGAGATGCTGAATGAAAGAATGACGGAGGATGTGCGCAGTCTCAAAGAAAAGGGAATTGTTCCGACGCTTGCTATTATGAGAGTAGGCGAACGCCCGGAGGATTTGTCCTATGAAAAGGGCGCAACCAAAAAGGCCGAAGCGGTAGGCGTTGCGGTACGACACGTCGTGCTTCCGGCAGACATCACCCAGCAAGCTCTCGACAACGAGATAATGAAGCTGAACGGCAATCCGGAGATTCACGGCGTGCTGATGTTCAGACCGCTTCCTGAGGGTCTCGACGGCGAAAGGGCACGTCGGCTTTTGAGTCCCGAAAAGGACATAGACGGCTGCACTGACGGATCGCTTGCGGGAGTTTTCACCAACTCCGAGGTCGGCTTCCCGCCATGTACAGCGCAGGCTGCACTTGAGGTGCTCGACTACTACAAGGTGCCTCTTCGCGGAAAGCGTGCGGCGGTTGTGGGCAGATCGCTTGTCGTGGGCAGATGCGTGGCTATGATGCTGATGCACAGGGATGCAACCGTTTCAATCTGCCATACAAAGACAGAAGATGTGGCATCGGTCACAAGCCGCTGCGATGTCGTAATTACAGCTGCAGGTCAGCTCCACTATTACGGCGTTAATTATGCAAATGAGAGTCAGACCATAATAGATGTAGGCATCAACTGGGATGAAGCAAAGGGCGGCATCTCGGGAGATGTGGACTTTGAGACGGTCGAGCCTGTCGTAAAGGCGCTCACTCCGGTTCCGGGCGGCGTCGGTGCTGTCACAAGCTGTGTGCTTATCTCGCATGTGGTGGAGGCGGCAAAGCGTGCGATGGCCGGAGCTGCTGAGGCGGCAGAAAGGGAGTAGCGTGGATTAATGAAAGTAGAACAATTTGTGATGGCTTATCGTGGGAATCACGATGAAATAAAGGCATTGCTGCCTAAAGGCTTTGAGTCGCTGCGGCCGGTGCTTCGCATAAATGCGGAAATCCTGACGGACAGCAAGGCAGCGGAGCAGGGCGCGACATACAGCTATATTGAGCTGAACACTCCCGTGGCGCATGCGGGGAAGCGCGGCTGGCTGAACCTGGGTAACTGGGACAGCATGTCGACAAATATCGCGGTTAAAAGGGAAGATGGGAGTACCGAATTTGATTTTGATCTTCTTAGGCTGGCGCACAGCGGAACCGGCAAGGAGGGCGGCTGCCCGGCAGAGAACGACAACGACGGGTGCTTTTACATGGACGGCGATGAAGAGGAATTCCGCCCTGCGGAAAAGGTCTCAGAGCGCAAGGAGTACACGGACTGTACTTTTGAGTGGAAGGTAAAGGGCGATTTGCCGCCGATTCCGCTTTTCCGTGCGATTGCAATAGAATGTGAGGAAATACTGGGAGCCTATGCGGTTGTTTTTGAGAGAGCCGAATCGGAATTAAAGATATTTAGATAAAGGAGCAAAGATATGCTTACAGGAAAACAGAGAAGTTACTTAAAGGGACTGGCGAATCGGCTGGACCCGGTGGTTTACATAGGAAAGGACGGACTGACGGCGAACGTTGTCAAATCTATTGATGACTGCCTCGAGGCCAGGGAGCTTGTGAAGGTAAAGCTCCAGGAGGGCTGCATACTCGACCCGAAGGCCACAGCAAACGAGGTGGCGGAAAAGCTCGGCGCAGAGTTCGTCCAGGCAATCGGCCACAAGTTCACGGTCTACCGCGAATCCGAAACGCTGGATGCGGAAAAAAGAATCGTGTTACCATAAAAATCCATAAAAATCCAAAAAAAGACAAAAAAAAGTATTGAAAAACGACAAAAATAGGAGTAGTATTAGAAGGTATTTTTTCTGAAAAAAATTATACTCCTCATGTAACTCGGCAGCGTGCACGGTGCGCGAGCGACCGGAAGGTTGCGAGAGAGTATGCAGAGAAAGGATGAAAAATATGTCAGAAAACACTAGAAGAGTTGGAACAGTATCAAGAGGCGTTCGTTGCCCTATCATCAGAGAGGGAGACGACCTCGCTACCATCGTAACAGATAGCGTACTTGAAGCTGCAAAGTCCGAGGGCTTTGAACTCCGTGATCGCGACGTTATTTCAATCACAGAATCCATTGTTGCTCGTTCTCAGGGTAACTACTGCTCAGTAGACGATATTGCAGCAGACGTTAAGGCTAAGTTTGGCGGCGGCACAGTTGGCGTAATCTTCCCAATCCTGTCCCGTAACCGTTTTGCTATCTGCCTCCGCGGTATCGCGAAGGGCTGCAAGAAGGTAGTTCTGATGCTCAGCTATCCTAGCGACGAAGTGGGTAACCAGCTTGTTGACATCGACAAGATCGACGAAGCAGGCATCAACCCTTACAGCGATGTGCTGACACTTGCAAAGTATCGTGAACTGTTCGGAGACAACAAGCACGAGTTCACAGGTGTTGACTACGTAGCTTACTACAAGGAACTCGTAGAGGGCTGCGGCGCTGAGTGCGAAGTTATTTTCGCAAACCAGGCAAAGACAATTCTCGAATACACAGACAATGTTCTTCACTGCGATATCCACACCAGAGTAAGAACACAGAGAATCCTCAAGGCTGCAGGAGCCAAGGTTGTTCTCGGTCTCGACGATATTATGACTGCTTCCGTTAACGGCAGCGGCTTCAATCCAAAGTATGGTCTTCTCGGCTCCAACAAGGCTACAGAAGACAAGGTAAAGCTCTTCCCAAGAGAAGGTCAGGACCTCGTTGAAGAAGTTCAGGCAAGAATCAAGAAGGCTACCGGCAAGAACGTAGAAGTTATGGTTTACGGCGATGGCGCTTTCAAAGACCCACAGGGCAAGATTTGGGAGCTCGCAGACCCTGTAGTTTCCCCATTCTTCACAAAGGGCCTCATCGGAACACCTAACGAGCTCAAGCTCAAGTACCTCGCTGATAACGATTTCGGCGATCTCTCCGGCGAAGCTCTGAAGAAGGCTATTTCCGATTCCATCAAGGCAAAGGATGCTAACCTCGTTGGTAACATGGCTTCCGAAGGTACTACACCTAGACAGCTTACCGACCTGATCGGTTCCCTCTGCGACCTCACCTCCGGTTCCGGAGACAAGGGTACACCTGTAGTTCTCATTCAGGGATACTTTGACAATTACACAAACTAGTAATATAATTATTACGAAGCCTGTCGCCTTCGGGCGGCAGGCTATTTTAATATCTGTCAATAAAAACTGGAGCATGTCAGTGATGAAGAAAACCGGATTATTTGCTTTAATTTTGTCATTTATCTTTGCCTTTGCTACCTTAGGCATCAGCTTTACCGATGTTTCCGTTGCGGAAAGCAATCCTACGCAGGGTAAAGAGGTTACCATACTGTTTACGCATGATATCCATTCCCACCTGGATTCATTTAATATCATGGATGAATCGGGAGAGGTAAAGAGCATAGGCGGAATAGCCAGAATGTCGACTCTGATAAAGGAGAAAAAGCAGGAAAATCCTGATGCATTCCTGTTTGACGGCGGCGATTTTTCTATGGGAACGCTCTATCACACACTGTATACAACACATGCTTCTGAGCTGGTAACTCTGGGCAGACTGGGTTTTGATGCGACAACCCTTGGCAATCACGAATTTGATTTCGGACAGAAAGGACTTTGGACCATGCTTTATGCGGCAAAGTCTGAAGCGGAAAGACTGAATGTCGAGCTGCCACAGCTGGTTGTATCAAACATAGACTGGAATAAAAACAAGGACAAAGAAGATAAAGAACTGAAGGCGGCTATGGATGCGTACGGCGCAAGCGAGTACACCATAATCGAAAAAGGTGGTGTGAGATGCGGAGTTTTCGGACTTATGGGCGAAGAATCCGCAGAGGATGCTCCGCTGTCGGGGATAGAGTTTGAAAGTATTATAGAGGCTGCAAAGAAAACGGTGGCTCAGCTAAAAGCTGAAAACTGCGACCTGATTGTGGCCCTTTCGCACACGGGAACTCTCGAGGGAAAGGACGATTCCGAAGACCTAGTTTTAGCACGCGAGGTTCCCGAGATAGATTTCATATTGAGCGCTCACTCGCACAGATATCTGCCTGAAGCTATTGTGGTCGGAAAGACTGTGATAGGTTCAGTGCGCTGCTACGGACAGTATTTGGGCGAGGTAAAACTGGCATCGGACGGGAGCGGCAGATGGAATCCGGCAGGCTATGAGACTACAGAGCTTGATAAAACCATACCGGATGACCCGGCAGCAGCGGAAATCCTGCAGCAGTACAAGCCTCTGATCAATGCGGAATATCTTTCGAGGTTCGGCTATGAAGAGGGCAGAGTGCTGGCAAAAAACGACAATGCCTTTATGCCTTTAATCGACATGGAGGGCTTTCACAATGAATCAAACACCGGCAATATCATAGCCGATGCGTATATATATGCGGTTTACATGAACGAAGGCGAGGATTACGAACCTGTAGCGGTTGCACTTTCACCTGTGGGCGTCATTCGTGATTCGATCATGAAGGGTGAAGTTACTGTAAAAAATGCTTTTGAAATACTCTCACTCGGCATCGGCCCGGATGGCATAGCGGGCTATCCGCTGGTGGAGTGCTATCTGACCGCGGAAGAGATAAAGACCCTGGCCGAGGTGGATGTGTCTGTATCAAAGCTGATGCCGCCTGCACAGCTTTATCCTTCGGGGGCAAAGTGGGAATACAATAACCACCGTCTTTTGCTTAACAGAGTAACTGATGTGCGTCTGGTAGACACGAGCCGCGGAGTTCCGGCAGCGGAGGCTTACACAGAAGAAGGAATGCCTCTTGAGAACGGAAAGCTCTACAGAGTAGTCGGCGGACTTTACTCCATGCAGATGATGAGTGCGGTCGAGTCAAAAAGCTATGGGATATTAAAGGTTCAGCCAAAGGACAAGGACGGAAATATAATCACCGATTTTAACAAATGTATCCTTTATGACAAGTCGGGAAATGAAATTAAAGAATGGTATGCACTGGCGTCCTATCTCGAATCATTCGAGCAGGGCGATGACGGTGTGCCTGTAATTCCGGACAGGTATGCGGGAATAGAAGGCCGCAAGGTTAAAAGCGACAGCAGAAATATAATTGAACTTTTGAAGGGACCGAATGTGGTCGGCAGGGCCGTTTATGCCCTGATTGGAATTATAATTATTACCGTGCTGGGCATTGTTACGGTTGTAAAGAAACTGAAAAAAAAGAAGAAGAGAAAATAAAAACGGAGCATTTTATTGCTCCGTTTGCATCAGATATTCTTCAGCTTGTTAATCATGTCGTTGATTAGGTCAAAGTCCTTGCTCGAAGGAGTGTGGTTGAGATTCAGAACGTCCTCAACTCTTTTATCCTCGTAGAATTCTTCAGCAGTGTCTTTAACCTTTTTATCCACAAATTCAAGACCTTTTGTGGTTTCAATATCCTTTTCTTTGTCAATCATTTTCTCACCCCCGCAATTGCCTTGCAAACACCTGATATGTTTAACACGTTTCAACTTATGGTTATTATATAGTACATTTAAAGAAAAGACAAGAATTTTTGAAAAATGTGTAAAATTATTTAAAAGGCAGCCGATATAGATATTGTAGGTATATGTAGTAATGACGCAGAAAGGCTGACACAGGTATGACAATCAAAGAAAGAATCCGTTCCCGACTCAGGTGGGAACACGGGAAAACTTACAAGGGTAAGCGTTCGGGCTGGCCGGAGACGGTTGACAGCCCTGTTAGTGTGCCTACAGACGGAAAAGAAGATTACATAGAAACACCTGAAGGTTTCAATACTTATGAAACCCTCATTGACAGATATACTGCCGAAGAACCTGAAAACGTGGACATGGAAGCGGAGGCCGCTTCACGCAAGCTTGCGAGCGAAGTGCGCGCAGAGATGATTCAGTCCATGGGCACGGTGGAAGCCGAAAAGGCAGGCATCGACAAGTATGCGGAAATTCCTGAACCGGAGCCGCTGCTTTTCGGGCGCGAAAAGGAAGAAGCCGAGAAGGCAAAGATTGCGGAAGCAATAAGCCGCCGCGAAGCTGAGGCTGAGGCAGAGGCTGAAGCTGAAGAACCGGCCGAGGAACCGGCAGCAGAGGCTGAGACAGTTGAAGAAGTCCAACTGGAACTGAATGTGGAGCCGGCAGCTGAAGAACCGGCGGCAGAGTCTGCACCTGAGGTTGAAGAGCCTGCAGCGGCAGAGCCTGCGCCTGAAATTGAGGTGCCGGAGATAGAAATTCCTGAACTTGAACTGGATATAGAGGCAGCGGAGGCGGCGGCAGCAGAAGTGCCTACAGAGGCTCCGGCAGAAGAGGAGCCTGCGCCGGAGGTTGAAGAGCCGGCTGCAGAAGAGCCTGCGCCTGAAATTGAAATTCCTGAGATAGAAATTCCTGAGCTTGAACTGGATATAGAGGCAGCGGAGGCGGCAGCGGCAGAAGTGCCGACAGAGGCTCAGGCAGAAGAGCCGGTAGCAGAGGAGCCTGCGCCTGAGGTTGAAGAGCCGGCAGCAGAAGAGCTTGCGCCGGAAATTGAGGTGCCTGAAATTGAAATCCCTGAGCTGGAATTGGATATAGAAGCAGCAGAGGCAGCTGCGGCAGAAGTGCCGACAGAGGCTCCGGCAGAAGAGCCGGCTGCCGAAGCAGTGCCGGCTGAAGAGCCTGCAGATGGCGGGATTCCTATGGAGCTTGAGGATGTTGACGGCGAAAAGATTGCTATGGAGCCGCTTAATGATAATCTGCATTTCTCTGAGCAGGAGCCGGGACTCGGTTCGGAGGAAATGCGGGCAGAGATGGCTGCGGAAAGTGTTGTTGCAGCCAATATTGAAGCTGCAGATCCAATCAACCTGACAGAAAAGGCGTCCGGATCAGAAAAAGATAAAAAGGATAAAAAGAAGGCAAAGAAAGACAGAGACGGAAAGAAAAAGTCAAAGGGCCTGAAAGACAAGCTTCTCAGAAGGCGGAACAAATCAAAGGACGTTGAAGAAGCGGAAGCTGCTTCGGAGCCTGAAACAGGCAGTGAATCCGAAGTAATGGAAGGCGTAGAGAATATAGCTGCAGGAATCGAAAGCGGATTCCTGGCTACAAAGGGGCAGAGGCAGGCTGAAGCGGCTGCTGCAGCGGCAGCATCGGCAGAAAGTCTTGAAATCCCCGATACCTTTGTGATGCCTAATGCAGATAATCTGGTAACGGAAATCGGAACAGGTGCGGAAAAAACCGAAGAAAAGGAATCCGAACCAAAGCCGGAACCGCAGCAGGAAAAGAGCGAAGAAAAGAGCCACGGAAAGCCAAAGGTACGCCGCAGAGGCCGCAAGAGCGAAAAGGAAGAGGAAAAGGCTCCTGAACCTGCAGAGGAAACGACAGAGGATATCGCTGTTGTTGAGGAAATCAAAAAGGAACCTGAACCTGCTCCGGAGCCTGAAAAAGACGAACTCGAAAATCTTACCGAAATTGTCATGGATGAAAACTCCGCAGACATGGAGGTAAGTCTCGAGGAAGCCGAAGAAATGGCTCGTAACAAGATAAAAGCGGAAAAAGAGGCTGAGGAGAATAAAGAAAAGAAATCGGCACCAAAGCCGGAAGAAACCATAGATACCAGCAAGATAAAGATTCCTTTCTACTTGAAGAATAATGAAAAGAAACGGGAAGCTTATATCAAAAAGCAGGTTAAAAAGATTAGAGCAAAGGCCCGCAAAGAGGCTGATGCGATAAAGAAGAAAGAGCTTGCAAAGAAAAAGGCCGAAGAGGCAAAGGCAGCAAAGGCTCAGAAAAAGGCAGACAAAAAAGCTGCAAAGCCTGAACTCAAAAAGGCAAAGAAAGAAGCAAAGCTTGCAAAGAAAGCGCAAAAGGCAGAAAAGAAGGCAGCAAAGAAGGAAAAGAAGCGCGAAAAGAAGGCTATCCGTAAGGAAAAGTGGGCAAAGAAGCCGGCCATCGACAAGATGATTATCAGGATGCTGGTGGCTGTCTTACTGGTTTCCGGATTTGTAGCGGGCTGGATGTTCCTGCCGGGCATTGTGGGCAGAGTGATGAACGGAATATCCTCTATTCCTGACAATATAAAGGCTAATCTGGCGGATAAGGAATTCCAAAAGGAAATTGCAGAGGTGGATCCGAGAGACGAAGCACTGCTGCAGTATATAGAAAATACCGTTCAGATGCAGCCTATGGAGACTAATGTTCTCGAAGCGTTTGGTATAGCAGGCTATGTTGCAAGCGATTCGGCAAACAAAAAATATGTCGCAACCTATGGCGATGACAGCAATCCGGGTTCGGAGGAGCTGCCGTTTAAGACCGTGCAAAAGGGCATTGACTCGATGCACAGCGGCGGTGTTCTCTATCTGGAGCCGGGAGTGTACAACGAGAGACTGCACATAACGCTGAAGGGTGACAGCCACGATTACATAACCATTATGACCCATTCGTCCACTACGGAGAAGGCCATCATTGACGGCAAGGGTCTAAAGGGTGATGATCCGCTGATAACCGTTGACGGATCGAAATACCTGACACTGTGCAATCTGGAGCTGCAGAATGCAAAGACAGGCATTGAGGTGGTCAATTCAAAGGCCATCATCCTGGCAGGACTGGATATTCACGACCTGCGGGTAGTGGGCGCGGATCAGGTTGTTCAGGAGCTTGACGATGAAGGAAACGTTATTTCCGAAAGCATCACTCCGGGACCGAGAGCCTACGGTATCAGGGTAATAGGTGATACTACGACGGCGACACGCTCGATTCTGATTTACTACAACAATATTTATAACATCAACCAGGGCTCAGGCGTTCTGGTAGAAGGAAATACAGAACATATCAACATGTTCGCCAACAAGCTGATGACGATAGGCGGCTGCGGCATAGAATATGTCGGCGGCAGAGGCGTTTGCCAGCAAGCTGCTTACGATGCTCCACGCGACTGCACAATAAAGTCAAACAGCGTCGGAGCCTGCAAGAGCACTCTCGGCGAAGGCTATGGCATAAAGGTCGACAGTACGAGGAATATGACCATATCCGAAAATATCACATACAGATGTGACTGGGGTTATGGGATACTCTCTGCTGTGGGATATGACCAGAGCTATAACGGCGACGATATATCCCTAAAGAACAACCTGACGGCATGCGACTACATGGGCGGAATATTTGTCGGCCCTGCAAACGGAAGCAACGGCTATCTTCACAGTGTAAAGGTTATGAATAATACCTGTCTCAACACTTACGGAGACGATATGGGCTCGGATTTCAAGGGCTCGAATGTAGGCAGTCTGGTGCTGCGAAAGAATATTTTCAGCAATGCAAAGGCATCGGGCATGACCGTTTATCTCGGTCCTAATCAGGCCGGTCAGTCAGAGATTATCGTAGACGGAAACATCTATGCAACATCTTCAAAGGCCGGTACAGCAAAGTTTGTCTACGACGGCAAGGAGTGCACAGGCTTTATGGTATACAAAAAGGCCAGCGGTGAACAGACAGGGTTCTACACAAATGAATCATATGCTACTCTCTGTCCAAAGCTTTTGACGGGAGACTACAGCTATATGAACTATGGCATACAAGTCGGCGCAACTATACTTGAGCCGGAAAGATAGAGTTCCAAAAAGTCAAAATCCCCGAGGTACCATATCGGTACTTCGGGGATTGTCCTTTTTTGATTATTTGTTTTCAATCAGTCTGTCCATTTCAGCCAGCCACTGCGAAGCATAGACATCGCTTGGCATATGCCATTCGCCGAAGGAGAACTGAGTTGCCTTCGGACAGTCAGGCGCACAGTTACGCTTGAACTGCTGCGAGAACAGTCTTTGGTAGAAGGTGCGCTGCCACTTTGCTATGTAGTCGCGCTTGAATATGCCTTCAAAGGCTTGCTCGGCGATGTAGAGCATCTTTTCGGGAGCCCAGCCCGAGAGTGCCGTGTGGTAGATGAAGAAGTCATGGAGCACGTAAGGCCCTATCTTGTCTTCTGTCTTTTGAGCAATCTTGCCATCCTTGTCAGGCGGCAGCAGCTCCGGTGAAATCGGTGTGTCGATGACGGATTTGATTGTGGCCTGAAGCTTTGGCTTGTCGGTATAGCGCGTGTTCATCACGTATGTGAGCACGTATGGCAGCAGTGTCTTTGGAAGCGAGCCGTTTACACCGTAAAATGCCATGTGGTCACCGTTATATGTGCACCATCCGAGGGCGATTTCGGAAAGATCGCCTGTGCCGACCATCAGTGCGTTTTCTTTGCCGGCAACATCCATCAGAATCTGGGTGCGTTCTCTGGCCTGAGCGTTTTCGTATGTCAGATCGCGGATTTCGGGATCGTGCCCGATATCCTTAAAGTGCTGCAAAACAGCGTCCTTTATGCTGATTTCACGCATCGTTACGCCGAGCTCTTTCATCATTGTAACTGCATTGTCGTGAGTGTGATCTGATGTGCCAAAGCCCGGAAGCGTTATCGCGATGACATTCTCCATAGGCAGTCCGAGGAGCTTGTGTGCTTCGCAGATTACCATCAGTGCCATTGTGGAATCGAGGCCTCCTGAAACACCGATGACAGTTTTCTTTGCACCGATGTGCTCCATACGACGTGCCAGTGCGGATGCCTGGATGCTGAATACATCGGCGCAGTAATCGTCTGCTGCAGGTGTGCATGCCAGAATCCAAGGGTTAGGCGGGTATTTGCGAACCGGCTTTTCATCAAAGCCGACCATGCGTATCTCTGGGACGGCGATTCTGATATAATCATAGGCCCTGAGATATTCTTCGTTACAAGCCTGTATGTTGCGGTTTCTTATGCGCTCAAAGCGAAGTCTTTCGATATCGATTTCGCTGTAGGTTGCGTCGGAATTGCGCTCAAAGCGCTTGCTTTCGGCGATGATTGTGCCGCTCTCGATAATCAGTCTGTGGCCGGCAAAAACGGCTTCTGAGGTGGACTCACCAACTCCGCAGGAAGCATAGACATAGCCACAGCTGTTTTTTTGTGACATTGCGGACAGTGCATATTTACGCTGCGAGGCCTTGCCTGCGGTTTCGGTGCTTGCACTCGGTGTAAAGATGATGTGTGCACCTGCGACGGAAAGGTAGGAGCTTGGGCTCATTGCAGTCCAGATGTCGCGGCAGATTTCGACTCCAAAGGAAAGGTCGATTTCCTCATCGGTAAAAATAATGTTGCCGAACCATATGTAATGACCGTTCAGGTAAATTTGCTTTTCTTCAGGGAGATTGGCACTGCCCTGGTCGAACCAGCGCATTTCGGTGAATTCCGCCTGATTTGGCAGCATCGTTTTCGGAACTATGCCCTGAACGGAGCCTTCCTGAATAACTGCGGCACAATTAAATAAAAATGATCTGACTCTGATGTAGCAGCCGAGTATGATGCAGATTTTCATATCCTTTGTGGCGTCCGCTATATCAAAGAGCGCGTCTATTTGTGCATCGTAGAGGAAATCCTGATGAAGCAAATCACCTATGGAATATCCCGTGATGGCGAGCTCCGGCAGCAGGATAAACCCGCAGTGCCTGCTCTCAGCCTCGTTTATGAGCTTTAATATCTCCGACTTGTTGAAATTCACGTCCCCGGGTCTCACCGCCGGTGTAGCGGCAGATATGCGGACCATGCCTGTATTTTGCATGTGTACTCCTTTCGTCTTTCGGTTTATCTCGTACCGAAGGAAACAAATTACTTACCCCTTATTATATCATATTTATTTAGAAATCACCATTATATGTGGCAGATAATACTAACCCCCCGAGGGCATCAATTGCCATCGGGGGGAACCCTTTGCTTTATAAAGCCATTAATGGCTCATTTTCCGACAAACTAGCAGAACTGCAGTTCCAGAATCAGCATTACGATGCCGAGAGCTGCCAGTGCGCAGAAGAGTGGTGCTACCCACTTGAGGTACTTGTCGTATGAAATGTTTGTCATGGACAGTACCGGCAGAATAATGTTGGTCGGAGTGATCAGGTTGATCAGGCCCTGGCCATAAAGGAATGCGGAGATGATCAGTTCTCTCGGGAGACCTACAGCATCTGCAAGAGGTGCCATGATAGGAATGGAGAGAATAGCCAGTCCGGAAGTTGATGCTACGAAGAATCCGAGGATTACGAAGATAAACATCATAGTGATTATGAACAGAATAGGGTTCATGCCTTCTACCCAGCCTGACATTGTGTACAGGAGAGTGTCGGAAACCTTACCGCTTGTGAGCAGCATGTTAGCAGCACGTGCGAGACCGCAAACGAGAGCTACGCCAACCAGGTCGGATGCACCCTTGATGAATTCTGTTCCGATTGCCTTTTCGTTCATGCCGCCGATGATACCGATAACGATACCGGATACCAGGAAGAGGGCAGCCATTTCACCGAACCACCAATCCATCTTTGCAACGCCGTAAACCATTACTACGAATGTGAAGAAGAAGATTACGAGGATCAGCTTGTCGCGACCTGTCATCTTTTTTACTTCCTCAGGCATGCCGAAGCGTTCGAGAGTCCATTCGTGGTTTTCGTAGTTGATACCCTTTGTAGGGTCTGCCTTTACCTTTGCCGCATAGCGGAAGATAAAGATGAGTGCGATTACAACGCCGGCGATAAGACCGATAAGACGGAAGATAAGGCCCTGGTTAAAGTTGATACCTGCTGCGTAGGAACCGATTACCGCTGAGAATGGGTTAACGGTTGAGAACATGCAGCCGATAGCAGAACCGCACCAGATAGCGCCAACGCCTGTCATTGCATCATATCCTGTCTTAAGGAAGATAGGAATGAGGATTGGATAGAATGCGATTGTTTCCTCGCACATACCGAAGGTTGTACCACCGAGTGCGATGAGGAAGCAAACAACCGCAATGATAATCTGTTCCTTGCCGTGGGAAACACGTGCGAGCTCGGATATACCGGAGTTGAAAACGCCCAGATAGTTGACGATTCCAACGGTACCACCAATCATAAATATAAAGAATATGATGTCTACGCAATCGTAAACACCGTTAGGAATGGAGAGAAGGAAGTCAAATACTCCCTGTCCGTTCTGCTCCTGTTCTACGTAAGTGCCGGACACAGCCATAGGCTTGTAGATGTTTCCGTTTTTGAAGCTTTCGAGCTCGGCCTTTACATTGAGTTCATCAAGTGTGGCCTGAGTTGCTTCCATTTCTGTTTCTGTGCCGTCAGGTGCTGTGATTACAAATACATCTGCACTATCGTCGTAGGTCAGCTTTGAATACTCACCGGCCGGAATGGCATAAGTGAGGATAGCCGCGATGATCATTACGATGAAGAGCACCGTGTAGGCTGATGGGAATGAAAACTTTTTCTTTTTTTCGTCCATGTTCTCATTAACTCCTTTCAAATAAAAAAGTAAAATATAACAGTCTTATTGTATTGAAAAAACGTAAGGATTTCAAGATTTTTGGACCATTTGGATATTTTATGGCAAAAACGGTTAAATACTCACGGAAAAACCGTGGTATAATCTATTTAAACACACTTATACAGAGGAAAGGGAGGGCTTTTCATGAAAAATATCGGTGAATTCGAACCAAAGCGAGTATTCCACTATTTCGAGGAAATCAGCAAGATTCCTCACGGTTCCTACAACACAAAGGAAATAAGCGACTACCTGGCGGGCTTTGCCGGGGACAAAGGTCTCAAATACATTCAGGACGAGCTCGGCAACGTCATCATCTATGTGCCGGCTTCCGCAGGCTATGAAAAGGCGGCGCCCGTAATCCTTCAGGGCCACATGGACATGGTTTGCACGGTAGTGCCGGGCAAGAACATTGACATGACCAAGGAAGCACTGAAGCTCGCAATTGACGGAGACTGGCTCTACGCCGAAGACACCACTCTCGGCGGCGACGACGGCATCGCTGTGGCTATGATGCTGGCTATCGCAGAGTCCGATGCTTACTCGCATCCGGCACTGGAATGTGTCTTTACAGTCGACGAAGAGACAGGCCTCGAGGGTGCGGAAGGTCTCGACGCGGCAAATCTCAAGGCGGGCAAGATGATCAACCTCGACTCCGAGGACGAAGGCATCATCACAGTAAGCTGCGCAGGAGGCATTTCCGCTAATGTTCACCTGCCGATAAGGAGAACAAAAGCAGAGGGTACACTCTTTGAAATAAGCGTTGGCGGGCTGCTCGGCGGCCACTCCGGCGCGGACATAAACAAAGAGCTGGCTAACGCAAACATCGTTATGGGCAGAGTTCTCTGCGAAATGAAAAAAGCAGCCGACATTCATATCGTAAGCCTCGCAGGCGGCAATGCCGACAATGTTATAACTATGTCATGCGAAGCGAAGGTAATCGCTCACAGTAACGAGGCAGAGGTTGAGGCGGCCGTTAAGAAGCTCGAGGAAGTGCTTAAGAATGAATATAAAACGTCCGATCCGGGAATTTGCATAAAGCTTAAAAACTGCGGCAGGGCAGAGGAAAATGCGGTTTGTGCCGAGGGAACGGGAAAGATTATCAGCTTCCTTCTTAATGCGCCATACGGTATTCAGAGTATGAGCATGGATATACAGGGACTGGTGGAGACCAGCCTGAACCTCGGTATTTTAGGGCTTGAGGATGGCGAAATGACTGCGACTTATGCACTTCGTTCCTCCGTGCTTTCAAAAATGGAGTTCCTGCAGGACAGACTCACGGATATCTGCGAAGTGCTTGGCGGCAGCGTAGAGTATTCGCTCTATTATCCGGGATGGGAATATCGCAAGGACTCTCAGCTGCGCGATACTTGCGTTTCCGTATTCGAAAAGATGTACGGCAAAAAGCCGCTTGTCGAAGCAATCCACGCAGGTCTCGAATGCGGATTCTTTGCAGGCAAGCTGGGCGATGATTTCGATGCCGTATCCATAGGCCCGGACATGAGATGCGTCCATACGCCTGACGAAAAGCTCTCAATTTCATCGACAAAGCGCACATTTGAATATCTCCTGGAGATACTCAAAGAGTGTAAATAGAACAGAAATCACACACCCTCGGGGGCAATGCTTCCGAGGGCTTTCCATTCTGATTGAACCTGTCCCCATTTTGCATTGAAAGGAGCAGAAACAATATGTTATAATCAGAATGATAAATTGCGAAAGTGAGGCTTTGTATGAAGCAAAAGTATGTAGCTCAGCTAAAGGTTGAAGACAAGATTACGGATTTTTATATGGTGAAGGCCACAGGTGTAAAGCAGGACACAAACGGCAGGAGCTATCTTGATATAATGCTGATGGACAACAGCGGTGAAATTACGGCGAAGAAATGGGATTTGCCCGATGAAGAGGCGGCTTCCTTGAGTGAGCTTAAGGAGGGTGATCTTGTAAAGGTAAAGGGTCAGATCACAGACTGGAAAAACCAAAAGCAGATCAGAATAGAGAAAATCAGAAAGGCGGCCGAAAGTGACGGCCTGGAAATAAGCGATTTTGTGAAGTCTGCACCGGAGGACCCTCAGGAAATGTATGATTTCATACACAAAACCGTAGAGGGCTTTGAGGATGCGCATTTGCGTACACTTGCGCTGCGTTTCCTCGACAGCGAAAAGGAAAGACTGTTATACTATCCCGCAGCCTCGAAAAACCACCATGCCGAAATGGGCGGCCTGCTCTATCACATAAAGAGAATGCTGATGGCAGGAATGCGCGCATGCGAGGTATACACATGCCTGAACAGAGATTTGCTGCTCTGCGGGGTGGTCGTTCACGATATGGAAAAGCTGAATGAAATCGAATCCGACAAAAACGGTGTTTCTCCGGGATATTCTTTTGAAGGTCAGCTGCTGGGGCACATTGTGCAGGGCGTGCGCGAAATAGAGCGCATGACAAAAGAAATCGAGGGATTCCCTCGCGAAAAGGCTATAATGGTTGAGCACATGATTCTGTCACATCACTACGAGCCGGAATACGGCAGCCCTAAAAAGCCGCTTTTCCCTGAAGCTGAAATGCTTCACTATCTCGACATTGTCGATGCCCGTATGTTCGATTTCGAGGAAGCTTTGTCAAAGACAGAGCCGGGAGATTTTTCAGACAGAGTATTCACGCTTGATAACAGGCGTATCTATAAGCATTCGGAGGACTTTTAAGACATGATAAAACTTCCTAAAGAGGTCAGCACTATCATAAATGAGTTGGAAAACAAAGGAATAAAGGCGTACTGTGCAGGCGACTGCGTCAGGCTGGCCCTGGCGGGGGCAGAGCCTCTCGACTGGGACATAATTGTAAATGCGCCGATTTCGAGCATCGAAGGGATGTTTGAGGGAGCTGAAAAGCTTGAGGGGAGCGAAAACAGGCTCAGAATAGATTACAGCGAAAAGGATATTGAAAAGGCTGAAAAGCAGCTTGCAAATCCTGATGATGCCAGAGCGGCAATGAATGCTGCAAAGCAGGATGCTGTAATTGTTGATTTAATTGCGCTTGATGAGGTTGAAAGCTTTCTTGCGGAGCAGAAATTTACGATAAGCGCAATGGCAGACAGCACATCACACGGCTTCGTAGACCCATACGGCGGCAGAGACGACATAGCAAAAAAGCTCGTAAGGCCTGTGGGTAATCCTATGGAAGTCTTTAATTCAGAGCCGATACTGATGCTGAAAGCCATCACTCTTGTAAGCGAGCTGGGGTACGACCTTTCAAAGAGCACCTACGAGGCGATTGTTGCAAATGCTGACAGAATCCCGTCAGCAGGTATAGATGCCATCCGAGAGGAATTTATTAATCTGATGGGCGCGGACAACGCGGGTAAAGCGCTGAGAATGCTCGCTGCGTGCGGAATTTTACCTTATATATTGGGTCCGTCGTTTGAAAAGCTCGGAAACCGTGAAATAAAGGACATGGAAGAGCTTGCGGACAATATGCATAAAACGTTAAATGTAGCGGAAAGGCGAATAGGTCTTTTCTATCTTTGCCTGGGAAAAAAGAGAGCACACAGGGCTGTTGATTATCTGAATTATAATCCGGTTATGAAGCAACATTTTGAGGATGTAATCGACCATATTGTCGATCTTCATTTTGTGGGTAAGCCTGAAATGCTGATGGATTTTTTGGCACGCTACGGACTGGACAGATATACATACATGCACAATGTTGCAAAGGCCCAGGTAAATGTTTACGGGTCGCCTGATAACAAGGTTCAGGGACGTATCTACATGTATAGAGAAATCATTTCAATGAAATACCCTGTATATATTGAAGACCTTGAAGTGACAGGCGAGGAGCTTGTAAGTGAGGGTATTGTGCCTGACAACCCTGAAAAGATCAGGGCAATGCTTTTGATGCTGACAGACGTTGTTCACAGACATCCAAAGATGAACACGAAAAAGCAGCTGCTTGAAAAGGCGAGATGGTTCAAACGCCACAAGCTGGGCGCAAAGCTCAGAAACGTGGAGTGGCTTAAATAAAGAGGTAAAGGGGAAAGATGAATCAGGAGATTCGCGTAAAGCTGGCAGAGATTATTTTTCAAAACGAGGATAACGGATACACGGTAGCTGTGGGTGAAACCGACGACCTGCAGTGTACCGTGGTCGGGACTTTACCTGCGGCCGTAAAAGGCCGCATGTTTGCGTTACGCGGAAAATGGAAGGTTCATCCGACCTACGGAGAGCAGTTCGCTTTCACCGAATACGAAGAAATTATGCCGGAAACGACGGATGGTATAGTGGACTTTCTGGCATCCGGAGTACTGAAGGGCGTAGGCCCGAAAATGGCTCACGCAATCGTGAGCCATTTCGGCGACTCCACGCTCAGCGTGATCGAGGAGTCGCCGGACCGGCTGACCGAGGTCGCCGGCATCGGGCCGAAAAAGGCTCAGGCCATTGCGGAGGCCTTCGCTGTCCATAGAGAGTTTGCGGAGGTGTCGCTTTTTCTGCAGAGGTTTGACATCAGTCCGGCTTATGCCATGAAGCTCTATCGCCGCTACGGCGCCATGACGCTTCAGCTCCTGAAGGAGAATCCTTATCAGATGATTGCGGACATCAGAGGAATAGGATTTAAAAAGGCCGATGCGATTGCAGCAAAACTGGGCATAGATAAAAATGACAGCTTTCGTATAGAAAGCGGAATTAAATATATGCTAAGCTACTATGTCAGCGAAGGGCATACCTATGCCGAAAAGGCGACTCTGCTGGAAAATACGGCAAATCTGCTGGAGGTTTCGTGGGAGCTGATAGAGGATGCACTGACAAAGCTGACCTTTGACGGCAGCATCCAGATGGAGGTTTTGGAAGGGCAGGAGGTCGTTTATCTGATGCCTTATTACAAGGCGGAGCGGAATGTTTGCGCAAAGCTTGCCTATATTGCGGATGCGCGTCCAAAGATGATAGATATTGACATGGACGCCATGATTTCGGTCATGGAGGCAAAGCGCGGAATTGAGCTCTCGGAAAAGCAAAAACGTGCGATTACGGCGGCTGTTGCAAACAGTGTATGCATTATAACAGGCGGCCCGGGAACCGGAAAGACGACGATAATAAATGCGATAATCGACGGGATGACAAAGGGCGGACTGAATGTGGCAATCGCAGCGCCGACAGGCAGGGCGGCAAAGCGTATAACGGAGACCAGCGGTTATTATGCATCGACCATACATCGCCTGCTCGAATATGCTTATTCCGAGGAAGAGGAGTTTCTGAAGTTTGAACGAAACGCCGAGAATCCGCTTGATTACGATGCTGTAATCATAGACGAGGCTTCGATGATAGACCTGCTTCTGATGAATGCGCTGGTAAATGCGATAAAGCCCGGAACGAGGCTGGTTTTGGTGGGTGATGCCGACCAGCTGCCGAGCGTTGGGGCAGGAAATGTGCTGAGAGATCTGATAGACAGTGAGTTTTTGTATGCAGAAAAGCTTACTGAGATCTTCAGGCAGGCAGGGACTTCGATGATTGTTGTGAATGCGCACAATATCAACCGCGGCGAGTATCCTCAGTGCAATACAAGGGACAGCGACTTTTTCCTGATGCGGTGCGAAAACGAAAATATGATTCTGGCAACGATAAAGGATTTGGTCGTTCGCAGGCTTCCTGCATATTACGAAGGGATTGAGCCCAGAGATATTCAGGTCCTGACTCCGGTCAGAAAGAGGACTCTCGGCTGCATAAACCTGAATGCGGAGCTTCAGGCGGTAATTAATCCTCCAAATCCAAAGCTGAAGGAAAAGCAGTTTGGCGGCAGGCTGCTGCGCGAAGGCGACAAAGTAATGCAGATCAAAAATAATTATCAGATCGGCTGGCGCAGGGTTCGCGATTTTTCCGAGGGTGAGGGCGTATTCAACGGCGATATGGGTGTCATATCGACAATTGATGAGGAAACAAACAGGATTACGGTAATTTTCGACGAGGATCGCTTTGTCACATATGACTATACAAATATTGACGAGATAGAGCTGGCGTATGCGGTAACCGTTCACAAAAGTCAGGGAAGTGAGTTCCCGATTGTTGTGATGCCGATTTCGTGGTTCCCGCCGATGCTTGCAACCAGAAACCTTTTATATACTGCCGTAACCAGGGGAAAACAGGTCGTTGTGCTGGTAGGCTCCGAGGAAAAACTGAACGCTATGGTGGACAACAACAGAATTATGAGCAGAAACTCGGGGCTCAGGGCGAGACTTCAGGCTTTGAGGGGATAAATGGGATAAAGGGGACAAATGAGAATCAGGGAGACAATTGAAAAATACGTATTTCCGCCGTCACTTTACTGCATGTCGTGCGGAGCCATAATTGACAGCAGCAGAGAGTATATGCTATGCGACGAATGCATGAAAAAATTCAGCTGGAATACAGGCGCGACCTGCGAGTGCTGCGGCAAGGCTCTGGGGAGGGCGCTTGCAGGGCTTTGCTATAACTGCATGGAAAAGAGCCACGAATTCGAAAGGGGCTATAGCTGCCTTTCCTACGGGAGCAGAGAAAAAGCTCCGATTCTGGGATTAAAGCACGGTGAAAAGGCATATATCGCAAAGGCACTGGGACAGATGCTCTGTGACAGGCTGGCAAAGGCTGTAGAGTCGGAATATGACGGAGTAATTCCGTGGGATATCATAATTCCTGTGCCGATTCACATCTCGAGATTGTTAAAAAGGGGATATAACCAGACAGAGCTGATAGGCGCAGAGGTTTCAAAGGGACTTGGGACAGAGATGAAAACAAATATCCTTTTGCGTAAAAGGCCGGTAGCAAAGTCGGGCGGGACGGTGCAGCGCAGACAAAAAAATATCGAAGGCGCGTTCGCAGTTTCGGATGAAGCCGGAAAAAGCGGTGTCCTTCGAAATAAAAATATATTGCTGATAGATGATGTGTACACAACCGGAGCCACAGCGGACGAATGTGCGCACGCGCTACTTTCGGCAGGAGCCGCAAGGGTTCATATTGCGGTAATTGCAACCGGTTCGAATTATCATTCAAGCTCTTCGTAGATTTCTTCGAGCTCGTCATCGAGATCGTAGACCACTCTGTAAACCTCGTAGAGACCATCGTGAATCTTTTTAAAACGCAGTCTTACGAAAAACTCGTGCCCGCTTCCGCAGCGGCCGATTGTTACGAGCTGGTAAGAAGTCTGCCTTTTCCAGTTTCTGCAGATGACATCCTCATCGCAGTCAAAACAGCGGAAGGTTGAAAGATCAGTGTCTTCCTCGACCAGTTCGGGCTTTATCTTCAGATGCGCGTAATACATAGGCTCATCCGCACCGAGATCGAGATAATCCGGGCTCAGCTTTTCGTCGCCCATCATATGTCTCAGTACGGTTACGGTATTCACGGCATCATTTAATGCGTCATGGCACTCGAGAGGCTTTTCCTTGAAGAGGTAAAGCGCATAGCCGAGCGAATGCTGGTGATCATCGTCTATGAACTGACGGTCAAACAGTTTTTGGGCATCATAACATGGTGGGAGCCAGTCGGCAGCCATCTCATAAATGGTCAGATTGTCCTTCATAACGGACAAATCCGTCATGCTCCACGTGATAAAGGCGAAATCCTCGCCGCACCACTGTCTGAATGCGTTTATGACTTCGGGGAAGGAGCGACCTTTCTGAATATCGGCATTCTTTATGCCGGTGAGGTCTCTTACCGTAGGATGCATGGTAGTATAAAATTTTGGCTTAATCATTTCATTGAAACGGTCGATTTCAGCCAGTGTGTCGTTTATCTTTACGGCGCCTATCTGGACAATCTCACCGTTTAAAACAATGGGATTGGTAATCAGTCTCCTGCGAGAAACGGCCTGATTCCATTCCAGGTCTAATACTATGTAGTTCATATATCCTCCGCCTGAGGCCGATTTCCCTCAGGCATTTATTATTATACCACAGATGCATAGTATTTCATATATTTCAAACATACAAAAATAGCCAAAAAAATAAAACAACGCATACAAAAAGCCGGAGGCGATAGCCTCCGGCTGATTTTGCTTTAATAAACCGTTTCGAGCAAACCGTAATTTCCATCCTGGCGTCTGTAAACGACATTAACGGAATCTGTTTCCATGTTGAGGAAAACGAAGAATGTATGCTGAAGGAGTTCCATCTGTACGACAGCTTCGTCTACATTCATAGGTTCGAGCTGGAACTTTTTGGTCTTTACAACCTTGATATCCTCGTCAGGCTCTTCATATTCAGGCACTGCCTCAAAGATTACGCCCTTTGGACTCTTGTGCTTTTTAACCAGTTTTGTCTTGAATCTGGACATCTGGCTGGAGAGCTTGTCGATGATCTTGTCAACACTTTCATAAATGTCATCACTAATTTCCTCTGCTCTGAAGATGGTGCCTGCTGCGTTGATTGTAGCTTCGATCTTTTTCTTGTCTCTTTCCTTTGAAAGCATGATGTTCGCTGCAATATCGCTGGAGAAATACTTGTCTAACTTCTCGAACTTCTTTTCGATGGTTTCCTTTAAGTTCTCGCTGGCATTTAAGTTCTTGCTTGTAATGATAATCTTCATAGTAGAAACCTCCTTGAGATATTTTGTTGTAAGTACATTATAACACTTTCGAAAATAAAATCAATTAAATTATCAAAATTTTCGTAAAAATTAAAAGGCAAAAAAGACAGGTTCAGCTGACCTGATCTTTGACCCCACACCTGCCTTTACCCGCTTTGCGGAGGACTTACTTCTAAAGCACGCCATGATCACTGCGGCATTTTCGCCTGTGCAGCTTACGTGGATCCCTTTGCCCGTGCCTGGCTTGGACTTTCAATCACAGACCTGAACCTGTACTAATAAATATAATTGCGAAAACGGTAAAAGTCAACATTAAAGCCTTGAAAGAAAGCTTGACTTTTGCTACAATATAAATAAGTATGGGAAAGTGGGCGCAACCTTCGAAACCATTCAAATTTAAGCAAAGGAGGCGTGTGTATGGAGTACGTAACAAGCGGCATTTTATCCGGCATCGGTTTTTCCGACGTAGTCGATGTGGCTATCGTCGCATTTATTGTGTACAAAATTCTCGGTTTTATCAGAGAAACCAGAGCGGAGCAGCTGATTAAAGGCCTGCTGATGCTGGTTATTCTTACTTTCTTATCGGATTTGTTCAATCTCTACACACTGAATTGGTTACTCAGAGGCGTTATGACGGTAGGTCTGATCGCGCTGGTGGTTGTGTTCCAGCCGGAGCTTCGCAGAGGTCTCGAATACCTCGGCCGCAGCAAAATCCTATCAGGTCCGTTTTCTCAGATGGACAAGGACGCAGCAAAGCATATAACCTCCGAATTTGTAAAGGCTATCGAAGACTGCTCGACAAAGCACGTCGGTGCACTGATTGTTATTGAGAGAAACACTTCCCTGACTGACATCATTGAGACAGGTACGGTTATTGATGCGGCAATCGATAAAGAAATGATATGCAATATATTTTACGAGGGGGCTCCGCTTCACGACGGCGCACTCATCGTCAGGGGCGACAGGCTGCATGCGGCAGGCTGCGTGCTTCCGCTTACGCAAAATAAAGCTCTGAGCAAGGATCTCGGCACGCGCCACAGAGCCGGAATAGGCATTACCGAAAACTCAGACGCTCTCACAATAATAGTTTCCGAGGAAACGGGAATTATTTCCGTTGCCGAAGACGGAAAGCTGACAAGATTTCTCGACACAAAAAATATCGAGAAAATCCTGCTTAAAACCTATCTTTCAAATGCAGAAGACGCAAAGCAGCTCGGTATTTTTGAACTGCTTCGCAGATTAAGAGAGGGGTCGGATCATGCTTCAAAATAAGACATTCAACATTATCCTCTCCGTACTGATTGCAATAGTTCTCTGGGTTTACGTTATTACAGAGGAAAATCCGACCGTAACTCAGAAATTTGAAAATGTTCCCGTTCAGCTCCTGAACGAGGAAAGCCTCGCATCGAGAGGCCTGATTGTTCTGGATGCGGACGAGCCTACCGTTACCGTTACCGTAGAAGGTAAAAGAGTTGATGTGAGCAGCATCACTGCCGGTGATTTTGTAATTACGGCCGATGTTTACGGATACGGAGTCGGCGAAAACCATATCCCCGTAAATGTAGATGCACCTGCGGGTGTTACCGTTACCGAGGTCAAATCGAGCCGTGTAACGGTAAATATCGACGATTTAATCAGCGTTTCGCATGAAATTGATGTGGCGCCTGCCTCCGAGCTTGAAGACGGTAAAGAAATTCACGTTATCGAGGTGTCCCCGGAGCAGGTAATGGTTACCGGAGCGCGCAGCATCGTAACTCAGGTTGAAAGGGTTGAGGCGCGGATTAATTCGGGCAAGCTTTCCGAAAAGGCAAAAAATGTCAGCGGCAGCCTGACCGCTCTCGATTCAAACGGGCAGGAGATTGCTGATGTCAGCCTTTCTTCGGGAACCGCAGATGTACAGGCGCAGCTTCTCTCGACAAAGGATGTACCTCTCGAGGTCGGAATTGTCGGCGAAGTCAACTCCAGATACACGGTGTCCGATATAAAGATGCCTGAAACCGTGACAATCATGGGCGCAAAGGAAGCCCTCGAAGGCATAGATCTGGTAAAGGCGGAGGATGTCGATATCTCCGGCATCACATCGACTTCAAAAATAGGTCTTTCAATCAAACTACCCGAAGATGTTTACCTTTCGCAGAAATCGCAGGAGGTATCAGTTTACGTAGTTATAAACAACGTTGCGGTCAGTGAAGTAAGTGTTCCGGCGGCGAATGTTCAGCTGCTTGGAATTGCTGAAGGCTGCACTGCATACATAGACGAAAATGTCGGCAGCATCAAGCTTGTCGTGCGCGGGGCGGAAAGTCTCGTTCAGTCGGCGGCTGCTTCGGATTTCGTCATAAGCACTGACCTTACCGGTATGGAGCAGGGCACGCATGAAGTGACCCTGAACCTCGAATATATCAAGGGATTCTCATCTGTAGAGATGGAACCGGTTCGCGTCCATGTGACCATTAAAAACGAGGCGCAATAACCATGCGCCTTAGTTTTTGCTATATATAAACATAATGTTAGGAGATTTCAAAAATGGGAAGATTATTCGGAACTGACGGAGTGAGAGGCGTGGCAAACTCAGAGCTTACGCCTGAACTGGCGTTCAACCTGGGAAAGGCGGGTGCATATGTCCTTTCAAAGCAGAAGGAACGTCCGGTTGTCCTCATAGGCAAGGACACCCGTATTTCGGGAGACATGCTTGAGGATGCGCTTTCGGCAGGGATACTGGCTGTCGGCGGAAACGTAATCAAGGTAGGCGTGCTTCCGACACCGGCAATAGCTTATCTGGTTCGCAGATACAAGGCGGATGCGGGAGTTGTAATTTCTGCATCGCACAATCCTTTTGAATACAACGGTATCAAGTTTTTTAACAACAAAGGATTCAAACTGGACGATCACATCGAAGAGGATATTGAGGATATCATAATCAGAAATATCGATGTGAACAGTCATATCACCGGCGACAAACTCGGAAAATGCCTTGAAGGCTCTGAGGATTCGCTGAAAATGTACGTCGATTTTCTGAAATCAACAATCGATACGGACATAAAGGGCATGAAGGTCGTGCTCGACTGCGCAAACGGCGCATCATACCAGGCTGCGGAAAGAGTATATAAGGAGCTCGGCGCAGATGTAACCATTATTGGAAATAACCCAAACGGGGTAAATATAAACGAGGGCTGCGGCTCAACGCATCCCGAAAGGCTTCAGGAGGCCGTTGTAAAAAACGGCGCAGCCGTAGGACTTGCATTCGATGGAGATGCGGACAGACTGATTGCTGTTGACGAGCGCGGCAGAGTGGTTGACGGCGACCGGACAATCTGCATCTGCGCAAAGATGTTAAAGGATACCGGGAAACTGATCGAAAACAGAGTAACCGCTACTGTAATGAGCAATCTCGGCTTCCACAAATATCTCGAAAACTTAGGCTGTGTTACGGATGTTACCGCTGTCGGCGACAGGTATGTGCTCGAGCGCATGCTCAAAACCGGCTGCATAATCGGCGGCGAGCAGAGCGGCCACATCATTTTCCTGAACCATACGACGACGGGTGACGGCATTCTTTCTTCGCTGCAGCTTTTAAAGGCTATGAAGCTCGACGGCAGGAAGCTTAGCGAAATGGCCGACGACATCACCATCTACCCGCAGGTTCTGAGAAACGCAAAGGTTCGCAACGAGAACAAGCGCAAGTTCGAGGAAGATCCCGACATTCTCGCGGATATCGGACGCATCGAGCAGCTTCTCGAAGGCGAAGGCCGCATACTGATCAGACCTTCGGGCACGGAGCCGCTGGTCAGAGTAATGCTCGAGGGCTCTGACATCGAATCCATCACAAAGCTCGCAGAGGAGCTCGCAGATTCACTCAGCCGCAAGTTTGGCTAAAGTAAGCAAAGGAGGACACATATATGTGTGGAATAGTAGGATATATCGGTGACGGAAACGCCGAAAAAATTGTAATCGAAGGCCTGAAAAAGCTGGAGTACAGAGGCTATGACTCATCAGGTATTGCTATGAATTTCGGCGGCAAGCTCGCCGTTGAAAAGAGAAAGGGTCGTATTACGAACCTTGAGGAGGTTCTGGAAAAATCGGATTATCCTTTTGAAAATTGCCATCTGGCGATAGGGCATACCCGCTGGGCAACTCACGGCGCGCCTTCTGACATAAACGCACATCCGCATTTTTCAATGGACCACCGCATTGCAATCGTGCACAACGGTATCGTTGAAAACTATCTTGACATAAAGGAAAAGCTGATAAAGGAGCATGGAATCAAGTTTGTTTCCGAGACAGACAGCGAGGTTATCGCACAGCTTCTTTCGGTATATTACGAGGGCAGCCTCGAGGATGCGATGTTCCGTGCAGTTTCGGAAATGCGCGGAGCTTACTCGATTTGTGCCATCGCTGCCGATGAACCGGACAAAATCGTGGCCACCAGAAAGGATGCGCCGCTGCTCGCCGGAATAGGAAACGGCTGTAACTTCCTGGCAAGCGACATTCCTGCGCTCTTAAAGCACAGCAGAGAGTTCTACCTGATTGAAAACGGTGAGGTAGTGGTTCTCGATAAAAATGACATAAAGATTTACAATGCCGAGCACAAGAGCGTTGTTCGTGATGTATTCCACGTTTCATGGGATGCTGCTTCCGCCGAAAAGGACGGATACGACCACTTCATGATAAAGGAAATCCACGAGCAGCCGAAGGGACTCACGGAGACCCTGATGCGCCGCCTCGGCGATGACAATTCAATAAAGCTCGACGGCATCAACCTGACAAAAGAGGATATCGACGGCTTTAACAAGGTGTATATCGTGGCATGCGGTACCGCTTATCATGCGGGGCTCATCGGTAAATACGCCATAGAAAAGTTTGCGAAAATTCCTGTGGAGGTGGATGTCGCATCGGAGTTCAGATACAGAGATCCGTTTGTTGATGACAAGACACTCTTCATTGCAATCAGCCAGTCCGGCGAAACTCTCGACACACTCGCGGCGCTCAGAGAAGCAAAGAAAAAGGGCGCGCGCATCATGAGTATAGTAAACGTTGTGGGCAGCTCTGTTGCCAGAGAATCCGACGACGTGTTCTACACATGGGCAGGTCCGGAAATCGCTGTGGCATCGACAAAGGCTTACACGACGCAGCTGATGTGTATGTATCTGGTGGCGCTTTACATGGGAAAGGTAAAGGGCGCGATAGAGGATGCTTACTATAACAGACTGATCGAAGAATTAAAGGAGATTCCGTCAAAGCTCAGAAAGCTGCTCGGCACCGAGCATCAGATACAGGATCTCGCAAAAACTCTCTATAAAACGGAGCATGTCTTCTTTATAGGCAGAGGTACCGACTCGGCAGTCGGCCTTGAAGGCTCGTTAAAGCTAAAGGAAATATCATATATCAACTCGTTTGCCATCGCGGCAGGCGAATTGAAGCACGGCACTATCGCGCTGATCGAAAAGGATACCATAGTAGTGGCACTTTCCACTCAGGATGACCTGTTCGAGAAAATGCTCTCCAACATTCAGGAGGTTAAAGCGCGCGGGGCATTCGTAATAGGCGTGGCAAAGGAAGGCAACACCGCTATTGAGCAGCAGTCCAGCCACACCATCTACATTCCGAAGTGCATGGATGAAGTCGCACCGATACTTGCTGTGGTACCGCTTCAGATTCTTGCTTACTACATTGCAAAGGAACGCGGCTGTGACATTGATAAACCAAAGAATCTTGCAAAGGCTGTAACAGTCGAATAGGAAAGGAACGGAAAATGAGAGAAAACTGTATAAAGGATATCAAATTAGCACCATCCGGACACCAGAAAATTGAATGGGTTCGTAATAATATGCCGCTTCTTCGTGACCTCGAGGAGGAATTCAAAAAGACTCGTCCTTTTGAGGGGATGAAGATTACGCTTTCGGTTCATCTGGAGGCAAAGACCGCATATCTGTGCAAGGTTCTCGCAGCAGGCGGCGCAAAGATGTCAGTAACCGGCAGCAATGTATTGTCGACACAGGACGACATCTGCGCAGCACTTGTTGAAGACGGACTGAATGTATATGCTATACACGGCGTCAGCCCAAAGGAATACGAAGAGCACATCTACATGGCTCTCGAGCAGCATCCTAACATCATCATCGATGACGGCGGCGACCTCGTCGGCATGATTCACACAAGCCATCCCGAGCTCGGCGACGAAGTTCTCGGCGGCTGCGAAGAGACCACAACCGGTGTTATCCGCCTGAAGGCAATGGACGAGCAGGGCGTGCTGAAGTTCCCTATGGTAGCCGTAAACGACGCTGACTGCAAGCACCTCTTTGACAACAGATACGGCACAGGACAGTCTGTATGGACCGCTATTATGGCAAACACAAACCTGATTGTAGCGGGCAAGACTGCTGTAGTGGCAGGCTACGGCTGGTGCTCCAGAGGCATAGCAATGAGAGCTGCCGCACTGGGCGCAAACGTAATCGTAACCGAAATCAATCCTGTAAAGGCTATGGAAGCCCGCATGGACGGCTTCCAGGTAATGACCATGAAGGAAGCAGCACCTCTGGGAGATTTCTTTGTTACAGCCACAGGCTGCAAGGACACAATCACCGTGGAGCATATGCTTCTGATGAAGGACAGAGCAATCCTCTGCAACGCAGGACATTTCGATGTTGAAATTGCTATGGCAGAGCTGAAAAAGGCTGCAAAATCCGTTTGCGAGACCAGAAAGAATATAATGGGCTATACTCTCGAAAACGGCAAGATGATAAATGTTATCGCAGAAGGCCGTCTGGTTAATATCGCAGCAGGTGACGGACATCCTGCGGAAATCATGGATTTGTCATTTGCGGTGCAGGCACTTTCTGCCCTTTATATAAAGAACAATCACGAAAAGCTCGGAAAGCATGTAATTGACGTTTCGGGCGAAATTGACACTCTCATTGCAAACCGCAAGCTTGCGGCATGGGGAATCACAATCGACAAATTATCCCCTGAACAGGAAAAATACCTGCACAGCTGGGAAGTATAATCGTTTTAATCGTTAAGTAAGCAGCTAATGAGTTATATTATTGACTTCGACATCAGTGCACTGTTATTGCTCGCTGTTATGCTTTTCTCCACATACTATAGACACATGGTGTCAAGCAGTGCTGAAAAGTGCTTTATAGTGCTACTTGTGATTACAGGCGCTACGGCCTTCTTTGACATATTAAGCATCGTGCTGGCTCCTATGAGTTTAGGAGTATATTTGGCGTGCATGGTTTACTATGCCCTGAGGGTTTCGATTGCGCCTTCATATTTTGTGTATCTGGTGGCGTTGACAGACGGCTGGAAGATCTTTAATAAGCTTAGGGTTCGCGCTGTTGCGGCGGGTGTTTATCTGTTGCAGCTGTTCCTCGTAGTAGTTGTCAATCCGATAAACGGCTGCATTTTCGATGTGAACGAATATTGCGTTATGACCAGAGGTCCGCTGCTTTGGACCTGCTATCTGGGGGCACTGCTGTATTTTGCAGCGGGTACTGCGTATATTTTCAAATATCGAAATTTCTATGCCCGAAACAAGTTCTACTGTCTTCTCGGCATCGTTCCGGCGAGTCTCGTGGCGGTTGTTATACAGTTTTTCGTGCCGAATCTTTTGATTGAATGCTTTACCCAGGCTGTTTGCCTGATGTTTTATTCAATAACGCTGCAAAGCCCTGAGGAGCGTGCATCTGCGGAGCTCCACATAAATAACCGAGAGGCCTTCTTTGAGGATATGCGACTTTCAGAGTTTAATAAAAAGCAGCATTCAGTCGTTCTTTTCAAGATAAAAAACTATGCAGCCAGAGTTGAGGCAGTAAGCTATGAGGCCGGGAACAAGATAACCTCCAATATTGCAAATCGTCTGTTTGAGCTGATAAAGAGCGAAGAACTCACTGCAGTGCCGTACCATTTTGGCATAGGCTCCTTTGGAGTAGTGTTCAGTGGAGAGGATACAGAGAGGATAGATGATTTCGCTCAAAAGCTTTCAATGAGCCTGGCAGATGACAGACTCAGGAGAAATATGACAAGCACAAAGCTGGAGTTCTATGAATGTATTGTAGACATTCCGGGTGACATAGACAGCTATGCGTCTATTCAGATGATGCTGGAGGGGTATCAGAACTTTCTGCCGGGAACGGATGCTGTTTACAGAGTGAACAAGGTTCCCGGATACAAGGAGTTTACGCTATACAGCAAGCTCGACGAGATTATAAACATGGCATTGGAAAATGACAGACTGGAAGTCTTTTACATGCCTATATATTGTGTTGAAGAAAAAAGATTTATTTCTGCAGAAGCACTGCTGAGACTGTACGATCCGGTTTATGGATATATAAATCCGGAAACAGTGGTAAGCTATGCAGAAGAAAACGGCGACATTCACCGCATAGGTCGTGTTGTATTCGAAAAGGTGTGCGAATTTGTCAGCACGCCGGAATTCACAATGACAGGACTTGATTTTATAGAGGTTAACCTGTCGGTTGAACAGTTCCACGACAGGCACCTTTGTGAAAAGCTGATGCTGATTGCGGAAAAATATAATGTCGATCCTTCATTCATCAACTTTGAAATAACCGAAGGGGCAGCAACCGAGGTATGGAAAGAGGTCATCAGTCAGACTAAAATTCTTTCGGACGCGGGATTTGCGTTCTCTATGGATGATTACGGTCAAAAGAGCTCAAATCTGAAGCGGCTCTCGAGTCTGCCTATAGATATTGTAAAGCTGGATAAAAGTCTGGCAGACGATTACACTTCGCCGAGCGGCGAAGTAATATTAAAAAACACCGTAAAGATGCTAAAGGCGCTGGGCGTGGCAATTGCGGCAGAGGGAATTGAAAACAGGCGTATGGAGGCAAGGTTCTCCGAGCTGGGTTGCGATTACCTGCAAGGATATACATACACAAAGGCGCTTCCGCTGAATACTTTTATAAAGTATATGGAGGAGGTGCAGGCTTAGTATGGAATACAATATTAATTACGACATCGCCTCGATAATAATAATTATGCTGGTTGTGTCTTCGACACAAAGGCGGAATATGACTACAGGTCTTGCAAACAGGGCTTTTATGCATATGATGCTCGTTACCGTTGTCACTGCCGTACTCGATATCATAGCTGTAATGCCTCATTCGTCGGATTATCAGTTTGTGATATTCAGGATGGCATACTACCTCACGCAGCAGATGATAGCACCGCTTTTGGTTATATATGTTGCATCTATAGCAGAGGCACTTACATTTTTCAGAAAACCAAGGCAGAGGCTGCTGTTTTCAACACCGTTTGCAATCTGTGCACTGCTGATTTTGACAACACCGATAACAGGGCTCATCTTTTACTGTGTTGACGGGGAATTTTACTATGGTGAGCTTTTCGGCTGCATGAACGTAGTAACCGTAATATATCTGATTTATGCGGGCTTTTATCTGATCAAGTACAAACGCAATCTGTCTCCCGGTTCGGTTAAGTACATATTTATAGCCTTTCCGATTGTAATCGCAGGCATGATTTTACAGATTGCGTTCCCAAAGGTTCTGCTGCAGTGCTTTGCAATTTCAATAGCCTTTATGTTCTATATGGTTACAATTCAAAGGCCGGAAGCATTGCTGGATAATGAAACAAAGCTGTACAACAAGGGCATGTTCATGAAGAACATACAGCATGCTCTCGCTGATCGGCACAGCCTGACACTATGCCTTTTCAAAATAGAAAAGTCAGAGCACTACATGTCATCACTCAGCGTGGATAATTACAATACCATGCTGCGGGCAATCGCAAAGGGACTTCGCGAGGCAGTAAATATCGTGGACAAGGATTTCGATATCTATTATCTGAAGCACGGTCTTTATGCGGTAGTTGCCAGGAGCGACATCAGATACAAGGCAGATATGTTCATGGATAATGCGGATCAGGAGATTCTGAAGGCTCTTGAGAGTGCTTCAATGATGATCAGCATTCCAAACATCTACAAGTGCGAAGTGCGGCTGCCTGAAGACATTACCGAGTTCAGTTCGCTGCCTTCTTTCCTCGACAGCTTGGAGACAATTTTGCCTCGAAGCGGCCCTATCTACAGAATTTCGGATATGGATGATCAGGAAAAGATCAGCCTTCACATCAACATTAATTCCATAATAGAAAGGGCATTGAATGATGGCGAGTTCAGCGTGCGCTACGCACCTATCTACGATCCGGCGACAGACAGAATCGTTGCGGGTAATGCGCAGCTCTACCTTAATGATCCGCGCTACGGTGAAATATCTCCGAAGTTTATCTGGATGATGGCCGAAAACAGCGGCGAAATAGAGCGCATAGGCGATATGATGTACGACAGAGTCTGCAGATTCGTAGCCGGTGCCGATTTCAAAGAGTCAGGGCTTCGTTACATACAGCTAAAGCTCTCCGTAAGTGCTTTCGAGAATCAGTATCTCTGCTCAAAGCATATTGCCGGAGCAAACAGATATGGAGTAGACCCAAAGAATATTGCGTTCTCTCTCGCAGAGACTTCGGATATAAGCGACTGGTCCGAGGTGGCTGCCCAGGTGCAGCTGCTCAGGTTTACGGGATTTAAGATCGGCCTTGAGGACTACGGCGCTTACAATTCAAACATCAGAAGAATATCAAGCATTCCGTTTACAGCGCTGCAGCTCGATGCGGATCTCGTCAGAAAGGGCTGCGAGGATGCGGAGCGGCTGGCCGGAAAAGAATTCAAGGTAAAAATTCAAAGTATAAACGAGCTGATACTGACATCCACCATAGAGATGGTCAGAGGCCTGGGAATAAAGATAATAGCCACCGGCGTCGACAGTCAGCATGCAAAGAGTTTTATCGAGGATATGGGATGTGAATACATGATGGGTGACTATTTCGGAGATTATTTACCTCTCCACGACTTTCTGCATCTGGTACGTTCCTTTAACGAAGAAAGAGAGAAAAAGACCGAGAAGCATCGGGATATATTTGATATGAGAGGCATTGTTCTCTGATTATAATTAAAAGGAGCTTTTATGGGAATTTCAAATGTGCTTACTCTGCTCGGAGGTGTGGCTTTATTCCTGTTCGGAATGACACTGATGGGCGACAGTCTGAAAAAGGTAGCGGGTAACAAACTGGAACTGGTGCTCTACAGATTATCGAGCACACCGGTAAAGGGGATACTTCTCGGTACCGGTGTAACGGCTGTAATTCAGTCGTCTTCTGCCACTTCGGTCATGGTTGTCGGGTTTGTAAACTCGGGCATGATGAAGGTTAAACAGGCAATAGGTGTTGTAATGGGAGCCATCATAGGCACATCCATTACGGGATGGATTATAGCCATCTCTGCTGTAGGCAGCAAAGCGGGAAATGATGTATGGGACATTTTTTCGACCGATACGCTGACTGCCGTTATTGCAATAGTTGGAATAATACTTCGTATATTCTGCAAAAGCACCACAAAGCACAATATAGGCGACATCATGCTTGGCTTTGCCGTGCTGATGTTTGGTATTGCAGCTATGAGTGATGCTGTATACCCATTAAGAGAAAGCGAAAGCTTTATTAATTTACTGACGAGATTCTCAAATCCTATAGTAGGTATTCTTGTAGGTTTACTGTTTACCAGTATACTTCAGAGCGCATCGGCTGCCGTAGGTATCGTGCAGACACTTTCGGTAACGGGCGCAATCAAGTTTGATATGGTACTGCCGCTGATTATGGGTATTGCAATAGGTGCCGCAGTACCGGTACTTCTTTCGGCGCTCGGCGCAAATGTAAACGGTAAAAGAACTGCACTGGTTTACCTGCTGGTAGACACACTGGGCGTAATATTATTCAGCATTCTTTTCTATACGGCGAATGCGCTTGTATCCTTCAGCTTTATGGGTATGGCGCTTAATGCCATTCAGATTGCACTGCTTAATACAATATTCAGAGCAGTAATTGTAATACTTCAGGCACCTGCAATCAGCCTGCTTGAAAAGCTGGTATGCTGGCTGGTTCCCGAAAAGGAAGACGAAAATGCAGAGGACCTTCGGGATATGGACCGCCTCGAGGAAAGATTTATCGCCCATCCGGCGCTTGCTATTGAGCAGAGCCGTCTGGTAATAAATCACATGGCTCAGAAGACTCAAAAGGCGCTCAAGGCATCCTTCCATCTGCTCGAGGTTTTTACGGAAAATGAGATGCAGTATGTGGCCCGCACCGAAGACATAGTCGACAGATATGAGGATAAGCTCGGAACATATCTGGTAAAGATAACCAGAAAAGAGCTTACTCATCAACAGAACGTCGCTGTATCAAAGTTTCTGCATGCGATAAACGACTTTGAGCGTATGAGCGACCACGCAATCAACGTTTCACAGTCGGCAGAGGAAATCCATGTGAAAAATATTGAGTTTTCAGCGGATGCAAAGCACGAAATCAGTGTACTGAGCAGTGCTGTTACCGAGTGCATCGGGCTTGCGGTAGATGCGTTCACTTCGGGCGATCTCGAAATTGCCTACAAAATAGAGCCGCTTGAAGAGCTTATCGATAATCTTTGCGATGAGATGAAGCTGCGCCACATAGATCGTATATCTGCGGGAGAGTGTACGCTGCAGCATGGATTTGTCTTTAACAATCTTCTTACGGATTTGGAGAGAATATCCGACCACTGTTCGAATATCGGCGTTGCGATGATTGAGCTTGGCAGCGAAACCTTTGATGTTCATGAGTATCTGCATAGCATTAAGTCTGTAAAGAACGAGCAGTTTGAGGCCAGCTACAACGAATACAGCAAACGTTATAATATATAGTAAGTTATAGTTGTCAGCGTAGAAAAAGGAATGGAGGAGACAAAAATGTTACCACAGGTAAAAGCAAATTATGATGCACTTGGTCCGCAGGTTGCAAAGAAAATGAACGAAAGATTTTTCGAGGCATATTACGTTTCGACAAAGGAAGAGGCACTGGCAAAGGCGTTGGAGCTCATCGGCAAGGATGATCTCGTGTCCTGGGGCGGCACTGTAACAGCAGACCAGATAGGACTGAAGGATGCACTTTATGCCCGCGGACAGAAGATGCTGGACCGCGACAAGGCAGCAAGCCCTGAGGAACGCGTTGAAATCCTCCACAAGGCACTCGGCTGTGACTTTTTCCTCATGAGCGCAAACGCAATTTCCGCTGACGGCCAGATGGTAAACATCGACGGTACCGGAAATCGTGTTGCAGCGCTCTGCTACGGACCTCGCAATGTGCTTGTTATTGCGGGCATGAACAAGGTTACACCGGACCTCGATTCTGCGGTTTTGCGTGCCAGAAATGTTGCGGCACCTACAAATGTGTTCCGCTTCCCTGATCTGCAGACACCTTGCAAAATTGCAGGGAAATGCATAGACTGCAAGGGCGAAACAAGCGTGTGCGCACAGTTTGTGACCACTCGCCTGTGCAAGCCTGCAGGCAGAATCAAGGTTATTCTGGTAGGAGAAGAACTGGGATTCTAGAAATGCTGCGGTACTGCGGTACTGTGATGCAAATAATGAAAAGGAGTAATGAATAGAGATGGAAAAATTACCAAAGAGATGTGAAGTTCCCGAGAATCTGAAGTGGGACCTCACCCTTTTATACAAAACACATGAAGCAGCGCTTTCGGACGCAAAGCGTGTGCAGGAAATGGCAAAGCATATCGAAGAGACGTACAAGGACAGGCTAACCACCGGCAAAAATATAGCTGACTGCATGGCTGAATTTGAAAAGATGATGGAAATCATTGAACCGGTGATGAATTATGCAGAGCTGGTTTCTGCGACGGATTATACCGATGCCGAGGCTCAGGACGTTGAAAACAGACTTAGAAAGGTCGGTGTTGAAGCAAACAGCCGCCTCAGCTTTATAAACAGCCAGATTGCAGAGCAGCCTGAAGAGGTCATACGTGAAGCCATAGAACTTTCAAATGGCACAAAGAGGGCAATTGAAGAAATACTCAGGGCAAAGCCTTTCCAGCTCCATCCGGAGGCGGAAAAGGCCATTGCCGCATTTGGCAGAGCTCTCACACTGCCTTATGACGGTTACAACCAGATAAAGTTCGGCGATATGGATTTCGGGAACTTAAAGGTGGGCGAAAAGGAATATCCTTTCGGCTATGCAATGTTTGAGGATGACTATGAGTATTCACCCGATACGGAGCTTCGCCGCAGTGCGTTCAAGGCTTTCTGCGACACGATTTCAAAGTATCGCCACGGAACTGCCTGCATGTATAATTCATATGTGCAGCAAAACAAGGTCAACTCCGACCTCAGAGGTTTTGCGAATGTATATGATTCGCTTTTGTTCGAGCAGCATGTTGACCGCAGCATGTACGACCGTCAGATAGACGTTATAATGGAAAAGCTGGCGCCTCACATGAGGAAATATGCGACGCTCCTGAAGAAGCTGCACGGTCTCGACAAAATGACCTATGCCGATCTAAAAATTGCGGTCGACCCGGAGTACGATCCGAAGGTAAGCATTGAAGAGGCAAAAAAGTATATCGAGGGCGGACTTTCTATACTTGGCGAGGATTATCTTGAAATGGTTCGCGAGGCCTTTGACAAGCGCTGGGTTGACTTTGCAAAGAATGCGGGAAAGTGCACGGGAGGCTTTTGCAGCAGCCCTTACAGGCACGGCTCCTTCATTCTGATGTCCTGGAACGACAAGATGAGCGATGTGTTTACTCTGGCTCACGAGCTCGGACATGCCGGACACTTCAGAGCATGCGGCAACGCGCAGGGAGTTTTGGATACTGCTGTTTCCACATATTTTGTGGAAGCGCCGTCCACAATGAACGAGCTTTTGATGGCAAACTATATGATAAAGAATGCGACTGACAAGCGTTTCCGCCGCTGGGTTCTTTCGTGCATCATACAGAATACTTATTATCACAACTTTGTAACGCACCTTTTGGAGGCTGCATATCAAAGAGAAGTTTACCGCATTGTTGAAGAGGGCGGAATGCTGAACGCAGATGCTCTTGATGGTATCTATCGCGGTGTGCTCGAAAAATTCTGGGGAGATGCTGTGGAAATCATTCCGGGTGCGGAGATGACCTGGATGCGCCAGCCACATTACTATATGGGACTTTATTCCTATACCTACAGCGCAGGCCTGACTGTTGCGACAGAGGTTGCTCGTCGTATAGAACGTGAGGGCGCCGCTGCGGTTGAGGATTGGAAGAAGGTCTTACGTGCCGGCAGCACGCTCGATCCAAAGGGGCTTGCTGCACTCGCAGGAGTGGATATTTCGACGGACAAGCCGCTGAATGAGACGATAGAGTATATAGGCAGCATAATCGATGAGATATGTGAATTAAGTGAGTAGTCGTGCTCAGACCTGAACAGTCCACAGGACTGTCCAGCCCTTTCGGGTTCGACTCCCAAAACAAGTAATCACCTAGGGGAGTTTGCAGCCTTTCCTGCGGAAAGTCTGCCGTCTTCGCACGTAGCCGTGCTCAGACCTGAACAGTCCACAGGACTGTCCAGCCCTTTCGGGTTCGACTCCCCTAGCACCAATAAAAAAATGCGGGTTTTTACCCGCATATTTTTATTGGTATCACCTAGGGGAGTCGAACCCCTGATTCCAGCGTGAGAGGCTAGCGTCTTGACCACTTGACCAAGGTGACATATTCGCAACAAAGCTATTGTAATATAAAGCGCGGCTAAAAGCAAGGACTTTTTGCAAAAATATTTGACGGGCTTATATAAAGATGGATATAATATAGGTTGTTATGATATTAAAACGAGCAGTTTGAGACTGTGATTATATTAGGAGGAAATAATGGACTATGCAAAGCTTGCGGAGCTTCTCTTTCCGCATATAACAAAGACACCGGAGGACTATGACCGGATTTTCCCAAAGAGAAATCTTCCGGAGGGAGCTATGGTTACGAGACTCGGGCCTTCACCTACAGGCTTTATGCATCTCGGAAATCTTTACGGTGCGTTTGCGGACGAAAGGCTTGCACATCAGAGCGGCGGCGTATTCTTCCTCAGAATAGAGGATACGGACGACAAGCGCGAGGTTGAGGGAGCGGTGGATATCATTATAAACTCGCTCAATTTCTTTGGCGTAAACTTTGACGAGGGCGCCACAACAGAGGGCGACAAGGGAGCATACGGACCTTATCACCAGTCGGAGCGCGCAGAAATATACCAGTGCTTTGCAAAGGAAATGGTAAAGAAGGGCTATGCTTATCCATGCTTCATGACTTCAGAGGAGATTGAGGCTGTAAAGGCAAAGCAGGAAGCAAACAAGGAAACACCGGGAATTTACGGAAAATACGCAGCCTGCAGAGAATTAAGCTATGAAGAAATAGAGGCAAATATCAAAGCCGGAAAGCCATATGTAATCCGCTTAAAGTCCACCGGAAATCCGGATGCTACAGGCGAAGATGTCCGCTACATTCAGGCTGAGGATGCCATCCGCGGCACACTCTCGATGCCTGAGAACTTCCAGGACACAGTAATATTAAAGACAAACGGCATACCGACATACCACTTCGCACACGTTATAGACGACCACTTCATGGGCACAACTCATGTTGTAAGAGGCGAAGAATGGCTCTCGACGCTGCCTATACATGTAGAACTCTTTGACAAGGTCGGCTGGCCGCTGCCGCTTTACTGCCACACGGCACAGCTGATGAAGATAGACGAAGAAAGCGGACAAAAGCGCAAGCTTTCAAAGCGCAAGGACCCTGAGCTGTCGCTTAACTACTATCGTGAGCTCGGCTACCATCCGCAGGCTGTACGCGAGTATCTCCTCACCATCCTCAATTCGAACTACGAGGAGTGGAGAATCGCAAATCCCGATGCACCTGCTGAAGATTTCAAGTTCAGCGTTGAAAAGATGGGTAACTCCGGAGTGCTGTTTGACCTCATAAAGCTTAATGATGTATGTAAGGATGTGCTTGTTAAGATTCCTGCATCCGAGCTTCGTAAGTTCATGCTTTCATGGGCAAAGGAGTTCAAGCCTGAGGTTGCTCATTACTTTGAGGAAAACCACGAATATATCGAAAAAATATTGGATCTGGGACGTACGGGCGACAAGCCTCGCAAGGACCTCGTTTATGCGCAGCAGATTCTGGAGTTCATCGGTTACTTCTTTGATGAATTCTTTAAGGTTACGGATTCCCTGCCTGAAAACGTATCAGAGGATGATGCAAAGGCAATCCTTACGCGTTATCTTGAAGGGTACAATCACAGTGACGATCAGAGCGCATGGTTTGACAAGATCAGAGCCATCGCAACAGACCTGGGATATGCTGCAAAGCCAAAGGACTACAAAAAGAATCCGGAAATGTACAAGGGCCATGTAGGCGATGTTTCGACAGTCATCCGTCTGGCAATCGTCGGTCGTGCACAGTCACCGGACATTTGGGAAATACAGCAGATTTTGGGTGAAGAGCGCACGCGCGCACGCGTAAAGGCTGCAATACATTAGTGTAATAAGCATAATATCATTGTAATATAGCGGTAGACCGCACGGAGGTAAGTATGGACAACCTCATGATGACATTTGCAATTGTTTGCCCCTTGATTTTTCTGGCATCCTTCATTGATGCAGTTGCCGGCGGAGGAGGCCTGGTCAGCTTGCCGGCATTTCTGCTTGCAGGTATGCCGCCGCATATGGCGCTTGGAACAAACAAGGTCGTAATGCCGACAGGAACGCTCATTGCCACCCTAAACTATCTCCGTGGCGGAAAAATGCAAATGAAGGTTGCCATCTATTCGGCAATCGGAGCCCTAATCGGCGGAGGCCTTGGGAGCAGACTCATACTTTTCGTGCCGGAGGAGGCGTTCAAAATTATCATCCTCGTCGCACTTCCGCTGGTTGCGATTTTTATCGCGACTCAAAAGAATTTCGGAAGCGACGACTCCGTGATGAAGGAAATGCCGCATGTAAGAATCGCGGTATACTCACTGCTAATAGGGCTCTTTATAGGCTTTTACGACGGCATGGTGGGGCCGGGAACGGGAACCTTTCTGATTCTCGCTTACACAAAGGTGTTTAACCTAGACCTCGTGACAAGCTCGGGCTGCGCAAAGCTTGCCAATCTGACATCGAATATCGCATCTGCGATTGTGCTCAGCCTTGCGGGGCAGGTAATGTGGATTGTCGTTGCGCCGGCCGTTGTCTGCGCAATGGTGGGCGGCAGAATCGGTTCGAGCTACGCCATGAAGGGCGGTAGCAAGAACGTGCGCAAGGTCATCTATGTCGTGCTGGTGCTCCTGATAATCAAGTTCCTTACAGAGCTTCTGTAGGCGGAATGGATTGGAATAGCTTTAGCAAACCGCAAAATAGCATATTAATTAAATATAAATAAATAAGAAAAACAGCAATAATAGGAAAATCGAGAAAAATGAAAAGCTTAGAGGAAAAAATCCTGTGCGAAGGAAGCGCAATAGGTACTGAAATAGTAAAGGTTGATGGGTTTTTGAACCACCAAATCGATGTTCGTTTCATGGACGAGATAGGTTCCGAAATCGCCCATCTCTTTGCAAACAGCGGGGCAAACAAAATACTGACCGTAGAAGCAAGCGGCATTGCAATAGCCTGCGCTGCTTCTCGCGCGATGGACTGTGTGCCGGTGGTTTTCGCGAAAAAGGCGGCACCGAATACGATGACGGAAGGCTTCTACAGTGCGGAAGCGAGGTCGTTTACAAAGGGCACGGTTTCGGTGCTACGCGTGGCAGAGAAATACTTAAAGCCGGGCGACAGGGTGCTGATTGTGGATGACTTCCTCGCAACAGGCGAGGCAGCGCTTGCCATGGCAAAGCTTGTGCGTGATGCGGGAGCAGAGACGGTGGGCTTTACTGCCGTAATCGAAAAGAAGTGGCAGGGCGGCGGAGACAAGCTCCGTGAGCTTGGAATAGAAGTGAAATCACTTGCGGTAATTGCTGCTATAAACGACGGAAAAATCACATTTGCGGATAACTAAAAAATCCGAAATCGCGGAGCGTACCTTTGCTTGATACGCTCGAAATTTGGCCGCAAAATATTGACTTTTACGGCTCACACTGCTATACCATCTTTTTTATCTATCTCAACTCTATCTCAACCTGAAACAATTCTTCTCAAACTCCAGCAGGCCATCATCTCTCATTTTGCTGAGTTCATTCGACATTGCGCTCCTATCGACGGATAAATAGTCAGCCAGCTGCTGACGATTAAAAGGTATCGTTATGTAAGCACTGTTTTGTCTCTTCGCCTCCTCTGAAAGATAAGCAATCAGCTTTTCCCTTGTCGTGCGCCTCGACATATAGCCGAGCTTTTGCACCAGCCCTCTGTTTCTTTCGGAAATTGCAAAGAACAGATTCTGAACGACCATAGTGTGAAAACGGCATGCAGATGAACAGGTCGTAATAATGCGCTTCACATCAAAGAAAAATACTGAGCAGTCAGTAAGCGCTACAACGTCATTGAGCAGTGTCCCACTTTCGGGTGCCACATACGCCTCACCGAAGATTTCTCCGACTTCAATATGCCCGAGGATGCTGCGGTTTCCCCAATAATCATCCCTTTGGATGTGCAGACTTCCCTCCGCGAGCAGGAGAATGTCATCCAGACGCTCACCCTGTCTCAGCACGTATTCCCCCTTTTTATATGTGCAAAGCCTTGCACCGAGGCATGAAAGCATGGCTGTAATATCTTCCTCTCCTACACCTGCAAAAAGCTTCGTTCTCTTTAGTACGTGAATATATTTTTCCATAAATAACCCTTTCCGTTGTAAATACAACTGAATTGTTTGATTTATTATATTATATTATAGTTACAAAATCAAGAAACCAAAGATATATAACTATGAAAATAAATTAAGCTCGGGGAGGGGCAAAACCATGATAAGAAAGATAATAAAGATTGATGAGGAAAAGTGTAACGGCTGCGGACTGTGCGCAAATGCCTGTCACGAAGGTGCCATTGATATCGTTGACGGCAAAGCAAAGCTTGTTCGAGAAAACTTCTGCGACGGCTTCGGCGACTGTCTGCCTAGCTGCCCTACAGGCGCAATTACATTCGAGGAGCGCGAGGCTCCGGCTTATGATGAGGCGGCGGTGAAGGCCGCACAGCAGGCGCATGAGCACCATGCTGGCGGCTGCCCGGGCTCACGAATGATGCAGTTTAAAAGGGAAGAGGAAGCAGCACAGCCTAAGGGTTGCACAGCAAACTTCCATCCGGCCTCATGCCTCGCCCAGTGGCCTTGTCAGATAAAGCTCCTGCCGACCAAGGCGCCGTTCTTTGACGGTGCAAAGCTTCTGATTGCGGCAGACTGCACGGCCTATGCTTATGCGAACATGCACGAAGAGTTTATGAAGGGCAAGATTACGATAATCGGCTGTCCGAAGCTTGATGCTGTGGACTACAGTGAAAAGCTGACTGCGATTATCAGAGACAACGACATAACAGGTGTTACAATCGTCAGAATGGAGGTTCCGTGCTGCGGAGGGCTTCAAAGAGCGGCAGAGGTTGCGCTAAAGGAAAGCGGCAAATTCATCCCTTGGCAGGTCGTAACAATTTCCACGAGCGGAGAAATATTGCCATAAGAAAGTGAGGCAGCAAATGATGACCTTTTGCCGATTCTGTTTGAAGCCGGCGAAATAAGCCTTAAATATATGAAATAAAGAATGCCCAAATCGGTAATGCACCGGCTTGGGTATTTTATTTTTTGCGTTTTTGCCTGTAGAGATTACATTTTGTCATCAATATAAGATTTTTTGTAAAATATACTTGACAAAATGTCACGCGGGTAGTAAACTCATAATTGCAAAAGGGATTTGAACAAAGGAGGTATTGAAATGAGTTCAAGTTATGTTTTAGGAGTTTTGGCGGGAGCTGTCGTAGCAATTGCAATTGTCGTTTTGGTGGCCCTGTTGATTAAAAAGGTAGGCAACACAAACGGCAAGTTCAAAGCAGAATATGACGAACGGCAAAATGCGGCAAGGGGAAAGGCTTTTGGATATGCATTTTATGCGATGCTGATTGCAGTCTGTATTGAACTGGTTTATCATGTTTCGTGCCCGACAGGTTTTCTGACTTTAAACCCGATGTATTTTGACATTAGTGCATTAATGCTGGGGCTTCTCGTATATGCCAGCGTTTCTGTCTGGAAAAACGCTTATATCGGAATAAACCAGACATTCAAGCGTTCTGCAGCTCTGCTCCTGCTGATTGCTGTGTTTAATCTGGCTATCGGTTATATTAACCTTAGAAGCGCAGGTGGACCAAGCGGATTTGTAAATATTCTCTTCGGGATATTGATTATAGTTATCTGCGTAGAAATGGCTATAAAGCAGCATTTGGATTCAAAGCATGCGGACGATGATGCAGGCGAAGACTAGGGACAGGCGGTGAGAATATGAAGAATTTGAGATTAAAATCCGCTAGGGTGGCAAAGGACATGTCACAGGAGGATCTGGCAAAAGCAGTAGGGGTGTCGCGCCAGACCATCAATTCCATTGAAAAGGGAGATTACAATCCGACAATAAAGCTCTGCATCTCGATATGCAAGGTCTTGGACAAAACCCTCGACGAGCTATTTTGGATGCCGGGTGAGGAAAATGAAGAGAATTAAAGTAAGCAAAAGGACGGTGATTGCCGTCCTTTTAGTATCACAAAACTTGCGAACAAAAGTTTAGAACATATATTTACATAGCCTTAAAAATGTGATATACTCAAAGTGTAGAGTTATGGTATAATAAAATAGGTAGAGGGAATAAATGAGAGTAAAAAGTATAGATACTGATAGTTTAGGATATACCTGTGCTCTTACTAAAGAAGAGTATGCAAAGATAGTCAGTGAAATCAATACCAATTACAAGAAATATGAAGGTAGGGGGATATTTGTCCACCGATCGGTAGGCCCAGACAACAGGTATTATTTATATTTCTTCGAAAATAGGGGATTTGACGATTATATTTTCCTCGATAAATTTGAGTTTTAAGAAAGGAAAATCGATATGGAAGAATTAGTAAAGAAACTTAATGAAGTACCGGATTCATATTTTGATTTTGTTGCGGGTGTAATTTCATACGTGAAGATGAGTCAATCAAGATTAGAAAAAGTGACAGATTTTCTTAATACGCACGAGAATCTTACTACAACAGATATACTAGAGTTTATTGTATCGCAACCTGACTTTCACCAGTATGGGGTGGGGTTTAAAAAAGAAATGGTAGGTTAAAAGATGGGATAGAGGTATGGATATGCTAATTAAAACGCCGACAATGGGCGAGATATTATTTGAAGAGTTTATGGAACCGATGGGGCTTTCTGCTTATAAGTTGGCGCAAGAAATCCATGTGCCGACATCGAGAATCCAAGATATACTTCACGACAGGCGCAAGATTACGGCAGACACATCATTGCGACTGGCAAAGTTTTTTGGGGTCTCAGACAACTACTTCCTGAACATGCAAAACGACATTGACATTAGGGAATTAAAGGTTTCAATGGCCAAAGAAATCAGTGAGATCCGCACATATAGCAGTGTTGCAATATAAAACGATGTAAAAAGGACGGCTAATGCCGTCCTTTTTTAGTGTTCCATTTTTGCCCCACATCATAATATATAATGCAATCATCAAGCGTCGAAGTTATCGGAAGGAAAAGGAAAACTCGGAATTTTCTTTACAAAGGGCGGCATATAGTATAAAATTTTGCATGTACAGTTAACGCGGCGGTAGCGAAGACTACCGCAAAGATACAAGATAAAAGAGATAAACAGGAGGGGCAAATGGAGTATATTTTAATTTTGATCGTTGTATTACTGATAGCGGCAATTCTTTTTGGCTGTATTCGCATAGTGCCGCAGGCGAGCGCCTGGATAATCGAATTTCTCGGCAAATACAGATGTACTTGGAATGCGGGCATTCACTTTAAAATCCCGGTGCTGCATCGCATCGTAAAAAAGGTTTCTCTCAAAGAGCAGGTTGCGGATTTCGAACCGCAGCCGGTAATAACAAAGGATAATGTAACGATGATGGTCGATTCCGTCGTATTTTTCTATATCCTTGATCCGAAGCTTTTCGCTTACGGTGTTGAAAGACCTGTTGCAGCCATTGAGAATCTTTCTGCGACGACACTTAGAAACATCATCGGTTCAATGACACTCGACGAAACGCTGACTTCGAGAGACGATATAAACGGCAGGATTACGACAATCCTCGACGAAGCCACCGACAAGTGGGGCATCAAGGTCAGCCGCGTTGAAGTAAAGAACATTGCACCACCAAAGAGCATTCAGGATGCGATGGAAAAGCAGATGAAGGCCGAACGAGAAAAGAGAGAAGCAATCCTTACTGCAGAAGGTCAGAAACAGTCGGCGATTACGCTTGCTGAAGGTGAAAAGGAGGCAGCAATCCTTCGTGCAGAGGCAGTAAAGCAGCAGCGCATACGCGAAGCCGAGGGTGAAGCAGAAGCTCTCCTTGCTGTGCAGCGCGCAAAGGCAGAGTCTATCAGGCTTATCAATGAGGCAAATCCGGGAAGCGGCTACATAACGCTCAAATCCTTCGAGGCTGCTGAGAAAATGGCAGACGGCCAGGCGACAAAGATTGTAGTGCCGTCGGATATATCAAACCTTGCTGGAGCAATTTCCGCCATATCAGAAATCGCAAAGAAGTAATTTCGCGGAGGGGTAAGATAGAATGTCCGGTTTAACCGCAATTGTTATAGCTGTTATAAATGCAATTAAGATGGGGCTTTCACGAATTCATGGGCATTTGCATGATGCTTCAATGGCTGATTGTCTTTGTGATGACCGCGAAAACGATTGGCTTGCCAGGCAGATTCGCGAGGAAGCCGCAATCTATAGAAAGGGCTCAATGCTCGATCTCGGCGCAAGTCACGAAAGGGGCTGCGAGGCTGCGTTTATAAAAGAGGCGCATCGTTTGCGCCACTTACGTATTGGTAGAACTAGACCGAAATTTTGATCCAGTTGACTCCAAATGTGGTTTTCGCATTTGGAGTCAACTTTTTTGCAAAAAATTACGGGATTTGGGCGAAAAATTGGCTCTGTATCGGGAAAATAGTTGCCTCCAAAATGCATTTTTAAATGTGGAGTCAACTGGAAAGAGGTTTTCCAATGCAACTATTCCGAAAAAGGTTGCCTCCAAAATTAAAAAACGCATTTGGAGTCAACTCGGACAGTTTTTATGCGGTTTTGTTCGCAAGCAGACCGTATTTCTGTCTGATTTTGCCTTGCTTTTTCTAAAGAATTATTGTAATATATTCAGTGTTTGGTGCTTCCGTGGCTCAGTTGGCAGAGCAGCGCATTCGTAACGCGCAGGTCGCCGGTTCGATCCCGGCCGGGAGCTCCATTTTTTTATAGTGTTTGTAGTGTTTATAGTTGTAATGCAGGGTAATGCAGAAAAAGAGGTAAGTCTATGATTATTTATTTTTCAGGGACAGGCAACAGCAAATATGTGGCAGAGTTCTTTGCGGAAAAGCTTTGTGACGAAGCAATAGATGCAGGATCGTACATAAAAAACGAAGAGCTGGGCATATTCAGCTCAAACAAGCCTTATATCTTTGTCGCACCGACATACTGCTGGCGAATTCCGCATATCTTCAGAGACTTTCTGGAGCATTCCGTTTTCGAAAAAGTGGGAGAGGCTGCGGAAAAGGCTTACTTTGTTATGACCTGCGGCAGCGACATAGGCTGTGCCGGGAAATATAATGAAAGGCTTTGCAAAAAGATGGGGCTTACTTATATGGGGACGCTCGAGGTTGTTATGCCCGAAAACTATATTGCGATGTTTCCGGTACCGGAAAATGATGAGGCAGATATAATAATAAATGCCGCAACGCAGACCATAGAGGGCGGCATCAGAATTGTACAAGGAGAGCGCAAATTTCCTGTGGCGCACAACGATATTATCAGCAGCCTCAAATCGGGGCCTGTGAACCCGCTGTTTTATACCTTTGCTGTGAAAGCAAAGCCGTTTTATGCAACGGATGCCTGCATAGGCTGCGGAAAGTGTGCAGAATCGTGCGTGCTGAATAATATTGAGCTCGGTGCTGATGATAAACCGATTTGGGGTGATTACTGCACGCATTGTATGGCATGCATTTGCGGATGTCCGACAAAGGCTATAGAGTACGGCAAAAAAAGTCAGGGCAAACCACGCTATACCTTCCCGGATGGTGAAAGATAGGAAGCAGTGCAAAAGCTGATAAACGGTAAAAATAAAAAACTTGGATGTACTTTCAAAAGTACATCCAAGTTTTTTGCTGGTCGGGACTACAGGATTCGAACCTGCGGCCTATTACTCCCGAAGCAATCGCGCTACCAAGCTGCGCCAAGTCCCGCCGAAATCCCAGCAAAGACAAGTATAGCAATGCAATCCGCAAATGTCAATACAAAAATGGGACTTGATGATACAGGCAGATTTAACATATTAAATTATTTTTTACGGGCAAAAGGAAGATTGCCGAACTTTTATCAGCGATTCCAGCATCAATGTTCGCCAAATAACGAACATTTACAAAAAACAAGAGGAAATTTGCCATAAAAATTCGTAAAAAACCTTTACCGTCTTTTTGCGAGTGCTATAATGATACTGTGCTCGGAAGATTACGCACGATTTTCCGGGAAACGAAATAATAATAATGTGTTAAGGCACAATGAAAGGAAAACAAAATGAAAAAGATTCTTTCTTTATTACTTGTACTCGCAATGGTATTCTGCTTCGCAGCTTGCGGAGATACCGCAGCTCCTGCAGACGATGCAAACGATGTAGCTGTTAAGGTTGGTTACATCTTCATCGGTTCCATCAATGACGGTGGTTTCACTCAGGGAATGTATGAAGGCGCTGTAGCTTCAAAGGAGCACTTCGCAGGCCAGATGGATTTCATCTACAGAGAGAACGTATCCGAGGATACTCAGGAAGTTAAGTCAACAGCTCTCAACATGATAGACGAAGGCTGCAACGTAATTATCGCTTGCTCATTCGGCTTTGGCGATGCTATGAACGAGCTCTCAGCTGAATATCCTGACATCTACTTCCTCCACTTCTCCGGAGCAATGAAGAACGATACAAACTTCGATAACTGGTTCGGTTCAATGGAACAGGCAAGATACCTCACAGGTATGGCAGCAGCTGCAGCTACTCAGACTAACGTTCTCGGTTATGTAGCAGCATTCCCTTACACTGAAGTACAGATCGGTATCAACGCATTCACACTCGGCGCACAGGCTGTAAATCCTGACGTTGAAGTAAAGGTTGTATATATCAACACTTGGGGTGATGCAGAAAAGGAAAAGACCGGCGCTGAAACTCTTCTGAATGCAGGCGCAGACGTTATCTGCTATCACGCTGACACTACTGCTTCCCAGCTTGCAGCTGCAGAAGCAAACGCATACGTAATCGGCTGGAACTATCCAAAGAACGATGCAGGTGAATATTACCTCACAGCTGCTTACTGGAGACCTGAAATGTACTACAACTACGCTCTTCAGAACATCATCGACGGTACATTCACTCCTGAATCCTACTACGGTACAATGGCTGACGGCCTCATCAACATCGATGAAGTATCCGACGTAGTTCCACAGGATGTAAGAGACAGAATCGCTGACGTACAGGCACAGATGATGGCAGGCGAGTTCAACGTATTCGAAGGCCCTATCTACTATGCTGACGGTTCGGTTCTTTGCGAAGAAGGTCAGGTTCTTGACAGAGCAGGAATCTGGAGCATCAACCAGGAAATCAAGGGTGTTTCCGCAATCTAACAGAAATTAGGCTTAGTACAAACTATACATCATGCAGCCCGGGGACGCTGTCAGCGTCCCCTGACTGTGTTTTTTGGAGGAATTATCTATAAATGGCAGATATGGTAAAGCTTGCTATCGAAATGAAACATATAAGCAAGGTCTTCGGTGACGTTGTCGCTAATGATGATGTTAATCTGCAGGTTATGCCCGGGGAAGTTCATGCACTTCTCGGAGAAAACGGTGCCGGAAAAACCACGCTTATGAATATGCTGTCGGGTATATATACTCCTGACACAGGTGAGATATTAATTAACGGAGAACCTGTAACATTCCATAGTCCCGGAGATTCTATACGCCTCGGGATAGGAATGATACACCAGCACTTCAAGCTGGTTGACGTTATGACGGCAAAGGATAATATCGTCATAGGTCAGAAAACAAGTTTATTTACAAAGGGAAAGGAGCTCAGCCGCAAGGTGCGCGAGCTTTCGGACCGCTATGGTCTCGATATCGATCCCGATAAAAAGGTTTATGAAATGTCCGTCGGCGAAAAGCAGACTCTTGAAATTATCAAGGTTCTCTATCGCGGCGCTAATATATTGATTTTAGACGAGCCTACAGCTGTTCTGACACCTCAGGAAATCAAAAAGCTCTTCAAGGTTATACGTAACATGAAGGAGCAGGGCTGCGCAATCGTCATAATCACGCACAAATTAAACGAGGTAATGGAAATTTCCGACCGTGTAACGGTACTTCGCAAGGGAAAGTCCATTGATACCGTCGTTACAAAGGATGTAAACATTCCAAAGCTCATCGAAATGATGGTAGGTCAGAAGGTAGAGCTTTCAATCGAAAAGAAAAAGTATGATGCGAGCGAAAAGAATGCCATTCTCAGAGTGGACGGCCTGACAGTAAAGAACGACGAAGGCAAGAACATGCTCAGCGATGTAACCTTTGATCTGAACACCCATGAAATACTCGGTGTTGCGGGTGTTGCCAACTCAGGACAGAAGGAGCTTTGCGAATCCATCGCGGGACTTGTTAAAACAGACAAAGGCCGTATCTTTTTTGAAGATGAAAATATCGTCGGCAAAACGCCGAGAGATATCATAAAGCTGGGTATTCGTATGGGCTTTATTCCGGAGGACAGACTCGGAATGGGACTGGTTGCCGGCATGGATATCGTACACAATATGATATTAAAGGATTATCAGAATCAGCCGGGAATAATTCTTCATCGCGGGCCTTGCACAGAGCAGGCTCAGAAAATCGTAGATTCGCTCGACATAATGACGCCGAGCATATATACACCTGTAAAAAAGCTGTCCGGAGGTAATATCCAGAAGGTGCTTCTCGGACGTGAAATAGACTCTGCTCCAAAGGTGCTGATTACCGCTTATGCAGTAAGAGGTCTCGACATCGGTGCATCCTACAAGATTTACGATCTTTTGAACGAGCAAAAGGCAAAGGGCGTAGGAGTTCTCTTTGTAGGAGAGGATCTGGATGTGCTTATGGATTTATGCGACCGAATTGTGGTATTATGTCACGGTGAGGTTATCGGCATAGTCGATCCTGACGAAGTAACAAAGGAAGACATTGGTCTTTTGATGACAGGTCAGAGACTTGAAGGCACATCTGATGAAAACACCGAGAAAGGAGGAGAGGCATAATGCGATTCAGAATTACAAAGCGCGGCGACATACCGCACAAACAGGAAATGCTGATCAGGATTATTGCTATCTGCCTTTCCATAGTTTTTGCGGGTGTTATTCTCCTCGCTTTCGGACTTAATCCGATTAATATTTTTTCAACAATAATCAAGGGCTCGGTCGGATCGCAGATTCGTATCCAGCAGACAGCAATGCGCTGCATTCCGCTGCTGATTACTTCACTGGGAATTATCGTTGCTTTCAAGATGAAGTTCTGGAACATCGGCGCCGAAGGTCAGATAACCATGGGTGCATTCGGTGCGACCTGGGTAGCACTAAACCTTTCCGAGTCGCTGCCTATGCCTGTAATGCTGCTTCTGATGATGATTGCAGCAACCGTATGCGGTGGCATTTGGGCATTTATCCCGGCTATTTTCAAGGCAAAGATGGGTACAAACGAAACCATTTTTACCCTGATGATGAATTACATAGCCATTAAATTTGTAACCTATCTGCAGTACGGGCCTTGGATGGACCCAAGTCAGGGCGGCTTTCCAAAGATAGCAAAGTTCCCTGCAAATGCAGTTCTTCCTTCCGTTTTGGGCGTCAATATCGGGTGGATATTTGCGATTATTTTTGTAGTTTTGGTATATCTTTTCATGAACCATACCAAAAAAGGTTATGAAATCGCAGTAGTCGGTGAATCGGTAGAAACAGCCAGATATGCCGGAATGAACATCAGCCGCATCATCATCGTTTCAACCATAATATCAGGCGGCCTTTGCGGTATAGCAGGCATGATTCAGGCGAGCGCCATAGAAAAGACGCTTATCGCGAATATCGCAGGCGGATACGGTTTTACCGCAATCATTCCTGCATGGCTTTCGAGGCTTAATGCAGTAACATGCTTCTTTGTGTGCGTTGCATTCGCAATGCTCATTCAGGGCGGTACATATCTTCAGGTGTCGCTGGGCATCTCAAGCGCGGTGGCCTCTGTGGTACAGGGTCTGATTCTGTTCTTCGTGCTTGGAAGTGAGTTCTTCCTGCAGTACAAGGTCAGCTTCAGCAAGAACGTAAAGGAGGTGGCGTAGTATGATTACTTTCCTCGCAGCCTGCGTTGTTGCCAGCATTCCGCTTCTCTTTGCCACAGTCGGTGAGCTTATCACGGAAAAGGCGGGAAACACCAACCTTGGCGTAGAAGGTATGATGCTGATGGGCGCAGTTATGGCCTTTGTAACATCGTACAACACCGGCAGTGCACTGCTTACTGTAGTAGTGGCAATTGTCGCCGGCGCGGTCGGCGCACTGCTTTATGCGTTCCTCACAATCTCGCTTCGCGCAAATCAGATTGTAACAGGATTAACGCTTACAATTTTCGGCACGGGCTTTGCAAAATTCGTCGGACAGCCATATCTGGGCAAGGGAGTTCCGACTGAAGTAACGGCAGTTTTTGCAAAGAAACCAATTCCGCTATTGTCAGATATCCCTGCATTTGGTAAAATCTTTTTTAACCAGGATATTTTTGTTTACTTCGCTTATATCATGTGCATCGTGTTTGCGATATATATGTATCGCACCAGAATGGGCGTGAATCTCAAAGCGGTAGGCGAAAATACTGCGGCAGCAGATGCAAGCGGTATCAACGTAATGCTTTACAAATATGTGCACGTGCTTATCGGCGGTGCGCTGTGCGGACTTGGCGGAGCTTATCTTTCGATAGTTCGTGTGCCTCTTTGGCAGGAAGACATCGTAAACGGACGAGGATGGATCGCGGTTGCGCTCGTTATCTTCGTAGCATGGAATCCTATTAAAGCATTCTTTGGTGCAATCATATTCGGCGGACTTTCAATTCTGGGCATGCAGCTCCAGGTAATGGGAGTTTCGTTCTCGCAGTACATTTTCGATATGGTACCTTATGTTTGCACAATCCTCATTGTAATTTTCTCGACCAGCCAGAAGAGAAAAGAGGGACAGGCACCTGCTGACCTTTCAAATAACTATTTCCGTGAAGAGAGATAAAAAAGGTTATGGGTAGGATAATCAAAATAATTTTATCATGGTTTTTAGTTATAGCAGTCCCGGTGGTTTCACTGGGGCTTGCTTGCAATGCGCTGGTTCGCCTGCCGGACATTTATCAGTACACGATGACCGAAACGCAAGTGTTAAAGCATTTTAACGCGGGCGGTCAGGAGGAAAGCGTTGCCAAAAGCATTTCTACTTATATGCAGCACAGGGCAGATGAGCTTCAGTATCAGTATGATGAAGAGGACGAGATGTCACTGCTGTTTTCGCGGGATGAGCAGAACCTGATGGAAATGCTGCGAACCAGGGCGGATATCTGGGGGATAGTGTTTGTAGGGCTGCTGATTCTTTCAGTAGTCAGCCTGATAGTTTTGACTAAAGGGGAACATTATGAGATAATACGAATAAGAATAAAAATTGCCATATCGCTGTTTGTAGTGATGATATTGGCAATTGCCATTGTAATACTGATTCCCGATATGTGGATTTTTGCTTCGAACAGGATCATCGGCGGCCTGAACGAGGAGCAGCTCCTGAGGCTTCTGTTTTCAGCAGATTTTTTCCGCATGTACGGCATAGCTTCCGCAGTCGGGGGCTCGGTAATAATGGGTATAATTTCGTATATTGTGCTAAAGTACATAAAGCCAAAAACTATCTTTTGGTAGGAAGGAGGTAAGCATGCCTAAAGCAGATTTCCATATTCATACGACCATGTCAGATGGTGCGCTTACCCCGACGGAGATAGTAAAAAAGTACAAAAATGAAGAATACGACATCATCGCGATAACCGACCACGACGGAATTGACGGCGTCAGGGAAGCCCAAATCGCCGGCGAAGCCCTCGAGATTCAGGTAATCGGCGGTATCGAATTCTCAACATGCATCAGAGGTAAAGATCTCCGCAATTGGGGTATGGACTATCACGGGAAAAGAGGCCTTGATATGACAGGACCGGAGCCTGACGAGTTTGGGCTGGTAAAGTCGACCGACGACGAGGTTGGAGTCCACCTGCTCGGTTATTACTTTGATCCGGACGACAAAAGGCTTGCTGCGACTCTCGAAAAAATCAGAGAATGCCGCTATGACAGAAATATGCGTCTGATCGAGGCGCTGCGCAAAATGGGCTGTGAGCTCACCTACGAAGAGCTGCGCGAGGGCAGGAAGAACGACTTCATCGGCAAGCCGGTGATAGCCCGCATGCTCGTGAAAAAGGGTTACATTCAGACTCCCGCACAAGCTTTCGAAGACGGCAAATTTCTCGAGTCCGAGGAAGCACAGCACATCGAGAAAAACAAGGTTGACACTTTGGCGGCAATCGACATCATTAACTGTGCCGGCGGGGTGCCGGTGGTGGCACACCCAATGAAGATAAAGCACATAGGGGACAGGACTACCGAAGAGTTTTGGAAAAACCTTGAAATCATAATAAAGGGACTGAAAAAGAGCGGACTGAAGGGCCTCGAATGTTTCCACCCGAATCACAGCCACGACGAGTCTATCAGGCTGGTCAGCCTGGCGGAAAAATATCATCTTCACATTACGCAGGGGTCCGATTTCCACGGGAACGATTTCAAGTAAATATTATAAGTATGTTAAAAAGCGTGAGTGCTGTATGCACTCACGCTTTTTGAATTAATGAGCTGTGATGCGGGGAAATCGCAGAGGCTAGAACGGTGTGTCGACTTCTTCGGCATCTTCGGCAGCGTCGGCAGCATCAACCTTTTCGGAAGCAGCCTCTACGCTGCCGTTATTGTTCCATGGATTTACCGCGTTTTTAGGTCTGCCGGGACCCGTAACGCTGGGTTTGTCATGCTTCATTACCTCGCCGATTGCTGCATAGAGGTCAAAGAGCTCATCATCTGTGAGCGTAACGCCTCTGGACATTTTGCTGTGATCCTCATTCCATTCGCGGATATCCCACTTAGGCTCCGAACCGCCGTAGCTGACATAGTTGAGCTCCTTTGAATTACCGTTGGCCTTTGTCTCGCCGAGCTTTGCGCATGATGTAATAATTGTACACTTGAAAGAAACGTCATTTTTTTCCTGATTAGCAATAGCCATATTTAATCTCCTCTCTCTTATTAAAAAATACCCTGCGGTTTTACCCCGCTTTCCGCCGCAACTATATGTTAAACTAAATGGAAAATATTGTCAAGAAGAAATTACAAAAAATACCTAAAATTACCAACAAAGCGCAGAGCCCGTTAAAACCCTTTGTGAAAAGCGCATTTTGTGATATAATATCGTATCGGCAATTAAAGTAATAATAACGATAATGAGTGAGGATTAAATGAAAATAAAATTAATCAAGGAGCTTAGAGCTGAACCTATTGAAATCGATGTTGAGGATGGAACCATAATTGAAGACCTTGTCAAGGAATATCAAAAAGACCTTGAATACAGAGTTATCGCAGCAAAGAGGAACAACACTCTGGTAGATTTGTCAGAGGAAATTATCGAGCCTTGCATTATTTCTTTTCTCGATATGAGGACTCAGGCTGCCAACCTGATATATGAAAAGAGCCTTTCACTGATTTATTTAAAGGCTGTGGAGGATGTGCTCGGCAGAGTTCCGGTTGAAATCCAGAATGTGATTAACAAGGGCCTCTACACCGAGGTTAAGGCTCAGGAGCCTGTTACAAAGGAACAGATTCAGGCCATCGAAAACCGCATGCATGAAATCGTAAAGGCAGATTTGCCTTTTGAAAAATACATTTGTGGTCCTGAGGAAGCAATGAAAATAATGGAGGAGGACGGCTATAAGTTCAAGCAGCGTCTTTTCAGCAGCATGAAGGTAAAGAGAGTCAGATTCTACACTCTCGACGGCTACCGCAACTTCTTTTACGGCCTGATGACTCCGTCCAGCGGATATATTGAGTATTTTGAACTGATGAAATACCGTAACGGCGTTTTGATCAGATTCCCTCACCCGTCTAATCCGAAGGTGATTCCGGAATATGTGGATCAAAAGCTGATGTATGCCACATTCGGTGAAGCTACCCGCTGGCAAAAGCTGCTGGGCATAAATTATGTTGACGACCTGAACGAAAAGGTCAGAAACGGCGAATACAAAGAAATTATTCAGCTTTCCGAGGCTCTTCACGAAAAGAGAATTGCGGAAATTGCTGACATGATAAAAGAGCAGAAAAAGAGAATTATTCTGATTGCGGGGCCTTCCTCGTCCGGCAAAACGACCTTTGCGAGGAGACTTTGCGTGCAGCTGAGAGTCTGCGGATTAAAGCCTCTTTATATGGGAACCGATGACTACTTTGTAGAGCGCGAGCAGACACCTCTCGACGAGTTCGGCGAGAGAGACTATGAGTGTCTCGAAGCGGTTGATGTAGAGCTCTTCAACAAGCACATGAACGCACTGCTTGCGGGCGAGCAGGTGGATCTGCCGACCTTTGACTTTATGACGGGTCACAAGGAATACGGCAAGAGACTTACTTCCATCACTTCAAATCAGCCTATAGTAATCGAAGGAATCCATGCGCTAAACGACGCAATGACTCCGCACATTCCTGCAGAGCAAAAGTTCAAAATCTACATCAGCCCTCTGACGCAGCTGAATATCGACGAGCACAACCGTATTTCAACGACGGACAGCCGCATGCTGAGGCGTATGGTGCGCGACTTTAAATACAGAGGTCACGATGCGCAGGAAACCATCCGTACATGGCCAAAGGTTCGTCACGGTGAAGACAAATACATCTTCCCATATAACGGCGAAGCAGATGTGTTCTTTAATTCAGTGCACATTTACGAGTTTTCCGTACTGAAAAAATATGCAGAGCCTCTGCTCGAGGCAATATTCCCTGATGAGCCGGAATATATGGATGCAGCGCGCATGCTTAAGTTCCTGAAGTATTTCGAGGTTCTCGAGGATGACAGCATTATTGTGAATAACTCCATCATCAGAGAGTTTATCGGGGGCAGCATATTCGTAGATTAATTTAAAAGGAAGTATTAGAATGGGAAAAGTATATGTAATTGGCGGTATGGCGCTTGATGTTGAGGGGCGCAGCTTTGAAAAGCTTGTCAGAGGCGATTCGAATCCGGGCTCTGTTCATACTTCTCACGGAGGTGTCGGGCGGAACATAACAGAAAACCTGGCAAAGCTTGGCGTAGAAGTGGGGCTCGTATCCGTCATGGGCAATGATGATTCGGGGCGCATGCTTACCAGAAAGCTGATCCCGCTTGGCGTGGATGTGGACAACATTCGCGTGTTTAACGATGCAAAGACGGCGATGTATCTGTCGCTGCTCGATTCAGACGGTACGATGGACGCGGCAATAGCCAGCATGGACATCCTCGATCGAATCAACCCTGAGATGCTTACACCGCTTTTGCCAAAGCTGATGAGTGCTGATTTTGTGGGGCTGGATGCGAACCTTTCGGTTGACACACTCAGCTTCATCGGTGACACGATTGGCAGCAGGGTGCCACTGTTTATTGACGCTGTTTCAACACCAAAGGCAGTGAAGCTTCGCGGAATCAGCGGCAAATTTACGATTGTAAAGGCTAACCGCATGGAGGCGGGTGCAATTACCGGCATAGATACGAGTACCGATGAAGGTGTAAAGGAGGCTGCTCACATAATAGTTGCAGCCGGAAGCAGATGTGCGCTCATAACTCTTGACAGCAGGGGCGTCTATTATTGCAACGACGAAGGTGAGGGGCAGATGGCTTCCATAAAGGTCAGCAATATAGTAAGCACAACGGGAGCGGGCGATGCCTTCTCGGCAATGGCACTGTACGGGCACCTTCAGGGATGGCCGATTAAAAAGACCCTTCTTTATGCGTTGGCGATGTCGTCAATTGTAATTCAGAGTGCAGTGCCGGTTCCGGAGGATTTGTGCTTGGAAAAGGTTCGCCAGGTGGCGGAGCACGTACAGTGGTAGAGTGATACAGGAGGTTAATATGTTTAAAGATTATATGGATATAAAGCCGGAAGTGGCTGAGGCGCTTTCCGCAGGTAAGCCGGTTGTGGCACTGGAGTCTACAATTATTTCACACGGTATGCCTTATCCGAAAAATGTGGAGACAGCCAGAGCGGTTGAAAATGTCATTCGTGAAAACGGGGCTGTTCCCGCAACCATTGCTATAATTAAGGGCAGGATAAAGGTCGGTATTACCGATGAGGAACTCGAATATATAGCGACTGCAAAAAATGTCGCAAAGGTAAGCCGCAGAGATTACCCTATAGTTCTTTCGCAGCAGATGGACGGTGCGACAACGGTTGCCGGCACAATGATTGCTGCAGAGGCTGCAGGAATCAGATTATTTGTTACAGGCGGAATCGGCGGAGTTCACAGAGGCGCAGCAGAGTCACATGATATATCTGCGGACCTCGAAGAGCTCAAGACAACGGACGTCGTGGTAGTTTGTGCAGGCGTAAAGTCTATTCTTGATATAGGAGGCACGCTGGAATATCTTGAAACGGCGGGTGTACCTGTTGTAACCTACGGAACGGATGATTTCCCTGCTTTCTACAGCAGCAAATCCGGTTTCAAGGCCGAATACAGATTCGATAATCCAAAGCAGGCGGCTGCGGCTATTCGCGCAAAGTACGACATGGGACTTCGCGGCGGAATGCTGATTGCATGTCCTGTACCGGAAAAATACGAAATGCCGTTTGACGAAATGGAAAAGATTATCGGCCAGGCTCTCCGCGAGTGCGACGAAAAGGGCATCAGCGGAAAACGCATCACACCGTTTATTCTCGATCGCGTAAAGCAGCTGACGGGCGGCGAAAGCCTGGAGGCGAATATACATCTCGTGCTGAACAATGCCGATATCGGCTCCAAGATTGCAGCCGAGATTTAGGCGGCTTGTCGGCTTGTTAAAATAACCTGTGACTTTGTCAAACTTCAGAGTCGGGTCCTCACGTACTACTTGTACGCTGCGGGCTCGATTCTTTGTTTTTCGCGCCACAGAACATTTTTCCTGCGTCGCAAATTATTTAGAAACGGCGGGGTTTGTGTGTATTCGGCAGAGACAATATGAGCCGCCGGTTTGCGACGATTGGCGGGCTTTGCGCGACAGAGTCGGATACCGCTGCTGGCGAATCTTAGCGAGAGCGTGTCTTCGCCGAATACACACACAGCCCCGCCCGGGACTAAATGCGAAACACCCGGCACTATGTATTGGGGCGCGGCAGCTAACCCTTTGAAAACAGTATATTGAGCTTTAAAAAAAGTGCAAAATTCGGTTAAAAAGTTTTGAAAAAGTACTTGCATTATGCATGGAAGTGTAATATACTAATAGAGCTTGCGTTAGGCGATGAGGCAGGAAGTTGCTGAGCTATCAGGATATTTCTGCTGAGAATTGTCCCTGCCAGACAGGGGCGAGGGGATCGCCGACTTTTGAGTTGTGCGAAAACAAAAGAAACACACGGCAGCGTGTACGAGGCAAGCGAAATCGCAGAAGCGTTGAAAAATCAACGAAGCGCTGCGTGACCATGAACAGCGGTTCGCTCTGCTGGGAGATGGGAAATAAAAAAAGTACACGTAAAAGTCGGGGAAAGCACTTCGAGTTGCAAATGAGTGCATCGGCCCCCTGTGCGAGAATAGCGAAAACACACAAAAATTTTAGGAGGAACAAAATGAGCGAATTACAGAAAATCAGAATCAAGCTGAAGGCTTACGATCACGCATTACTGGATCAGTCAGCTGCAAAAATCGTTGAGACTGCAAAGAAGACAGGCGCTGAGGTTTCAGGACCTATTCCGCTTCCGACAGAAAAGGAAGTAGTTACAATCCTTCGTGCAGTACACAAGTACAAGGACAGCCGTGAGCAGTTCGAGCAGAGAACTCACAAGAGACTCATCGACATCACAAACGCTACTCCAAAGACAACAGACGCGCTGACAAAGCTCGATCTGCCTGCAGGCGTTGATATCGAAATCAAGCTGTAAAACAAAAACGATTAAGGGTACTCCCCTTAGTAAGAATCCACGAGAGGGACACAGAGCCAAACCGGGGGATTCCGCTGTAAGAGATGCCGCAATGCGGCAGAAAAGGAGAAAAACATATGAAAATGATTCTTGGAAAGAAAATCGGTATGACACAGATTTTCTCAGAAGCAGGAGAAGTAGTTCCTGTAACTGTAATCGAAGCAGGTCCGGAAGTCGTTACTCAGGTAAAGACAGTTGAGACTGACGGTTACAGCGCAGTTCAGATCGGCTTTGAAGATGCAAAGCCACAGAGAGTTAACAAGCCTGAAACAGGTCACTTTGAAAAGGCAGGCGTTGCTCCAAAGAAGCACCTCGCTGAGTTCAGAACCGAAGAAGGCGAAACCTACGAAGTTGGACAGACAATTACCGTTGCAGATTTTGAAGAAGGCACAAAGCTCGATATTACAGGCGTTTCCAAAGGTAAGGGAACTCAGGGTAACATCAAGAGACATGGCCACCGCCGCGGACCTATGACTCACGGTTCAAAGCACAAGAGACTGCCGGGCGGTCTTGCAGCTGCAACTTATCCTTCAAGAGTATTCCGCGGCAATGAGGCTCCGGGAAGAACAGGTAGAGATACAGTTACAGTTCAGAACGTAGTTTTAGTAAAAGTTATTGCAGACAGAAACCTTATGCTCGTAAAGGGCGCTGTTCCGGGAAACAAGGGTGGCCTGGTTCGCGTTCAGTGCGCAGTAAAGGGACAGAATAAATAGGCTTAGGAAAGGAGGAGACGCACAATGGCAAAGATTACAATGCTTAACATGGCAGGAGCAGAAGCCGGTTCCATCGAACTTATGGAATCCATCTTCGGAATCACTCCTAACGAGAATGCAGTTCTCGAAGTTATCAAGAACTACCTTGCAAACCAGAGACAGGGCACTCAGTCAGCAAAGACAAGAGGCGAAGTTCGCGGAGGCGGACGCAAGCCGTTCAGACAGAAGGGCACCGGTCGCCACAGACAGGGACACTCCACTGACCCTTCACAGGTTGGTGGTGGCGTAGTATTCGCACCAAAGCCAAGAGATTACAGATATGCAGTTCCAAAGAAGCTCAAGAGACTCGCAATGCTTTCAGCACTGTCCTCCAAGGCTCAGGAAAAGGAACTCATCGTAATAGACGAGCTCAAGTTTGAAGCTCCAAAGACAAAGGAAATGATCAATGTTCTCCAGAACGTAAAGGCCGGTAAAAAGGTACTTATCGTTACTGCAGAAAAGGACGAAAACGTAGTTAAGTCCGCAGCAAATATCCCGGGCGTAAGAACAGCGCTCGTAGGAACGATGAACGTTTACGAAATCGTTAACCACACTAACCTGATCCTCACAAAGGATGCGGTAAAGAAAATTGAGGAGGTGTATGCATAATGAAGACTCCTTACGACGTAATAATCAAGCCGGTTATCTCTGAAATGTCAATGGATAACGCAGCTAAAAAGAAATATACATTCAAGGTTGCTCCGGAAGCAAACAAGACTCAGGTTAAGCTTGCAGTAGAGGAAATCTTCGGTGTAGAAGTTGACAAGGTCAACATCATGAACGTTAACGGAAAGATCAAGAGAATGGGAAGAACACAGGGTCGCAGACCTGCTGTAAAGAAGGCAATCGTTACACTGACTGCCGACAGCAAGGAGATCGAGTTCTTCACAGGACTCTAATATAGGAGGTAGGCTAAAATGGGAATTAAAAAGTATAATCCAACCACTCCTGGTTTAAGAGGAATGACAGTCTCCACTTTCGAGGAGATTACCACAAGCACCCCTGAGAAATCCCTTACAGTAACACTCAAGAAGCACTCCGGACGTAACTCCAGAGGCAAGATCACTGTAAGACACAGAGGCGGCGGCACCAGACCAAAGTACAGAATCATCGACTTCAAGAGAAACAAGGATGGTATTCCTGCAAAGGTTTCTACTATTGAATACGACCCTAACAGATCATCCAACATCGCACTGCTTGTTTACGCAGACGGCGAAAAGAGATATATCATTGCTCCTGACAAGCTCGCTGTAGGCGACGTAATCTTCTCGGGCGCAGACGCAGATATCAAGATCGGAAATGCACTTCCGCTCGCAAACATTCCTGTCGGCACAATCATCCATAACGTAGAGCTCAAGCCCGGCAAGGGCGGCCAGCTTGCAAGATCTGCAGGTAACGGCGCACAGCTCATGGCAAAGGAAGACAAGTACGCACAGGTAAGACTTCCTTCCGGCGAAGTTCGCAAGGTAAGCATGGAATGCAGAGCCACAATCGGTGAAGTTGGTAACCTCGATCACGGTAACATCCAGATCGGTAAGGCCGGCAGAACAAGACACATGGGTATCCGTCCTACAGTAAGAGGTTCCGTAATGAACCCTAACGATCACCCACACGGTGGTGGTGAAGGTAAGGCACCTGTTGGACGTAAGAGCCCTGTAACACCTTGGGGTAAGCCTGCACTCGGTTACAAGACCAGAAAGAAGAACAAGGCTTCCAATCAGTATATCGTAAAGAGAAGAAATGAAAAGTAGGAAGGAGCATAAATAATGGGTAGATCACTTAAAAAAGGTCCTTTCGTAAACGCTAAGCTGCTCAAGGAAATCGATGCCATGAACGCAGCTAACGAAAAGAAAGTAGTAAAGACTTGGTCCAGACCATCCACTATTTTCCCACAGATGGTTGGACATACAATTGCAGTACATGACGGTAAAAAGCACGTACCTGTATATATCACAGAAGATATGGTAGGCCACAGACTCGGTGAGTTCGCGCCAACCAGAAACTACAGAGGTCACGCTGCTGACAAGACCTCAAAGAAAAAGTAAGAAAGGAGATAAATAATAATGGAAGCAAAAGCAATTGCAAAGTATGTTAGAATGTCTCCAATCAAGCTTAAGCCTGTTACAGATTTAGTAAGAGGTAAGGACTTAAAAGAGGCACTGAACATCTTAAAGTTCACTCCTGGTAAGGGAGCAGAAATCGTAGAAAAGGTTGTAAAGTCTGCAGCTGCAAACGCAGAAAACAACTTCGACATGAACCCGGACAATCTCTATGTAGCAGAAATCTTTGCTCATCAGGGTCCAACCATGAAGAGATGGAGAGCCGGTTCACAGGGTAGAGCGTCAATCATCCTCAAGAGATCCAGCCACGTTGGCTGCACTCTGAAGGAAAGAAACTAATTAAGGAGGAACATTAAATGGGTCAGAAAGTAAGTCCACATGGATTAAGAGTCGGCGTCATTCAGGATTGGGACTCCAAATGGTATGCAGACAAGAAAAACTTCGCTGATAACCTCGTAGAGGATAACGAAGTCAGAACATACGTAAAGAAAAAGCTTTACACAGCAGGCATCTCCAAGGTAATCATTGAGAGAGCCGCAGGAAACCAGCTCAGAGTTATCGTACTCACCAATATGCCTGGTAAGGTAATCGGTCGCAGCGGTGACGGCGTAGATCAGTTAAAGGCTGAACTCGAAAGAAAGACAAAGAAATCAGTAGCAATCGAAATCAAGGAAATCAAGAGAGCAGAGCTCGATGCACAGCTCACAGCTGAATCCATCGCTCAGGCACTTGAAAGAAGAGTATCCTTCCGTAGAGCTATGAAGCAGGCAATCGGCCGCACAATGAAGTCCGGCGCAAAGGGAATCAAGGTTCTCCTTTCCGGTCGTGTAGGCGGAGCTGAAATTGCAAGAAGTGAGAAGTATTCCGAGGGTAACGTTCCTCTTCATACTTTAAGAGCTGACATCGACTATGGTTTTGCAGAAGCAGACACACAGTACGGTAAGCTTGGCGTTAAGGTTTGGATCAACCACGGTGAAATCCTGGACAAGGGTCTCAAGAGCTCAGTTCCTGAGGAAAAGCCTGAAAGACGCGGCGATCGCAAGCCACGCAGAGAAGGCGAAAGACCTCGCAGGGATGGTGACAGACCTCGCAGAGACGGCGACAGAACCGAAAGACGCGGTCGCAGAGGCGACGCACCGGAAGCTCCAAAGGCTGTAAACCCAAGAGTTCGCAAGACTCCAAAGGTAGAGCCTGTTAAGGAAGAACCACAGGTAGAGGCTCCGGCTGAAACAGCTGCTGAGACTACTGAAGCATAGACCAATTGGAAGGAGGAACTAAACTATGTTAATGCCAAAGCGCGTTAAGCGTAGAAGAGTCCACAGAGGCAGAATGAAGGGCGTTGCTACAAAGGGCAACACAATCACTTACGGTGATTATGGCCTCGTTGCCACTGAATGTGGATGGATTAATTCAAACCAGATCGAAGCTGCCAGAATCGCGATGACACGTTCCATCAAGAGAGGCGGTAAGGTATATATCAAGATTTTCCCTCACAAGCCGGTTACAAAGAAGCCTGCTGAAGTACGTATGGGTTCCGGTAAAGGTGCTCCTGAGTACTGGGTAGCAGTAGTAAAGCCGGGCAGAGTTATGTTCGAGATTCAGGGCGTAACTGAGGAACAGGCAAGAGAAGCTATGAGACTTGCATCCCACAAACTGCCTATTAAGTGCAAGTTTGCCATCAAAGAAATCGCAAAGGATGGTGAAGCATAATGGAATTAAAGAAAATGAGAGAAATGACAGTTGTAGAACTGAACGCTGAACTTAAGAAGCAGAAGAACGAACTCTTCAACCTGAGATTTCAGCATGTAACAGGCCAGCTGGAGAACCCTATCAAGATGAGGGATACAAAGAGAGATATCGCAAGAATCAAGACTGTAATTAGAGAAAAAGAGTTACAGAACTAGTAGAAAGGAGGATGTACTATGACAGTTGAAAGAAACAGAAGAAAGACTAAGGTCGGCGTTGTTGTTAGCGACAAGATGGACAAGACTATCGTAGTTGGTATCGAAGACTTCGTAAGACATTCCCTCTACGGCAAGGCTGTAAAGAGAACTAAGAAGGTCAAGGCTCACGATGAAAACAACGAATGCCAGATTGGCGATACAGTAAGAATTATGGAAACCAGACCACTGTCCAAGGACAAGAGATGGAGACTGGTTCAGATTGTAGAAAAGGTTAAGTAAGGAGGCACCGAACAATGATTCAGACAGAAACCAGATTAAGAGTCGCTGACAATTCCGGTGCAAAAGAACTTTTATGCATCCGTATTTTGGGCGGTACTTCAAGACAGTACGCAAATATCGGTGACGTAATCGTATGCGCTGTTAAGGACGCTACTCCGGGTGGTGTCGTTAAAAAGAGCGATGTAGTAAAGGCTGTAGTAGTTAGAACAAAGCATGGCGCTAGACGTCCGGACGGCAGCTATGTAAAGTTTGACCAGAACGCAGCAGTTATCATCAAGGATGATAAGACCCCGGTTGGAACTCGTATCTTCGGACCAGTTGCAAGAGAGCTTCGTGAAAAGGGCTTCATGAAGATAGTATCTCTCGCACCAGAAGTACTGTAGGAGGTATCGGAATGAAGATTAAGAAAGACGATATGGTAATTGTAATTACCGGAAAAGACAAGGGTAAGAAGGGCAAGGTGCTCTCAGCAAACCCTGAAAAGAATACAGTTGTTGTTGAAGGCGTAAACGTACAGACAAAGCACGCAAAGCAGACAAGAACTTCAAAGGCAGAAATCAAGCATATCGAAGGACCTATTGATGCATCCAACGTTATGTACTGCGGAAAGAAAGATGCGCCAACAAGAATCGGCTACAAGATCGAAAACGGTAAGAAGGTTCGCGTAGCAAAGAAGACAGGCGCTGTAATAGACTAGGAAAGGAGGAACGGAAATGACAGCAAGATTAAGAGAAACATACAAGAATGAAGTTTATCAGGCACTGCAGGATAAGTTCCACTATGAAAACGTTATGGATATTCCAAAGCTGACAAAGATCACCATCAACATGGGTCTCGGCGAAGCAAAGGACAATGCAAAGATGCTTGAAACAGCCGTAGAAGAGCTTGCACTCATCGCTGGTCAGAAGCCGGTTGTTACAAAGGCAAGAAAGTCAATCGCTAACTTCAAGGTTAGACAGGGCATGCCTGTTGGAGCAAAGGTAACACTCCGCGGAGACAACATGTACGAGTTTGCAGACAAGTTCTTTAACATCGCACTTCCGAGAGTAAGAGACTTTAAGGGCGTTTCCAAGAACTCCTTCGATGGAAGAGGAAACTACTCCATGGGTATCAAAGAACAGCTCATCTTCCCTGAGATTGAGTACGACAAGGTTGACAAGATCAAGGGTATGAATATCGTATTTACAACAACAGCAAAGACAGACGAAGAGGCTGCTGCACTTCTGCAGTTCCTCGGAATGCCTTTCGAGAAGTAGTAAGAGGGAGGATATAATGGCTAAGACATCATTAAAGGTAAAGCAGGCTAGAAAACCTAAGTTTTCAACTCGCGCATATACCAGATGCAGAATTTGCGGAAGACCTCATTCAGTACTCAGAAAGTACGGAATCTGCCGTATCTGCTTCAGAGAGTTAGCTTACAAGGGTGAAATCCCCGGTGTACGTAAGGCTAGCTGGTAAAAGAATCGTTATTTTTGCGTAGGTCCCAAAAGCTGCGTAGGATTTTGGACCGTATACGAGGCGCCGAGGCAGTGAGGAGCGCAGTGTACACCTAGTACACGAGCGACGAACAACGAAGGCAACAAAGTAGACGGTTCAAAAGACGAGCAGGGAAACCGCGCGGAGAAAGGAGATATTATATTATGTCAATGACAGATCCTATAGCAGATATGCTAACTAGAATCAGAAATGCCAATACTGTAGGACATCCGACAGTAGACGTACCTGCATCAAAGATTAAGAAGTCAATCGCTGGCATCCTTCTCGAAGAAGGTTACATCGACAACTTCGAAGTAATCGATGACGGCAAGCAGGGCTGCATCAAAATCACTATGAAGTATGGTGCACACAAGGAAAGAGTAATTAGCGGAATCAAGAGAATTTCAAAGCCGGGCCTCAAGGTTTATGCAAAGGCTGACGAAGTACCAAAGGTACTTGGCGGACTCGGAGTCGCAATCATCTCCACTTCAAAGGGAGTTATCAGCGACAAGGAAGCTCGCAAGCTCGGTATCGGCGGCGAAGTTATTTGTTACGTTTGGTAGGAGGAAATAAAATGTCAAGAATAGGTAAGAAACCGATTATCATTCCTGCCGGCGTTGAGGTCAAGATCGACGGTAACGTTGTTTCCGTTAAGGGACCTAAGGGACAGCTGCAGGAGCAGATTAGCGAACTCGTAAAGCTCGAAATGAAAGACGGGCAGATTGAAGTTTCCGTTGACGGTACTTCAAAGGAATACAGATCACAGCACGGTCTGGCAAGAACACTTATCAATAACATGGTTGTAGGCGTTACTACAGGCTATGAAAAGAAGCTCCAGATGGTCGGCGTTGGTTACAAGGCTGAAAAGCAGGGCAAGAAGCTCGTTATGCAGCTCGGTTATTCCCATCCGGTTATTATGGAAGATCCTGAAGGAATCACAACTGAATGTCCTTCAGCTACAGAAATTACAGTTAAAGGTATCGACAAGGCATTTGTTGGAAATTACGCAGCTAACATCAGAAAGTGGAGACAGCCTGAACCATACAAGGGCAAGGGTATCAAGTACGTTGATGAAGTTATCCGTCGTAAAGAAGGCAAGGCCGGCGCTAAATAATAGGAAAGGAGATAGATCGAAATGGCAATTGAAAGCAGAAATGACAAGCGTATCAAGAGACATGAAAGAGTTAGAAAGACAGTTTTCGGCACTCCTGAGAGACCTAGAATGGCTGTTTACAGATCCAATAAGAACATCTCCGTTCAGATTATTGATGACGTAAACCACAAGACACTTGTAGCAGCATCTTCACTCGACAAAGAGTTTGAAGGCTATGGCGGCAACAAGGAAGCTGCAAAGAAGGTCGGCGAAATGATCGGCAAGAAGGCAGTAGCGCAGGGTATTGAAACTGTATGCTTCGACAGAGGCGGCAACTTATATCACGGTAGAGTAAAAGAGTTAGCTGACGGCGCACGTGAAGCTGGACTTAAATTCTAACAGGAGGAAATACGAATGAGACAGAATTTAGTTGATGCATCCAAGCTGGAGCTTAAGGAAACTATCGTAAGCATTAGACGTGTATCAAAGACTGTTAAGGGCGGACGTAACATGAAGTTCTCCGTTACAGTAGTAGTTGGTGACGGCAATGGCTATGTAGGATGCGGCCTTGGTAAGGCAATAGAAATCCCTGAAGCTGTAAGAAAGGCTACAGAGGATGCAAAGAAGAATTTAATTTATGTTCCTACAGTTGGAACAACTATCCCACACAGAATTGATGGTATCTTCGGTGCAGGACATGTACTTTTAATCCCTGCTGCAGAAGGTACAGGCGTTATCGCAGGTTCCTCCGTACGTACAGTACTCGAGGCAGCCGGCATCAAGGATGTAAGAGCAAAGTCAATTGGCTCCAACAATACAGCAAATATGGCTTACGCAACACTGGCAGGTCTTAAGAACCTCGCAACTGTAGAAAAGGTTGCAAAGCTCAGAGGCAAGAAGCCTGAAGAAATCTTAGGTTAAGGAGGAAACGCAAATGGCTAAAATGTTAAAGGTTACTCTTACAAAGAGCACAATCGGCGCTTCCCCAAAGCAGAAGAAAGTTGTAGAAGCGTTAGGACTTAGAAAGATGCACCAGTCTGTAGAATTAGCCGACTGCCCTGCTACTCGCGGCGCTGTTGCTAAGGTATCGCATCTTTTAACAGTAGAAGAGCTGTAAGACGGAGGTGCAGACATTATGAAAATTCATGAATTAAGAGCACCTAAAGGTGCTACAAAGAACCCTAAGAGAAAGGGTAGAGGTACCGCTTCCGGCCAGGGTACTACAGGCGGACGTGGTATGAACGGACAGAACTCAAGATCCGGTGGCGGAGTTAGACTCGGCTTTGAAGGTGGCCAGATGCCACTTTACAGAAGACTTCCAAAGAGAGGCTTCACAAATGTTTGGGCTAAGGAATATGCCATCGTAAACGTTGGAGATCTGAACTGCTTCGAAGCAGGCACAGAAATCACTCCACAGCTTCTCAAGGAAGCCGGCATCGTAAAGCAGCTTTTAGATGGTGTAAAGGTTCTCGGCGACGGTAAGCTTGAAAAGAACGTTACTGTAAAGGCTTGCAAGTTCACAAAGTCCGCAATTGAAAAGATTGAAGCTGCGGGAGGAAAGGCTGAGGTGATCTAAGATGAATATGTTTACAACAATCGCCCAGGCTTGGAAGGTAAAGGACATCAGACAGAAGATAATTTTCACTCTTCTGATGCTTCTCGTTTTCAGAATCGGTTCCAACATCCCTGTTCCGGGAATTGACAGAGCCGTTCTCGACGAAGTATTCAATGGTGGCACAGGCCTCTTTGCTTTGTTTGACTTATTCTCAGGTGGATCATTCAGTAACTTCACTATTTTCGCACTGAGTATCACACCGTATATCACCGCATCAATCATACTTCAGCTTTTATGCATTGCAATCCCGGCACTCGAGAGACTCTCGAGAGAGGGAACGGAAGGCCGTAAAAAGATAGCGCAGTACACCAGATATCTCACAGTAGTTCTGGCATTCATACAGGCTATCGGCCTCGCTGTAGGTCTGTTCAGACAGGCACTTATTTCAACCGATTTCTTCTCGGTAGCAGTAATCGTGCTCGTTCTTTCAGCAGGTACGGCATTCCTGATGTGGCTCGGTGAGCAGATCAATGAAAACGGTATCGGAAACGGTATTTCCCTTATCATTTTCGGTGGTATCATCGCAAGACTTCCGAGCGCATGCCATGCTATTTTCGTAAAGATGCAGAGCGGCGACATCAATATCGTGGAAACAATCATTTTCCTGATTTTTGCGCTCGCTATCATCATCGGAATCATCGAGATCCAGCAGGGTCAGCGTCGTATTCCGGTACAGTATGCAAAGAGAGTTGTTGGTAGGAAGATGTACGGAGGACAGAATACACATATTCCTCTCCGTGTAAACCAGGCAGGTGTTATTCCTGTAATCTTCTCGCTTTCACTTTTACAGTTCCCGCTTACAATTACGTACTTCTTCCAGGGTTCGTCATTTACAGAGTGGGTAACAAAGTGGCTCTCACCTTACGGTAATCCGGGAGTATGGATTTACGCAACATTAAATATTATTCTGATCATATTCTTTACTTACTTCTACACAGCTATTACTTTCCAGCCTGCAGAAGTAGCAAACAATATGAAGAATAACGGTGGATTTATTCCGGGCATCAGACCGGGCAAGCCAACTGTTGAGTATTTGACAAAGGTTATGAACAGAATCACTCTCGTAAGTGGTATCTTCCTTGCAATCATCTCAACACTGCCTACTCTGCTGTCACAGTTCACTGAGTTTGATATCAAGTTTGGTGGTACATCACTTCTGATTGCTGTCGGCGTTGCTCTCGATACAATCAAGCAACTCGAAAACCAGATGGTAATGCGTAACTACCAGGGCTTCTTGAAATAATGGAGGTATTAAATGAATATCATATTATTGGGCCCTCCGGGAGCAGGTAAGGGTACTCAGGCTGCAAAGATTGTTGAAAAGTATGGAGTTCCACACATTTCAACAGGTGATATCTTCAGAGAAAATATCAAAAACGGAACAGAACTCGGCAAAAAAGCAAAGGCTTATATGGACAAAGGCGAGCTCGTTCCTGACGAATTAGTAATAGAAATAGCTACAGACAGACTCGCAAAGGATGACTGCAAAGACGGCTTCATGCTGGACGGCTTCCCAAGAACTGTACATCAGGCTGAAAAGCTGGATGAGTTCCTCAAGGCTCACGGCAGAAAAATCGAGCATGTCATCGACATCGCTGTAGAAAAGAGCGAACTCGTTTCCAGAATCACAGGACGCAGAGTTTGCAAGGCTTGTGGAGCAAGCTACCACATCGTGAACATCCCGCCTAAAAAGGAAGGCGTTTGCGATGCATGTGGCGGCGAACTGTTCCAGAGAGCCGATGATACCGAGGAAACAGTTGCAAACCGTATCGATGTTTACGAATCACAGACAATGCCGCTGATCGACTATTACGAAAAGCAGGGTGTTATCTCCCACATCGACGGAGCAGCAGGTCTTGATAACGTATTTGCAAAGGTAGTAGAAATACTCGGGTGATTGACATGATTATTATCAAGTCAGAACATGAAATTGAATTAATGCGCCAGGCCGGGAAGGTTACCGGATACATACTGAAAGAGCTTGAATCTTTCATTCGTCCGGGCCTGTCCACGGCGGACGTTAACGATTTCGTAGAAAGTGAAATCGCGAAGGCTAAAATGATTCCGACCTTCAAGGGTTACGGCGGCTTTCCGGCAGGTGCCTGCGTTTCCGTCAATGACGAGGTAGTGCACGGCATTCCGAGCAAGAAGCGCATACTTAACGAAGGCGACATAGTTACCGTCGACACCGGCGCCACCTACAAGGGCTGGGCCAGTGATGCGGCGAGAACCTACGCGGTGGGCAAAATCAGCGATGAGGCAAGACAGCTGATCGAAGTGACGAGGCAGAGCTTCTTTGAGGGCATCAAAAATGCGAGGGTCGGCTTCAGACTTTCCGATGTGAGCCACAGCATTCAGGCTTATGCGGAAGGCTTCGGCTACAGCATGATTCGAGACTTTGTCGGCCACGGAATCGGCCAGAACCTTCACGAGGACCCACAGATTCCAAACTACGGCAAGCCGGGCAGAGGCCCGAGACTGGCTGAGGGAATGGTCCTTGCTGTCGAACCGATGGTTGCGATGGGCAAATACGATGTAGAGGTTCTGGATAACGACTGGACTGCGGTAACAGCAGACGGAAAGCTTTCGGCGCATTATGAGAATACGATTGTTATCCATGATGGTGAGCCAGAGCTGCTTACTTTATGCAAATAAGAGAGGTGTAATAATGGCGAAAAATGACGTCATTGAGGTTATGGGTACTGTAGTGGACGCCCAGCCGAACGCAATGTTCAAGGTAAAGCTGGAAAACGGCTATGAAGTACTTGCCCACATTTCCGGTAAAATCAGGATGAACTTCATCAGGATACTCCCGGGTGACAAGGTAAAGGTGGAGCTTTCACCGTATGACCTGACCCGCGGCAGAATCACATGGAGAGAAAAGTAACGATAGGAGGAGACAAACAATGAAAGTTAGAGCTTCCGTAAAGCCTATCTGCGAAAAGTGCAAGGTTATCAAGAGAAACGGTAAGGTAATGGTAATCTGCGAGAACCCAAAGCACAAGCAGAAGCAGGGCTAAATTGAGCAAATCAAAACAATTTATTATTTATAGTTATTTAAGAAGAACCTGTCTATATTGCGCCTTGTTGCGCGACGGAAGATAGGAGAAGGAGGAACGTATGGCAAGAATTGCCGGTGTTGACTTACCAAGAGACAAAAGAGTAGAAATCGGTTTAACCTACATTTACGGTATCGGTAGAACTACTGCTAAGGAAATCCTGGATAAGGCAAATGTAAATCCTGACACAAGAGTAAAGGATTTAACAGAAGAAGAAGCTGGTCGTATCAGAAAGATTATCGATCAGGAGTACGTTGTAGAGGGTGACCTCAGAAGAGAAGTTTCTCTTAACATCAAGAGACTCATGGAAATCGGATGCTTCAGAGGTATCCGCCACAGAAGAAGTCTCCCTGTAAGAGGTCAGAGAACAAAGACTAACGCAAGAACTCGTAAGGGTCCAAAGAAGACAGTTGGTCGCAAGAAGAAAGCAACAAAGTAAGGAGGTAGGATGAAATGGCTAAAGCTGTAAAGAAGACAGTCAGAAAAAAGAAGAGAGAACGCAAGAACATCGAAAAAGGCCAGGCACATATTCAGGCTACCTTTAACAACACACTTGTTACTCTCACAGATTTAAATGGTAATGCATTATCATGGTCCTCTGCAGGCTCACTCGGCTTCAAGGGTTCCAGAAAGTCAACTCCGTTTGCAGCTCAGATGGCTGCAGAGGAAGCTGCAAAGGGTGCAATTGAACACGGTCTCAAGACTGTTGAAGTATACGTAAAGGGTCCGGGCTCCGGAAGAGAAGCTGCTATCAGAGCACTTCAGGCTGCAGGTCTCGAAATCACTATGATCAGAGATATTACGCCTATTCCGCACAATGGCTGCAGACCACCAAAGAGAAGAAGAGTCTAATTGAAGGGAGGAGTAAAAGAAAATGGCAAGATATACAGACGCTAGCTGCAGACTTTGCAGAAGAGAATGTCAGAAGCTGTTCTTAAAGGGCGAAAGATGCTATTCACCTAAGTGCGCCCTCGAGAAGAGAAATTACGCTCCCGGTCAGCACGGTCAGAGCAGAAAGAAGTCTTCTGAGTACGGATTACAGTTAAGAGAAAAGCAGAAGTGCAAGAGATTCTACGGACTGCAGGAAACTCAGTTCAGAAACCTCTTCGAAAAGGCTGAAAGAAAGAAGGGTATCACAGGTGAAAACCTGCTGATCCTCCTCGAAACCAGACTGGATAACGTTATTTTCAGACTCGGTTTTGCTGCTTCAAGAAAGGAAGCAAGACAGCTTGTTACACACGGTCACTTCACAGTAAATGGCAAGAAGGTTGATATCCCTAGCTACACTGTAAAGGCCGGCGACGTTATCAAGGTAAAGGAAAGAAGTGCAAACTCTCCTAAGTTCAAGGAGATTAAGGACATGAATCTCAGCGTACCAAGCTGGGTAACAGTTGACGCTGAAAAATTGGAAGGCAAGGTTGTTTCTATCCCTACAAGAAGTGAAATCGACACTCCGGTAGCAGAACACCTTATCGTCGAGCTCTACTCAAAGTAATCGTTTGGCTTAATAAAGTAAAACAGGTTATTTGGGAAAAAAGTAGGAGGTTTTTACATGATCGAAATCGAAAAACCAACAATCGAATGTTACCACTCAGATGATGATCCAAATTACGGCAAATATGTGGTAGAACCTCTCGAAAGAGGTTACGGCACCACACTCGGTAATGCGCTGAGGAGAATCCTGCTCAGTTCCCTGCCGGGTGCCGCAGTTACATCAATTAAGATTGACGGTATTCTTCATGAATTCTCGACAATTCCGGGCGTCAAAGAAGACGTCACTGAGATTATTCTTAATCTTAAAAAGCTTGCAGTAAGATTAGACGGAGACAATACCAAGAGGGCAGTTATAAACGCAGTAGGTCCGAAGGAAGTTACGGCTGCAGATATCGATGGCGGAAGCGAATTACAGATCTTTAATCCTGATCTGCACATCGCAACACTCGAAGAGGGTGCCAGCCTTGTGATGGAGCTGAACTTTGCAAGGGGCAGAGGCTACGTTGTGGCTGAACAAAACAAGGATGACTCGACACCAATCTCGGTTATCCCTATCGACTCCATCTATACTCCGGTTCGTAAGGTTAACTACACGGTTCAGAACACCAGAGTAGGTCAGGTTACAGACTATGACAAGCTCATTATGGAAATCTGGACAGATGGTTCCATAAGTCCTGACGAGGGTGTTTCAATCGGCGCAAAAATCATGCAAGAGCACTTAAATCTCTTCATCGATTTGACTCAGAGCGCAAGAGACATCGAAATCCTTATCAAGACTGATGAAAAGGGCGAAGGCACAGAAGTTCTCAAGAAGACAATTGACGACCTCGAACTTTCGGTTCGTTCGTTCAACTGCCTGAAGCGTGCATCCATCAACACTGTAGAAGAACTTACACACAAGACTGAAGAGGATATGATGAAGGTTAGAAACCTTGGTAAGAAGTCACTCGACGAAGTCAAGAACAAGCTTCAGGAGCTGGGCCTGGGACTCAAGCCTAGCGACGAATAGAACAGAAAGGAGGCACTCAAATGCCAGGATATAGAAAATTGGGCAGACCTTCCGCTCACAGAAAGTCCATGCTGAGAAATCTCGTTACCGACCTTTTCAGAGAGGGACGTATTTCCACAACTGACTGCAGAGCAAAGGAAGCCAGAAGAGAAGCTGAAAAGCTGATTACAATTGCAAAGCGCGGAGATCTCCACGCAAAGAGACAGGCTATGGAATATATCTTTGATGAAGACGTTGTAAAGAAGCTCTTCGATGAGATTGCACCTAAGTACGCAGAAAGAAACGGTGGTTACACCAGAATCTTAAAGCTCGGTCCTAGACAGGGCGACTGCGCAGAGCAGGTATTCCTCGAATTGGTTTAGTCAAAGGATAAATTGAGCCGGACGGGTAACCGTCCGGCTTTTAACTTTGTTTACTTATACCATAAATTATGGTATCATATATACTTGGGTGGGTTTTGAAATGATGTAATTCACCCCATAGAATTGTACAAAAAGCAGGTATAATAATGGACGCGAGATTAATCTGTGACATCAAAGATCCAAACAAGTTCAAATGGATGATTGATGCATTTGAGGAGATTTTTGCTGAATTGCAAATGCAGGTTTGGATTAAAGACATATCGGGCAGATATCTTTATTCAAACGAAATCATGAAGATTGCCGATGATATCATGGACATAGATGTCATCGGAAAGACAGATGATGAAATATACAAGAATCAGGATCTTGTAGATATTTTCACCCGCCTCGACGAAGAGGTAACGATAACGGGCGAAAGAATTATTTCCACATATGAGCTGCCCAACGGGACTTTTGAGGAAGTTGTAAAAATGCCTATCTTCAACCCTTATGGTGAGATGGTCGGCATTCTCGGATACTGCAAGGATGTGACTGCGGAAAAGCTGCTTGGCGAGCACTCCCGCAGAGTCGCAGAGGCAGAGAAAAAGTTCAAGGCAGTATACGATAACGTGCCTGTGGGACTGATGGTTTTAGATGCAAAGAGCGAAAAGCCCATCATGTTTAATGACAGGTTTGCGGAGCTCGTTTTCTATACGCAGGAGCAGATTATGGCCATGCGGTGGACCGATTACGCGTTCCACGGCAAGGGCAATGAAGAGATAATGCAGAAAACACTGCAGCTGTTAAGGGATGAAATCAGCGAGTTCAATGTCGAAAGACAGCTCCTTCGAGGCGACGAGTCTCTGGCATGGTTTAACATTCAGGTAACCAGATACTCATCGGATGAAAACGATAATTATCAGCTGCTGATAATGATAGAGGATATCACGGCCTCAAAGGAAATAAAGGCAGAGCTCGAAAGGGTCAGCTTTACCGACGAGCTGACCGGGCTTTACAACAGAACCTGGTATATAAAGCACCTGGAAGAAAAGACAAAGAATCTTACTTATCCCTATTCCATCATCATGGGTGATGCGAACGGGTTAAAGATATGTAACGACGCATTCGGCCATGCCGAAGGTGACAAGCTGATTGCAGCTGCAGGCGCAGTTTTCCGCAAGTTTGCAAACGAGCACGGAGATTTTGCCGTGAGGTTCGGAGGAGACGAGTTCCTCGGGGCGTTTCCGGGAGTGGACGAGATAGAGATTGGACGTATAGAAACCGCAATGCACAATGAAATCCGCAATATGGGAGCAGGCTTCATGGATTATTCGGTGGCACTCGGTTCTGTAACGATGAGACCGGGTGATGGACTCGATTTCGAATCCGCAATTCTCGTAGCCGAAGAAAAAATGTACAACAACAAAATCATTGAGTCGAGAGACCTCGGTGACAAAATCGTTGACAGAATGATATCAATGCTCAGGCGCGACCCACTCGAAGCAAGCCACATGAACAATGTTGAGCGCTTTGCAGAGAGGATGGCACAGGTTCTGGGACTGAACAGCATCCTCACATACGAAGTCGTGACATCCGCAAGGCTGCACGATATAGGAATGGCTGCGTGCAATGCAATGAGGTCGGAGCCCGGAAAGCCTATCCTTGGAGATAAAAATTCCAATGATACGGGTATCGTCAGGAAGCATTCCGAAATCGGTTACAGACTGCTGCATGCTTCAAGGACTTACGGCAATTTGGCGGACTATGTGCTTCATCATCATGAGAATATTGACGGATCGGGCTACCCGAACGGCCTGAAGGGTGAAGAAATACCTATGCAGAGCAGGATAATAAGAGTAGTGGACTATTATGATGCGCTTACAAATCCACGCTTTGGCAGAAACCTGGAGCAAAAAGAAGTAATAGAAGAACTCAGAAAAAGAGAAGGAATAATATTTGATACAGGATACACAGAGATGCTCATAAACGAGCTGATACTCCAAGGCGCACTGTAAAGATTTGAAGGCAGGTTAGTAGAAATGGTAGAAATCGTAGAAAAGACAGACAGAGTAGAGAAGGCAAAAATGAGTACACAGGAAAAGCTGATAATGCTTGAAATGATACTCGACAAGCTCCCGTTTGAAATCTGGTACAAAAATACCGCAGGCGAATATCTGTATGTAAACAGGGGCTTCGCAGAAAATCTGAACAAGCGTCCGGAGGACTGCATAGGAAAGCTCGATTATGAGGTTTTCGGAGATGCAGACGCCATTCGCTACAGACAGGGCGACTGGGAATTCCTGTTTGGAGAAAACAAGAAGGCACAGCAGTATAAAAGAGATGACGGCGGGCTGACAATGGAGTTTAAAGCGGCCGTATCCGATGAAAGCGGAAAGTTCAGCGGTATCGTGGGCTGCGATATTGAAAACAAGCTCGATGAAATTCAGACGCTTCTGATGGCGGACCAGAGATATGCATTCAGAACGGTATTTGAATGCTCCCCGTTTGGCATGGCTATCTATGTGAATGACAGCCCCGTTCCTTCGGATGTAAACAAAAAATTCTGCGAGATTCTGGGTATCAGCAAATATAGTGCGCTCAATACGGACTGGAGATTTCTGACACATCCTGACGATATAGAAAAGAACGAAAAGCTTTTAACGGATTTCAAAGCCGGTGCGCTGGAATCCTTTGAACTTGAAAAGAGATTTTTAAAACCGAGTGGAGAACCGGTTCCTACCAGAACAATGGTACTTCGCCTTTACAGTGAAGCCGGGAAACCGGATATGAATCTTTGCATCGTTGAAGAGATAAAATAGTATGCCAAAAGAATCGGATATCATCCGTGCGGATGAACTCACATTTGAATATATTACCGATGAGAGCGCAGCAGGCGGAAAGGCAATAGACTCCGTCAGCTTTACAGTGAAAAGAGGCAGCTTTACGGCAATCATAGGACGCAACGGCAGCGGTAAATCCACTCTTGCAAAAAACATGAATGCACTGCTTTTTCCGACAGGCGGCAAGCTGTGGGTGGACGGATACGACACATCAAACGAAGAGTATCTCTGGGATATAAGACGCTGCGCGGCTATGGTATTCCAGAATCCCGATAACCAGCTGGTTTCGACAATAGTTGAGGATGATGTGGCCTTTGGCCCTGAAAATCTGGGAATAACCCCGGGAAAAATCAGGGACAGAGTGGACGAGGCACTGAAGGATGTAGGCATGTACGAGTTCAGGAAAAAGGCACCGCATCTGCTTTCGGGCGGTCAAAAGCAGCGCATAGCGATAGCGGGAGCAATGGCCATGCACCCTGACTGCATTATAATGGACGAACCGACGGCGATGCTCGATCCAAAGGGCAGAAGCGCAGTGCTGAATATTGCCCACAAGCTTCACAGGAGAGGCATGACTATCGTGCTGATAACTCATTTCATGGAGGAAGCGGCAACGGCAGATGATGTAATAATAATGGATGGCGGCCATATAGTCATGAAGGGTACGCCCGAAGAGGTATTCTCCAGAGCAGATGAACTCAGGGCAATTAACCTCGATATACCGATTGCGGTTCGGCTCGCAGAGCACATCAGAGCCGCAGGCATTGATTTGCCAAAGAGCATAGTCACCGAAGACGAGCTCGCAGATTTTATTTTGAAAAGAACAGAAACACATGATAAAGGTCAGTAATATCACTCACGTATATTCCAAAGGGCTGCCCGACGAATCGGTGGCCCTGGATGATGTGAGTTTTACAATAGAAGATGGCAGCTTTACAGGCATAATAGGGCATACAGGCAGTGGCAAGTCGACGCTGCTGCAGCACTTAAACGGCCTGCTAAAGCCCGATTCGGGACACATTTTTGTGGGCGATACCGATATTACCGAAAAGGGCAGTAATCTGCTTGAAATCAGGCGAAAGGTGGGCCTCGTCTTTCAGTATCCCGAATACCAGCTCTTTGAGGAAACCGTGGCGATGGATGTCGCATTCGGACCGAAGAATCTGGGTCTTTCCGATGAAGAGGTCAGAGCCAGAACCGTGGAGGCACTTGAGCTTGTCGGGCTGGATGCGGAGGAGTTTGGCGGCAAGTCGCCTTTCGAGCTTTCCGGAGGGCAAAAGAGGAGAGTGGCAATTGCAGGCGTTGTGGCAATGAGGCCTGAAGTCCTGATTCTCGATGAGCCTACAGCAGGGCTTGACCCTAAAACTCACAAGGATGTGCTGGGTATGATTAACGATATCCACGAAAAACAGCACAATATTACCATACTGGTTTCACATAATATGAGCGATGTGGCCGCAATGTGCGATCATGTGCTCGTGATAAACAAGGGAAAGCTCGTCATGGACGGAACCCCCGAAGAGGTTTTCGGCAGGGCTGACGAGCTGAATGAAATGGGGCTTTCAGCTCCGCCCGCTGCGGAGTTTTTACGCAGACTAAAGGACAGCGGCGTGCCAATCGGGCGCATTCCGCTTGATGTAGCGGGCGCTGCAGACGAGATTATAAAGGTACTCGGGAGATAAAAAGAAATGATACGCGATATCACCCTGGGGCAGTATTATCAGGGAACATCTCTGATACACAGACTGGATCCGAGGACGAAAATAATAGCGACAATTTTATATATAATTGTGCTTTTCATAGCGCAAAACGCTTTCGGCCTTGCTATCTCGACTCTGGCTCTGATAGCGGTCATAGCGCTTTCAAAGGTACCGCTCGGGTTTATCCTGCGCGGTGTAAAGCCGATATTTATTATCATTGTGTTCACCTTTGTGCTCAATTTGTTCATGATACCGGGCGAAGAGATAGCTGCTTTGGGACCTCTCACGATTACGCGGGAAAGCCTGAGAACAGCGTCGTTTCTCGCAGGCAGGCTGGTTCTGCTGATTTTCGGTGCATCACTTTTGACGCTGACCACAAAGCCAATAGGCCTGACAGACGGCATTGAAAAGCTGATTTCACCGCTCAGACGCATAGGCGTACCGGCGCACGAAATAGCAATGATGATGACTATCGCACTCAGATTTATACCGACACTTCTCGAAGAGACGGACAAGATTATGAAGGCACAGCAGGCCAGAGGCGCAGACTTTGAAACAGGCAGCCTCGTGAAGCGAGCAAAGAGCCTGATACCTATACTGGTGCCACTCTTCATCAGTTCGTTTCGCATAGCTCAGGACCTCGCGATGGCCATGGAAGCACGCTGCTACAGAGGCGGCGAAGGCAGAACGCGCATGAACTCAATGCAGATGACAAGGCTCGACTTTGCAGGATTTGCATTTCAGGCGGCTTTTGCGGCGATAATAATCATTTTTGGCAGGTAACTCAGAGTATATGAGACAACGCAGAGTAAAGAATCTCGATGAAAAGCTGCAGGCTCTTTCATCGCACATGATAGATAATCCACAAGAGTATCGGGGCAGATGGAACGAGGTTTTCGGAAACGATAATCCCATCTTTTTAGAGATTGGATGTGGAAAAGGGCAGTTTATTTCAGCATGCGCGGAGAATAATCCGGGCAGAAATTACATAGGAATAGAGGGACAGTCCGTAGTTCTCCTGCGGGCGCTCGAAAAGGCAGAGGCGTTGGGAACGGATAATCTGGTTTTCATTTGTGATTTCGTGCAGGATATGGAGGATTTTTTTACTCCCGGGGAGCTTTCAGGCATTTTCCTGAACTTTTCGGATCCGTGGCCAAAGGCCAGACATAACAAGCGGAGGCTGACCTACAGAGGCAGACTCGAAAACTATGTCAGGGTTCTAAAAAACGGAGGATGTATAGAAATAAAGACGGATAACGACGCACTTTTTGATTTCACACTTGAAGAAATTGCTGCGGCAGACCTTTTGACGGTTGAAAAGACTTATGACCTGCACAGTGCAGAGAGTACTTTTTCCGCAAAGGAAATTACGACCGAATATGAAGACAAATTCCGCGGTATGGGAAAGAACATAAATTATGTAAAGGTACGTGGACGGTAGAAATGTTAAAGGATTATAACTTGGCACAGAAATGCTTCTTGGTTTTCACAGGGATCGTGCTGATCGCCTTTGTTTTTGTGCTGCTCTCACCCGTAAACAGCTCTAATATACGCTACGAGAGCGATTCTGAGTTTAATGTTTCATGGAGTTATGTCGATAATCTGGATTCCTCTTCAAAGGCGATAACTCTGCCGTATATAATTCCGCTCAGTTCGGGACGCACAAGCGCGACTATAGCAAATATTATCCCGGCTGATGTGGACAATGGCGATAATCTTTATATAAATCTGAGAAATGCTTCGGTTCAGGTAACGATAGATGGGCAGCCTCGCCCGGTATCAAATCCGGAAGAGCTTTCGGCCCGTCTTTTTGCGGTGCCGCAGAATGCGTGGGCCATTGTCCCTCTCAGCGTACTTGATGCGGGGAAGGTTATTAAAATTGATTACAGCCTGCCGCACATAATAAACAGCACTTACATCGGAGATATTATCATAGGGGGCAACTCTGCGGGAGTTGCAGCGATGTATGCTGACAATATCACGGTGTATATGAGTGCGGTGGCACTGCTGCTGCTCGGGGTATTCATTTTTGTTTCAGGATGCATTTTCTCGAAGGACCCCGAGAGGAGAAAGCTGGTCACACTGCTGGCACTTTATACGGTTCTGTATTCAATAGGAAAATTTCAATACTGCTCGCAGACCTTGATAATGGTTAAAAATAACGGCTTGATGCTGTGGTTCCACTATGCGATTATGTCTCTTTTATGTGCTGTGATGATATCACTTGCAAGGCAGGCTTTCAGATTCATACCGCACATTGAGTTTTCGGGCAGGTCATCCGCGATAGTAACGATTCTCATCTTTGCGTCAATTGTCATTTTGTCGACTGTCGCTGCCATAACGCCTATAGAACTGACATTTATAATGGCGCTGTTGCATCTGGGTATGATAGCTATCGCTGTTTGGATACTGATCTTTACAAGGAGCGTAATAGATCTTTTCAAATACCCTGCGTGGGTTGCGGCAATAGCGGTATTTTGCCTAATCATCCAGATCTTTGATCTGCTGGCGTTCTTAATACCTGGGCACTACACATTTTTGGCAACGGGAACTGCGGTCTCTACCTTTGTTGAGGTTTTTGCGGCATGGATTGTTGTACTCAGAGATGTTTACATAGGCAAGGAAGAAAATCAGGTCATTAAAGAGCAGCTGATGGACAGCAAGGTGCAGCTGATGATGTCCCAGATCAGACCTCACTTTATCTATAATGTCCTTAACTCAATCAATATCCTGATCACTCAGGACGGACCAAGGGCGCAAAAGCTGGTTCAGCAGTTTTCACTCTATCTTCGTCGAAACATGAATGCGATGGAGGACTTTGGCCTTTCGCCTTTCAAGGATGAGCTCGATCATATCAGGGCGTACGTAGATATAGAGCAGGTCAGATTTCCGCGCATAGGCGTGGTGTATGAAATAGACGAAAGCAATTTCCGCGTGCCGGTGCTTTCGGTGGAGCCTTTAGTGGAAAATGCCATAAAGCACGGTATCTCCAAAAAACGTGAGGGCGGCCAGGTAACAATCCGGGCTTATCGCAGCAAAGAATATTACTATATTGAAGTGAAGGACAACGGGGTGGGCTTTGATGTCGCATCTTTGGAAAAAGCAGAAAGCAAATCTATAGGTATAAAGAATATAAAATACCGTATAGAGACCATGACAAAGGGCAGCCTCAGTATAACAAGCGAAGTGGGCAAAGGAACCTCGGCAGTAATAAAACTGCCTGCGGGAGTGGCCCGTATCGAGCAAAGCAGGAGTGATGAGAATGAAGACTATATTGGTTGACGACGAAATACTGTCATTGGAATATTTTGCACAGGAAAGCCAGGGCATACCGGATATCGAAATAGTGGGGAAGTTTGACTTCCCTGAGGATGCACTCGAATATGCCAAAGCAAACAGGGTAGATCTGGTTATTTCGGATATAAATATGCCGGGAATGACGGGACTGGAGCTGGGAAAAAAATTAAAGGAAATCAACCCCGAAATAATAATCGTTTATGTGACAGGCTACGGTGAGTATGCTCAGGAAGCCATGGCACTGCGTGCGGCCACCTACATCATGAAGCCGTACAACAAGGACGATATCGAGTTTGCCGTAACGCGTGCAAAGCTCCTTTACCGTGGGAACAAGTCGGGTATTTCCGTGAATACCTTTGGTAGATTCAATGTTTTCTATCAGGGAAAGCCGCTCAATTTCAAGAATGCCAAATCAAAGGAGCTGTTTGCGCTCTGCATAGAGCACAACGGCAGCCAGGTCAGTCTCGAAGAAGCGGTTGACAAGCTTTGGGAGGATAAACCGTTTGCAGATCCTGTAAAGGCTCTTTACAGAAAAGCTGTTATGGAATTAAAGAACACCTTGAAGAGCGTGGACTGTGAAGACATAGTAAATACCGGCAGAGGCAGCATCTGGGTGGATGTCGACAGGATTGACTGCGACTATTGCAAGCTGATCCAGAGCAACTACGAAAGCGATAATAATTATATGGGAGAGTTCATGCTCGAATACAGCTGGGCTGAGCCGACCAATGTTATTATAAAAAGGCAGATAATTAAAAGGCAGAGAAGTAACGGTTAACAAAAAAACAATTTAAAATCATTTTTTTGAAAAATTTTATGTAATTTTAGTCAAAAGTTACGGAAAAGTAACGCAAAAGTTACGGAAATGTACACATAAACCTCTAAAATATAATTGAAGCAGTTTTTAGAGGTTTTTTAGTTGGAGGTAAACCTTGGAAAAACTCAAGATTAAATCCGGATCGAAAATCACTACTATGCTGATTATAAACGGCGAGTATGGAAAAGAGATGAAATCATCGTTTGAAAAGAATGTTTCCGATTCATCGATCCTAATAACCATCCCGATTGTGGATGGCAAAAGAGCAGTAGTTGGCGATATGCAGCCGCTCCTCATAAAGTATTCCATGGATGGCGTTGCCTATGCTGTTGAGGGTTATATCGACGATGTTGTAAAGCAGGGCGTGCGTCAGTACTGGAGAGTCCGCAAGACTTCGGAGGTAAGAGAGTTCTTCCAGCGTACGGATGTACGTGTAAAGGCTCGCCTTAATATCACCTTCGTAAAGATATGGTGGGATGCCCACGGTCAGATACAGGAAGACGAAAGTATCGGAATGAGCGAAGACATATCGGCAGGCGGACTTGCGTTCTACGAAAATACTCCGCTTACCGTTGGCGAGATAATAACAGTAAACCTGCCGGGGCAGGGCAAAAAGAAAGGCCTTTCGGGCAGAAGCGAAGTCTGCTGGGTTCGAAGCACAGAGCCGGGAAATGCCTTCAAGCACATGGTGGGTCTGAGGTTTATATTCGAGAACCAGGGCGAGAAAGAGAAAGTTGCCGCTTATGTGGCTTCCATACCGAAATAGACGTGAGGAAAAGCTTATGAAAGAACCGCTTTCACCGTATGTGGATCCGGAAGTGGTGAGCGAACTGGCAGCCGACGAGGATTATACCGAAGCGGCCAGGAGCCTGCTGATAAAACGCAGAGCGCTGAAAAAGGCGGCCCGCAGGGTAACGAAGGCAAAAAAGCTTACGCTGATATTCCTGATACTTTTGCTGCTGCTGCTTACCACATGCACAGCCTCCTACATACAGGAGAGGATGGGAAACTTCACCATCAACCTAAACAGAATAGATATGTACAAGCAGGGCATATCGCTTTGTGATACGCCGGACTTTGCAAATCCCCAGGCAAGGCTCACTGCAGAGATGGTAAAGAATGCGACAAACATTACTCTGACAGACCTGCCGGATGATATAGACAAGATAGACGGTCAGCATAACGGCACCGATTACATGGCTTATACGTTCTACCTGAGAAACGCAGGAAAGGAAGACATCGACTACTATGTGACAATTCCTGTGGAGTCACAGAGCAAGGGCGTTGACAATGCGGTTCGTGTGGTTCTGTACAGCTCCGTAAAGGGCGGCAGAATCGTATATGCAAAGCGTGCAAAAAACGGCAAACCCGAACCGGATGCAGCACCGTTTTATGCGGATGATGTTGTAATAAACGAAAAGGTTACAAACTTCAAGGTCGGCGAGGTTCACAAATACTGTGTGGTTATATACCTCGAAGGAAATGACCCTGAATGTATAGATGATATAATAGGCGGAATGATCAGGTTCTCTATGAACTTCAACGTTTCGGATCCGCTTCAGGACAGATAGGTAATAATTTAATTTATTATAAATTACGATTTGCTATTGAAAATGTGTTAAAAAAGGAGATTAAAAGAAATGAGCAACACAAAGAAACAGTTAATGACAGCTATCGCAATGCTGGTTGTTGCAGCGCTCGCGCTCGGAACATCAACCTATGCATGGTTCGTATCGAACACTACTGTAAAGGTAGATGAGATGCAGTTTACTGCACAGTCTGTTGATAATTTGCAGATTGCGCTCACTACAGATGCATGGCAGGGCCAGGTTGACGGAACAGGTGCTACTGCAGGAACATACAAGACACTCATTACAGCGCAGGATCTTAATGAACTTTACACATCCATCGGAGCAGTTCTTACAACAGCAGCTATTGAGCCTGCTTCGACAATAAACGGTCAGACTTTCTACAAGATTGCAAGCAACAGTGCTGATGATGCAACAACATGGGAACTCGTTAACGGTACTTATACTGCAAAGAAGTTTATCCAGGTAGATAATGTAAACGAAAACTGCGTAAAGGCAATCCCTCTTTTCATCAGATCAACATCGGGCGGCGCTCTTTATCTCAAGGATGCAACAACAGTATCAGGCGATGCTGCACCTGCAGCAAGAATTGCATTTGTTGTTGATGGAGCAACCAAGGCAATATGGGCGCCTTCGGCAGCAACTATCGATGGACGTCAGATCACAACAGTAAATGGCGCAGACGGTATTCACAAGGCTGTATCCAACACAACATCTGTTGGAGATATGTCAGACACCTATACAGATGCAAAGCCGACGGCTGTAAAGTTTGCAACTCTCACAGCAAACACACCTGTACGCGTAATGGTTTACATCTGGCTTGAAGGCTGCGATGAGGACTGTGTTGCAGGGCTTTCCGCAAAGGATCTCTCTGTAAACCTTCAGTTTGAGTCCAGAAGCAACTAATTAAGAAAATAAATTAAATAAAGCGAGAAAATCATGAAAATAGCAGTAGAAAATAAATCAAAACTCTATATAGCATTGATTACTACGCTGATTTCGCTTATAATATTAGTTACGGGTACGTATGCTTGGTTCACACTTTCCCTTTCGGGAAAGGTCCAGGAAATGGAGCTCAAAGTAACTGCGGGCGATTCATTGTATGTTGACACGGTAAATCACGGTAATGATGTAGCCGCTTTTGCCGGCAAGAACACAGTTAATAACGACGATGTTTTGACTCAGCTTCGCGGGAATTCTTGGTTTAGCAATTCCGCAACCTTTGGCGCCTTTCAAATTACTCCGCTTACAAGTGGAAATGGAACAAAGTTCTATACTGAATCCGGCGGAACAATCACGGCGGGTGCGTTGCAATTCATGCAGTTTGATTTGTACTTTATTTCAACAAACAGCATGGATGTTTATCTAACCACTGCAGAGTCAAGCACAGGGGCGGACGATGGCACAAAGGTTACTTACAAAACCGGTGGTGTGAATAACACTTCACAGCAGGCGATTGAAAAATGTGTCAGGATCAGCTTTTCTGTAGAGGATGCTGCAACTGCCAAGACATACGAACCTAAAAAGGAATCTAGTAGTACAACACTTCACGTAGCTGCCGCAAAGTCAGACAATGGTGGCAATGCTACGCAGACAACGTTTGAAACTGCGAATATCAATACCGAAGGAGCAAACCTTTTCCATTTGGATGCAGCAACAGCAAAGAAGGTTACTGTTAGAATTTGGATTGAAGGTGAAGACGAGCAGTGTAAAGACGGTGTTATAGGTGCTGTATTTCTGACTCAACTAAGGTTTGAAGGGAAGAAATAGGTAGGCGATGGAAACTAAAAAGAAACGCAGTGTAGTAGGATTGATTGTAAATGTTCTTCTGTGGATTGTCATAGTGATAGCGGCGGTATTCACCATATTCACTCTGGCGACGAGCGGAGACGGAACATCGACCATAGGCGGATACATCCCGATGACGGTATTATCCGACTCTATGAAGCCGGAGTTTGCTGAAGGCGACCTTATTTTGGTAAAGCAGGCAGAACCTGACTATGAATACAAGCTCGACGACATAGTTTCTTTTTACACCATAATCGAAGGCAAAACAGTAATCAATACCCACAGAATTGTGGAAATAGTAGACAGCAACGGATTAAAGCAATATGTCACCAAGGGTGATGCAAATCCGACGATTGATGAAAAGATGATAATCGACGGCGACATTATCGGAGTTTACTCCGGCAAGGTCCCTGTCCTCGGTCCTCTTTTCAAAATCCTGAAGTCAAAGATAGGCTTCCTCGTAATAATTATCCTTCCGCTTCTCGCATTCTTCATCTATCAGGCATATAACCTGATCCTCGTAATGGGCGAAATGAAGAAAGAGGCAGTGGCTGAGGCAAACGAAAAGAGCCGCGAACAGATTGAGGCGGAGCGTCGCGAAAAGATTGAAGCCGAAACAAGGGCAAAGCTTGAGGCGGAGCAGGCAGCAAAGACTGACGCGGATTCACAGGACCAATAAAAGCAAAAGGTTGATTGATGAGCGAATTTTTGAAGCTCGCTTATGAACTTCTCGCGAGCATATTCCTAAACTTAATAGGATTTTTCGGCACCATATTCAAAGCCATAATCAAGCTCTTTTCCGCTGATTTAGTCCAGTATGTAAACATCATCAAGGCATATGTTGTGGACTTTGGAATATTCAGCTGGATTATGACGATAATCCTGATTGCGGTAATCCTTGGCATCTTCGGTATAGCGGTATTCTTTATCGCGCGGACGATTATACGTCGTCACCGCAGAAAGAGCCAAGAATTCGACCAGGACGAGCTGCTCGGAGAAATCGGCGCATTAAACCGCCAGGTAGTGGAACTCATCAATGAGAAGAACCAGATTATGGCGATGCAGGTTTCACAGCTCGGACTTTCGCCGGGCGACAGCTTAGAGGACTATGTCGAAAAGCTGGAGGAGCAGAAAAACGGCGGAAAGGCAACCGACAAAAAGGATGCTTCCCACGGCGAGCACCGCTTCACAAAGCTGGATTTGGTTGACGAAAAATATGCGGAATTTGAGGAGCCGGCATACAACGACAGCATCACGCTCGAGGATTTCTGCGAGAGATACCGCAACTTTGCGGCGAGCAAGCTGGGACTTTATTACAAGCCGGAGCTTGTAAAGCTCTACGTGGCGTCCATGGCGGCATCGAGAATCATAATTCTCGAAGGTATATCGGGTACAGGAAAGACGTCTCTTCCTTATTCATTCGGCAAGTTCCTCGGGAACTTTGCAACGCTCGTATCCGTACAACCGTCATATCGCGACAAAACAGAGCTGCTCGGCTACTTTAACGAGTTCACAAAGAGATTCAACGAAACGGAGTTCCTCCGTGCCGTATACGAAGCGGGCTTCCGCAAGGAGCCGAGCTTCATCGTA
>JAEEGJ010002223.1_pt1 | contig 119824 bp, 104 predicted proteins | sample 8958761 | NCBI WGS metagenome assembly JAEEGJ01 (sample SAMN16246546, study PRJNA631951) | gut metagenome | biome: gut microbiome; feature: rumen; material: RS-attached | host: Bos | place: Iran: Karaj | collected 2018-10 | reverse complement strand
TGGCCGAATCATATATCCCTTCTTCAGCAAACATAGCACCAATGGTAAGAAATCGGGTTTTTCTCTCTTCTTCGTCATCCGCATCAACAAGAATCCGCCTTAATACAGCCAAAGAATGGTCTATTCCTAATCCTAATTGATAGTCGCAAAGAGCCTTGGATGCGGCCAAATCCCTATAACTTAGATTATTAGAACTGGGCATTGCCTCAAGAGCTTGTCCATAGCAATCTCTCATTTTTTCTTTATCTCCCAGCTTGTCATACTGCATACCCAAACGAGTAAGTATATTTGAAACACCGTGTGGCGATGTTGACTCTATTTTGCAATAAACAAGGGCTTTTTCATAACAGACAATAGAAGACTCCATCATAAATTGCTCTGAAAACATATCCCCAAGACGGTTACCAATATACGCCATAAACTGAGCCTTTTTTCCTACCAATTCCTTTTCCTCAAAATGTTCCTCCATCAATTCCAAAGCTTTCAAGTATTCTGCACAGGCATGTACCACATTTCCAAGCTCATAATACCCCACACCATAGATATAATGCGCCCTCGCATCCAAAAACACCTTCCCATCTGTAGAGACGCGATTTATCGCGTCTCCCTTCTCTCCACACAACGAATCAAAATAACTAACTGCAAGCAACAGATCTTCTCTGTTAGTCTGCTCACAGTCATTTTTATATAGCAGCTCAGAAATCAGCAACTGGCAATAGTGCCCGTCAAAAGTATCAAGTTCTTTTGCCTCAGGACCAACAACAAACTCTTGCAACAACACAAAAGCACTATCAGCCTGCCGCCACATCAGTGAGTCAATCTCTGCCAGTGCCGCATGGGCATCACTGCCTTGCCTTTCCGGCCGTTGCATCCTCTCCCTTCCACAATAGGAAAAAAGCAACAACACTAGCAATATACCTATGACATTCAAGCACTTGTTCATTATTTCTCCGTATGAAAAACCAAGCAAATTTACATCAACCTCATATTAACTCCAAATTTATTTGATAAAAAATAAGGAATGAAGGAATCTCCAACCTCTATCGCCCCCCTCGATACTTCTTCTTCCTCAACCCATAATACCCGTCTCCAAACAAAACGAACCGCTCTTTATCGCTTCCCAAACTCGACGTGACGCTTCCCTTGTTGGTATAAGGATAAGCCGGCAACACTTTCTTCATGATAGCATAAAATTGTATTATCAATGTAGTGATCCGTTTTGGCTTGTCTAGACATATGGCCGTTGCACTGAAAAAAGACTTGCTCCGTCATGATCTTGACCGTATGACCATCAAGCAACGGAGCAAGGCGTCATATCTGAATCGACTATTATAGGCAATTCAATGAAGGTATTGATGGAAGCTATTTTAAATCAGATTTCATTTAATTATCTCTTTATTAGTCTTTTCACACAACTATTACCAACTTTATCCATCACACTAATAAAGTAAATGCCCGATGGCACATTTCCCAAATCTATATAAATGGAATCTTCTCCACCTACATAATGACTGATAATTCGTTGTCCCATTACGTTAATAATTTCTATTCGTTCTAATTGTTTACCTGTTACTCTGACAATATCGTTAGCCGGATTTGGACAAATGCCAACTAAACAATTTTTACCTTCTAATAACCGTTCATTATTTTCTTGTGATTCATTCTTTTCATCGAATCTCAGTTGATGCAAAGCATAATTCGTTTGTTTTGAATATGCCTCTACTGATTTTGGAATAAATTCTTTCATCTTGCCCATTGCCTTGTTTCCTTCATTTTGCATAACTAAATAAAGGAATCCCAAATCTATAGTAGCAAAAATACTGTCATTAACAGAGGAGGTGGTGTCTGAAATGATGTTCTCATACCACGCGATGGCCGCATCATAGTTTTTCATTTCTTCATCACACTTATTTGACAAGTAGGATGCTAACTTTTTTAAATCATCATTGTTTTGAATGGTGCTATTTGTTCTGTAATAGTTTTGCAATGAGGTGAAATCCTGCCCGGAAAAACATTCTATTAAAAACAGCTTCTTCATAGCATTATCTGCACTGATGGATGTGGGGAACAGTTCCAAGATTTCTTTGTAGGATAGTTTAGCTGATGTGTAAAATCCATTACTCCACAAAGAATCGCCCATTTGTTCCATAGCGATGGATTCAGCATAATTATCCAAACAAACGCCCCAATTCCATTTAGGCATATAATCGAAAACCACACTGCTGGTTCCCATATTCACGGCATTGAATCGTGCATCAAGTCCCTCGTTGATTCCCCAATTATTGTATTCCAAATCAAGGATGGTCTGTGTTCCCCTGTCATAATTGCCATCATATTGAACAAAATAAGCATTATTAGAGTTGGTGATATGGTTAAATCTAAACTCCTGAGGCACACTCCCTCTAGCGACAAATACCTCCGTAATATCGTTGTCATGGATATACTGGGTTTGTTCGGCACTTAAAGCAGCGCAATTCCCTTTAAATCGGTTTATCGTGCTATTGTTCAACAAGCAAACTCCTTTGGCACAAGCCGTAATATGGTTTCTCAAAACATTAACTCTACCAGCCAATAGAGTTAGCCCATAACCTGTGCAGCCGCTAATAACATTTCTCATCACCCTACTATTGTTTGCGAGATTGCCACTATTTTGTATAATTATGCCATCGTTATAATGTCTTGTATTGACATCCTCAAGACCGTTTATAGTATCATCCATTATAGTTACATTTGTATAGCCATCAATTTTTATTGCAAATTCTTTAATTCCCGAATCAGCTATGAAATCACAATTGATAACTGAAATCTCAGGAATATAGGAAGAAACAGCAGCAGCACTAATACTCTTTGTCGCTTCGGCCAATAATGATGCGTTCTCAAACATACAATTGTTAAGATGAAGGATTCTGCCATGATTGACACGAACCAACAAAGTCGCCCCGTAGTCAGCGACGAACCGTACATTATTACCAACTTGAACCTCTCCAGAGATATCAATCAAGCAATTACCTCTTTTGGCTGTAATAACTGCATTGTCACCAATAACCAAATTTGTTCCTGTATTTAGCACAAGGTTGCAGTCATAGTCATCAGTACCATACATATCAAGTTTAACCCCGTTATTGATAGTAAATGTACCATTATCGACAGTTACCGTCCTTCTTGCCACACGATCTGTTGACAGGAAATAATTTGAAGTAATAGGTTCTTCAAAAGGAAGAAGATGATAATTAATTGCAAGCGTAGTTACTGTGCCATTTTGGATTGGCTCATGGTAGTTTTCGCAATTCATAACAAACTCCTCATCCCATCGAAAATCTGTTAAATAATAATTCTCTATAAAAGCTTGACTGGACGAATAACCTTGAGAATTATAATCTTTTATTTGAAAAAAATACTTTCCGCAATCAGCGGGATCAAACTTTTCTCTAAAATTCAAACTAAGGCCTATTGGCTGAGAATTTATGGAATTGCCATTTATGGGATATGGTCCGCCCCCTCCTGAAATAGTTCTATTAAAAATCTCGAAACAATCAATATTTGGTCCATATGTTGGAACAGGTGACGAAGCATTTTCACCTTTTCCCAAAAATATGGTCATCTCGTCCCGTTTTGGATGTTTAACGGTAGCTGATAAAAAGAATGTTTTTTCTGGTTCTTCTTTAAAAACACAGGTATAAGCTCTTTTATTATATATATTGTCCATCAGGCTATAAGGAATCCACACATATCCATTACTGGTAGTATAGTTGTTTCCCCAACTATTAGCAGCTTTGAATGCACCCTTTTCACACTCCGACAAAGGAGTGTTAGGGCCTGGAGCTGTGTAGTTTCCTGAGACACAGATGTCATCATTATAACCTACAATGGTCAATGCATGCAATCCTCCTGGGGCCCAAGAAGTTAAGATTATCTGATCTGTTTCAGGTCCTGTTTGAATAGTCTCCCAACTGAATAGAGGATGTCCATTAATATCACTACCCATATTGACAGAAATAACAGCAAGTCCTCCAATATCACCAGAAGAATTATGGTTGCAAAGCCATCTCTTCAGAGTATCCAGTGTTTCATATGTATTTCCCCATGTAATTTGATAACAACCTAAATAATTGAGGGAATCCCATGTTTTGTTTTCGCTAGCATTTATATATTTTTCTTCTCCATCCATCCATCGCCTGAATGCCCATTGACTTGCGTCTGAATCTCCTGGATCGAATTGCTCGTTTAACACGGGATCATAGTAATCATTTAATGTTGGGCAACCATTTTCACTAACAATTCTAAAACCGCTCCCAAAGCCAGTACCATTTCTTCCATCACCACGGTTTACAAAATTATAGGTAAAGAAAGGATGATAAAGGTTTTCTCTCTGGCTTTCCGTGCCAGTCCAATTGCTTCCAGCATCTACTCCTCGGTATCGATTAAGTTCGTATGTTAATACATAACCAATCTCAGCACAATGGACACATGAAAAAGAATAATACTGATTAAAAATCGGAGGCATATATCCATTAGTAGAGTTGTCAACTGCTGAGGGCAGAGTTCGAGCCATGGATTCTGAGGTGAACACCATATTAGTTAATGAATTTTCAAATTCCGCATCAATAAAAGCATCGCCTGCCACACAAGGGTTGTAACATGGATTTTGTCCGAACATTGAACACGACCATCTTAAAATAAATGCAAATAATAGTAACAATTTATTATTCATAGTCATTTTTCTGTCTCGCGGTTCCTTTATTCCGCGGTCTTAATGAGACAGTTCCTTTTTTATTGTTTTATGATTTTTTGTATAATACTATTACCTTTTATGTTTTCAATTCTTATCATGTAGATACCGTCATTAAGCTCTTTTATGTCCAAAGTAATTTTGGATTGTCCCACTTTTTTAAAGTCAATTATGGTATTTCCTACCATATCGTACAGATTAACTTTGCTAATGTTGTCCCCTGTAATGTGAACAATGTCCGTTGTAGGATTAGGAAAAACCACAATGTTGACGTTTTCACATTGGTCTTCAACACTGGTCAAGTCATAATTTGCGAAAATGGGTAATCCGTGATTGAAGCCTGTGGTATCTGCACACCAATGGAGATAGTCGTTGCTGTTGGGTTGGCTGTCAATCCAAAGGTTCAGCACCTCGACCAAATCATTTGTTGTTGCACCTCCTATGGCGATTGGATTCATAAGTTGCCAATCGTCGTTTTCAATGTCAAATTCCGACACATCTTGAAACATTCCGCCATAGCCAGGACTATCATCGAATTGCCATACTTGCGGCATCTTGTTGTAATAACAATTTTCAGCAACACCATCTTCATTATCGGCTGCCACACCATTACGAGGAGCAATGGGGGAATAAAACGGAAACGCGACCAACTCTCCCCAAAAGGAATAGCAATTCTTAATTGACGCATCATTTATACTAGCTATACCTGAGGGCTCGTACCAATATGGCCATTGCAGTGTGTCAATAATGGATGCACAATTCATAATCACACCCTGATTGATGTCACAAATTCCGCACCCATAATCCGTTTCATACTTGAAATCATAATGAACCATACAGTTTGTCACCGATGAACCTGATAAAACCTCAACAAACAGACCACCGACATTAGTTCTGAAATCCAAGCAATGAACATAACAATCGTTTGCTTTAGAACTTTCATCCAACATATAAGCGAGCAATCCACATCTGCCATATCCTGCTGTCTCATAATAAAAATCAAGTCTGCAATTATCAATGACAACATTGCGAATTTCTCCACTTATGATATTACCGAACAACCCAACATATGAAATATCAAAGTCTTTTGAAAGTATCATATTGTTAATCAGGTGTTGTTTTCCGTCAAAGACTCCTTTGAAATAATGATTATCCTCATAAACACCGTTCCATATATATGTTGCAATGGGAGTCCAGGCATGTCCTGTCAAATCAATGTTTTCCTCCAAATAGACTGTCCGATTCTCAAACTCCTCCGCATCCTGACCGTGGAGGCCGTTACTCAGCACCGAAAGCCATGCTAAACCCTCGGCGGTGTAGATATGCACATTGCCTTCGAAGTCTGTTACATAACCTTCAGGCTGCGCGTTCACAACATCAGTCCACAAGTCTGTGGGCCAAATCTGTCCTTTAGTTATTTTAGGCAATCCAATGAATATACAAAAACATATCAGTATATTTATTATAGCTCTATTCATTAATCTCACAAATTATTATTAAACAACAAAATTAACTAACTTTGGCTTAAAGGAAGCTCTATTTGTCCATACCGTCCAACACAAAACGGTAAACAAAACAACAAATTTGAATAGTTCGTTCATAAATATCAAATATTATAATGAAGTAAAACAAGTATTATCCAATAAAACAATACGCAGATAGATTTTTATAACCAAACACATTTCATCTTTTAGACAATTCTTTAGCCCCCTCATTCCAATCAACTAAGAAAATACAATACACCATCTCAACCACTCTTTTCTTTCCTCTCTGGCACAAGCCTCCCTCGATACTTCTTTTTCCTCAACCCATAATACCCATTGCCGCACAAAACAAACCTCTCCTTGTCGCTTCCCAAACTCGATGTGACGCTGTTCTTGTTGGTGTAAGGATAAGCCTGCAATACTTTCTTCATGATTTCATCAATATGCAATGGGGTTCTGGATTTCTTCAAAATGTCGGCCACCAAGTCACGGATGCTTCCTCGATACACATGGGTCCATTCCGCCAAGGTGTACATCGATGACTTCCCGATGGGCTTTAAGGCCTCCGATTGCAACACCTTTGCCCTGACATGTTCAAAGCTTTTATGCCCTACCTCCGGACATCTCTGTATCAGTGCTGCATACAATTCCCTCAAACTCATTGGCCTGTCTTTTTCGCGCAGGATTTCACTTAACTCATAGATGATATCAACCCCATTTGGTGGCAGAACGATGTTCCCGTTTTCGTCAATGGCCAATCTGTATGCCTTGGTGATGATGACGGGCAGGGCTTGCCTGTAATCATCCTTCTTGTCATCGGGAATATCTTTCAATAAGTCTTCAAGCTGTATGGAATCGATTCCCGACCTTATCCGCTTGTTTTGCTTGTTGACCTCTCCGCAGATTCTATCGATGATTTGGCCGCTCAGTCGTCTGTTGACAAGAAAACGCATGTCGTTCTCCTTTATCGCTTTCAATGGGAACCCCTCGATACAAACCTGGGCGAACGACTCGAATGAGATATTCACTTTTTCGTGGTCAACGACATTCAAATACAAATCATCGACTTCAGCAATAACAAGGGTGCTGTCAAACTGGTAATACGACCAGTTCATGTCCTCAAACAAGTCTTTCGAGGCCTTCTCCATCAGCTGCCTGACACGCTCTCTGGTGCATTCTATCTTTTCTCCAATTTCGGCCATGTTCATAGGACTTCCACCGCAAATGCCCGTCGCCATCGCAAAAACCTTATCCAACCTTTTATCCGACTTGGCCAGGTACTCCCTCAAAAGGTAAAACATCGGAAAATGTTCGTATTGGTTGAAAAAATCGATAACGAAACCGATTTGTTCTTCCGTCAGATAAGGATATTTGGTCGCAATGAGGGTTTTACTGATTTCGTTCCCATTGAGGTTTTCATACTGAAACAGCACATCGTTCAAGTCGGCCAAGAAACGGAATATCTCGCCGTGGGGCGCTCTATGAAGCCATATTTGAGGCAAAAGACTTGCCACTTGTTCTTCGGTAAGCAGAAACATTGTGACCGCCTTCAGATAGGTGGGTATGAACCATTCCTGGATGCGTTTCGATTGCTTTGATAACTTATCTACGCTTTCGGCAAAATCAGCCAAAAGGAGGCGTTTCCTGACCTTAAGATTCTCATCCGAGGCTTCAATCTCTTCAGCGAACTGTTCATCACAGAACCATAGTATGGTCCGCGCAATGACAACCAATTCGTATGTGAACGTGTCGGCCAGCTGTTCTTTCCAAAACGAAGAGTGGATTCCCGAAAGCAACTGATAGCAATAGTGCTTCAACTCCCAACTATCAAGGTTGTTGAACCTTTCGGCCAAGTTTTTCTGGTCGAGACAGAAGAAAGAATAAAACGAACGAGGGTCATTGAAGGTGGCATAAAACAGGTCTATGCAATCCATGGAGAAGTCAAACAACGGCTTGTGGTAAGCCGATACAATGAGATTCTTCGGTGCTTCCGGCAAATCTCCGTATTTGTCCTGTTTGTTTATGAGCTGCAGGGCGTATGTTTGTTCGGTTGAATTGAGTAGCGCAAGTATCCCTTCCAGTTCCTTGATGGTTTTCTTTCCACAATTACGCAGTTTCGGCAAAACATGATCGTGATAAGCGCGAAGAAGGTCGCCTACAGTGTATATTTCATTAGCCATGCACACCAAGAAAGCCCGCTTGGAAATCTCCCATGTATCAAAATACCATTCAATCGGTTTCCGAAGTATTGCCCTTATGTCTTTGCCTTCCATGATCATTTATTAAGTGTCTTTCTAGTTCTGCCTACAAAGCCGTAACTTGCCCAACCCTCATGGTCCTATCTTTACTAGTCTTGCTTAGCGAAAGTACCCTTTCACTTACAATTATTAATCACCGTTGAAGCACCACAAGATGGCATTTTTTCAATAGCAACTATCAGTTTGTCGATACGTTCCAACAGTTCTTTACATTTCCCTTCACAATCTCCTTTGTCGCAAAGAAGAGATTTCAAACACTTCTTCAATTTCTCACAATCAATGGGATCGCCGAATAGACATTTTAAGATTTTACAACAGCAATCGTCTTCATTGATGAAGTCTTGAAGAGCCTCCTTCAATTCATCACAGCAATCCTCAGATAAAATACTTCTTTCTATCGTGATAGTCTTGCCACTACCTTTGGAATCATTAAAAGTAACCGTATTTTTAACCTTGGCCAATTCAAGCAAAACCTTGTTCAAATCAGCGATACGTTCCTGTGCCTTTTTGTCCAATTCCCTCTCATGCTCGTTGTCTCTTACCCATTCGTCAATTCTTGCTTTTTCTCTTTTTTCGTAAAGAGCTATTTCCGTTTTATACAATAACCGTTCATATTCTCTGTCTTCGTCATAAAGCCTAATTCTATCTTTATATTCAAGCTCCTCTTTTTTATGCCTAAAATCCAAGATTTTCTCGAAATATGGTACAAGGAGTTTTATAATCAGTATTGTTATTATTGACAACAGAATTGCTGCCAGTATTAAATATAAAAGCAAATACCAACTTGTATTACGGTAAATAACTTCCCCACGAACGATAGTTTTCTCAGGATGATTCATTGACGCTATAGTATCTTTAGCTAAAATGTATGTGGAATCAACAACTATACTATGAGCATAAACGAATCCTTTGCCGTTTTCTGAAGTTGAAATCACCAAAGGTATGTTGGTGTTGATCGATTTTATAGTCACTAATGAATCTGTACTTATAGCACAGCCTTTCAAGGGTGCCAAAAGCAGTATTATCAAAGCAATAATAATCAATGTAGGAATTAACCAAGCTCCCAAGGTTATGCCTCTGTTGCTTTCTTTATCCTTTCCCATTTCATCAATCACACTTTTTGCATTGGTGACATGTTTAAACTGGTCGTGATTTGAACCGTTGAAGTTACTCAGATCAGGACACGATGCGTGTGTGAGCGGGAATCGACGACCGTCGAAAAATAATTTGTTGAACAACGGCGTTAATTCATTCTTTTTTGTTTGTGAAACAAAAACAGCATAGTATTCAATCTCTTTAGACACATGAATTTTGCGTATTTTATCACATTCTCCATCGCTCCATCCAGCGAATTGAAAGCCATTTACGGCCTCTGCTTCCAAATACAAAATAGAACCTTCATCCACTTCATAAACGCTATTTGAAGAAGTGACATTAGTTGAGTCTGAAGCACGAGTAACAGACACTTTCCCCATGCTTTGGCAATTTACCATAACGGTCAGTTTGATTTTGTTTTCCATATTTTGTTTATTTTAATATTCTGAATTTATAAACTGTGATCTATCAAAACGATTCTGTTTTACGATTTCTTTATTAAGCATGTTGGGTCTGTCTATATAAGCCTTTTGAAGACTATAAACATCCGAGTTATTATACAGTTTTTCAAGACGACGGCGTTGCTCGGCAACTACGCCTGTATTGAGCAAAAAACGGTCACATGCAATGTTGAATTGACATGTATCATTATTGAGGTCATCATTTAAAAAATGCATCGCGCCAATCATCTCTCTATACGATTCACCTTCTGTATTGGCCTCTACTGCCTTTTGATAATATTTCAATGCCATTTCAGCAGCATAGTTACTGAAAATAGTGTTAATAGTAATATCATCTATGTCATGACGCAAACGCTCATATAGGCGATCACATAAGGAGCCATAACGGCTTGCTTTGCCAGCATCTATTTCGTTTTGAGCAATCAAATGACTACAGTTATTCATGGCCGTCTTCAAACGCGTCAGCAAACTCTTATCCTCACCTGCACTTTGCACACTGCTACTGCCCCAAATGTTTTCAACAATCCTATTCGCCTCATCTGTATGACCTTTTTGTTTAAGCTCATAGTATTGATACAAAGTATACAAAAACTCATATTTTCGAGACCATTCCCAGAAATAGTTATACACAATACCAACAAAACTCTTTGAATACGATGTAAGATGATTGTGTGGAGTAAATACATTTACCATCGTGGTAATACAAACCAATGAATCGTGGATCAAGAATTCCACCAAATCCAAACGTTTGGCCACACTATTATCAATTCCAAAAAGCGAAGAATCCAATTGCTCTGAAGTAGTGGGAGAACTAAGGAAATCGTAAAGTTTCTCATAGAAAGCAATGTGATATATGTCGGAATAATCCCTTGCTTTTTTGTCAACCAAAGGATTACCTCCCATAATATTGTTCATAATATGGTCGTTATACCGCATCTTGGTATAATAGCCCATTACCTCCTCATAGAATGTGGTTTCATAACGTCGTTGAGGGGAAATAAGGGGATATGTCAATTTGATGAAATCCAGATAGTCTTTTTGTTCATATCCAGCACACCTTTTTCTGGCAAGAAAACGAAGTCCTTTTGCCCTTATTTCAACTGCACGAAGCCATGCTGAACGAATAGCAGGGAATAATGACAACCGCGTCAGATCAACATTATGGCGAATTTCTTTACTGTATATCCATTTCAGTTCGTTGATTTCACTCAAATTTGTCAGGTCGTATTTATAACTTGTATATCTAACAATAAGATGAAAGAGGGTTCCGATAAAAGAATCATCAAACTTATTGTCTCCTATCAATGCCTCAATAGTATCCGTTTCATCACCCCATTGTATCTTAGAACCATCTTCATAATAACACAGCACTTCAATATAATATACCAGAAGATTGAGTATTTTGTTCAAACACCCAACCGCATCGTTATAACAAGCATCCATCAGATAAAACCGATATGCGTCCCAATAGTAAAGAATGCTTTTATCAAGACGACTTAATGGGAGATACTTCATTAATTCCTTTTCCCATTTTTCAATAGCATCCAATTCTTCCGTTTCAGAGTCTTTGTGACTCAACTCCTCCAATAACATTATTACGCCTTTATTAATGCCATTTCGAGAACGATGGCCATCACTTTCATTGTCATTTCCTGATGCACACGAATACATCACATTGCCAAATCCTTCCAAAGTCTGAGCCAATGCACGTATATTTGTGGAATTTGTATACAGCAAATGGTTTTTAAACGAGTGTTTAAGAATCTCTATGGATTTGGTAAGCGTATTATTCAACACATCGCCCACGAACATATTATCAGCTATGATGCGGAGACTTCTAGTATAGTATTTGCACGCAAAACATGGGGTACGTAACCCTTTTTTACGAAGCAATTTACTATGATAGTCACATGATTCCACGCTTTCCAAACTGATTTTTTCCTTCCTATTTGGCGCAACTTCTTGGGAATTATAATTAAGGTATGCCTTTACATTCTTTGCAATTCTATCTCTTTCTTTTTGGTCCTTTATTTCAGGATCTTTCTTCAAAAGTTCTTCCACATTTTTCTCCAGATGCTTATAAAGGTCCATTAAATAACACCAGTTTCTACCGTTAACCGAAGGATACCCCAATTTGAGATCTTTTTCCGAAGCACTATTATTCACCATATAGAAAAACTTTCGTATGTCATGCTTTGCTGTAAAAGCATTGTCGCTTTTTTGCAAACAGAAATCATCAAGATTAGCCATAAGATCATGGTCGTCATAATATACAGACACATAAAACGAATCCTGGTTTTGGGAAAGAATGGTCAAACTGTTCTTGTAATATAGAATTTCAGCCAATTTACGAAAGAAATCAACGGCAATGATAAACTTTTCCCGATAGTTCACGCTTTTGTATATCGTACGGAACTCTCCTTCTGCAACCTCAATATTCGTCTGGGTGATACCACTCATACCCATCTTTTCCAATATGCTAAGTTTCGCAAGAATGGATTGATACAGATACCGTATTTCCTCAAACAGGGTAAGCGTATTGATGGTTTGCGACTTGTCAATAGTTAAGTCGCTGGCAAAAGTCGATATGACACCATCAAAATTGGTACTATAAGATGTATGGTCGGGATCATTGTAGTCTCCATTGAATAAAGGACGTTTAAACTGCTGCTTAAATTTCTCATCCTCACCTTCATCCAAGCTTGGGTCATGCGTGTTTACCATAACCTGTCGCTTTTCTCGCCAACCTTTTATCCTGGCATCCATTACCGACAAACCATAATTATCTTCATGTACCCACCGTTTTTTGATCAACAAATTAATCAAACGGCAATAGGTCTGATAAGCATTGGGATAAAGTTTACGTAGTTCATAAGCAAGTCCTAGTTTCAACATACAGCGAACACGGGTGAGGAACCCCGATTCGTCTTCTTTGGTATCTGGCAGCGTTTCAATGGCTGCCCTATATTCCAAGGTTGCCGAATAATAATCCTCATCCCAAAAATGTAAGTCTCCAAGATTTGAATGAATACGAGCAATGAGAGGCAAATACTGTTGCTCTCGTTTATTATCCTTGTTCCTTTGATTTTCCTTGTCAAGTTCATAGTAATAATTAAGCAAACGGGTGTTATATTGAATTACAGACAGCGACTCGTCAAGCGTGAAGTTAAAAATCGCAGATGCTTCATCTGACATTCTGGACATCACGGAGATTTCCTCTGCAATACTCTTGTGAAACTTATATTCATTCAAACCAATTAGTATAGGAGAAATATGAACCTGCGTCAAATACTCCATAATGGATGTCATTTCATCTCTCAGTTCTGGTGCCTTACTGGTCTTCAACAAATCCGGTATTTGCTCCAGATTGCGCCAAGAGAAACTTCGATTATGATATTTATAGATATGGTCGATGATGAACGACAAGGAAACCAAAAACCGATCTCCGTAATTGCTCATATCATTGGTTATGGTACCCATAATTGGGTTGGATAGATAATAGACGAAGTTGATTGTTTTCTGCTGAATCGACTCAAAAAACAGCACCCTCTGTTTCTTTTCGCCCTTTATTTCTCGTCCAACCACGCACTCATCTTTCCAATCATTCATAGGCAAACAATCTTTGGCAAGACGAATGTACTTGTCAAAATACAAGAATATCTTCTTCGGTGATCCATTACTGATATGCGTCAGATATGCAGCGAATATGTGGAGAAAACCGATGACATAAGTGGCCTCTTGCGGGTCATTCTCACATGCATCAACCAAATACTCGTAATACCAGCGTAAAGAAGGCCTTTCTTGTTTCAAGGTTGCTCTTTCTCTGTTTTTCCCATTCTGCCCTTTTATCCTACCCTCCGCATTCATGATTTCTTTTTCCTTCAGCCATGATGCAGGTATCAATTGATTTGCAATATACCATTCCGACATGGAGCGCACATCCGTCTGTCCACCTTCTGGGGTAAGAAAACTGTCCACATTGATAACTCCAGAGAAAATACTACTAATGGCAAAGTCACGATCGCTTAAATCGGCCAGATAAGCATCATAGAGTTCACGGCCTGATATAAATACAAACTTCGCTTTGGCTGTCGAAACAAATAGTTTAATGTTGGCCAACAGTTTAAGCACATTGCGCCTTCGTTCACGAGAATCCATACCATCAGGGAAGCCTTTGACGGAATCCGTGAACTCAGGCATTTCATTAACTTTGTGATGCTCCATTATCGCTGGATCAATTTTGTCCATTTCATCAAACACAACAATAAAACGAGCTCTATAATTTCTGGGACATCCATCCGAATTAATCTGATTGATAACTTCCGCCAACTCTGTCTCAATTTCACGTATATCGGCTATAGGTGTTGTCTTACGTCTATGACGACCAAAAAGAGAAACGGAAACTACATTTTTGTCAATCGACGATGTCGTTCCAGATGTCTCTTCGGTGGTTGCTACAATTCGTTCCACCAATGTATCAAGCCGTCGTAAGGCTTTTCGAGGTGTTGAAAGCCGAGGAATCAATCGAACCAATAAACCTCCCAACCACCAAAACAAAGCAACTAACGCACCATACAGAATAAACTTAAACACCCATCTTGAAAAAGCATTATCATTGTAAGTCTTAGATAATGTATGCCCCACATTGAATAACAATCTCGAAAACCATGACTCATTTGGGTTCTTTTCGATTTCCCAGGCTATGCATTCAGCTTCACAATCATTATTATTATCTTCGCGGATGAATGTTTTATCCGAATACTTCTTATAACCATCAATACGCATTACTTCTTCTACCCAGTGTGCAGTCATAACGCTAAGTACTCCTACTATAACCACAACCAACATATTTATAAATAAATGCGGCTGAATACTTCTGACAAATAACTTGTATTTATTCCTCACACTGGTGGCAATCATACTCAATACATCCCGTTCATTGAGCACTTCATGACCTAAATTAATCGAGACCTTTATGTTGCTGAACTTCTTTTCGCTCAAATCATCCTCTTTTCCGCGTGCCATTCTGTCTACATGCACATCCTCAAATCCATCTCCATTAGGATACTTATGTCTTTTTCTTTTATTTCTATTGTACTTGTTGCAAAAACCAAATACGCCTAATGCCACAAAAACCAAAGCTGGTATTATGACATAAATATATCTTTGTGGTGAGTCAATTACCCCAGATGAATAAAGAACACCAAAACCCACCAAAGGCAACATTAGCAACCAAAAATACCACCGTTCACTCTTTTGCTTTATCTCACGCGTCAATCGGTCGGTAACACGGGTTACCAGGCTTGTTTTACCCATCCCTCGGAAACCCGTCACCAAATAAGATCCACTGGCTTTGTTTTTGTCCGACAACCAATTATACAAACGTTCCATCAAACGTTCACGTCCAACAAAATCATCATAGTTTTCATATTCACCTTCATCTTTCTTCTTTGATTCTCTCACAGGAAGAAAGATTTTGATTGAACGCGTCAACGAAGAATATTTGTCATTGAAAGTGTTGGTTGACACAATATTATCTATTTTCTCAGACATACATCGATTTGTTTAGAATGACATTAAAAGAATGTTTGTTTATATATTCAACAATATGATATGCAATATAATAGATGTTGCATCCATACTAAAACATGCTTCAAATATACAACAATTTCACACCAACAATATCTTTTATTTCACCTATCCAGCGGCACATCCGGATGTAAAGCCTCAAATTCTCGCATCCGTCTGTAAAACTCCTCGTCCATTTTTGATGTATCGATGGGCGCTGGGGCGTGTACCCTTGGCTTTTTTTGTGTGAAGCGATTTTTATTTCTTTCGTGGCATCCCTCCAACAGCAGGGCAGCCATAGCCACCACTATGGTTGCAAAAACAATAATTATTGCTTTTCTTTTCATCTTTCGATTCTCCTTTTACTTTTAGTTTTTGAGTAAGCTAGTTAATTTGTTACCTTGTGTTCAATTATAGTTCATCACCAGTCCTATGTCCCTTCTTTCTCTGAAAAAGAATTTATAGGATAGTTTTTCACCTCCTCCCCCTCACCGTCTCAAACCAACTCTTTTCCATCACTACAACCTTTGCATCCAACTCATCTTCAGTTGTAATCTCGTCATTATCAGATGTCCTGATGTGTACCTCATATTTCCCATTAATTCGTTTCTCTGAAACGGAAACAATCTTTCCTTCAACCATTTCCCCCTTCACTATAATAGTGACTGGTATCCCCTCATGCAACACCCTGACTTGTTGTGTCTCTAAATAAGCTATCCCTTCTGTTTTTGATTGTGCAGGATTGAACCTCACGCCAAAACTCACAGTTTCCTTGTAAGGAATCAGCATCGAAACCGCCACAGCGACAACCAAGACCAACCCAATGACGGTAATGCCGTATCGGTCCACAGCGGGCGGTATCTTACCCACAATGTTCCTTACCTTCTCGCTACGCAACTCTATGTTTCTTTCTTCTGCCATAATACTATTCAATTACCAAGTTCCAACTGGTTCCTCACTAATTCAAAATACCTTCCTTTCAGTGATGTCAGCTCGGCATGGGTGCCTTGCTCAACAATTTTCCCATGCTCCAGCACAACAATGTTGTCAGCGTTCTTAACCGTGCTCAGCCGATGCGCCACAATCACCACCGTCTTTCCTTTGTAGAACTCGTTCAAGTTTTCCACAATGGCCCGCTCGTTGTTAGCGTCAAGGGCGTTGGTGGCTTCATCAAAGAACAGGAATTGCGGATTCTTATACACCGCTCGGGCAATCAATATCCGCTGCCGTTGCCCTTGGCTAAGGCCCTGCCCGTCCTGTCCTATCATGGTATTGTAACCCAATGGCAATGATTCCACATAATCGACGATGTTGGCAATACGGGCGGCATGGCGCAAACGCTCCATGTCAATCTCGTCATCCGCAACAGCAATGTTACGGGCGATGCTGTCCGAAAACACATAACCGTCCTGCATTACAGCACCACAGATGCTTCGCCACCATACGAGATTGAACCGCTCCATATCCTCGCCACCAACGGCGATTTGTCCCTCATTAGGGGAATAATAACCCAAAAGCAACTTGACCAAGGTCGTTTTTCCACTGCCGCTTGCCCCCACAATGGCCGTCACCTTGCCCCGGGGAATCTTCAGGCTGATGCCATCCAATACATAATTGGGCAAAGCCCCGTCGTATTTGAAGCATAGGTTCTCTATAGCGATATCGTTATTCGCAATAGCGCTAACCGTCCTGTTTTCGTTCTCTTCGTTCTTTCTCGTGTGGATTTCGTTCATGCGCTCCAAAGCGATACCCACGTCCTGCCATTGATACACAAAACCCACCAACTGCTCCACGGGACTGTTGAGCTGCCCGATGATGTACTGCACCGCCAACATCATGCCCAAGGTCATCTCACCATGGATGACGGCGGCAGCGGCCAACACCGTGGTCAGGATGTTTTTCAGTTCGTTGATGCAAATGCCGCCTGCCTCCTGGTTCTGCTGTAGGCTTAGTGACTTCATGTTCACGTCAAACAAATCAGCCTGGGCATCCTCCCATTGCCACCGCTTGCGTTGCTCGCAGCCCTGAAGCTTGATTTCCTGCATCCCGTTGATGAGTTGGAGCACCACGTTGCGGCTGACAGCCTGCTTCTCGAAATACTGGTAGTCGAGCAACCGCCGATGTTTCAGGAACAGCAGCACCCAAAGGCCGTAAACGATGCTTCCGGCAAGAAACACAAGGAAGATGTTCAGGTTATATACCAGCAGCACCACGCCAAACACAACGAAGCTGAATACCGAGAACACTACGTTCAGCGTCTGCACCGTCAGGAAACGCTCGATGCGTCCATGGTCTTCGATGCGTTGGAGCAAGTCGCCCACCAGTTTAGTGTCGAAGAACTTCATGGGCAGTTTCATCAGTTTGATAAAGAAATCGGAAACCAAGGAGATGTTGATTCGTGTGCCGATATGAAGCAGAATCCTTCGTCGGATGAAGTCGATGGCCGTGCGGCTCAGCAGCAGCATGAGCTGGGCGATGAGCACCGTCCACACAAAGCCAATGTCCTTGTTGCCTATGCCCGTATCGACCATAGCCTGCGTAAGGAAGGGAAAGACCAGCTGAAGCAAACTGCCAAGCAGCAATCCAAGGATGAGTTGCGCAAAATAGCGTTTGTATTTCACAAAGTAACCTAAAAGAAACTTCAACTTGTTGCTCTCTATCGATGCCTCTCCCTCGTTTTCATAAAAGAGTCGGGTCGGCTCCATCAGCAGCACCACACCTTTGTCCTCTCCCTTAGTGCTAGTACTAATCCAGTGATTGCAGAACGCTTCACAAGTATAGGTAATCAACCCTTTCCCCGGGTCCGCCACAAACACCTTCTTTCCTCGTATCTTGTAAACCACTACGAAGTGGTTCTGGTTCCAATGGACGATGCAGGGTAAAGGTGCTTTTTCTTTCAAGTCTTCATAGGTAAGTTTGCCACCTACTGTCCGTATCCCTATCTTCTCCGCCGCACGGCTGATGCCTAACAACGACACTCCCTCACGTCCGATGAAAGTTTCTTCCCGTAGCGTATCAAGGGAATAATGCCGTCCGTAATGTTCGGCCACCATTTTCAGGCAAGCTGGGCCACAGTCCATAGCATCGGGTTGGCGAGTATAGGGGAATCTTTTCATAACCTATTTCTTTCCTCCTCACTAACCGACCTCGAATTAAGCCTCACTTTCGATTGGCCGAACTTATAGGTGACATTCAGCATGATGTTACGTCCATCGCTGTCGAAGAAGACCAACGAATTGCCACGTAAGATGTTCTGCTGCCATGAAATCATAGTATTGAAGATGTCATTGGCACTCAAACGAGCGGTCAAGTTGTTATCAAAGAAACTCTTTTCCAAACTGACCGAGAGTTGCCACATCTCCTTTTGCGTGATGCATTCCGAAGGATAAGGACTCATGTAATAGAAATTCAGATTGAACTTCACATCGTAAGGCAAGGTCAGCATGTTGCCGACATTAAGTATAGCGAAGTTTCTGTTGTTTTGTTTCAGGATGCCGTCTTCCTCCTTTTCGTAATAGTTCCTGCCGAAATAGACGGAACTATATAGATACCACCACTTGGTGACATTTCCGTTCCAAGCGATGGAGCCGAAAAAGTTCTGTGTATGGTCACCATTTCTGTAACGAAATTCTCCAACATCAAGGTTGTCAGCGCTTTGATAGAGTTCCCTATAAATCGGGTGGATTAGGTAATTGTAGCCGAAACGCACCGAGAGCGAAATGGGGAAGCTGGCGAAAACCTGCGCCGAATGGATGTGAGTGTTGATTAGGTTGGGGTTGCCTTGGGTGATGAGCAATGAATCAATGTACATGCTGGGGTTCAAGGCACCCAATGAAGGGCGGGCGATGCGCTTCGAGTAAGACGCGCCTATCGCATAGCCTGGGGCGGGCTTGTATTGCACGGTGGCATTCGGGAAAAGTCCGAAGTTATTGTAGTCCACTTGGGGGACGTCGTTCAAGAAATTGTGGCGATTCACATACTCGGCCCGCAGTCCCGCAGTGGCCGACCACTTGTCGGAGAAATTGTGCGCAACGCTGGCGTAGGCGGCGGCATTCGACTCATCAGAATGGTAGTGCTGCAAGAGGTTGTTGCTTCCACTCAAATCAACATGGTTGTCCGTCTGAATCAAGGAGTATTTCGCTCCCGTCGATAGCGTGGTCTTGCCGTTCCTGAACGGTAGGGTGTAGTCCGCACTACCCACATAAATGCCCGTGTTGCCGTAGCCTTTGTTCAGATTCAGAATGCCTTGGCTCTCACTTCCTTCAACGATGTTGCGGAAAGCGTCCTCATCATGATAGCGGTTGTAGGTGTAGTCCAAGGTCACGTTGAGGTTCTGGCCGAGGCTGTTGATGTCGTAGTTGAAGAACAGTGTGTTGTTGCTCCGCAGGCTCTTGTCGTTGGTGTTGGTCACGGTCTTGAAATCTGTATGATTGTCCGCCACAAAATGGGTGCTTTGCTCGCGCAGGCTCGTCCCATTGCTCAAGTTGTCAATGCTCTGCAAGCCGATGGTCATTTTCGGGGTCAAGGCATATTCCAGCATCAGTTTCGCGTTGTGGCCCTGGTTTTCCGAGAGGTTGTAGGCGCGATGCTCCATCATCGAGTAGCCCATCACATCCTCATTATTGATAGTGTGCGTGTTGCGTCCGTTGAAGCCGTAATAAAGATTGGCCGAGAACTTGTTTTTCGAGAAAGTGGCATCGGCAAAGGCACGCTCGCTCCAACGCCGCGCCTTGGTCACCGTGCCACCTAAACGCACCGAGAAGTCGTCGTTGCGCCGCAGCGTGACGATTTTCACGATGGCGGTGGCATCGGCCTCATATTGCGAAGACGGATTGTGGATGATTTCGATGGACTTGATGTTTTGCGGGTTCAAGTTATAAACCTCCTCCATCGAATACACGCGTCGGTTGTTGATGTAAACGATGGGCGACCCTTGCCCGATGACGGAGAGGTTGTTTTGCCCGTCCACCAAGAGGCCAGGCGTTTTGCGCAACATATCGATGCCGTCGGCACTCGACGAGAGCAGGGTGCTTTCCACCCCGACCACCGTCCTGTCAGGCAGGCTGGTGATTTCGGGTCGTTTGGCCGCAATGGTCACCTCTTGGAGTTGCGAGGATATGACACTCATTTTCAGCGTTCCCAGATTGCCTTTGGGTTTGCTGACAGACTTTGGCTCATAGCCTACAAAGGTGATTTTCAGTAGGTCGCAGGCCAAGTCGAGGGTGAAGCGACCATCATTGTCGGTTGTCACGCCACCGAGGAAGGTGCTGTCGGGCAGTTGCATTGCCACGACGGTGGCGTAAGGAATGGGGGCATCGGTTTCGTCCACCACGCGGCCACTGATGTTTTGCGCCATTGCGCCTAGCATTGCTATGCAAACGAGCAGTGCAGTCAAAATAGTTCTCTTTTTCATAGTACTATGATTTTAATGATTTTTCTTTGTAATTTTGAAAAACGAAGATCCTTTCTGCCGTTTCTTATCTAAAAAGCCTCGTAAACTTTTCAAAAATTCCATGTTTGATTATTAGCTTGTTACACACTATTACTTTGTTTCAACTTGATTTCGTAGTGAGTTTCCAAGTATTGCTGTAAAAAGTCTTTTCTTGAAGTACACAAGTTTTCATTAAGACCTTTTTTCTTATTATTCAACCGGCGAATAGGACAACCTCCGTCACAAATTGGCAACAACGTGCATTTTTTGCATTCTTCATCGTCATACATATTGGCATTGACCAAATAGTTGGCCAACAAATACTCGTTATGGAGTTTCATATCAAGTATAGACCCTATGACTCTGTCTTTATTGCCTACATCGACCCAACATTTGTAAAGTTCTCCTTCTGGCCCAACGACATAACTATTCAAACATGTGGCACCACATCCCCCTATTTCATGGTGAGGATAAAACTGTACGTCTATATTGTATTTTTGATACAAATCCATAAAAAACTGGCCGCGTTGTTGTCTGTTCAACAATTCACAGTTCCGTTCATAATCTGTGATGAAACCTGGTGTAAGATGTATATTGTAGTATTTCTCACAAAGAACTTTCATTTCACTATGTACCTTTGCATATTCTTCCAAACGATTCTCATCTACATGTACTCTTACATTGATGTTTGTTTCTGGCAGTTGACTTGCACACAACTCAATATTTTCAACAATTTTATCATACGTTGTTATATCCTTATTTCTATGTAGTCGGATTTTATTGTGGGTCTCACGACAACCATCAAGGGTAAATTGTATTAAATTGAGTTTATGCTCTTTAAAGAACAAACACTTTTCTTTGTCCATCAAATAACCATTAGTAATAATGGAATGATGAATAATTCTCTTACCTTCAATCTTAGACATCTTTTCATACAGACTCTTTATTGACTGAAAAGCCAATAAAGGTTCCCCCCCATACCAAGTCAAACTAATTTGATTTATTTTTTCATGCTTTATGATGAAATCTACAATTGCATTTTCAACTTCTGTTGTAATAAACTTTTTTTCTTTGTTTTCCTCATAGCAATAAGGACATCTAAAATTACATTCAGTAGTAGGTGCAATAGTCAAATTAAGATAGTTGGGATTAAATGAGCTCATATAATAACGTAATTTTTCTGTCATTACATAGTCATCGTCTTCGTTTTCATTAACTAATATTTTTGTTTTTAATAAGACATCTAAGTCGTCTTGGGTAAATAATTCATTTATTCTTTCAGGACTTGATTCAATAGTTTTCAACCGTTCAAACATTGAATCACTTAATTCAGCAAATGAATTTGTTCGAGCATTATATATCAAGTTACCATTTTTGGTTGATTTAAACAAATATGTATATCTTGAAATTTTCATCGTTTTTTGTTATTTTGATAATGAATACCATGCGCCTGCATAATCAACAAGCGCATGGTCAACTACAATTAATCAACTTGCCACAGGCCCGTTTCCGCGTTCATTATGCACAAGGCAACTAGAAGGTTGACAGACAAGTTTAAGAGTACAGCCATCTGTAGGACAATTATCTGCCAGCGCAAAACCACCAGCCAAAGCATTCAAATCAAGTTCGTTCAATGCATCAGCCTCTTCGATAAAATTGATTGATTTTTTGTTTGTTCCCATAATATTTAGATTTTAGGGATTCACGTCCTCTCTCTGTTACTTATTTCGTCATGCGTTCAGATGAGAAAGGACAAATAAGATCCGAACACATAACGTTATTATTTTCTATTGTCTTTGTTCAACTCGTCATATCAGGACATAACACATTATCACTCTTTAATCCACTTCCCCCTTTCCGCTTCGATCACTGAGCCTGTCGAGGTGCCAGCCATCACCTTCCAAACATAAGCCCCAGAAGACCAGTTCCCGGCATTTATCGAAGTGATGTTATCTGTGATTTCTTGATTGTGAACCATCCTCCCACTCATATCATACACCTCCACCCGCGCATCCTTCAATCCCGTCCTGATGTTCAGCACATCCTTCCCTGGATTAGGATAGGCCACTGCCACCTTCAGGCCGTTGTCGTGGGCTTCGTCGATATTCCAAGACGAATCGGCGGAGATACGATAGATGTGATAGGCGCTGGTGGTGACAACGCAATCGCCATTAGGCATGGTACAAATATCATAAGGGTCGTCAAACCCAGCAAAACAAGGCTTATGGACTTCGCTGATTTTGTTTAGGTCTTCATCAAAACGGGCGACATAAAAGCCATTTTGGACCATCGCACACATGGCAATGCTGCCATCAGGGAAAAAGTCAATCGACTTAATCCATGCGCGTTGGTCGTTAGCAGGTGTGTCTTTCGACATTTCCCATTTGTCAATGTGCGCCATATCCTCGTCAAACATGGCGATGACGACATCTTGGAAGAATTCCTGCCAAGTGTTGGGGTCGTTCCAGCCAGTGAAGCCCACCACATAGATCCTACCGTTCACAGGGTGTTTGGCGACATAGGGAAAGACAAGACTGTAGCGCCATCCGGGAAAAGGGAAGTCCATATAAATCTCATCATGCAGTCGGGTTGTGTCAAGGTTAAAATCCAAATTGTAGCATGGAGTGCCGACGATGGGTTGGTTGGCCATGTCGATTCCACCAACGAGATACCCAGTTGAATCGGCATTGAGGGCAAAAAGCCTGTCGATGTCGTAAACTACGGAAGTGAACGTCCTGTCGGCAAGCACCTCACCGTATTTGTTGAACCGTATGATGCGGTGGGCGTTGGCTGTCGTCTGTCCCGACTGTTGGTTGGTGAAGTAACTCACGGCAAAAGTCGTGTCATTCTCAATGATGTATTGGGGTTCCATATAATAAAAGAGACTGGTGCCTACGCCACTGAGCAACACAGCTCCGGTTTCAACCGCCATCAAATCCTCGTTGATGTCGCCCACACAGATCCATAGGGAATCAGCCTTGCGCTTATGATAAATAACAAAAAGCTGGTCGTCATTTCCTTTTGACAAGATAGAGCGGCCATACATCTCAAAGCCTCCTTCGTTGAGATGAGCTTGCTCGACATACTCCAGTTCCGTGCCGTCAGTTGTCATCCTGCACAGCCCCATTTGCCTGTCCTCATTGAATGTAGTGACCAGAACTTCATCTTTAGCGATAGGCAGCAGAGCAACATAACATCTGCTGTCACCAATGAGTTCCACTTCCAATTGTTCTTGGGCTCGTAAAGGAACTATACAAACAAAGGCCAACAAAACAAACAACGCATTTATTCTACATCTCATGATTTAGCATTTTTATAATAATGACAATTGCCAGCCAGCCTTTTGGTTATTAGATTAAGACTGGCTGGCATAATCATTATTCATCTATCGGGACTGGATAGTTTTCATTAACAATAGGATAAATTGTCGCATGATCTACCCTAACAACATGTGATATCCAAACCGTATCATTCGTAGGCGTTATATGTTGTAATTTTCCCCAAACCCTAGTTTGATAATATCCATCATGGCCATATGGCCTGATTTCCATGGCTGGAGTGTGGGTATGTTGCATGATTTGTGCGTATTCCCAGTTCAGGTATTCCCAACAAAGTTGGTAATTCAATGCCTCTTCTTCCGTGAGTCCTATCAATGAGAAAAGCCAATCTATTTCATTTACTCCGCCTTGATAGGTAACGAAATGGTGTGGATTGACAATGAATGAGTGAGGGGCCTGGGCGATAGCATGGATGTCATCATATGCTGCAATATGATTTTGTAATTTTGCAGTTGCATTAGGATAAACTTGAATCCAATATGGGCAACCCCATCTATAACATTCACCTTCCGTAAAAGGTATTCCATACCATGGATATGGTTGTGGATCAGGTGTTCCTGGATCTATGCCTCGGCTGCCCGTGTTTATGACGATGCTTATGCTGTCGACCTCAGTTTTGGTATTATCAAGATTTATCATCACAAATTGCAAAACTTTGTTCTCCTGAGCAATACTTTTAAATGTGTTGCGAACTGCATCAACAATGTTGGTGTATGTATTCAGCATATCATTGTAAGCGATGTTCCCTGTTTCATCTGCTTTGGGCATGGCCAAAGATATTGTATCCACACGGAGGTCTGTCAGGTATTCCAAAGAAAATCCGTAGCAGTAATTGAGAGTGGTTTCCCATTGCCAGCGAGCTTCTTCGGGACTTACCGTCTCATTTTCGATTTTTGCACCTTGTTTCATGTCTTCGTAAGCGCCAAGGAAATCAAGCACTTTCTGCTCGACAACTGACATGTTTTGTTCCGTCTGAGCAACACCATTCTTCATTTGTGCGCTCTCTTCTTTTTTGCAGGAGCTCATCATCACTCCCAACATGGCGGCAATGATAGCCACACTTAGTAAAACTTTTTTCATTTTAAACGGGTTTTAATTCGTTGATACTATTGTTATTAAGTCGGTTTCTTTTCTTTTTCCACCCGTCTTGCGAAGAATTGCTATCTTTGCCACGCAAAACGGGATCGATACACCAAGGGTATTCGCCCTCTGTTATTAGGTCGTCTGGTTTTGCTCTGGGTGCTTCAAAGATTAGCGATCTTCCACAACTGCATGGTCTCTGTAAGCACCTTTTTTTTTGGCCTCACCAAGGAGGCAATACCCAATGAATTTGTTTTTCTCCTTCATGACTTATAAGGTTTTCATTCATTAATCTGTTACGGTAAACTCACCAGCATACACATCTCCATTGGAGAGTGTAAAGGTGACAATGTAATTCCCTGCGTTAGGGATGTAAACCTGCAAGCCGTTCGGTGTAAGCACTGAGAGACATTGCACCGAAACACCTGCGGAAGTGGCAACTTCCACCGAGACTTGCCCAAGATTCTCATTAAATACCACGGTAAGAACATGACCATCAAGAGTAGGGAGGATAGAACTACCCCTATCCGAACCACTTGCTCCTGTACTTTCTGTTAAATCAATAGGTATCGGTACCCAATCTTTTTCATTTCCTGTTCTGGCTGCGCCATTGGCGTAGCACAATGCTCCCGAAAGGATGAAGCAGAGCATCAGAACCAATGTTGTTACTTTTTTCATCGTATCGTTGTTTAACGGTTACGATGGCAAAAGTATAGTAAAATCTAATGATTAAAGCAAGTCATTGCTGGAGAAAAGTTGGAATAATTTAATATATAGGGGGGGGGTAGCTGATAATCAACAAGTTACGAATTTGAGGAAAAAGTCAGGCGTTAAGATTTTCCAACTTTTGTCCATCATTTACTATTTTTTCCAGCATAGAGAAACTATTAAAAGGGACGAAAAGCATGGCATAGAAGGAGCCAATTGACACTCCAAATTAAACAATTGACAACTACTCAATCACTTCCCAATGTCCACCCTTATCAGGTCCAACACGACGGATAACCCCTTGTTCTTTCAGCCTTTTGATATTTTTGTCAACACCTCTTGTTGTCATGCCGAGACGGTCGGCAATTTCTGAAATCGTGATACTGGGTGATACAGAAATGAGCTCCAAAATCTTCTGCGAACTTTTCAACGAACTTTTCAACGAACTTTCTTGCCCTATTTCCATAGGTTGGCCTGAGTTTTCTTCCATTGTTCGCTGTAAATCCATATCCGGCTGTTTTTCTTGTTCAACATTTGGGGTTCCACACAGCCCTTCAGCTACCCTCAAAACATACGCAGATATATTTTCGTCCACTCCAAACTTCTCCTGAAGGCTCTCGTTCTGCTTCCTGATGGCCGAATATGATACGTTTTTAAGTGCCGCAATTTCACTTTCGCTCAATCCCAATAGATGCAGATGGCACAATGCTAAATATCCATGTTTTAAATTCGGGCATTGGCTCAATAGCACATGGTCAAAACCGTTATAGTGCTTTGCCACAGCCTCTCTGAGCCGTTCCAATTCCTCGTCTTTAAGGGCAATACCAAGCTCGTGTGCAACATTACGAGTAGTAATTTGTTTGCTTTTCGCCTTGTTGAGAATAGCCTCGCATATCGGTTCTTTCATGAAAGCCATACGCCGCTGTTTTGCCTCTTCGCGTTGCTGGTTCAAGGCATTTTCCAACACATTCACATGCGCTTCTTTTTTCTGTAGGTTCTGCTGCAAAGCCTCCTGTTTCTTCTGATATGTTTCCAATTCCTTCTCATGTTTCTTTTCGGTTTCTTCCAAAGTCTTGTCAGCCACTGCTTGCCATAGCCTCAATTCCTTTTCGTGTTCTTGCTCCGTTTCTTCAAGTATTCTATCAGTTTCTTCTTGCTGTTTCTTAAGCAGTTGCTTGCTTTTTTGTTTCGCCACAACAAGGATGGCCAATATAGACAAGGCAGTGATGAACACAACAATTTCAATTGTTTCTCTGATGGACTTTTCTCGAGCTTCTTCAGCTTCTTTCTTTTGTCTTTGGTTCATGTATGCCTTAAACACAGCTTCAAGTTCCGAGACCAAAGCTTTGTTTTCTCCCTCAGATTTATTCTGATGTGTCAAAAACCGCGAATATACATTAGATTGTTCTCTGTTTCCTATGCTGTCATAAATAATACGTAAATAACTTGCTGCTTTGGATTGTAACCTAATCTCATCATTCTCATACACCGGCTTCAAATAGAATAATGCGGAATCGTAATTACCATCGAAGAAAAAAACACTGCCAATGGTCAAATATCGGTTCAAACGTTCATTTTCAGAATTTGCCTGCATGAGAATAGTGCTAAGTTCATCTAAAACATATTCTGCTACTCCTTCCACCTTATAGTCACAGAGTGCCTTACTTGCAACAATATCCCTATAGACTAAATTATCTTTCACTGTCATATTTTCTAAAGCCTGACCATAATACAATCTCGCATTTTCAATTTCATTTTTTTTGTCGTATTGCTTACCTATTCGATATAGAATGTTGGAAACGCCAATCGGCGATGTGGGTTCTATTTTACAATAGACAAGTGCGTTCTCATAACAAGTGATGGCAGATTCCATCATAAACTGCTCCGAAAACAGATCTCCCATACGATTATATATATTCGCCATAAACTGAGCCTTTTTGCCAGTCAACGCCTTCTCTTCAAAATGCTCTTCCATCACCTCCAATGCTTTCAAGTACTCTGAACAAGCCTGTACTACATTTCCCTGCTCATAAAACCCTACACCATTCATATAATGTGCCCGTGCATCCAAAAACACATAGCTCTTCCGTAAAACAACACTGCGCGGATATGCACCAGTGTTACCACTCGTCAGCGAATCAAAAAAATCCACTGCTCGTAGCAAATCATTCCTGTTGCTTTGTTGTTTGTAATTCTTATACAACAATTCTGAAATCAGCACCTGGCAATAATGCCAATCAAAAGTGTCAAGAGTTTTCACTTCTGGACCAACAACGAACCCTTGCAGCAACACAAAAGCACTGTCAGGCTGCCGCCACATCAGCGAGTCAATCCCAGCCAATGCCGCATGAGCACTATTCCCCATCCCTTCTGGCCGTTGTGCCATCTCTCCACTACAATAGGGAAAAAGCAGCAGCGCCAATACTATACCTATGACATTCAAGCACTTGTTCATATTACTCTCTCAACAAATTCGCATTGCAAATGTACAATATTTATTCATCAACCTAAACCTTTCTTATCTCCTCCCCTCATAATCCCCTTCACTCCACCATCGGAGAGGCCTTGCCGGATGTTCCTCGTCCACCTTGCGGAACGTCGAGCTTTGATGAAGTTCTTTTCGGCCAGTGCCTTCAGTATCCGTAATGACAAGGCATTTCATCTCATACCCTTTATTGAGGGTACTGAAGCTAACATAGCCGTTCAGTATGGCCTCGGGCAAGTCGCCCACCTTCTCGAAAACCGCCTTGCGGGCTTCTTCAGGAACGGTAATCAGGTATTCGCCGTAAGGATTCTCTTCCGCTTTCTTCAGTTTGTACTTCGCCTTGTCCACTATGGTCTCTCCATTGAAATCCACACTGAGCCTGTTTCCATGCTCAAAACGAAGCACCATACACCAGGTCACTTTACAAGACAGGTTACCGATGGAACAGTAGGTATGAAGCCATTGCCAGGAACCTATCAAACTATCCGGATGAAAAGCTTCATATTTTGGGTTTTGTTCACAATAACCTTCATCGAGCGTTGATGTGTCGATGGAAGCGAATGTGTTGGCCTCATTCTTCTTTTGTGAGGAAAACCTATTTCGGCTTCCTTCTTGGCATCCCGCCAGCAGCAGGGCGGCCAAAGCCGCCACTGTTGCTGCGAGAATTAAATAATATGATAATTTTCTCATGGCTTATTTAACTACAGTTATTCGTTTCGTATAGGAAAGATTTTCTGCATCTATAATACGCACCAAATAAACCCCTTCTGGCAAATCAGCCACGTTAAGGTTATTTGTTTCTTGAACAATCTTTACTAACTGTCCAAGGGTATTGTAAACCCGCATTTCAGATGCAATAATGCCATCTATACAGACAATACTATTTGCAGGATTAGGGAATACAGCAATCTTTTTCCCAACTTCATTTTCATTGATGCCCTCTGTTTGTTGGCAATACACAATATTATACGACTGTGAAACATCGCCATCGCTATAAACCGCCAACACATGATATTTCAACCGTCCGTTGCCTGAATAAAGGTCGGTGTATTCCGTTTCGGTAATCAAATCCCCACTAATCAAAGTCTCGCCTCGATAAACCCGATAGCCGACTAACACCTCTTCGGGCCTCAGCTCCGGCTCGTTCCAATGAAGCGTGACACCACTATTGTCACAACTTACTATTTCGCACTCCATTATAGGCGTGTGATGGTCGAACCAGTCAGGTGCAAAATGATGGAAGTAGGTGGTAACCAAGGTGTCGCCGTATGAGCGATAATAATTGATGTAGATTTTTGTCCCTTCCTCCGATGCATCGTATCTATACTCCCTTTTGAAAGTGTAAAACACGCCCGGCTCTCGGCCAATCCATACCGACCATAAACCTTCTCCATGCAAAGGAGTAGAAACTGCCGTCGAGTCAAACTCCATCAACAACCTGCAATTTTGTCCGTAATCGTTGCTGTAATACAATCTTGCCTCAGTGCTCTCCGGCCCTGCATAGTATAACTTGTAGAATTCACCTTCCACTGCTCCCAAATAGTTCCAATGATACTCTGGCAACGACTGTTCCAAGGTATCCATGGTCTGGTAATAATCTGTTGTCCGATGAAGCATCATGCCTTTATCATAACACCAAAACAAATCAAAGAACTCCCCTTGGTTCCAACCTGAGAAAGAATTGTAAAAAGGGCCATTCTCCATCGTTTCAAAATGTGAACCGAAATTGTTGCTCACTTGGAAATTCGACCATTGGTTACCTTTCGCAATCATTCCTGGCGAATTGGGGAATGTCCAGAAATAGACAGGATGGTTGTCCACCCTGCTCGGGCTGATGGCAGTCCATGTGTGGCCAAAGTCGGTACTGACGTATGCCGAATCGGTATGCATGTTATGGTCAACGCCGTACACTACGCCAGCTGTGGCATCTTGGAGAATGTCCCAATCGTAAATCACCAGATTGTCGGGCTCGTTCTGTTGGGTGTCCATCGTCCTGACAACTTCCACATCCTTGAAATGGTTGGAATAACGGACAAAGTTGATCTTGCTGTCATACCATTTGGTACAAGTATAAAACTCCTCCTCTTGTTCTTTTACCTCAATATTAAGTGGTGTAGAAGACTCTCCATAAGGTAAAGAGGACAGCAAATACTTACATTTATTCAAATAATCCATACGAGACTTCGGAAGAATTTCATCATGTTCTAAATACCATGAAGGCACACCAGCTTTTGATATACTATCCTCTTCCATCATAAAATAAATATCTCCAATATCAATGATACAAAAAACGCTATCTTGATAACTAATATTCCCATGATTAAGCTGTGTAGCATACCATTCTAAAGCATCTTCATAATTTTTTTCATGTACATCACAACGCGCCGAAAGGAAACCTCCGACTTTACTTAATGCTGTATCATTAAGTATGTTTACATCCGCAAGGAAAAAGGATTTTAGTTGAGAATAGTCATCATTGGTAAATTGTTCCAAACGGAACAGCTCTTTCATGGCCGAAACAGAATATGGAGTCTGCGGATACTTTGAAATAATTTGATGAAAACCCCATTCGGCTTTAACATACAAGGAATCAGCAAAATCTTGCATTGCTTGATTAAATAATAGTTCCGCCTCCGATAACTCATTATTGCTTTTTGCCATTTCCCAAAATGGATACCATGTAAAAAGTTGTGGGTTATTGAAAACTATATCTTCGTCAAAATTGACATTGCCGTCCCAGTTATTGTATGACACGTCTATTGTGTTATTGTCCGAATTTTCGCTTAATCTTACATCATAATAAACCCAAGAGTAATTGTCATTTCCGTTTCCAATAACTTTGTTGTATTTGAACAAATGTGGAAAAGCAAATTGAGAGGCGTATATTTGATGTTTGCCATTTTGACCTATTAATTGATAATTGTTTGAATTTCCACTCGTACTACCAACAGACGTTGAACTATTATTATAAATGGAAATACCATTGTAAACCTCATTTGAGTTTAATGACAATCCATTTCCTGTGATTTGATTCAGAAATAAATCTGCATATGAATTATAAATAATAATGCCGTCTTTATTGTTGTTTTCAATAACATTATTAGAAACGACATGTTCGGTGCCCGAACCAGATCTGGTTAAATGGACGCCTTCCAAACATCCAGAAATACTATTACCATTTAATACATAATTAGGAATGTTTTCAATCCGTATAGCTGCATCTGACGAAGATAACGGACGTTCAGGCCCACTTTGATGATAGGTAATAGAAGTACAATCTTCAAATGTACTTCCGTTAATAGCCACTCTTCTTGTTGGGAGACTTCCTCCCGCTGGAATTCCTATCGGTGTATTTAAGAAGACAGTATTGGAACGATTGAATGAACAATTCTGAATATTCATATTACAATGATCGGAACAAATACCACTTCCTTGATAAAATGAGCAATTAGCTAAACTTATATTCAGTACTCCAATAGAAATAGGTGAAGAGTTGAACACCATTCTATCCAATGAATATGCCGCGTTATTTCCGAATGCGGGATTCGAGAAGTTAATCGAGATATTATTAAATGTTACGTTAGAACCGGCATTTAGATTATTTCCTCCTTGAATACTTATGTACGGGTTTATGGCTAATGAGCCATCAAAAGTCACGTTTTGCCCTATGTTAATACTTCCTGTCGGTTTAATAGTAAGAGATCCATTGCCATAGAATCGTACTAAAGATAATTTAGAGATGGTAATGCTACCACCGTCTTTTACTATGATTGGATTTCTAATATCCGTAATTATATCCAGATTTACATTTGTAGTAACCTCAAAGCCTCTGGCCATAATGTTTAGAGCTGGGTCGCCAACCAAATTGTATTGGTATCTTAGCCCCTGTTCGCCTAGAAGTTTTGCTTCAAGGACACATTCTCCCATGATATGAGACAAATTATTATAGATAGCCGAGGGAAGTTCTTCATAATAGCCATTTAACACAGGACGACCCGCTCCCAAAAAACCAACAAAACCTATTAAACTATCATTAGCCGTTGTGGACTGTGCCAAAGAGTTAGAACCATCGATTCTTCCTGTCCAACAAGAAATACTATTACAGAATTGACACATGGTAGCTCCATTGTCAATATATGACATTATCCCATTCAAATCCTCCCAATACTCAGCCCAAGCGTGATTAAAAATAGTGAAAAAAGGAGAACCTTTTGTGAGCATTTCAAACACTTTGTTTCTATAGCCCTCATTCTCAATATCAAAAATGACAGAGTCCAAAACTTTGTCAGCACCTAATAAATCACGCATATTACTACAATATTGAGAATAATCGAAGGTTAACTCTTTGCCCTTCGCAAAATCCATCACTTTGGTTTCTCTTGGTCGAAATTCCCGCTCTCTCTTCATTGTTTTTGCCACAATATTGTGTAATTGGGCCTCATCTTCTACACAAAAACGACCAATAAAAAAATCACCAACATGATCAGACTGAACGCAACTAAAGAAATAATCAGACGGATACGTTACTGTATAATTGTTCTCATGATATGACACGCCATGGCTATATGAAGTCGGAATATAACCATTATAAAAATAGGGAAGTTGTTGTGGACCAGGAAGTCCGTCGGGAGCTCTTCCTACAAGAAGTACAAATCCTAAATGTCCATCGTATGTATGACTTGCATTTCCATTCTCATATACAATACTGAGAAACGAACGCATTTTTTCCTCACAGATAGTATGATAATCGGTCGCTGTATATTGAAAATCCAAATCAAGAATATTGTTCACGCCGACAATCCCAACATCATATCCATTGTAGTAAGCACGATATTGTGCAAATGATTGCAATTCATCTGACGGTTTAAGAACTCCCCCTACTCCAACATCGATGAATTGGCTTGCACAAATAATAAGATAATCAACATTTATATCTTCAGCATCACTTGTGGATCGTAAATTATAAAAAGTTACACTACCCCCATCAAGCCTCATATCATTTACCTCTGCTGTCATTCCAGTAGATTCATAATTTAGCATTGTATGTGCAGCCACATTGTTGAAAATGCCCAAGTTGGCTGAAGTTGCTCCTGTAGCATTCGTAAGTGTAAGGGTAACTTCAATCTCTTTAGCCACATATAGTTTTTGTGTTGCTGGATTGTAACGGATGGGGGATACCTGGATTTCAGCGTATTTTTGGCTTCGGAAATGTCCTGTTTCCGATAGTTCTACATTATTGGAAGGGGACACTAAATTGTCCACATAACACAAGGCATTTTTGCTGAACACTTCCGCAACATAACAAGTGCTGTCAGGATTGGTAATAACTTGATGGTCAGGAGCAGGATAAACATTGTAATTGTTCAATACCTGCTCTTGAAGCACTTGGAAAGAGAGGCTGACATCGCTGCATTCAGGAATGGCAACCATTTGGCGAAACGATGGCAACTCTGGGAAGCCGACAGTTTGAGACCTGCTTGCTTTTGGAATTGAAAGCCGCTGATAGGTAACGTTGCCTTCATTGATGGATTCCGAATAGAATCCTTGTGTGCTAAAAAGCACATGGATACTTTGGCTGTTGCTTTCAGTGACTGTGGCACTGATTTCTTTAGGCGTAGAACTACCCAAGTTCACCCAGTTTTGTGCATTTGTAATCCCTCCTATCATTATTAGCAGAAGCGAAAGGATAGAAAATTGTACATACTTTTTCATTTCTATTTTTTTTATTGGTTTCTATTCGTTTTTACATTGTATCTTAGAGCATCAGAAAGTTCTTTATATTAAGAAAGATTTTTGTGAAATACCTTCTCTTTTTTTTTGGGTATTCCTTCAGCAGCAGGGCGGCCAAAGCCGCCACTGCTGTTGCGAGAATTAAATAATACGATATTTTTCTCATGGCTTATCTAACTACATTTACACGTTCTATTTTACATCTCCCATTTGTATCAGTAATGCGCAGTAAATATATGCCTTCAGCAAAACCTGACAAACATACTTCATTAGAGTTCCTAACAGACTTCAACTGTTGTCCAAGAGTATTGAATACTATTACTTCAACAGCTTCCGTTCCATTGATATAAACATAGTCGTTTGCGGGATTAGGTGAACAGGTTACAGCAGAATCGCTATCATTTTCTTCTATGGCATCGAACCCTGTGCCATCGTTCATAAACACTTCAAGCCATGATTCTCTCTCAAATGGCACATGCAAAACGAGCAAATCGTCGAAACCATCGTTGTTCAAATCGCCGACTTCGAAATTGCGGACAAACTCGTATTCATATTTTTCCACTGGGAAAAACACAGGATTGCCAAACCCAAATGCGCCGTTGCCCTCAAATATATAATAACCCGTATGCCCCAACTGGAAATCACTCATTTGCACAATAATATCAAGGTATTCATCACCGTTGAAATTCACTAGTTTCATATTGTCAAGCCCCCCATCATACCAAGTGATACTGCTTGGGAACCAAATCGAATCCATCTTTTGGAATTCCTCATTGCCGAGGTTCCTATAGACCCAAAGGTGTGAATCGCTAGTTGATCTGCCTTCCACCACATCCTCCCAACCGTCGCCGTCGATGTCAAAAACCACCAGACCATTAGTAGAGTAGCCGTCAGGGACCCACGGATGGACATATCCTTCGCGAGGAATCAAGCTGTCTGTGGTATAAAGAAGGGAGTAGGCGTCAACAATGTCGTCCTTCTTGTCGTGATTCATGTCGCAAACAGTGGGCACATAAAGCGAACCAATAGAAAAAACCGCTTCCGTAGCGAAGTTGCCCGTACCATCATTACACAAATAACCCAAGCCTGATTCAGTGTTGGCATGATAATCGTTTGCTACCGCTATGTCGAGGAACGAATCGCCGTTGAAATCACCCGATGCCATCATCAAATAATACGGATTATCCAACTCAAATTGATAGCCATTATACCAAACCCATTCCGGCTGAATTAAAGGGGTCTCGGCAAAACGCCCGAATCTTCCGTCGCCGTCATTGTAGTCAACTCTTATAAAACAAGTGTCATTATCCATTCCTGGATAATTAACGTAGGCATACGAAGCTATGTCTATACTGCCGTCCTTATCAAAATCCTCCAAAAGGAAAGACAATAGTGCCGGGTCATAACCCATGTGCGCGTCGGGCTTGGAACTGCTAATGCTTTCGTACCATTCAAGATGGCCTATTCCGTCGTTGAGATAAATGGAAAAGATTACCTCATTGTCCGGGCTGTTGAGTCGGCTAACGACCACATCAACAAATCCGTCGTTGTTGACATCGCCAACCTTGATACTACGAGCATCGGGAAGTAGTTCATAAACCTCATGGCGCATTTGCGCTTGCAACGCACAACAAATGTATAGTATGCACAAAAGAATTATTCCAACTTTTTTCATGGTATTCATGTTATTTTGTTATAACTAGTTTTTCAGTTTTTACAAAAGATCCACATCGTAAAATACAACTATAAATTCCAGATGCCATATTTGTCAAATCAATCACTTTGCAACCTTGGTTACCTTCAAGACAAACACTTGCATTTTTTATCCCCAACATATTTGTAATGACAAAAGATGCTTCTGACCAGCCATCAGGTAGTTTGTATTCTACAGAAATCCAATTATCGGCAGGATTAGGGCTGAGGTTTACCTTTAATTCCATGTCTTTTCCATTTATCTGACCTTCTTGCGAAGGATATGTTCCTCTAGAACCAATCGTGGTGGATAATATGGGACAATCCGTATAGGAATACTCTCCAAGAACATCAAGGATTGCTTCCGCCATGGATTTTGACACCCCATAACTATTGTTAGCAATGTCTTCTACAAGCATCATCTCCGTTTCTGTCATTTCAAAAACACTACGCTCTGATTGTTTCAGGTTTTGATACAAAGAAAGCAGTTGAACATAATTGAAATGGTCAGTCAACTCATCACCGTCGAGTTCATATAATTGCGGAAGCAACCCAACCAGTGTGAACGCGCTGATATAGTCGCCCTCTTCCATATAGGTGGCGATAATGGCATGGTCGGCATTGATGTCTTCCAAGTTGCCCAACCAGCCTCTCAATGCTGCATAGTTTACAATGGAATCATTCAATATGCTTCTTATAATGTCATAAACGGCCTCTGTATATTCATGTCTGTATTCGGCCATTTGTTGTTGCATCACTGTCCGATATGATGTACCCGTTGCAACCTGTTGCAATATGCTAATGGCATAATCAGGAAGCAGCTCATTGGCTTGCAGGTAGTTGATAAGCGTATCTTCTTTTAACTCTTCTGGATTGGCTGATAATATTTCCATGAGAACAGAGGCTGGGAACACATCATTATGTTCAGCTATAGTCATCAATACTGTTTGCGACAAATAAGGAGATGACCCAAGAAGTTGTGACCGTAGTCTCCAAACGTCTGAACTTGTGGCATTCTCAATGTCAGCAACAGTCGCACTAGTGTTTCCGCCATCAATACGCGACTCATAAAGTTGTTTAACTGCCATATAATTGGAATAAGCATCATAATAAGCTTGTTCCCGTTGAATAACCTCTGCTTCTGTCAAAGATAATGTCCCCTCAGAATAGTTTGACACACAATCGTATAACGCACGGGTGTTGTATGGATTTATGTGGAAAATCTTATTAGGATCAGGAGTTTCGCCAGGATAACCACAATTATAATAATAATCTATTGCATATTCCCCTCCATTATAAATCTGATAGGATGCATTACTACTAAGGGTATTTCTTGCAGGAGCATTATTACTTCCTTGATTGATTTGTATGCCAGAATATCTTGTCGGATCATCAAGAACATAAAAATCAAAGGTGTTGTTTGAATGACTGTTACAGGTATAATACAATCCGAGAAAACGTTTCCCCATCCAATTCTGTCCCTCAGCAAGGTTAGCACAATACAAATTGCTGAACATATTGTAATGAACTCTGTTTACAGCATTGGAATTTTTTACATATAAACCATACGTTTGGGATTCCGTATTGTATACAGGATTAAATGTGTTGTCCTGTATATTAAAAGATGGCGTATTATCCAAGAGAACTCCGTAAGAACAATTGTCATCGCTTCCAATGTAAAAATCTGATAAAACTATAGTTACTTGATTTGAATTTTTCGAAAAAATTCCCTTTGAATTGTTAGTAAACACCGCATTACTAACAAGCAAAGTGTTCAGACTACCTAAATCGCTAATTGAAAAAATAGCTGCTTTCTTAAAATTGTCAAAAGTGCATTTTTGCACATCAAAACACGGCTGCGTCGATGACAAACAATATTCGGTAAAACTTGGTGAGGCATTATAGGCAAAAATGCCACTACTACTACTTACATCTGTGTGGTAGCCAGAATTGTTCATTTGGAACTGGCAACCTGCAAAATGAATCCCATTTATGTTTTCCAAACGAACATGAGTAGAAAAAGCATTGTCCAAGAAAGAATCGTCAATAGTAAACAAACAATTTGAAAATTCACTTTCGTATGAAGACGAGAAAGAGTAGTTGTATGCAGGAATATTTAATGAAATGGTGTTATTGTGAAATGTAGAGTTGCTTGCCATGACAATTCCTCCACTAGTGTTTGTCAAGAGATTACGCAGGTTTACGGCAACCTCAGCATCTTCTATCAAAGCATTATTAGAAATATTGAGACAACCTTGGCTTGCGGGCAACTGTGGCGCATTGTTGTTCCCTAAAACGCGTATGCCTTGCCATTGCTTGTTATCCCAACCAGCCAAATGACTTCCATCAATGTTTAATAGCCCGCCCTGACTCACTGTTACTTTTGCATTCGCCCCAAACCTCATTAGACCTTTTATAGTCAAAACGGCATTGTTTTGAACTTTAATATTATTGTTTTGCGCAACAAAAAATTTGCTGCCCGTGTTGAATGTAACCGTTTTCCCTTGATCAATGGTCAGATTTCCTCCGCAAAGATAATTTCTGTTGTCGACAGATTGCGACACCGAAACATTTCCAGCCAAGCCGTTTAATGTTAACAGTGGGTCATCATCATGAAAACCTATATTAATATTTTGTTGAGGGTTTTCCGTTCCGCCTCCAAATAAATTTGTATAAAAACCAATGGGTGAATACCTGTCAAAATAACTTGCATAATAAAAAACCTCTTCCATTTGTACAAAACCATCGTTATTCATATCAGGATTAAAATCAGGATGGTTTTGGTGGTTATATCCATTTGAATAAAAATAATCTGGATTATGAGGTATGAAAGGATTTGTTCCTACCATATACGAGTTATTCCAAGGATGTGTGTTTTGCCAACTTGAAGGATTACATGCTGGATAATATCCTCTTGCCGCAGCGACCCAATAATAGGTAAACTCACAATACATATGCTTTGTAAGAATATATTCACTCCAAGACGACTCGTAATCAGCTGCAGAATGTACGGACCTGTTTTTGCATTGTACATTGTAATTTACATAATCAGTAAGCCTAACAGGGAATCCACCACTATTACATGGTTGCATCAGAACTATCATTTGCGCACATTTCACTTGCTCTAAATCCCTCGCCATTGTTGTATCGTAATAGGGGGTACTAGGAGTAGTAAAACGCGATATTCCATTGGTACTGTTACCATGGTCATCAACAAAAATGAAAAGTTGATCGTCTACATCCAACTCAGGTATTTCAGGATAGTCATTAGACTTTCCTGACAACTCATTAAAAACATCTGTAATAGTTTCTTTTCTAGCATTGTAGTTGATATCAGGGTCACCATCTCCATCCAAATCATTTCCAAACAAACTACTTCCAGTATTGTACAATACATAAATGTTACTTTTTGGATAGCCATATACATTAGTCAAAGTACTGTAAACAGCCGAAACATCATTTTTAAAACGATATTCACTGGCACCTTCACTTCCACATATTAATACGGCAAATAAATGTGGGTTGTCTTGAACTGTTTTCACCATAGGCGTTTCAATGGCTCCATTGTCGTATGGTACAGGGGTAGGTCTTGTAAACAAAGACAAAGGCGTGAAATGAAAATGTTCTGGAGGCAATTCAGAATTAATCAATAGATAATTGCCGTTCGTTGCATTAACAAAAATATATCTACAAGGATGAACCCAGTTGGCAAAAGGACAATCATCAACAAAATAAGCCCAAGCGGTAGTATATGGGGATTTGATGAAACTACCATCAAAATGCCAGATGGTGTCATTTTTGCTAATCAAAGTGTCAAGAGAGTATACATCAGAACTCTCCAAATCTGAAATCAACAAAGTGTTCAGCACCAGGTTGTCTGCTTGTTTTTTTGTGTAGCCGGTTCCATTTTGAGCCGACACAGACACCATAATTGCCATCATTGCAATTGTAATAAGTAATACTTTTTTCATTGTGAAATGGGTTTTTAATTTGTTAATACTATTGTTTGTTATTTAGTTTTTCTTTTTGCTTCAGGTGCTTGTAAGGTAATTTCTCTAAAGCGAAAGGATAAAATAATGTATATATTTTTCCATTTTACTATTTTTTTGATGGTTTTCTGATGGTTTTGCATTATGTGTATTAGAACAACGGAAAAGCTTGGAATCTCAACAATGATTCCATTCTGTTCCGCTTGGTGTATCAAGAATCATGGCAACCTCATTCAAAAGTAGCCTTTTTTCATACACCTTGTTTTAAGCCTCACCAAAGAGGCCAGATCCAATGATTTTATTCCTTCCTTTCATAGCATAATAGTTTTTCTCAGATTAATCCGTTACTGTAAATTCACCATAATACTCATCCCCATTGGAGAGCATAAAAGTGACAATGTAATTCCCTGCATTGGGGATGTAGACCTGCAAACCGTTCGGCGTAAGCACTGAGAGACATTGCACCGAAACACCTGTAACTGTGGCGACCTCAACCGATACTTGTCCTAGGTTTTCACTGAATGTTACAGATAGTACATGACCATTAATAAGAGCGGTTATAGTATTGCTTTTATCCAAACCGCTCAATCCTGTACTGTCTTTAATTTCAACAAGAATTCCTTTTTCTCTTTCGTTTTCCATTCTGGCCTCGCCGTGGGCGTAGCACAATGCTCCTGAAAGGATGAAGCAGAGCATCAGAATCATTTCTTTTAATTTGTACATAGTTTTGTGATTTTAAAGTTGAAATTTTTCGCTTAAACTTTCGGAAGCAAAAGTAGAGTATCACAAAAACATAAATCACAAAACCATGCTGGAGAAATGTTGGAATCTTTTAATATTAGTGGATTTATTATTGATAATCAATAATTTATAAAACAGCTTGATAGAGGACAAAATGCAACCAAAAAACCCACTCTGTAGACGGGGTCAAATAGAGTAACTTTCTATTTAACAAGGTGTCAAAATCATCCAATCACTTCCCAATGTCCACCCTTATCAGGTCCAACACGACGGATAACACCTTTATCTTGAAGCACTTTGAAATGTTTGGCAATTCCTCGCGGGTTTAGGTTCAATTGTCTGGCGACTTCTGGAATGGTAACATTGGGATTACTGATGATGATTCCAACAATTGTTTTCTGTGTACCTTTCAATGTATCTTTCAATGTACTTTTCAATGTACTTTCTTGTGAAATTCCTTCCGTTTGACCCTCAAAACCATCCATTATCTGTGGCAAAGGCATATTCCCCTCTTCTTTTTGATTGACATTTTTTGCGCCGCACAGCCCTTCCGCTATCTTCAAAACATACTCTGACAAGCTTTCCTCCACCCCAATCTTTTCCTGAAGGTTCTCATTCTGCTTCTTGATGGCCGAATAAGTCCGATCTTTCAGTGCACCTATCTCTCCCTCATTCAATCCCAACAGATGCAGATGACATAGCGTGAGGTCACTCTGTTTCAAACTCGGGCATTGGCTCAACAGCATATTGTCAAAACCCTTATAATGTCTTTCCACGGCATCTTTGAGTTGTTTGAAATCCTCTTCTTTGAGGCCGATACCATGTTGGAAAGAAGTATCACGAGAGGTGATATGTTTGCCATGTAACAAATCTAAGATATTTTGGCAGATTTCTTCATCCAGGAAAGCCGCACGTTGTTTCGCTGCCTCTTCGCTTTGTTGTTCCAAGACCTTTTCCAATGCACTTAGCTGTGCTTCACGCTGTTGTAGGTTCTCTCGCAATGCTTCTTGTTCCTTCTGGTAGGCCAACCGCTCTGTTTCCAACTCTTCCTCATGTCGCTTCTTGGTCTTCTCTATCTCCTTTTCCGACTGGTCTTTTTGTGCTCTCAATTCTTCCTCATGGCGTTCTTTGGTCTTTGCCATCCATTGTTGGTGCTTTCTTTCCACCTCCTCCAACTGTTGTTCGGTATCCGCCTTCAGTTGACTCAGTTCTTCCTCATATCTTTTTTTTGTTTCTTCCAAAGTCTTGTCAGCCTCGGCCTGCCATAGCCTCAATTCCTTCTCATGCTCTTGCTCTGTTTCTCCCAACAACCTGTCAGCTTCTTCTTGCTGCTCCTTCAATAGTTTCTTGCTCCTTAGTTTCACCAAAATGAAGATGGCCAAAGCTACTGAGATAGCAATCGGGATAATCACTCCTAATGCTTTTTTTACTGCCGCTTCTCGTTCTATTTCTGCTTGTTTATTCTGCTTTTTGTTTAAGTATGTTTTGTATAATTCTTCTAGTTTTGAAACCAAAGCTTTATTTTCACTCTCTAATTTCTTTCGTTCTGTCAAGAACCGCATACACTTGTCTGATTTCTCTTTATCTCCAATACTGTCATATACAATACGCAAACATTCTCCCGCCCGAATTTGTGAAACCACATCCGTAGCTTTTTCAAATACAGGTTCTAAATAATACATAGCGGAATCATAAATTCCTTCTTCCTTATAAATACCACCAATGGTCAAGAAACGATTTAATAGTTCATTTTCAGTTTTTGCCTGTTTTGCAACATTTCTTAAATCATTCAATGACAATTCCATATTAGCGCCAGCACTATAGTCACAAAGAGCTTTACTTGAAACGATATCTCTATATAATAAACTATTCGTATTTGTTATGCTTTCTAATGCCTGCTCATAATAATGCCTCGCTTTATCCATCTCATCCATTTTATCGTATTGTTTTCCCAATTGATATAGAATACCAGAAACACCATCTAAAGAAGTGGGTTCAATTCTACAAAACATTAATGCCCTCTCACCACAGGTAATAGCTGGCATCATAAACTGAGCCGAAAAAAGTTCCATAAGGCGATTATTAGTATAGGTCATAAAAATAGCCTTTTTTCCAGTCAGTGCTTTGTCATCAAAATATCCCTCCATCACCTCCAATGCTTCTAAGTATTCCGCACAAGCTTGCACTATATCCCCCTGTTCGTAATATCCCACACCATTAATATAATGCACTCGCGCATCCAAAAATACATTTCGTTCTTGTTGAGAAATACTGTGTGTGCTTGCTGTGAGTGAATCAAAATAATCCACAGCCTTTAACAAATCCCCCCTGTTGGACTGTTCGTAATCTTTCTTATAAAGCAGTTCCGAAATCAGCAGCTGGATATAATGCCCATTAAACTCATCAAGGCTGTCTGTCTGAGGGCTTGCCGCAAACTGTTTCAGCACCGCAAAAGCACTGTCAGGCTGCCGCCACATGAGGCTATCAATGGCAGCCAATTCTGGTAATGGCTTTTCCATCGGCTCAATCACCTTCCCTTTCGGAGGGTCGCAAGCCACTATTAACGCCATTAAAACCACCGCTATCCAAATACCGGTGAGAGGTAAATGTTTTTTCATTCCAAATTCAATTTTCAACATTTCTGCAAAAGTAGTTAAAATCTGCTATGCTTAGCAAGAATTATTGTTTTACACTAAATTTATCCTACAATTCATAAAAAATGCGAATATCAGAGAAAAATTTCAGCAAGGGAACTCAAAAAATGTGTCAAAGACATTGCGATTTAGCAAAATTGATGTATTTTTGCATGAAATTTTCTTCCAAATTCATAAAAATTGCGAAGATGGCATCAAAAATACAGCAAATAATGGAGTTGGTTCCCCACGATTCGGTCTTGCTCGGTTCATGGCTCTCCAACCATGGACTAGATGCCCGAAGCCAGTATGCCTACATGAAAAGCGGTTGGCTTACCCGGATAACAAAGGGGGTGTATAAAATGAAAGGTGCTACACCGTCTCTCATGGCAATTATATCTTCCTACAACACCCAACTCGACAAGCATTGCATCGTTGGAGCCTTCACGGCTTTGCAACTGCGCGGCTATGCACATTATCTGCCGATGGGGAAGCCCAAGGCATATCTTTTTACTGACAGGAAAAACAAGCTGCCCTCATGGATAGTGAACGGCGATTGGGACATGTCGGTGAAGTACATGACCACTTCCTTCCTCGGCGAGGGTTTGTTGGGTGTCGGATCTATGACCATCGAACAATTCGACTTATTAGTGTCGTCGCCCGAGCGTGCCATATTGGAGTGTTTGTACCTGCCTGAGTCCGCTTCTTCATTGCTCGATGTCTATTACATCATGGAAGGCCTTACAACACTCCGTCCAAAACTGGTACAGACTTTATTGGAGTCATGCACTTCGCTGAAAGTCAAGAGACTCTTTCTCTACATGGCCGAGAAAGCCAACCATCCTTGGTACAAGGCACTGGATCTTGATCGTGTAAGCTTCGGAACTTCAAGGTTGATGGTCTCATCAACAGGAAAATACATAAGTAAGTATAACATGACCATTCCAAAAGAACTTGCTGAATATGAATGAGAACAATTTAAACAGGCGTATCTACGCGCAGAAAGTGGAGTTGCTGCTTCGCCTCGTTCCTATTATAATGGATGAAGGTGTGTTCGCCGTTCATGGCGGATCGGCCATCAACCTGTTTCTGAAAAATCTGCCACGGTATTCCGTGGACATAGACTTAACCTATATACCGATGGCAGACCGAGCCACAAGCATTGCCGACATCAATCTGCATTTGAAATCCATTTGCGAGAAAGCAAAACGGGCATTCAAAGGGATGCATATAGTGCCAAAACTTGACACCTGCAAGTTGCTGTGTGAATATCAGGGTCGGCAAGTGAAGGTTGAGGTTAACCAAACAAAGAGAGGTATCGTTGGCGGTGACGTACTTACCCTGCCTTTGAGTGATAAAGCGCAAAACGAGTTTTCTCTCTATTGCGAGGCCAAGATTGTACCGTTAACACTTCTGTATGGTGGAAAAATTGCAGCTGCCCTGTCGCGCCAGCATCCACGTGATTTGTTTGATGTGAAATATATGGACTTGCCATTAAGTGATTGCCGCGAAGGCTTGATCTTTTGTTTGCTTGGCAGCGACAGGCCGATACATGAATCATTGGCACCAAGCCTCATTGACCAACACGAAGCAATGGCCAATCAGTTTGATGGAATGACCGACATCCCATTCACATACGATGAATTTGAAGCAACCCGCTCTCAATTGGTTGAGGACGTGAAAGCCCTAATGACAGAAGTGGACCGGGAGTTTCTTGTCAGTTTTGAGTTGGGGCAACCTCAATGGGATGGCTATGAGTTTGAATACTTCAAAAACTATCCATCCGTTCAATGGAAGTTTCTCAACCTGCAAAAGCTCGCCAAACAGAACCCTCAGAAACTAAACGAGGAAGCTGATAAGTTGCGTTGTATTTGGAATCAATAACTCCTTGGCTTTACTCAATCAAGGAAATCCATGTCATGGCATGGAGCCAACGCATTGTCCCTGTTGCCCCGCATCCGATGTCAACGATGGATGCTTCTCATGGCTTTGTTTCCAATCCTTCAAAACTAATAATGAAATCTTCGCTGTTATCGGCTAACCACATCAAATAACGAATATCTTTGCCGGCTATCTGCTTAATGGTTTCTCCTTTGTATTTCCCAAAAGTAAGGACATCATCGGGGTGTAGAGTTCTTATGTCCTTTTTCCTTTCCTCAATGACCTTATCAATATCAAAGAAAAAATGCGAAGAGTTTTCGTTCGCCCATTTCACCCAGCCCCAGTCACTATGTATGACTTCAACCAATGTCTCTCCCTGGTGTTTCCCCTTTTCCAAAACATCATTGAGGCCATAAACTTTAACCGGTTTAACTGTTGGTTCTCCAAGTATGTCCAACAATACCCATGATCCGCAAGCGGCACAAGGTATCTCTTGTGGCGTTGTATCATCAATCTTACACCAGCTTGCTTCGCTGTCTTCCCATGCATTCGCCCTCTTTCCGTCCCTAAAGTAAAAACCATATGCGGTACCATACCTACCACCTTTCCCACCTGGTTTCACTTGATGCACCTCAACATATTGAGAATAATACCAACTCGACACTCTTCCGTCCGGAAATCTTTGAGCCGTGAAAGGCAAGGCTCTTCCTATATTGTAATAGAGAGAGATTAAGCTGTTGCTTAATCCTTTCTGTTGAATGGCTTTTATGAGTTTTTCTTTTTCCATATCAATTGCAAAGGTACATTTTTTCTCTTAGCACATCACCCACCGTCATTCCCCTCTTTAAGAAAGGGTGACCGCAGACTGGGGAAGCAACTCAAAAAAAAGACTCCTAAGACAATTGTCCCTTAACCCGATGTTATAAAACACAACTCTCATAGGCTTTTTGTTTTATTTTTTTCCCATAAAGGTTGCAAATAGGTACTTGGCATAAGTCCACCCTCTTGTTTCTAATAACCGATAGCAGCACACCATCAACAGCACTTGAAGCACTAATGCAATGGACAAAACCCACCATGACAACCAACCATAGAAGATATTAACAATACCAATAATAATTATGAAAAGAATACTCCAAACGCTTGCACCAAGATAATTACGACAGAAACCAAACTCAATGTTGTACTGTCTTAAAATCTCATCACCACGACAATTTTGCCTAATTTGGGAAACAGCCTCAATAATAACCTTTTGGGCCATGCCTATGTCTGCATTTTCCTCCTCTTGCGTAGGAAGTTTTATACCGAAAGTCGCCTTTACCTTGGCAGCAATCTGCTTGTGATACGCTGGTGAGATAACAGCATTCTGCCAAAGCAGCATTTTAGTGGTAGGCATCTCTGTCTCGTCCTTTTTGAACAGCGGATACTGAAATAGCCACTTCGAGGTCTCCTTAAACAACTCACTTACCAAATAGCCCACGGACACACTTACCAACGCAGTACCACCAATCAGACACAATATCCACTTTACGTCACCTATCAGTGTCTGATACTGAGGAAACCACTTCCCCATGCACATTGCCAGCAATATGCACGTGGGGAACATTCCCAAAACAGCCGGATAGACCCTTGCTATTCTAATGTATTTATCCATCATTTGTTTAGTTTTCCTTTATGCTTCCTAAATAATGCATGCCTGAATGATGCCCATGGCTCAAATTTATCACCATTCCATCTCTCTTGCTATATCCCGACTCCGATACAAAAATATCCAAATAGTCACCGTTTGTCTCAAACAAGATATCCCCAGCAGTATTCTGTGTTATAGTATTCTGACCGCAGTAATAATCCAGTTCATCACTAGGTGCTTCACCAACAACGACTAACTTCGGCGTCAGCTTATCCATTAGCGACGATGGGATATGACCACTCTTTCTACCATGATGCGGTGCGAACACTATGGTAACATGCCCATTGTTTACCTCTCTGTCAAACTCCTCCTGCATATCAGTTTCCATATCACCCATCCAGAGAAATGAGAATTTACCAACAAGATACTTAATTGCTGGTGAGATGTTGTTTGGACTGCCACCTTCGGCAGCGGTTTTCAGAGCCTCGTTGTATTTCTCGTTATCTGTAATTGGCCAAAGGCAATTCAATCCAGATGATTTACGTTCATCATCATCCTCATTCATCCACTTGCGCTTGCATCCTTTTTTTAGTGCAAAACTCTTCTTGCTATCATTACGGAGTTCCTTATATCTCTTGAAATCATCCGTTTCTGTACCTTTCTTGGTCGTATTGTTGTCAACACGATAGAAGTTTAAAATATTGAACTTATCGTCGTAGTCCACCAACCCACCGATGTGATCATCATCAGGATGGGTAGAGATGAAACGCTGGATTCCTTTACCGGATGATTCCGATTCTATCTCGTCTAAAATATCATCCTTTGCGTCGTCAGTTAAATAACAGTCGATTGTCGTGAAATTGTCTGAATTGTGGTTGATGTAGAACATGTCTCCATTGCCAACCGAAAAGCTTTTTACTTTACTCATTATTTTTTTATTTTTATATTCTATCTTCGATTTGTGCAAATTATGCGCCAAAATCAAGAAAGAAATATGAAATAATTGAAATTTTAGTTGTAAAAGTGGTATATAATGCCCTAATTATCAAAGTAAATCAGGTACATAGGGTAATCTTTGACAGCACTTGACTGACATGACTTACACAGTCTGACACAACGAGCAACCTTCCTGTCAATTTGACACAAAATGCCCGAATTTCGTCAATAAAATCTAATATTATATGTAAAACAATCTCTTATTCGGGATTTTTTGCTACCTTTGCATCCGAATAAAACCTACATATACATTAATATGGTTATCGAATTACGAATCAAGAACTTCCTATCATTCAAAGAGGAAACCGTTCTAAGCTTTGAGGCCTCAAAAGACACGTTCAAGGAGGATTCTCTATTGGTCACAATGGCAGACGGAACCCGTCTCACCCGCATAGCAATAATATATGGTGCCAATGCAAGCGGCAAATCTAACCTCCTTGCAGCTTTCGAATATCTTTTTTGGTTTTGGAAACGGAAAACCGAAGACCAGGATGCACTCACAGGGGTAGAGCCTTTCGCATTAGATAGTGATACGCCATCCCAACCTACAGAGTTTGAACTCAAGCTCTACGTGAACGACAAAAAGTATGTCTACCAGCTTAGTTTGACAAATCAAACCGTCCTATACGAAAAGTTATTTGTTTACAACAGCAACCAGCCCTCCCTGCTCATGCAGCGTGAATTAGTTGATGGCATCACATCCTTGAAATTCAACCCATCGCTTATCAAAGTACCAGTTGCTGCAAAAGATGAATTGACTGCAAAATGCCTAAAAAACATGTCATTCTTTGCAGCACGAAAATCAGTTAATTGCAATCTTGGCGAGATTGACGATGTGAGAGATTGGCTGATCAACCACACACTGCCTGTTATCGAATTAGGACAAAACATGTTCCCGTATGCAGAAAGAAAAATGTTTGAAAGCCCTAACACAAAGCAACATCTATTAGAATTCAGTCATAACATTGGCCTCGACATTGAGGATATGACGGTTGAAAAGGATTATATGCCAATAACACCAGAGATGATTCAGTTCATGCAGGCATCTGGGCAACTGTCAGAAGAAAACCTCAATAAGCTGAATAAAGACCCCAGAATGCAAGCGGGATTCAAGACCGACTTTTTGGTTTCAGTAATTAATACAAAAGGGAAGGAATTCTATACTTTACCAAAATCATCGCAAAGTGAAGGTACACTAAGATCAATGGGGGTCGAGACCGCACTCTATGTCGCAGAACAAAACAACAAGTTGCTACCTATCGATGAGATAGAAACATCCATGCATCCATTATTATTAAAGTATATGATAAAGAGTTTTTTGAAAGCGCCATCAAAAAGCCAACTGCTGCTTACAACCCATTACGATCCTCTTTTCACCGCTGCAGACGAGTATTTACGTAAAGACAGCTTCTGGCTGATGGATAAGCGTGAAGATGGTAATTCAGTACTTTACCCACTTGTTTCAAAAAATGGGGTCAATAAAATGCGATCGCTTCACCGAGCATACTTAAACAACAAGCTTGGAGCTCTTCCTCAAATAACAAACATATAAAACCGCCCTTGCGACTTCCTTCCAGAATCAACAAGTGCGAATACTATAGTGGTTCTGTTTGCGCACCTCTACTATATCTAATAATTTACTCGTATTCATCTCTTGAATAAGCCCTCTCTTTATGGAGTCAGGGGAAAACCCATGTTTTCTGACAATTTGTCAGCAGGGACGCACCATTTGCACATTTTCGCTAATTGGCATTTTTGTTGCGATGAAAAATAGAAAAACCAAAGAAATAAAGTTCCAAAATAAACGACAAACCTAATGATTGAAAAAGTTGAGAAGAAACTAAAAATGGACGATTACGACCTTGAGGCTGTCTTTACGCCGACAGTCATAAACCTTTTAATTGCCGCATTCTTTACTATCTGTACACTCAAAGACACGCTACTGACAGCGGAATCAACCATTTGGTGGCAGACCGTTGCAGTCATTGTCGCCCCTATTGCCGTGGAGGTGATATTGTTCAGGTTCTTCATGCAAGCATTTCGCGAGTCATCCAAACTGTTTGAGTCACTCCTTTACCGAAAAGATCGACTCAACTTCCCCACCACCTCAATGCTGTTACTTGGCGATAATAGCATCAGTCAGCTACAAAAGAAACGCATACGACAAGTGCTCAAGTCAAAATATAATATCAACCTTCTCTCCAAAACTAAAGAAGAAGCCAATGAGATGGAAGCCCGTAGAACGGCCAAGGATGCTGTTGCGCTAATACGCAAAGAAGTAGCCGACAGCGGCGATACCATGACACGCCGCAAACTGAAACGCTATGGCACATTCCGCAACTTTCTTGGCGGTGCCTTGTATTGCCTCCCCGTTTGTCTCGCATGCTGGATTGTTAGCCTCTGTCTCAATGGCTCCAGTGTATTTCCCCTATCAATTGCTTTAACCATATACATAGTGTATTCTTTAGTGGATTTCTTTCTAGTCAAGAGCACCGCTGTCGAATATGCCGAAAGTCTTATAACAACCTTTGATAAAAACAATTACGATGAAGCATAGTATGAAATTTTACCCCGTAGGCAACGGGGATTGCTGCCTTGTAAACATCGGCGGCCCAACTAAGAAAATGATGTTCGACTGTAATTTCCGCCAAAAGGCTGAAAACGAGGATGACGAAATGTTTGATGTTTTAGACGATCTGATCAACCATGAACTCACCAAAAAATACGGACTACCTTTTTTGGATGCATTCCTGCTTACCCATCCTGACCAGGACCACTGCCGCGGCTTTGGTGACAAGTTCTTCCTTGGCGACCCTGACTCCATTAACGATAGCGACAAGAAAAAAGGCAAAATACTCATCAGCGAGCTTTGGTACTCACCTCGTGTTTTTGAGGAATACACCATCGACTTAAGCGATGACGCCAAAGCATTCAAAAAAGAGGCGGCACGACGGATGGAACTCTACAAGACCAACAAAAAGAAAGCCGATCGCGAAGGCAACCGTATCCGCATTATTGGATGGACAGACAGCAAAGATCTTGAAGGCCTCGAAGACCGTATCACGGTCCCTGGAAACTTGATTTCAGAAGTGAACGGCTCCAAATGCAATTACTTCGAAATGTTTATCCACGCCCCTTTCAAAAAAGACATCGAGAACGCCGACCGCAATGAAACCAGCATTGTTTCGCAACTAAGGTTCAAATTTGATAAGAAGGATGCCCCTATTGCTCGTGCCTTCCTCGCTGGTGATGCCGAATGGCACGTGTGGGAAACCATCATGACTGTGAACAAGAATAATGATTTTCTGAAATGGGATTTATTGGAGGCGCCTCACCATTGTAGCTATACCTTCTTTGCCGATGACAGGGAAGACGAGCCCAATCAAGCTTCCCTTGATTTCTTGGACAAGAGAGAAGAAGGGGCATTTGTGGTCTCTTCCTCAAAGGTTATCAAGCAGAATTCCGACAACCCACCCTGCCAGAAAGCAAAGAACCGCTATGTGGAGCGAGTTGGCAAAGATAATTTCTTCTGTACTAGTGGTGACTCGGAAGACGAGACAGACAAACCTCTTGTGTTTGTCATAGAAGACGGAGCCTTTGCCCTTTCTGACGACAAGAAGAAAGAAACCAACTCAAAGGCTACCATTGCCAAAGAAACGAAACCCCATTATTATGGACAACGTTTCTGAACAATACTCATGCATAGATAAAACCACACTCGGAACATTGGCCAAGGAGTTGGATTCCTTGGCCGAAATCTTCGAGAACAGTTATCGCTTAGTGGAGTTGGATGGCAACACCCTTGGTGTTTGCGGTGATATTCTTACCTACGCCAACACAAAGTCACCTCTCCACCGCATCGAGCCCGTGGTAATTGGTGTCAGCAAAACCCATTGGCAAACCGAAACACCTTTTGTTTTTCCTGACAGAATAAACTTCCCCTTTGAAAAATTCCCGCATGTCAATTATAAGACCAAAAGTCTTCCATCCACACTCTGCTTGGCTCGCGAGAATATAGAAGACTGGTATGCCGAACACACGTTGAAAGACTACGTGAACCTGGTGGCTCAATGGCTGCGTGATGCAGCCAAAGGCAAATTAATGAAACTGAACGAAAACGACGAGTTTGAGCCCCAGCGCAACCACAAAGCGGATTGCCTCCTAATGCGCATCACCTATATGGACCCCATATTAGACTATAAGGAAGAATCCGAATGTTATTTTTATTCCATTCATGTCAGCGAGGAGGTGTCCGAAATTGCATACGGCAACGAACAGCACGAAAAACTAGCTGAAAACGCTGTAGGAGTGCGTCTATTTGCCGGCAAAGACCATGTGGACGACACCTGGTACACCCACTATCCCACTACACTTGGTGAACTCTACAAGCTGATTCAAGACAAGAGTTATCCCTTTGAACTCGACAACCTTAAGTCAGTGTTAGACTCAACTAAGAAATATGTCTATTTTCAACTTGCTTTGCTCCGGCCCAAAAAGATTATAGGCAAAAACACACGCATCAATTATCTTTGCTTCCGTGCCAACGCACAAGATGTAATTAACGACAACACAAACGCACTTGTTGACGAAATATGCATTATTGATTTTACCGATTATCTCACCGCACATTATATTTCCGAAACTCCTAGTTCTATCTGGACCAAACAGATTACCTTGTTGGGATGTGGTGCTGTGGGAAGCAAAATTGCCTACCATCTCCACCGCAGCGGCTTATACAACTTTGACCTAATTGACAGTGACCATTTTCTTCCCCACAATGTTTGCCGTCATGCCTTGGCAGCCTACCATCCTGGCAAATCTTATAAAAATAAGGCCAACGCTTTAAAAAGCTCTCTTATTGAGATGTTTCACGGGATGCCCCATGAAGGTATCAAAGCATTTGACCACGACGCACTTACTTATCTTCAGGCCAAAGACCTTAATGAGACTGACCTTATCATTGACGCCACAGCCTCAGTAAGAGTGATGTACGGCATCGACAGCACAACGCTACCCGAGAAGACCCGTGTAGTGAGGGTAGCCCTGTCAGAAGGCGGCGACGTTGGGGTGACCTACTTGAACATTGACAATACGCAACCCCTTGCCGACTACTATATGGAGATTCTTCGTGCCGCCCTTAGAGATGAGCAGATATACAGATGGCTTTCAAACGAAAAGAAGAACTCTACCGAAAATATCCGCATAGGAGAGGGGTGCCATTCGAACACCATGCGAATAAGCGATGACACCATTTCTGCTCATGCCGCCCTGATGGCATCGGCCATACGCCATATATATAAGGGCAAACAGACGAACCGCATTCTTCTTTCATTTGCACATCGTGATTTCCCGGGCAGCATGCAGTCCTGCGAATTACCCGTCAACAGATATATTCAGTTCACGTGTGCCAACGCTAATGAATGGCATGTGCGTATTCCTGAAGATTTACTCAAAGAAATCCGTATCAAAGCCAAAGCAAAGGGCAAGAACGAAACAGGAGGTTATCTCTTTGGCCATATCGATCACAAACGTAAGACGATCTATGCCCTCTCGCATTTTATGCCAACCGATTCACATGGCTCGAAAAACGGTTTCAAATTAGGCACAAGTGGCCTGAAAGACCACAAAAAGTTTATTGTTCAACGCTGCATCGGGCAAATGGAATACATCGGCGACTGGCATTCACATCCGGAAACCACTCTTGATATGTCGGCCATCGATATTGCCACATGTCATGAAAAAGTCGTTCACGAACTACCTCATGGCATAGGTGTTTGTGTTATTACAAAGGCAACCCAAACACAGTTTTTCCTAATTAGCCCACAAGAATAAAAGCGTATAGCTTGATAGAAGGACAATAACTCAGATTATATGTACAAGAACGTGCAAATTATTTAGATTCGGGAGATTGATGGCCAAACAACTTAAGAATTGTCAAAGGGTGTATTTCGACAAATCGGACAATGATGTTAGAAAAATCGTAATGAAATGACGCAATAATTTGTATTTTAATAATTTACACCAAATTTAGTATTTCTTTCTTTCATGGAAACCATTTGCAAAATAACTAATATAATTCACCTAAATCAAATACCATTGAATTTTCTTTTGTATATTTGCACCATTAAAATGCCACTGCCATGCAAGAGAGAAAATATCCCGTTGGTATCCAGACCTTTTCGGAAATAAGAAAAGGAGAATATGTTTACATTGACAAAACACACCTCGTCTGGAAGTTAACCCATGAGGCCAAATACATTTTTCTCAGTCGTCCGCGCAGGTTTGGCAAGAGTCTTCTTTCCACCACTTTGGATTCCTATTTCCAGGGACGCAAAGAACTTTTCGATGGTCTTAAAATCATGGAACTGGAGAAGGAATGGGAAAGTTATCCAGTTATTCACGTGGATTTAAGTGCGGCAAAGCGCCAACCTTCCGCAGATGAATTGCGGCGCGTATTGTTGCTTTTGCTTGACCCCTTGATTGAGAAATACGGAAAGAAAGAGAACGAAAAATCACCAGGAGATGTGTTAAGGGGACTTATTCGCAGAGCGTATGAACAAACTGGCAAACAAGTTGCCGTTATCATTGACGAATATGACGCGCCTCTCCTTGATGTACTTCATGAATCACAACAACTGGAGCAATTCCGTAATGTGATGCAGGAGTTTTATGTGCAGCTAAAGGCTAGTGAAGCTATGATAAAGTTCTGCTTCATCACAGGTATTACAAAGTTTAGTCAGTTGAGTATCTTTTCAACAATCAATAACCTGTTGAACATCTCCATGCAGCCCAAATATGCGGCTATTTGTGGTATCACCGAAGAGGAATTTGCCTCAGATATGGCTCCAGACATCGCCATATTAGCAGAAAAACACAAATGCACTCCGATAGAAATGCACGCAAAACTGAAACGACAGTATGACGGCTATCGTTTTTCGGAAGTGTCTCCTGACATCTACAACCCCTTCAGTCTGCTTAAATGCTTCCAACAAGAGAAGGTTGACAACTATTGGTTTGAAAGCGGTACGCCGACTTTTCTTATCCAACAGATGCAACATTTCCGCACAGATATCACTGTACTTGAAGAACTCCATGTTCAATCCTACGATTTTGACCAGCCAACAGAGGCGATGAATAATGCCTTGCCGTTACTGTACCAAAGCGGCTACCTGACCATCAAAGACTATGACAAGGAAAGTGAAATGTACACACTTTCCATTCCCAATCAGGAAGTGCGCATTGGATTCACGCGTGGCCTGCTTCCAGTCTATATCGGTTTGGATAACAGTCAAGTAGTTTCGGGCTTTGCTTTGAAATTCTGGCAAGCCTTGAAGAAAAACGACCTCGATCTGGCTTTGCGCGAGATGCAAGCCTACTTTGCTGGATTGCCATACGTGGACGGCTTCAAGAAAAAATTGGAGGATGTTTCCAATCTGGAAGGCTTCTATGAGTGGTCAATGATGCTGATTTTTAATATGCTGAATGTGTATGTTCAAACGCAAGTGCGATGTGCTGGTGGGCGTGTTGACATGGTGGTTAAGATGCCAGACGCCATCTATGTCATCGAACTGAAGGTAAACGGCACGGCACAGGAAGCCATGGATCAGATAGAGAAGAATGGGTATGCCACTCCTTATTTGACGGATGGCCGCAAAGTGGTCAAGGTTGGAGTGAAGTTCTCGACGAAGACCAAAACTATCGAGGATTGGATTATCAAATAGGGTAATTCATTTCTTACTATCAACTTTTATTACTCTATTCATTCAAGCTTTTTGTTATCTTGTGATCGGATAATCAGTAGCGTTTTTGTAGCTATCATTCTGCGATAGAATACGGCTCGTTCTTTGCTGTATTCTATATCCTATGCTTATACGCATTGCCATTCCTTGAATAATAAAAAAGCCCCCGTCACTTCAACCCGCCCCCTGTCGCCGTTGGGGCAGCCTGAGTCTTCGGAGGCTCTTGCTCAAAAATAGATTACTTTAAACAACTCATCTCATAGCTTGTAATACTTTTACCTAGTTATTAATCCTAATAACGCTTATTCAACGTCCAAACGCACAAGGAAATTGCATGGTATTTTCGATTTTTTACATCATGACACATCATGACTTTTATTGATACGATACTATAAAACTAATGGCAAAGCATACAACAAATCAAAGAAAAGATAGATCTTGCTCAAATAACACAAACTCCTAAGAAAACCCAACTCAAACTATAGGGGAAACGATTCAAAAAATATATAATATTTTCGCTTTTTTGTATTGTTATTTCGGAATAATTTTGTATCTTTGTAGTGCAAACAAACAAAGTTACTACTATGGATACATTCACGAAATCATCTGAATTTTTCAAGGCGAAAATTCAGTCCTATCTCGAAAAGAGAGTCGCCGAAGAACCCGAATTTGGCGCAAAGTACAACAACCCCGAAAAGAACTTGGACGAGTGTTTCAAGTACATTTGTTCACAAGTCTATGAAAGCGGATGCTGCGGCTTCGATGATGATGAAGTCTTCGGCATGGCTGTTCACTATTATGATGAAAAGGACATTGCCATCAAAGAAATGCCCGAAATTGACTTGGACAGAAGCAGGATAGTATGTTTTGACAAAGTGGTACTATCCGAGGAAGAAATGGCTGAAATCCACGAACAAGCAAGACAGAAAGCCATTGAGAAAGCCACAGAAGAAGCAAGGCGCAAACTGGACGAGGCAAGAAAGCCTAAGGTCAAGCCGGTGACTGCCACCACTACAGCAACGGAACAACCACAACTTGACTTGTTTGGAGGAATGTGATATGAGTGGCTTGACCAAAATTCAAAAGGAAGTGGATTATAAGGCGACATTTTTGCCTTACCACAAAACGATTGATAGGCTTATCAACACAAGATTGTTTCCTTGTTTGGGGTATCATTCGGGTAAGAAAATTGTCTGTATGGAATGTGGAAGCAGCTTTGACGGCAACCCAACCAAAGGCAAGGCGGTTTGCCCTATTTGCGGCAAGACCCTCAATGTGGAGGAAAGCAAGAAACGCACCTTTAAGGAAATCCGTTGTTTCCTCTATTCCATGCGGTTTCAAGGTTGGCAGGTCAACCGCTATTTCTATGTGCAAAAGGTCTGTAAGCAAGGCAAAGCAGTTTCTATGCAAGTCCACGAGGTTATGCAAAGATGGGTCAATCCCTTGGGAAAAATGGTAGTGAGGGCAAAGAGTTTCCGCCCTATGTCTTATTATCGGGACGCGTGGAACTACGATAGCGAATTGAAAACAAGACCTTACACGAAGCATATTTCAACCTATTATTACGTTGACAAGTACGATATTGGTTATAGTATGCAACACACCGCCAGCGTATTGCCCGAACTGCAACGCAATGGCTATGACGGCAACGACCACGGTGTTGTCGATGTGGTGGAACTGCAACAACTTATCCTTACCGACAATCATGTTGAAACCCTTTGGAAATCTGGTTTTTTTGAGTTTGTCAAACTGCATGACAAACTATCAGAGTATTGGACTGAGGTCAAAATCTGTATGAGAAACCACTATCATATTGAAGATGTCGGTCTTTGGAAAGACATGGTTTCCAATCTCCGTGAGTTGGCAAAGGACACCCATAATGCCGCCTATGTCTGTCCCGAAAACCTTTCCATGGCACACGATAGATGGCGTCATAAAGTTGAGGATTTCCGCAAGAAACAGCGTTTCCTCAAACAGAAAGAGGAAATCCAATCGGAAGAGCCGCATTATTACGAAAGAATGAAGGCTTTCCTTGGTATCGTGATTGAAAATGATGTCTATATCGTTACCCCTTTGCAGTCAGTGGCCGACTTTTACAGAGAGGGTGAGGCGATGCACCATTGCGTCTTCACCAATGAATACTACAAGGAGGCAAAGAGCCTTATCTTTTCGGTACGCGACAAGAAAGGGAATCGTGTCTCTACCATCGAGTTTGATTTGGATGATATGAAAATCGTCCAAAACAGAGGCATTCAGAACTCAGTTCCCAAGGATAAGAGGAACATCGATAAACTGGTAAAATCCAACATTAAACTCATTGCCAAGGCTAAGGCTTCATCAATCCTGATGGCTCAGGCAGCTTGATATTGTGGACTGAAGGGAGGTGGCCAATGGGGTCATCTCCCCTTTTTCAATATGGGGGCCGTCCAGCGGATCCACCGCTGTCCGGCAACATCAGGCACTTCACCAAGTCGGGGTGAAGTGACAAAAAAAAGAATCGGCAGGACATCAGGAAAGGCACGGGGTTAGTTTCGGCCATGGCTCCACGGTCACTATGGCGGAAACCAACCCTGTGCCCATGACACAAGCTAAAGGGCATGTTCCCGCTCATTTGCGCACAAGAGGGCGGCAGCACGCCCCAAACGCAGAAGCATTCTGTCCCAGCCTTACCGTCATTCCCCATCCTATGCAGTATTCCGAGACGACCCGGCCACCTTTTCCCTCGCGTTATCGTTTCGGGATGTTGCATTGACGGACGGGCGGAATGCCGGAGGCGGACGGAATGCTTCGACATCAGAAAGGCAAACGGCAAAAAGTCGCGACCGTTTGCACGATATAAATACAATACATAAGACCTTAGAAAGAGGTTTTAATAACAATAGGGGGAACGTTTTCCTTGCTCAAACAATTAAAAAAGTTCAAATAAAGTGTAATTTTTCTGATTTTTTGTATTGTTATTTCAGAATTATTTTGTATCTTTGTAGTGCAAACAACAAACAAAGTTACTAACCAATTAAAACTTATTACTATGAGTACAATAAGAAATTCGGTCATGATGGTTGGCCGTCCTGGTGCAGACCCAGAAGTAAAGAACCTGAACAACAACAAGAAAGTGGCTCGTTTCAATCTTGCCGTTCCTGAAAACTACAAGAACGCCGAGGGCGAATGGGTGAACACAACACAATGGATCAGCATTGTTGCATGGGGCAATGTGGCTGAACGTGTGGAAAACAAAGTCAAGAAAGGATTGCAAATTGCTATTGATGGAAGTTTGCATATCAACGAATGGACAGATGACAAAGTCCAACGCCATTCCAACACTGAAATCTGGATTGATGATTTCTTTATTATTGACACGGTAGCAAAGTAACAGTTTCGTTCAATGGGTGCTGGCCATCCACGGCTGGCACCCCAATTTTTTCCTTCCATGAAAGCTATTTTGAAAGTGAACTATGGCAGCTTGAATTTGCTGCCAGGAACACCAGCGCAAAATATGCTTATTTCGATTGTCGTATTGCCATTTCAAAAGCTTTTCATACTTTTGTAAAGTCAAACAAAACCAGAAGGAGAAAGGGTAAAAACATGAAATTGAAAACATTCTTGTTTAACTACGGTAACAAGAGGATATACATCATAGCGGCGGCTGATGAAGACAAGGCCAATGATATATTTGTCAAAGCTGAAACATGGCAAGCCCCTGGTGGGAAAACAGTCGAGCCATGGCTGTCTGAAACCTTTTGTAAGGAAATAGAAGGTGTATTTAGTGAAGAAGAAGGTATTAAGGACAAACTTGAATTGAAATGAAACAAGTCAAACTGGGTACTATTGGTAATGGCGGAGTGTTCCATTTCATTGATGACCCTGAATCGAGGACTTTTCGTGTCATCGTCAATCGAAAGGATAATATTGTGTTTTACAATGCCATTTCTCGTCCAGATGATGATTTTGAACTGACTTTGGCCAACAGCCATCCCGATTGGCTTACGCATGATGTAGATGTTTTTATTGAGGATTGAAACCTCATGAAACAGAGTTTTGTCCAAAACCCGATGTCCCCTACCCTATTATTCGTTTCTGATGAGATCCTACTGATACCCCCATCGATGGGCTCCAGACAGATGTAGCAATCCGTCAGCGCACCACCCTCCGACAAGCTCCGATGGTGAGCTGCCATCTTCCTCCAACAGTCTTCCGCCGAAACCTTGTCCGACTGCATGGCAAAACAGGAGCCTTGCAGTCGGACATCCCCTTCATGGACATGGTGGATTGCTTGCAACAAATCTCCAGATTTTCGGTCCATTTCGCAGGCTGTATGGACAGATAATCCGAGGTATTGTCCGCAGTAACCACCAAGACCCTTTCGGGGCACGGAGCGGATTTCTTTGTTCGGGCCATCATGCCGGTGGCCATCAACATTCTCACCTGATAAACGAGGCATCAGGTGACCGCCTTAAACATACCATAGGACACAAGAAAGATTCTCCATCAACCATAGGGGAAGGTATCAAAATACCTCAAAAAATATGTAATTTTTCTATTTTTGTATTGCTATTTCAAAACTTTTTCGTATATTTGTAGTGCAAACAAAGTACTAACTATTTAATACCTAAATGCTATGAAATGTATAGTTGATTTTTGGAAAATCGAAAACGCCCTCAAAGAAACGGCTTATGATTATTTGAAAACCGTCATTGAAGCCCATGGCGGAAAAATCTCGTGGGTCAATGAAAACGGAGATTTCCGCACGGACATTTCCGCTCCCATTGTTGCGGCTTTCCTTGATTGTGGACCGACCGACATGAAAATCCGTTCTCTTTCCGTCGAGAAAGGGGTAATCACCTGCGAGGCCGAAGACAACGAGTTTGGCCAAGTGTCGGAACTGGAGATTTCCGAAATTGTTTCTGCTGGACAAATCCAATCCCTTATCGAAGCTATTCCCGAACTTAAAAACTGAAATGCCATGGAAAACACATTACCAATGCCCAAAACCCTCAAAAACTGGAGAATCGAGGAAATCACTGGCTACAAGCCGAAAACCACTTTCTACACGGATTTTTCATTGGCTGAACTTTTTGGAGAAAAAGGCATCCGTGAAACCTTCAATCTCGCTTTCAACGAATGGAAAAACAACGCGGTCTATATCACAGAGTTCACCATGGCCTTAAATTGGAAATGTTGGGAACACCAACACAATACGCCATTGATGGAGCTTTATCTCGAACTATACGAGAAAATGGATGCCTGGTGTGTCAATAATCTGACAGGTGATGACCTGACCTATTATTACCAGACAACAGACTGATGAAACAGTAACAGAGAGAGGTGGCCAACCGGTCGCCTCTCTTTTTCAATCCGGTGGCCGTCCAGCGGAACCACCGCTGTCCGGCAACGCAGGCACTTCACCAAATCGGAGTGAAGTGACAAACAAAAAAATCGGCAGGACATCAGGAGGGGCACGGGGTTAGTTTCGGCCATGGCTCCACGGTCACTATGGCTAAAACCAACCCTGTGCCCATGACACAAGCTAAAGGGCATGTTGCCGCTCACTTGCGCACAAGAGGGCGGCAGCACGCCCCAAACGCAGAAGCATTCTGTCCCAGCCTTACCGTCATCCCCCATCCTATGCAGTATTCCGAGACGACCCAGCCACCTTTTCCCTCGCGTTATCGTTTCGGGATGCTGCATTGACGGACGGGCGTAATGCCGGAGGCGGACGGAATGCTTCGACATCAGGAATGCAAACGGCAAAATTGCGGTCGTTTGCACGAAACAAAGAAACAACAGACGTAAGAAAGATATTATCTTGATTAACAGCAGGGGAAACGATTTTCCTTTCACCCTTTGGACAGCAAAAAAAAGTTGAAAAAAAGTGATAATATTTCGCTTTTTTGTATTGCTATTTCAATACTTTTTCGTATCTTTGTAGTGCAAACAAAGTTACTAACCATTTAATTCTTAATGCTATGGAAAAAGATAATAGAAAAAGGGTGGATGTTTACAATGTGACCAGCAACGGCTATTCCTTCCACTTGAAAAGAAACGGCGATTGCTCCGTCTTTTGCAGGAGAGACGAATCATATCGCAGGAACACCCCCTTGCAAAAGGCAATCAGCGAAATTATTAATTGGGCAAGAACCTCTGGAATATATTTCTTCCAGTGGCACCTTGAACATCCTTTTTAATGGAGGGCTGTATCATGAAAATTAAAGTCACAAATTAAAGCCATCAAATTTGAAATAACCTACTAAAATCTTTGAGTTATGAGTACCAACTATCAGAATATGTTCAATCGGGATTTTTACCCGACACCCGAAAAAGTGATTGAGGAAATGCTTAAAGTTTCCGAGGTTACAAACAAGATTATCCTTGAACCATCCGCAGGCACAGGCAACATTGTGGATTACTGTAATAAGATGGGGGCAAAGGAAGTCCTTACATGTGAGATTAACGACAAGTTTCGTGCGGTTTTGGCCGAAAAGAGCAATGTCGTAGGTGCTGATTTCCTCGAACTGAAAGCCGAGGACATTTCACACATCGATATGATTGTGATGAACCCGCCATTCTCCACCATTAGAAAGCACATCCTTCATGCTTGGGATATTGCCCCAGACGGTTGTGAAATCGTGTCATTGGCCAATAGTAACATTTTGGAGAATGGCTATTATGATGACAAGGACAAACAGAAGATTAACGAGCTGGTAGAGAACTATGGAGGCAGCGAGTATCTGGGCAGGGTGTTTGCGGATTCAGACGAACGGCAGACAGATGTCTGTGTCAGCGTTCTAAGACTTTACAAGCCAAAGACCGACGAGATAGAGTTTGAGGATTATTTCACTGAAGAAGCCGATGATCCGGAATATGCGGCATACGGCCTTATGCCTTATAACTTCGTGCGTGATTGTGTCAATCGCTATGTTGAAGCCGTCAGGCAGTTTGATTCCGTGATGGAGGTTTCCAACACAATCAACGGCTTGCTTGATGGTATAGGAGCGCAAAGCATCCATTTTGGAGCCAAAGGCAGGAACTCGGAAAGCATTACCCGCGACCGTTTCAAGAAACAAGTCCAGAAGGATGCCTGGCGATGGATTTTCAGGAAGTTCAACATCGAAAAATTCATCACCTCAAAGGTAATGGCCGACATCAATAGTTTTGTAGAGCTTCAACAGAACATCCCATTTACGATGAAAAATATCTACAAGATGGTGGAAATCATCATTATGAATAGGGATAATTTCTTCAATCAGGCATTGTGTGAGGCCTTCGACACCATTTGTGGTTTCTCATCCGAAAACTCAACCGCCGGGGAGAAGTGGAAAACCAACAGTAATTACATGGTGAACAAGAAATTCATTGTGCCGTGGGGCTGTAGGATAACTTATGGCGGTAGAGTCAGTTTTGGCGAGACTGGCAAAATGGAAGATGTCACCAAAGCCCTTTGTAATCTCATGGGTACAAGTTATGAGAAAATGGAATGTTTGTATGATTTGGAAAGAAGAATATGGTTTGGAACTTGGTTTGAATGGGGCTTTTTCAGAATCAAGTGCTTCAAGAAAGGCACCATACATTTCGAGTTCCTCGATGAAGATGTTTGGTACAAGTTCAATCAGACCGTGGCAAAGTCGCGCGGATGGAGCTTGCCCACCATGAGCAACGCCACCAAGAAGGAAAAAAGGTATCGCAAATCTGCCAAGAACCAAAGCCAACAGTCATTGGCGTTGGCCAGCTAAGAAATAGGGTATTTCATAGTTTAGTATTTGTTTGTGAGGATGGCGGCCATGGGGTCGCCTTCCTTGGTTTTTGCCCAGGCTGGTTTGCCTATCAGTCGGCCAGTGAACGACACCGGCCGACCACATCTTATTGGAAACAAAGCAAGGGTTTCCCGACTTATCCAAGGAGACATTATAACACCAGGAAGTCCCCTACCCTACTGTTTACTCAAATTTCTTTGCAAAGTTAAGGGTCTAATCCTGATACGAAGCAAGACCAGGCCCTATGGGTGCTTTCAAAAAAATCTTCCTCCATTGAGCGTATTTTTTTGGAAGGTTCTTGCACTTAATCAGTCTTAACCCTTTGAAGGGGCAAAAAATTTGTCTAACCCTCAAATCTTTAGCCCTATGAAGTACAATTACATTACCACTGGTGAATACTACAGCCATGGAAGAAACAGTATCGCTCACGGAATGAAAAACGGCAATCCCAAAAGCATTTCAAGAGCCGCCGCCGAAATGTCAAAGTTCGTTTCTCCTAATGTCATCCTGATACCCATGCCAGGCCATTCCGGTGTGGCCACATATACCAAGGATCTTGCAGAACAAATCGCTGGCCTGACAGGTGCCAAGGTCTGTGATATAATGCGGGGTGCCGTCCGTGAGACTTTCTATGACATCAAGAAAAACGGTGGTAATGTACAAAAGGACTATCTCGGCCTCTATCTCACCGAGGAACTTCCTGAAGGCCGTATTATGATTGTCGATAACTGCATTTCAACAGGAACGACAGCAGCTGCAGCCCTGGATCTTACAAAACGCGGTGTCGTCCTCGCGTATGCCATTGTCGGCAAGGCCAAACACATCGACGGCCTTACACCGATTGAGGCCTAAACAAGCTCTGAATAACCAATATTAACAAAGGGAAAAGGATGGTCGGAGGCGTGAGGTGAATCCAAGAAATATGAATAATTTACTTTTTTTGTATTGTTGTTTTTGATATTCTTCGTATATTTGCAACCTAAAGTATAATTGAATGGAAACAAGAGGAAGGAAGAAAGAAGACAAAGTTAGGATTTCTATTGCGTTGGGTACTGATTTGATCGATGAGATAAAGGGCTACGCCAAGCAGTCAGGCAAGAACGTGTCGGTATTTCTCGAAGAGGTTCTGGCGCAAAAGGGCAAGAATAATTACAAGTTGGCTGGTTGGACGCGACATGAGCGCAAGCATATATGTTTCAGGTTTCCTGAGGAAACGATAGATTATATCAAATCCACTACCAAAAAGGATAATGTGACATACGAGAGCCTTATCGAAGCCAAGCTCAGACAATACGCATCCTCACCCCAGCCCATGTTGGAAAAGACGGCACCCATTGCGGTAAAGTTTATCACAACAGGAGAAGGAAGGGACGAGTTTTTCGAGGCTTTCAAGGACTTGTGCTTGGCTTTCGGAACGGAAACCAACAACAAGGAAAGAACCAAAGACTTTCGCACGATAGTGGGTCAAAAACTGGCGATTAGATGTATTAGGAATTTGACCGATTCACAGTTGCTACGACTTGATAATGTGCTGCAGGAATTTTGCGAAGAGGAATGGAAATCAAATTAATTTGTATATATTTGCAGGTAATTCAATGATTTATGTTGCAGTATGAGATAAATAATAGAATGAAACGCAATGGCCGGATGGAAATGGTGAGGATGATGAAATATGTTGTGTCACCAGAAGAACTGGAAGGAATAAAACGGTATCTTTCCAAGTTGGACGATGATGCAGTACATAATGTACGAATGGCCATCATCCGGACGAATAGGCCTTATGAGCGCAAGTACCAGAATGATCCTGACGCTCCAATGGGCTCACTCGCTTTTATCTTGTTTAAATCAGATGCAGCCTGGTTACAAGAGAATTGTCTTAATAAACTATTTACCTACTAAATAACTACTATGATGAACGCTGTAACAAATATTTTGAGAGGCTTGTTAAAGATGGTGTTGGGAATTGTAAAGGTAATCTGGAAGATTATCCATGTAATGTTGGTATTTATGTTCTCTGTCGTTTGTGGTACAACTAAGTCTAACAAATGGCAGTATGACGCTGAATATTATGGCTATGAATAAACCTGTAAGCAAAAGCGTTGTTGTGCGCAAAAAACAACAGACAGATTTGGTATTGGATGATGATTCGGTCAAGACCTGGATCAAGCAATCCAATAATGTCACTAACATGATGGCTGATTATAATGTCATCCAAATGCGTATTCTCGTTATTGTGATGGAGGCAATGCAAGAGGCCATTAATGGCAACATCAACCATCATAACAGCGCACAACTTGAACTTTTCCAAAATGACATTGACAGGTTTGGTAAGATTACCATAGCCGTGCCAATGAAGAATTTTGGTGTCAAGTCCAATCACTACGCAGAACTCCGTTCAGCATTGGAAACCTTCTCTAAGATTTCGGTGCAGTTCAAGGTGGATAGCCCCTATGCTGGCAAGAACGCAACAAAATACACTCATTTAATGGATGTTACCATCCCTGAGAAGTATCAGAAAAGCGTTGTATTCAACATTGATAAGGATATTGCAGAGAAATTCTTGAATGTTCAAGGAGGCTTTACCAAGTTTCTTAAAGAGGTCGTGTTTGCGCTTGATAGTCCTTATAACATCAAATTCTATTACATGTGTTGCTCATGGTTGGCCAAGGGTGGCTGGTCCATGAAAATGGAGGATTTGAGAGAATGGCTTTGTATCGGAAGCAAATACAAGGAGTTTAAGGACTTCAACCGCAGGATCTTGAAACCGACACAAGAGAATCTGGAGAAAAATGCAAATTGTTGGTTTGAATATAAACCTGTCTTTGTCGACGGTGAGAAACAACCTCGTAGGATTGACTTTAAGATCTTTAGGAATGCCATGACCGTAGAGGAAGAGAAGTATTTTAATTCCCATGTGCAGAATATGAAAACCCTCATGTTTACGCATTTTCAAATTGGAGATGCTGATTTCAACAAGATACTGCCCTTGCTAACGCTTTACAACGTTGAAAAAGCAACAGAAAAACTGATGGATTTGTTTATCTATCTCCAAGAACATGCTGATGAGATAATCAACAAGAAAGAATATCTAATGAAATCTTTGATAACCTATTTGGATCCTCGACTTTAGTCAATGAAAATCAGACAATTTCAAAACGGGTGTGATTATAATTCTCAATCTTACCCGTTTTTTGTTTGCCGCAAAATGCTCCCAATCTGTCTCCGAAATGCTCCCTATCTGTCCCTATCCGTTGAACCGATAAAGTTTCGGTTTCTTTCTCAAAAAAATGCTCCTTATCTGTCACCTTGTTATTATAAAAGCCTTAGTTTTATGTTGTTATACCAAGCAAATAGCATGGGTTTTGAGGTCAAAAAATCCTCCCTATTTGTCCCCAACGCACATAAAAACTCCCAATCTGTCCCCGAAATACTCCCCAAATGTCTCTTGAACATTCCCAACTTGTCCCCGAAATGCTCCCTATCTGTCCCCGAAATGCTCCCTATCTGTCCCCAACGCCCTACATCCTCCCTATCTGTCTCCAAGAGGCGCAAAATGCCCCCTATCTGTCCCTCAAATGTCACCAAAGTGTCCCCGAAATGCTCCGAATCTGTCGCCAAAATGCTCCCAATCCGTCCCCGTTGCAATTCTGTAAATTATTGTAAATCAATTAGAAAAATATTCAAATTCGGCCTTTACTAATATCTACTACTATTAATTAATTGACTTTCAACTTTTCAATCGGTCTTTTATTTTATTTTCCCACCAACAAAAAGGTCTTTTATTCCATCTCCCACCCCCAACATCAGGGAAAAGACATATAAGGGGCAAAAAATGCCCTTAAATTGAAGCGGGGACAAATACGGAGAATAAAAAGCTCCTTATTTGTCGCTTCAAAATCCACAAATGCTCCCTAAATGTTCCTTTTTTCTTTAAATTTTTCCGCCACTTAACATAATAAATGTTATTCGGAACAAAAACATGATGGGGACAAATAGGGAACATTTCAAGCAGTACAAGGCTTCAAGGCTTGTGAGTGAACCTGCAATGAGGATAATTTGAACATCCATAAAACTGACCATATTTTCCTTCCCGCAAAACAAGGTCTCCATCACATTGTGGACAATGGCCATTTGCAATCGCAATTTCTCTATCACGAACATAACTACTAACATTGCTTACATGAGCCTTTCGAGTATCATCATCCTGAATGTTGGCAGCTTCGATGGCTGCACAATATTTTGATACCTCTCCCCTATCTATATACACCACCTCATGCTGTTTGATGACTTGGGTAAGCTGGCTAATGTAAACGATGGCCGAATTATCCACACTCACGTTCAATCTCGCTTCATGTCCGAAGGCCACAATCGAGACAATAGGCATTTTCATCAAACCCTTGAACACAGATTTCAACGCTATAATATGTGCCATATTCTGCTTTACTGGGTTTCTCATTTCGTATTTGTGGCCATAGATGTTTTGCGTCCAACTTTCCGAGTTCTCATGTCCACTGATGATACCTTGCATGTTTTTTACCTCAATCACAAATGCGCCATACGGTGAAACTACAAGATGGTCAATTTGTGTAGTTCCGTAGTTTGTCGGCAGCATGATGTTTGAATACACTACATAGTCTGATGGCAACCGGTGAAGATACCACGCAGCAGCATTTTCGCCTCTTTTACCTTTCCTATTGGCTAATGATGGTCGAAAGATAAGGAAGGCAATAAATGCAATCAGTATAATGATAAACAAAAACGACTCCATTACTCTACTTTTTCGGTGACAAAGATAGGGACAGCGCCTACAACTTCCAAATCTTTTTCCCTGATGTCGTCCCTGTATTTCGATATATATTTATATGTTTATTAATTTATATATTTTATAATTTATATATTTGTATTTTCTTTTCTTATCATTTTATATATTTATACTAAAATATAAATGTATTATTATATAATTATATATATAAATAATTATATATTTATCGATTTATTAAAATATACATTTCTTTGTATTTGTAAATATATAAATAGATATTTATATATTATTAGAATATACATTTATATATTATTATATTTCTATATTTTTAGATTTTAATAAGTAGTCCAGGACGGATGAGATTTTTTTCAAACACTGATTGATGGTTGTGCAAAAAGTTGTATTTTTGCTGTGGGGGTTTTAATTGCAAGATGTGTTTTTGTATATACAAACAAAAACCAACTTGCTCAAATCCTCGGAGGTTTTGAGAAGAAAAATCTTCGCAACTCAGATTTTTAAACATCATATAAATGGGTAAAGAAAACAAAACGCAATACAATTTCAGGATGACGACTGAGGAGAAGAAGCTTCTTCATCAGTTGGCATCTGAATCTGGCAGAACAGTATCAGGTTACATCAGAGCAAAACTATTTGGTGGGGAGAAGGCTACCATCAATGCTGTCGAATTTTTGAAAGAGTACAAGGCACAAATTCATGAAATGCAGAAGATTGGTAATAATATCAATCAGTTGACTCACTATGCAAATATCTGCATCAATAGTGGTAAACTATCTGAAGCAGTTGTCCAAGAGATGAATGAAAAGCTGGGAGAACTTATTCATTGCGAGAGATCCATTGAATCGTTGGAAAAGAAAATCATCAGATAGTCCTTAGCGTTTTCTTTTATTATATTTTTATAAATATATAAATATACAAATATATAAAATTAGATATTATTATCTATATACATATTATATTATAAGTTATAAAAATATAAATATAGTTTTACTTATAACAATATTTATTCATTTAGACAAATATTCAAAATAAGAAATTATTTTATTCATAATTATTCGCTATATGAATATTTGTTTATCTTTGCAGCGTGATTTGAATATCAAGTATGATTGCAAAGATATTGTCATCGTCCACTACTTTCAATGCCGTTGAATACAACGAAAAGAAAGATGAAAGAGGTCAAAGTGAATTGCTCGTAGCAAAGAACTTTGGTGGCTTGGAGGATAACCCGTCCAAGGCAGTCTTCAAAAAGTATTTCAAAGCATACGCGATGACAAATACCAACGTCAAAAATCCACAATTCCACGCTACCATTTCAACGAAAAAGAGAGAACATGATTTCGACCAATTAGCTAAAATAGGGGAACAATGGATTGAAAAGATGGGATATGGCAAGCAGCCCTATATCATTTATGGTCATTCTGACACCGCCAACAATCATGTGCATATTGTTTCAATCAGGATTGATGAGAATGGCAAGAAGATTTCTGATAGTTTTGAACGTCTCAGATCACAAAAGGCATTGAATGAAATCCTCGGTCTGGATTTCTCACAGCAAGCAGATAAGGACTTGAAAAAGTTGTCGGCTTACAATTTCTCTACCATGGCTCAGTTCAAATTGTTGTTTGAACGAGGTGGTTGGACGGTCATTGAAAAAGATGGTACGATCAACATCATTAAAGGTGGAGAGACTCAAAAAACCATTTCCACTGATAAAATCAACGATATAATTTTGCGCAATAGGGCTATTGAAAAGGATAAAGTTGCAAAAAAGCAGCTTATAGCCTTGTTACATAAATATAAGGGTGGGGGAGGGTACAGCCAGGTTACCCAGATAATGAAAAGCAAGTTTGGGATAGATATGGTGTTCCATACAAAAGATGGCTATGATACGCCATACGGTTATACTGTAATTGACCACAAAAACAAGACAGTTTACAAAGGTAGTGAGTTGATGAATTTGAAAGATCTCTTGGAACCCAATGAAAAGCAGAACCAAATAAGAACAGCAAAAGAAGTCATCCTTGATTTTATCAGTCAGGATGATATTCAAAACAATCCAAACTATACACTAAATGAATTGAAGCAAGTCCTGAATAAATATGGATTTGTAATTGACTCGGATGGAAATGTGTTTGCTGGAAAGGAACAGTTGTTTAAGATGGGATATGACTTCAACAGGCTGAAATACAATACCATGTTGAGAGAGGCCAAGAAATTTCATGTGACCAATGCACAGGAAGCAAAGTTTATCAGTAGGTTGTTCCAAGTTAGGTTTGAGCAATTGACCATTGACCCAAATAGAAGCAATGATGTCGAGGACTACTATCTGAATCTTGCCAAAGCTTATGCAAGCAATGGCACATTTGATGATAATGTCTCTGACCAAATCAAAGTGTACAAAAACAATAACCTATATTTTGTGGTTGATTACGATACGATGGAAGTTTATGGGGTCAATGATTATAAATTAAACCAGAGCCTTATTAACACAAGTGCTTATTCCACATCAGTAGCAGCTGGAGGACAAAATGCATCGATAGAAATAGCTAAGGTTGTTATGGATTCTGTGTTTGGAATGTTGACTGTTGATGGAGGCGGAGGCGGTGGTGATGACAAACGAAGAAGAAGGAAGAAAAAGATATAAAGCATAGATAAAGACAATTCTAAAATATATTGAAAATGATAATTGTATTTGGAAACCAAAAAGGAGGTTGTGGAAAAACCACGAATTGCATCCAGTTTGCAAATTACCTCGCCTACAAAGGCAAAAACTGTGTCGTTCTCGATGTCGACTTTCAGAAGTCTATTGTTGACAGAAGGAATCAGGATCTTGAAAATTTCGACAACAAACCACTGTATGAAGTGATAGATGCCGAAATGAATGATGTCGCAAAGACCATAGCAGATTTCAAAGAAATCAACGATGGCCATTTGCTGATAGATTTACCTGGTAGGGTAGATGATGAGGCTTTAATCACCATCCTGCAAAATGCTGATGTGGTAATTGTGCCATTCAGATATGACAGATTGACCATGGACTCCACAGCTCTTTTCATCAAGATAATGGAGTATTACAAAATCAAAGCTAAGATTTTCTTCTTACCAAATAACATTGAAAGTTCGGTCAAATATGAGACCAAAGAACAGGTGAAAGAAATCTTGAAAGAATACGGAATGATTACCGATGAGATACCTTCAAGGGTCATCATGCAGAGGCTTTATACCATTGATATTGAGAAAAAGGCTATAGAAGTGGTGTCTAAGGCTTATGATTGTATCATAGAAAACGCTGGTATTCAGTGATGTGAAAAAATTGTTCGTTTTTTGATATTATTTGTTCAATCTAAAAATGTATTTTTGCGATGTCAAATTTGAAGCCAAAAAAGAATGAAGATGGCACACCCACCTCGATTTCACAGATTAGTAAAATGTTGAGGACGAAAGTGGAAGAGTCTAAAGAAGAAGTACAGGTTCAAGAAGTGCCAAAAGAAGAAAGTAAACCAATTAAAAAAGAGAAGCAACCCCAACAAATCCTTGTTAGTGGAACAGAATTAGAGAATATGATCCTTGATGCCAAACAACATAGAGGACTTGAAATCGAAAGACGGCCAATAATGGTTGATACGGAACTATATGATATTTTCGCCATGCTGAAAGCGAAAAAAAGAGTTCCTGCTGCTGGTTTGGTCTCTTTGATTTGTCGTCAATGGGTGATACAAAACAAGGTGGAATTGGAGCAAATGCTGGAGCAAAAAATCAATGTACAATAAATCGGTCGTTTTACGAAACAGACTTATTTATAAGAGATAAGGGTTCTTTTGTCGAAACAAAATTGAGGCAAAAGAAGGTGGGCGGCCATCAGTGTCGCCCATTGTTTTTTGGGAAACTTTCGGGGACAAATAGGGAGCTTTTCTTGTGTTCCGAACAACCTTTTATGTGTGATTTTTTTAAGGAATCTATCCAGAAAAAAGTCTTGAGCTTTTGAATAGGGTAGGGGTGGGGCTTTTATTTCGGATGGTTGCATAAGATTAATCCTCCATTTTAAAGTTATTGGCTAATTCTTCAAATCCGGCTTCACGAAGGTAGTGTTGTAGTTTGTTCACATACAACAAACCCCATCGTTCAAAGTGCAAGATATTCTTCCTTTGACCTGGATCCCATTCGAGATGCTTCTCGATACAGATATCGTAGGATGTCGTATCGTCATCTTGCATCCTGATACTGACCGTGGTGACTTCTTCCGCTTCGCCTTCGGTTTTTGTCCTTTTTTCAAGGCTGAAATCTTTCAGAAGGTTGGTAACTTGTCTGAATTTGAAACCATTCCGAATCAGGTCATCATCAATGACAACTATAGGAAAAAGGTCATCAATTTTGCGCAAAAAGACTTCATCACCTCTTTGGCATGAAATAATCTCACCCAATTCTTTGATTTGTGCTTGGATGGGTTCACCTACACCATCCGTGGTAAAGCCGTCAAAAACGACCCAATCAAATACAGTTAATTGTGTTTGTTTCATATTGTTTGTTATTGTTTTAGTAATAATTGTTATCAGTTTTGTTTCTTTTGAACCATGCCCAGGCTTTGTGTGTGACAAATCTATTTTTACCTTATCATGGTTCATTCATTCTGGAAATCATTGTTCTTTTTAAGCATTTCGATGACATCAACCAATTTTGCAATAATGTCATCCCCCTCACCATCGTAAATGAAATGGTTATATCCTGGCTTCTTTTGTATAGCCTCGTACCAAACTCCATCACGATTAACCACCAAGCGATAATCGCTGATAAAGCCTTGGACAACTGGCGGCATGAGTTCAATAAGTCGCAATGCTGACCAGCAGGGGTAGAGTTTATCCTTTGTGGCTTTTTTCCTTTTCAACAAGGCATTAAAATCATGGTCTTTGATAGTACGTGCGATGGTTGGATTTTTACCATTACGGTAACCATCGGCGGTACAGATGTCAAGACCAAGTTCAATCAGTTTGGCTGATTGCTCTAATGTGGTGAAACAATCTTTCATTTTATATCCCTTTCTTTAGTGTGTCGGAGAGGTCAATAATACAACCATTTTCATCTTTGATGGTGATTTTGCCCTCTTTAAGTTGTTCCATGAAAGCATCTTTGGCATAAACATTTTCGTAGGTGCTAATATACCTGGTTGTATCGTGAAAAGATGTGGTATTGAAGTCGCAATAGTCACCATTGTCAAAACGCAATGTCACCACATTACGCCTTATTTTACTGGCATCGACCTTGATAGGTACTATAATGTCTTTCTTTACATGCGCATTGGCATTAACGAGAATTTGAACAATGTCCATCTTCTATTGGTATTAGGTAGTAACTTTGTTTGTTTGCACTACAAAAATACGAAAAAGATTTGAATTAGCAATACAAAAAACAAAAAAATCATCATTTTTTCAACTTTTTTTGTTGTCTAAATGATGACAGAAAAATCGTTTTCCCTTATGTTAGATAATGACTTCCTTTTATGCATTATACAGCAATTATTTACTGTTTGGAAGTGTACTGAGAAAGATTGGATAGGGGAGGGGATGCCATAGTTCGATGAACGGAACTTATGGGAACGTCTTAAATGGGTTAAATTTTCATTTTTTGGCCCTGTTCTTGTTTTTCTAATTGTTTTGATTGTACCAGATCTTCGTTGTAAGTGCGGCCAAGTGGATAATGTATTTTCAAATCCTTATTCAAATCATAAAGAATGCTTTTGTCTTTGACATGGGCGTGTTCCTTGAAGTTTTGAAGGTTGATGTCATTAATGGGTAGAGAGAACTTGTCGTAATAGGTGGTAAACTCAATCGTATGTTTTGATTCGTTTGTCTTGAATTTGACAGGACCTATACTGGCCATAGAAGCTGCTGTGATTGTAGAGAGTTGGCCCAATAAAGTGTTTTGAAATGCCGCATGAAGTTGGGCTTCAGGAAATCTTTCAACCAAGCCATAGATTTGGTTTTCCCGAGCAAGGTTGCCAACTGAAACCAAAGCGGTATTTTTCAAGTCTATGGAATTTCTATGTATTTCATAGAAGCTCATTGCGTCAACTGCGGAGTTGAACATGAAAACATCTTTCACCGATTTAGGAGATTGGGCTTCTGTGGCCATCCAGATACCACCGTTGATTGAAGCAGTGGTAGTATATGGGGTGATAGGAATGGCTTGGTCTTTGGTGTAACGTTCGTAGCCGATTGGGGCGTTGGTATGGTCAGTGAATTTTTTGCCAAGCAGCTCTCTTTGGCTACTCATGGTGGATTGGATGTGCCCTTTTAGGTTGTATTCGTTATCTACTTTAACATAAGGGAAAACGACTATATCTGCGCTATTATCGTTGTGGTTTTTGTTGATAGGATGTGCAGCTTCCATAAAGGTAGCAAATTTGGCCACCGTGTCAGTGTCAAGTTTGAATTTATCCTGAAGTCCATAGAGAAGATAATCCTTGTGGTAAACAGAAGAGGTCTCATAATGGAAAGACTCTATAGGTTGGGTCTCTACATTGTATTGTGGTTGGTCGTTTGATGTCTTCTGTTTTGGTGGTTCCATGTTGAAAAACCCATAGATCATTTCATCTACTTTTTGACGGATTTCGGGGTCTTTTGACAGCGTTTCGTATTTGATGTTATGAGGTTGGGTATCGAGTGCGTCATGAAGTGCGAGGAGGAATTTATCAGCGTCTGTATAGTTGATTTTTTCGTTGGTATCTTTATAAAGGATGGTTCCAATAGTTTCTAATCTTTCTATTTGTCTTATTGTTTCCTTCTCGTTTTCCATGGCTTTCAGTATTTCTTCTGAGTTAAGGGATTTGGTAAGGGCTACAAAGTCATTGAAAGAAAGATGAAAGTCGGTGTCTCGTGCGATAGGATTGTTTTTTTCATCAAGATAGGAGTAATTTACTGTAACGGTGTTGATCAAAGGGCTTTCTGCGTTTCTTATTTCAAGGCTAATGATGGCTGTTTGTTTTTGGCCATTTTCGATAGGATGGAAATCTTGTTGCATGACGGTATCGCCAGATGTTGTTTTACCTTGATAGGTAAAGCCCATTTGTTTGGCGAGATCCATAATGGAGATTTCATGGTGGTTGGAATCGTATAAGTTCAAAGGCGTTCTTCCTTGTTGTGTATAGTATTCAATGGGATTAGGATTACTTAAACCATAAAACTTATAGACAAGATCATCGACTTGTTTATGAAGTTGAGGGTTTTGGGAGAGGGTTTCATAACCAATGTTTTGAGGATTGTTTTTCAATCCTTGTTCGATGGCATTGAGGTATTCGCGTTCGTTGGTGTAGGCAATGGACGGTGTGGATCCATCTTTACTATGGATGAGTCCGACATAAACGTATGGTTCGTTTGCTTTTATTGCTTCTTTTTTGTCTTGAATGGCCCACGCATCAGTGTGGATGATTTTTGGGTTCTGCTTATGGGTCAGTTCGTAGTATTTGTAAAGATCTTGTTGTGCGCCTCTGGGTAAAGTGTTGAATGCATATTCGTTTTTCAGGGGAATTTCATTAAATACCTTTTCAGCGATTTTTGAAGCCTGTTCTATCTGTTGTTTTTGTGTGTTTGTGAAGTTGTCGGCTTGCATAGTAGAAACAACAAGCATAGAATTGAAGTCCTTTGGTGCCATCTGGAGTCTGGCCAATAAATCGTTATTTATATCACCACTTATTATTATCCCATGTTGGACTTGGTGATTAAGAACCAGGTTATCTTTTGGTGTATTCTGGTAGTAATATGTTTCTGCCATTTTCCTATCAAGGAAAAGGCTGTAACTTATTTCTTGTATTCCAGCTTGAATATCTGTTGTGGTGGATTTCAGAGCATATATTTTTTTAGGTCGTAGTTCCTCATAATTGAGGTTCTTCGTTTCAGAACGATTCAACTGCATTGCTGTTAAATAGTTCTTGCTTGGAGTTATATCATATCTTGATGATTCTCCATCGAAATGCTTGTCAAGAAGAGTCACCAACTCTGGTTGTTTGAATCCATTAATCTCCATTGCTTGATAGTTTGGAAAATGGAGAGGGAGCTAGATAGTCTTTTTCGAGAAAATGTAGTTGTTATTTATTGAAAATGAATTGGATTGTATGTAAAAACCTAAAGAAAAAGTAAAAGCTCCCTGCTCCGTATGATCATTCTTCGGTGAACATCTTGATTTCCACGCGACGGTTTTTCTTGCGACCTTCAGCTGTATGGTTTGTGGCAACGGGTTCGGATTCTCCCTTGCCAATTTCAGTAATATTGGTGATACCATTGTCGCGTAACCGATTGCCGACAGCCATTGCACGCATTTTTGACAAGTTGAGATTGTATTCATCAGTACCATAGTAGTCGGTGTGGCCTACTACCTCTACTCGTGTTGGGATGTCGATAATCACGCTTGACAGGTTGTCGATTATTTCAATTGCCTTCGGGGTCAGTTCGAAACTGTCATATGCAAATAGGATGTCGTCCATCTCAGCCATAAAGTCGCAAATGGAGTCGTTTTCTCGCGGAATACGCTTGATTTGGATTCCATCAATATCTTCAAGCCTTTTGGCACGGTCAAGGTTTTTGGCGTAATCTCTTTTGGCTTTTTCGTATTTGGCAAGGTTGCCACCTTCACCTACAATGGAAGTAGGAATATAGTCCGTGCAGATCTGGACCATAAGGGAATCTTTAGTGGTGGGTTGTGCGGTCAGGATGGAAGTCTTTGGGGTTGAACATGAAGTAGCACAAATGCTAAAGATAATGATAGAGGCAAATAAGAAGTTGATTGTTTTCATTTTGATAAAGTATTAGACTCTTCGAATGAGTAAATTAAATTCTGGCGAAGTACCACATTTTGGAATGGTCAGAGTTGTTTGCTTCTTAGCATTGTTTGCTAGGATTGAAAATGCTTTATTCATAATTAATTGAACATCTCCTTTACCTATATGTGTGGTATTACTGACTTTCTGTGTCAATGTTTGTAGATTCATTTTCGGAAAATTTAGGGTTCTTTTGTCTGTGAAAATGAATCAGAGGATTTTGACAACGAAATCGTCTGAAAGTATGAGTTGACCTGAGAAGGTTTTGGATTTATCCTTGTTTTTGAAGCCTTCAAGGATTTTTGTAGCTTTTTCTTCGCATAGCTGTTGAACCTCTTCTGGTGTAATTTTTCGGTAAGCGATTTCACGCCAGATATTGAATGTGCAGCCGGTTGTTTTCCAGTTGGAGCAATTATAGGACTTATTGCCGATTTTGACATCACCGCCGCATTTAGGGCATTTACACACGGTAGAATCGAAATGGATGTTACCTTCGTTATCAAGGACAAGGCGGGTAGAAAATAGATTACCTTGGTTGTTTCTGAAGCCGTCAAGGAAGCTTGTTTTCTTTTCAAGAAGAAGTTGTTCTGCTTCTTTTTCTTTGATGGTACGACCAGCGATGGTTTTACTGATCCAAAGATTACACTTTTTTTCTCCATTCTCGTCCGTTTCGTGAATGTTTTTGCAGCCGTAGCCTGTGTTGAAGATATAGACTGGTTCGCCGCAAATGGGGCAAGGTGTTTCGAGTTGTGGCAAGTTTTCTAAGCCGTTGGCGAACTCCATCTTCACCTCTTTACCCTCAATGGTGAGATAGCCATTGAATTTATTGCCCGCTTGGGAGGTGAATTCGATGATTTCTGTCTTACCGTTTTCGAGAAGTTGTTTAACATGTTCAGGTGTGATTTCAGCACCATTATAGGTCTTGAATATGTGAAAGTCGCATTTGTCGTCCTTAAGGTTTTTAATGTAGTTGCACCTATAAACGACATTGCCTTCCGCAATTTGTCCTTTGCCGCAGATGGGGCAAGGCCCGAGGTAAGTAACCGTAGGATTCTTCTTTTGTTCTTGTGATTGTTCTTCTGACATGATATTTAGTATTTAATGATGATTGTATTAGAAATGGAAGTTGTTTACTATTTGTTCCGCTAGTTGTTGGTTTCTTCTTTCGTATGCAAAAAGTACGGGGAAAAGGGTTTGAAGAACACCATGGCGTTTGGCATATTTCATTCGATAAAGCATCTGCAAAGAGACACCTTCAAGTTTATTCAGCTTTGTGTCAACATGGTTAATGATTTTGAGTCTTTCGTAGTTGTTTAATAAGTTGCTGGAGCCTTCTCCCAATGCTATATCAGATATATAGGAAGTCAATGACCGTAATTCATCTGAAAAACTGTTTGACATCTGCAATGCTACAAATGATAGCTCAGGATCACTGTATGCCAATTCAGCCATCTCAACAATGTTATCACCAATTCTTACTGTCTTTTGTACAATCGTTTCAAGGGTATATACTTGCCTTAATACGGATTGCACTCTTTTCATATAGTTTAAAGTTGTGTCTTCTATGGCTTTGATTTGTTCGTTTACAAGATTGGTCACAATGAGTAGTTGGTTTGTCTGATCCTCATTTTCACGTATGTCTTCATAGGCTTCTTTGTCCAATTCTGACGCTGCTGCAATGGCAGCTACATGGGCGGGGTCAATAACTATCAAATCTCTGTTTTGTGCGTGTAAGCCCAAAAACAGTAGAGAAAACACAATTAAACAAATACTTTTTCTCATACTTTAATTCCTTTGCTTTGTGATTGTTCCTTTTGTTCTGCACGGACATGTTGGAGCTGTTCGTTGAAATCCTTGGCTTCACCGGCTGCTTTGAAAACGGTTCCAAAACGGTGTTTCAAGCCAGATTCATCCTTGAACCTGTTCAAAGTAAGCTCTTCTTGTGGAATTTTGATGCTCTTGTTGTCCCACTTGAAATTGAAGGTGTTGTCATCCTTCGTGACACGGATATCTTTACCTATGGCCACCGCGTATGTAAGGACATCATACAAGTGGCCGTTAATATCCTTATCGTATGCTGTACTAACACGGGCATTTGGAAACTCATTAAGGACATTTTTGATTTGGTTTGGTGATACATATCCACCGACTGAAACAAATGCCGTATCGGCGAGTTTATAGTATCCTTTTTTGAGTTCGTAGAAGCTCATGGCATCGATGGCAGATTCAAAGAAGATGACATTCTTCACCGTTGCCTTTGTATCGGCATTGGTGGCAATCCACGCGGAATTTTCTTTGTCACCACCTGCGGCCATACCTTTGAAACCGTGGTTTCGGATTTCGTAGTTGGTGACTTCTTCGCTACCAGGCTTGCGATAAGGGAAAGCAACATTGGTGAAATTACCCTTGCTGGCCGTGTCTTGCAATAAGGTGATGTATGGGAGAAACTTTTCAACAGTTAAAGGATCCAACGCCCTTTCTCTGGTCAGGTACATGAGATTGCTGGTTGTTGGAGTCACTTCTACATACCGACTTCTATCCAGTTCTTTGTGTTCTTGTGCCTTTTGTACGGTCTCAATCTTTGGTGTATATGGAATATCTGCAAAGTGGCTCAATACCATATTGATTTTTACATAGTCATTGGTAGAATTGCCGGTGAATTGGGCAAACTCATTAAGATGTTCTTTGATGAAGTTGATGACATCACCACCTTTATAATTACGGTCGAAATAGTGTTGGTTAGCATTGTCATTGGGATTGCGAATGACAATCTGTTCCTTGTCGCCATTTGCATCGGTTCTGGTATAAGTCGGTTGTGTTTTGCCCTTGGACTTGTCAAACTCAAATCCTATGGCTTCTGCAACTTGTGCAATGGAAACTTTGGCTTTGTATTCTTCAAATGTAGTCATGGCTTATATTTTTTGATGTTATACTTTCATTTGGTGTTTGTTGTTTGAAATAGTTTGGTCGTTTTGTTGTGTTGCCGCGTGTTTGGCGACATCAAAGGAGATTTCTTTGCCCTTGGAATCTTTATATTCGATACCATTAGAACGGAGCAAGTTCAACTGGATTTGTATGCCGTTTTTGAGTTGGACAGTTTCGCCCATTAAGATGTGGATTTTGTCTTGTGGTGTGAGTTTTTGCCCCAATATTTCATCAGGCGGGTTGATTTGTGTTTGCTTGACGGAAGATATGCTATTGGTGGCCTTGTCAAATTGCATAAGGACAATTTCATTTCTTTCGTTTTTATGTTGTATGGTTTCGCTATTTTTCAACTGTTTGATTTCACTGCGTGACAACCCCATATCATTCTTTACTTCAAGGCGTTTGGGTATGACTTTGGCCAAATAGTAAATTGAAATAGCGGCACCAATCAAAGGGTTGTCAAGCACGGCTAATACTAATAAGGCATCTTTCAGTTTGAGAAGTTTTTCGTTTTCAGGAGCCTGTTCGTATTGGATATTTGCCTTTTTGAGTAATTCTATAGTCTCAGGCGTGTTTTGTGCGTAGTAGTTGGCTTCAATGGCAATACGGCCCTCAAATTCAAGTTTCTTTTTGCCGCCATCTTCGCGGATATTGTACTTGATATTCTCGTTTTTCAGGAAGTCCTCTCTGTCCTTGGTATATTCAATGGAAAAAGCGCGGACTTCTGTCTTTTCGTTACGAAGCAATCGTGATATATCTTCTTGGGTCAGGGCTTTTGTGTCTAACCCCAGCACTTCAAGTTGTTTATATGGAATATCCTGCTCTTTCATCTTATTAGTTGAGTTTTATTCGTTGACCTTCGGATTGGCTTTCATTTTGTCTTTGAACTTGCATGTACTCGTTTCGGTTCTCGTCCGTCTGGAGGTAGCCGATAATGCCAGGATTAACCCTGTCAAAAGCGATTTTTTCAGCCAAAGTCATGTCATTAAGGTTCTGGGCTTTCAGACCGCTTCTTGAATTGAGGTCAATGCTTACGGCAATCTTGTAATTGGTATCTTCAAGCAAGATAGGATTACCCTTTTTCAAATGTTCCCTTTGGGTGCTGCTCAATTCGATGTCGCCAATATTGTGAGGTATCATAATATCTTTGGCTTTGACTTTCAATAGTTCGTTGTTCTCTTTGTCAAGCTGCACCATGTATTTCTCACCTTCTATCTTTTTGAGGATGACATGGCCTTCTTTCACTTTATTAAATTCGTAGGCAGAAAGCTTGATATCATTTTCAATGCTTTCCCTTACCGGATGTATCATCAATGAAACAGAACCGTCGCTATTTCGTTTGAGGCTGAATTTAGCCTTGATGTCAAAATCTCGGTCATGGCCTTCAATATGATTGATTGGTAACAACGAAGTTCTCCGACCAGATAAAAGCTGCTCCAGATCCTTTCTTGAAAGCTCGCTTATCATTTCCCTTGTATAGCCCAGCTTGGCAAATTCTTGATAAGGGATTTCATTTTCTTTGAAAATTTGTTCAATCATATTCAGAATATATATAATTTTGCGACAAATATACAAACTATATAAATATGATGAATAAAAAATTGATTTTTTCTTGCATTATTTTTGTTTTTTGCATAAATTCTTATGGCCAGTTCAATACTATCATGTCAAAAAAGGTCGAGGGAACACCTGTCGTCGTACAGCCTTTATATGGTCCTTGTTTGCACGAGAGTGTGAACGATATGGTAATAGACAGTGTGACCATCGCAGTGCCTGAGGAAGACATTGAACCTATAGGCAAGTCAGCGACAGTTGTAGCCAACGAGAGGGTAGGGGTACCTTCAATAGCGGGGAAAGCTGTTGCCTATAATGAGGAAGAATTGTTCACTTTTAGGCAGCTTGTAGCTTTGCCATTAGACACTTGCGTTGTTACTTCAGGATATGGTGATAGGATTCATCCTATTGAAAGGATATGGAGGGCGCACCAAGGTATAGATTTGAAAGCTGATAGTAGTTATGTGTATTCGGTAATGCCAGGCAAAGTTATACGAGTAAGTTCCAATCGTCGTTCAGGTAACTATGTTGTCGTAGAACATGGCAGATATCAGTCTATCTATTGTCATTTGAGAAAAAGCTATGTTGACAAAGGCGATTATGTGAATGCAGGCCAGATAGTTGGTTTGTCGGGTAATACAGGAATGTCAACGGGTGAACATTTGCATTTTGCTCTTAAACAGCAGGGGAAATATATCAATCCTGAGCCGTTTTTGACTTTTGTAGCGGCATTGATTGGGTTTGTTGATTTGAAATTGTCCGAGTTGCCAGATTAGTCTGAAGAAAGCAGGTTTGATGATTATTCCTGTTTTCCGCGATTTTCAGTTGTGATTTTTTAATACCTAAATTTCAATAATTTATCTTGTGAGAATTTGCGTTTTTGGATGTCCCGCATTATCTTTGCGGCATGTTTGTGCGTCGTAAAGTCAACAAGTCAGGTAGCACCAGTGTCCAGGTGATGGACAATAAAGAACACAATACATAGAGTGTCACATGGATTCGTTCGGTAAATGGACGAGGGTCCAAAAACAAATAATTTTTTATCAAAATGCGGCTTGAATAGAAATAATTCGTAACTTTGCACCCACTTTTTTGGAAAGCAACACAAATAATAATGGAAGTATGGCAACCGAAATCAAATCTCAAGATGAATTAGACCAGCGAATTAAAAGCTATTGGTATCTCCTGAACCATGAGAACGGAGACCAAAAGGACATCATGGATATCAACCCCGATTTCCTTGAAGAATTTGCTTCAGCAGGCTTTATCACATTTGGAATTGATGCCGCAGCCACTCCTCGGTTTATGACCACCGATTTGGGAAGGGAGTATGCCAAAGAGGCATACGTTGCCTTATGCTCCGAGCTGGCACACGATGACTATGAAGAACTATTCGGGTAACACCTATTCCATTGATTTATCATGCTCGACGTTCCTGCCAAGACTTATTATTGCGTTTATTGGTACCCTACGATCTTCCATCAAGAAAAAGAGCATCGGAAAATAAAGCCACATCCGATTGACGTTTCCGACAAGTCGTCAAACAAGCTCTATTACTTAACCATTGAGGAAGAAAAAGTTCCTCATAAGAAGGATGCCTACAATCTCAATTATTATTTGAGTAGGGAAAAGAAAACGCTTTCAGAGCTAAAGTCGGGCGGAAATTGCATCTCATTTACTTTTCACTATGTCAACCATTCGCGTAACGGATTTGTGGTTTATTCATACGATCGCGATGCCTTGGTGAAAGCATATTGGGGACAATTCCCGGATGAACAGGCGAAAGGCATCAAACAGGGCATTTCCTCCCTATTGAAATTGCAGGGAACCCCTGCCCCATCGAACTATGAGATAGAAAACTATCCTGTGGACAGATTGTTGCTCAATTGCTACCACCATTCAAAGAATTTCTATCATGAGCACGAGGTGCAAGAAGAAGCCGACGGAAAGTTGGAAGCCTATTTCTTCACTTTGAATGAAACAAACGGCAAACGCCATTACCTCACAAATGAACCAAAACTTTCCCCAAAAAATCATGAGGCAATCAATTGGTTCATTGACCAGTTTGAAAAACAATTTATTCTATATGCCAAGCATGTGTCGGATACTTATAGGCATTATGAAGAACAGCTAAAGCGCTATCAGAGAATCATCAGTGCTTCGGAATCAAACACTGGTAAACAAAACAAACAAGAAACCGATCGCATCTTGACGCTGCTAAGATGGGAATGCCTCTTAAACCAGAATTTGGAACAAGGGAATTTCCGTGATATAACCGATTCCAAATTTCGTGGGAAGTTCTGGAAAGACAATTTGGAGAAATTGCAGAAAGCTGATATCAAGACAGAAGAAAAAGAAATAAGAGAGTTAACTGGAGAATTTCGTGATTTCCAGTTTAGGTTTTTTCGTACTCGCTTAATGATTTTGGAATCCATTTGCAACAACGCTACTACCGAGTACACTTATTGCAAGACTTTGTTGGGCTCGAAATACAACGAAAAATACGATTACTCCTTGCCTTTTACTGACGATGAAATTGGCAAACTGAATGTTGACAATGAAGGGAGTGACTCATGTGACAAAGAAGTGATGGCAAAGGATAGATGCCGGAAAAAAGCTTTCAATATCCGAAATTGTATGCGGTATATTGAAGGTGTCAGGCAAAAATGTGCCCTTTGGGAGAATGAGTTAACGCAGGAATTAGTGGAGAGGGTCAAGGTTATTTCTAAATCCGTGAAAGAGATTACCCAATCCAACGAAGCCATTCTTGAAGCTTCCAACAAATCCAATAGGATTAGCGAGTTGCTGGGTTGGCTTGGCGGAGCTTTAGGTAGTGTGGGTTTAGGTCTGGCTTTGGGGAATTTCAACTACGGGGAGATGACCTTCCAATATAAGCTTTGGGTTCCCGTTATTTTTGGCGTATTGCTTTTTGTGTTCGGATTAGTAAAGGTGTCGTTGGAAAAACGAAGCGAATCGAGGAAGAAGACATTCTAAGAAATTGTTTTGATTTTAAAGGATTAGTTATTCCTATTTTCCGCGATTTTTATTTACGATCTTATAAATGCTTAAATTTCAATAATTTATATTGTAAAGATTTGTATTTTTTTTGGGTGTCTCATTGCGGAAAACAGATGATTTGAAATTATCCGAATTGCCAAATTAGTCCGAAGAAAGCAGGTTTGATGATTTTTCTATCTTTTCTGATAGTTCTTCATTAAAACGTTGCATTTCATTATTAAAAGTTTCAGAGATTTCTTTAGAAAGATCCGAAATAGATTTTTGGTAATGGGATATGGCATCCTTAATCATACCTTTTGCCATTGTATTGACATTGGATTTGAGTATTCCCTTTTCACCATCTATGTTGTCTATGGAAACAATTTGGAATTTTTCTTGAAAAAGTGAGTCAATATAAATGTATTGGGAATAAAAACAGAGAGTTTTAATAAACAACTCGTATGCCATACCTTGCCCCGATTCCATTCTTGAAATAGCCACTTGGCTACAGCCAATGTTGTCTTTAAGTTCCGTCTGTGTGATGGAAAGGAAAAGTCTTACTTTCTTTAATCTATTGCCTAATTCTTCTTTTGTTATTGTGTACATTACCAGTGCTTTTTAATAATTTGCTTTACTTCTTCGTTAATCTTGAAGAAGTTAGCGGTAAGGACTTTTTCGCGTTCCTCCGCCGTGCCAAAATTATAAAATTTAGGTAAGTCCACGTACTTTTTTTCTTCCGCTTTGATAGATTTAAGGTCGAGGTTTGTTGAACAATTATACATAGTGGTGGGAAAATCATCACCTTGACCAAAATCAAGTGCAATTTGACCGACCAAACTGCCAGCCGGCAATGTGGCAATCTTTGAAGCAGGAATCAGGTAATCCATATTTTCATTGATGTTCAATGAGGTCTTGTTTTCGTTGATGGTAAGGCCCTCTCTCTTTTGCTTCACTTTGCCAAAAATGATTTGCAGCCATTCCAAGGTTTCTTTTGCCCTTGCAGAACCAGAAATCACATTACCGATGACGGAAGTAACAGTTTTTGCCGTTGCTTTGCCGTATTGTTCTTCGAGCTGAGGGATTTCCTGCAAACCTAACAACACAGATACCTTGTTGCTTCGAGCGGTAGATAGCAGATTGGCGATTTGATAGAAATACAAAGTTGGGGCTTCGTCAACGATGATAGAGGTAGGTAAGTTGCCTTTGGTATTGACAAGACGAGTAAGACGATTGATGATAAGTGCGTTAAGGGCACTATTCATCGCCTGAGTTTTGGGATTGTTGGCTATGATAAGATAGCTTGGGTCATTTGGGTCGCTGACCTTCAGATTGAAGTCATCACCTGAAAAGACCCAATAGGATTCTTTTGTTGCAAGTCTTGAAATCTGTACTTTCAAGCTGCCAATCTGACCTTCTAACTGATCGAAAGCCTGATTGTCAAAAGCGGTCTTGAAAGGACTCAATAAGGATTCAAGCTCAGGGTTTGAAAACAAGGTTTGAAAGATGTCTTGATAAGGTTGGTTGATGAAAGATAATACATGAGGCAAGTCTGAGTATTTTCCGTTGTCGTAGCGGCTAAAGAAATAGATACAGGCCGCGAGAAAGTTGACAGCGGATGTCTTGAAGAACTCCGCGTTACCACCTTGTTTGTCGCCTTTTTGAAGGCTTTCATAGAGGGCTTCACTGGTTTCTGTGGCATCGGCCAAGATTTCGATGTATTCCCTTTTCAAAGGGTTGATTCGCTTACTGTATTCAATATCCGAGAAGTTAATCACATTGAACTTGTATTTGCTATTCAGTACTCCTTTTTGTTTGTTTTTCTGATATTGATAGTAGGTTATCTTCGCAAGGTCAGGAAATTTGAAATCGTAAACAACCATAGAAAAACCTTTGGCCGCATGTTGTCGGATGTAGGAGTTGACCACCGAGAAAGATTTACCAGAACCAGGTGTGCCCATCAGCAATGTACCTCTGAATGGATTGACAATATTGATCCATCCATTGTGTGATTTTCCGTTATAGTGGAATTTCATTGGGATATTAACAGAATACTTGTTTTCTACTTTCTTGGTCGTTTGCTCGAAAGACTCGTTTTCGGTGTTGAATTTGTCCTTCAGCAAATTTGATTTGATGTATTTGGATATGTTGTCAAGTGCGACATTGGTCATAATGGCACCTCCGAATGAGGCAAGAATATAGACAATGTTTTCCCACATCTCAAACCAGGCACTTACGGAGAGATTGTAGATATAGATAGAACCAAAGAATAGAAGCAACCCGAAGACAAGAGGCACTACCACTTGTTTACCAGCTTTGAAATTGATGTCTTTTTTTGCCCTGGTCCCGACTGAGGTTGAAATCAGCATTGCAAGTATAAGGAATTTGCTGTAAAGCATTTCTCGATAGAACACCAATTTTCTGAATGTGTTCAAGAAAATATCAAGGTTTTGCGAGAAAGGAAACCTCACAAACATCAATACTTCGAGGCATACCAGGAAATACACCACGAATTGCATCATGGTATATAGTTTCTTCAATTCTCTTGATTCTTCCATAGCCAATCAGGTTCATTCTTCGTATTTGAGAATGATTTTTTCTCCGGATTGTTCAGCAACGGTTACATCATTTATTACCACTTTGCCAATGAGGTTGACATTAACCGTATCGATGTTTTCAACGATTAGTGAATAGGTAAAATCTTTACAGGTCATCAGAGTATATTCCCAAGGGGTAACGGTTTCAACGGTATAGGCTTGTGGATCTGTGCTAGTGTATTCACCAAGTTGATTGATACGGCCAATGTAAGTAATATTGACTTTGACAGGTGTACCTTCCGCCGAAGTGACTTCGTATTTGGCAGGTTTTGATTGGGATATTGTATTATGATTTGTTGGATGGCATCCAACAAATGCGATAGCAATTGTGGCCAACACAAAGATGATTTTAATGGTTCTTTTCATGGTTGGGTATATTTTGGACTATTGTGTTTTGTTTATTGTCGATTACGAATCCAAACATACGGAGTGTTACGATGGGCTCATTGGTTGCATTGCTTTTAATGACTACGGCCTTCATCAGATTGCCAAGTTGTTGTGTTTTCACGGAAATTGTGATAGAGTCTGATAGGCCAGGCATCAAAGGATCCTTCGACCAATCAATCTTGACACAACCGCATGAAGATATTGCAGACGATAGTAAAAGAGGTTGGTCGCCTGTGTTTGTGTAATAGAAGGTACATTGTGTGCCCTCTGTGGTGGTGATGGTATCCAGTTCCGCTTTGGTTTCAACAAAAGAGATTATAGGACCTTCACCAGCTACGGTTCTTTCATTGTTGACCGTTTTGGTTTGAGTGTTACTATTGGAGTTGCAGCTAGTCATGAAAACAGCCGCAAATAATAATGTGATAATACCTTTTTTCATGGTATGGATTATTTGTTGTTTTTGATGATGGTTAGTATTTCAGAGTAATCGCCAAGATGGTTAGTTTTAAGGGCAACCTTTTTATCAGGTGAAATCAGATAATAGGTGGGATAACTATACATTTCAAGTTGGCCATTCAGACCCTTGGCTGAATTTAGGTATTTGGAAACATGGTATTTTTCTCCGATTTGGCTAATCATTTCCATGTTGTCTGAATAGGGGTGAATACTTAATATCTGCACACCTTCTTTTTCAAGGATGGTGTTGCCAATGGAGTCTCTTTCATGTGCAAATTGCTTGAACTGAGCGAAACAAGACCTACAACCAAATTGCCAGAAGTCAAGCAGCACCCAGCCTTTCATATCGGCCAACTTTGTTACCTGACCTTGCAGGTTAATGATGGGATAGTTCAATATGGTTGAATTGATCTCCTTATTATTGGATGCTTTCGTACTGAATGGTGGATTATCAGCATTGTGTCTTGAATAATCGCTATACTTTGGATTGTCAAAGTTTAATTGGCTTGACAAAGCATTGAGATCAAAGTTTGTAATATCAGTGATATACTCCTTGTTAATGTATTCTCTTCCGTCACTAAAGGTGCGTTGGTATATCAAGCTGTCTATATTTCCTGATGTTTTGTTGATATAGATGGATTTCTTGTAGTACATGGTCCCCAATTTCGTTTTGCCTCTATTATCGAAGTAGTCGTTTGTTTCCTCTGCCACGAACAAAATACACGGCGTGTATCTTATGGTTAAATCAGTCCTGCTTGTAATCTTGATAGGTTCATAAGGTGTCAGTTTGGAGATAGGATACTGATAATAGTTCAAGGAATAAATCTTATTCTCCGTATCATACCTATAAACTTGGTATTGTTCACTCTTTTTGTCGTAGTTGGCCAATTCATGTGTTCTATTGTTGACACTGACATAATCGTTTTTTGACACTTTAACGATATTCATAAAGGCAGAATCAATCACACAGAAATAGGGGTCTTTCTTGTTATAGTTGCATACTATGGTAAAGTATTCGCAAACGAAATCCGTGTTGGTTCCTCTGACTTGTCGGATTTGTTTCACGGTTATTTGGTTCTTTTCAGCCGTGTTTTTGGACAGGTTGCAATAGTCCAACATGGGTGCTAGCTTTTGTGCCTGCAAGTTATTTATGGCCAAAATCAATACGATGTTTAATAGAAACATTTTAATTGTTTGCATAGTATTAGAATTATTATGATTAAGTCAAGTCCAAGAAGGAAGGGGCGACAAACAGCCACCCCTTCCGCAGTTATCGAGTCATCAGATGGAAGCAATCATACGCCAGAGGATTCCCCATAATCCATTTGGGTTATAGTAAGAGGCATTGCAGATTGGTTGATGTCCTTCTGGAGCCGTTGAAACGCAGTCAGAGCAGTAATAATCGCCATGACCGCCTGTTGGAGCACAAGTACCTTGTTGGCAGAATTGCTTTTCACAACGTACACACCATGAAGGCGGCAACATATCTGGAGTCGGGTTGTCGTTGACTTCAACTTCGCCGTTTGTGAAAGTAACCAAAGCCTTACTTTGGTTGGCCTTTCTAGTTTGCACCGAGAAGTTACCAGTCTTCATGTCATTGGTCATGTAGTAGTAGTTCATGATTTCCTCTACATACTCACCAATAAAGGCAACACTGTAAGCCTTTTCCTCGTTGGCATCGATATAGTCGATGGTAAGAAAGTAAGGATGATCAGCAGTTGGTTCGGTGATTCTGTAGGATTCGATGACGATGTTTTCATCACCTCTTTCTGCGGTCTGATTGAAACGCGCTTGGATTTCGTCAATACTGACGGTGCTGACGATGTTGCCGGACGCATCACGCATGGCGATAGGAGTTCTGTCGCCGTGCTGAGGTTGGATATCGGCCTCTTGCTTCTTGCAGGACGCAAAGGCGAGGGTACCAATAACCAGGGCTAAAAACAAATTTTTGATTTTCATTTTAATTCAAATTTAGCGTTAATACTTAGTTATTTGTGCCATCTATAAGCCACTGGCGTTGCCGAAGTTGTCTATTTGTTCCTTGTAAGCTGACAACCTCTGTTTTCAAGTCTTACAAGACAAAAATACTGATTTTGTTTCATTCCTCCTTTCTTTTATGGTTTGTTATTTTATTGCTTTCACTGGTCTTACATAGTAGCTTTCAAACTTATGTGATGCCTGAATCCGCCCTTCTTTTATGGACACGATATAGGCATTAAAGTGCTTGCTTTGTTCGCCTGAATTATCTTCTGTTGAAGACCAATACCAAACCTTATCGAAGCCTTCTCCATCACAAGCTCGTAATGCATTTGTAATCACGGCTTTATTGTAGTATATTTCCATTAGTTCCTTTACTGAGGGCAAATGCCAATTGACAATTCCTTCGCTGAAATTCACCGCCATTTCCATTGCTGGAGCTTTTGCGCCAGTTCTAACCTCAAATGTTTGTAGCATGGCGGTGTTGGCCGCACCATCATATTGATCGATGGATGTAGATACTCCTGTTGATACCAACGAATCACACCAAATGTTTTTCTTTGCATCACAGAGGCTTACGATATATGCCTTATCTTCAGTGTCAAGGGTATCATTGACCCAGAAAATGACACCAGCAGCATTATTATGGCCCTCCATTTTGTATGTCTCCGGATCGATTACTGAGCCATCAGAACAATATATATTGCCGACTTTTAATGTTCTGTCAGCCACAATGGTGTGTTTAGTACATCCTGTGGCCAATAGTATTATTAAAGTCATGAATAGTAGATTCTTTGTATTCATGGTTTTTCCTTTCCGTTTTGGTTACTGGTTAGTTTAATGGGATCTTGATGCCGACAAGGAGGCCATTCTTAAAGTGGTCTCTTGTCAAAAAACAAAAGTCATTCTTTTGTATCAGGCATAATTGAACCCTGTTTTTTAAAGTGTAGGATAATTCAAAGCCGACTTCGACACTCATGTAGAAAGTATAGTCGTCTTTTTTGCAATAATCAGCCCCTAAATCAAAGCCTAACCTTGCTTTAAGATTTGCGTTACGCCACCGTACAAGTTCGTGCTTGTAAGCCACGCCAATAGCAGCAGTTTGATAATCCCAGAAGGTTTCTTCACAAAAGAACGTATGGTCGTTTTCGCAATACCTGAAAGTATTGCAGAAATCCAAGTACACATTCCAAGAATGGAAGTATCTGCTTTCAAATTCCAGTTCCAGAACGCCATTAAAGCCTTTTTGGTAAAATGCTCCAAATTGAGGATTGAGCATGATGCCACCCTCTCCAGCTTGTACAATGATTGTGAGGGAAAAAATAGTCACAAAAGTTAGTAGTATTTTTTTCATAGTCATTCAATTATAAAATTGTCGGCTTTCAGTACATCGGCATAACTGATACGGAGAATGATGGTTCTGCCAGAGATTTGTTTCTCCGAAATCTCAATGGTGAATACCTTGTCTTCGGGGAAAGTGAATTTCTCAAAGACAAAGATATTACGGTAATTTCTCTTGAAGGAAATGTCACCCAGGTAGGTAATAATAGGTTTGATTTCAACACTTTGAAGATTGGTTGCCTTGGTCATCCTCTTGTCTTCCACTTTGAAACGGATTTGGTCAATGTCAAATTGAATGTTGGACCTATTCTTCAGGGATAAGTCGATAAAGAAATATTTGTCAACGGTATAGATGTTATTCAGTGTGACTTTCAGCCTTTTAGATACCGTCGAAACATCATAGTACCGTTTTTTCTGCACAAACATCTTACTGGCATAGTCGTACATGTCAGCTTTGGTTAGTACCTTTTCAGGATCCATGAGGCTTCGCAATTCGGAATATTGGATGTTGTGCCTGGTATAGACTTTATCCAGCTCGTCTGTGTAAACCAACATGTACTGGACAAAATATCTTTCAGTGACAATAGTTACAATGCCGTTTGCACCTTCCTCGATGGGTTTAAGGCGTAGTACGTTGCCAACTGGAATGTCGCCGACAATCTTGTTGTTAGAAATGTCAACATAGGAGATTTCTTCCAAAGCAATGAAATGCGTTGAAACATCCTTGTTGATGTACATTACTTTGAGTTCTTCCATATCATCCTGTTCTTGTTTGAGGATGACAGGTTGATTCTGATTTTGAGCCATCAGGTTAATCGTAACGATGGCCAGTAGTGCGGTTATGAAATACTTTTTCATTGTTATTTAGTTTGATTATTGTTCGTCTTTGTTGACCAAATAGACCTGTGTGGCATATTTCAGTTTGGCCTTATTTTGGCGAATGTTCTTGCTGATGGCCTGTGTACTTGATTGATACAAGTCTTGAAGCAACTTATAAGTAAACTGCGTTACTCCAGTACCTCCGGCATTAACGGTTATGTTCTGGTTAGAAGCTTTACTACCAGCTTCTTTGGTATAATCTCTGAAAGCCGATTCGGGAATGTAAAAACCTTCCATACCATCAATGTCATAGACACTCAGATTGACCTTGGTAGGGGCGCCATTTAACATAATAGAGGTTATATTGATTTTTACTCTTTGAGCCGAAAAGCCACTGACGATGCCATACAGGTATTCACCTGGTTGTAATCTAAATTCTCCGATTGTTGCTTCTTCAAGAAGTCTGATACGAACTCTTGAACCTTGCACGACATTCAAACCTTCGTCAAGAATTGCAGAGATACCAAGGTTGTAATCATAGTTGCCAACGGTATTGAAATAAGCATTGTTTACTTCTTTTGACCGTTTGACTTCTGCAACTTGTTCTTGATACCTATTAGTCTGTTGTTCAGGGTTTTCTATCATTTCCACCGTTGTTTCTTCAACCTCTTTTCTGGCATTTTGGCCAACCTTGATAGTCCTTGCTTCGGTGATGGAATCAAGCCTTCTCATTTGTTCCTCGATTTTCCTTCTTTGGATTTCCTCTGGTGATAATTGTTCACCATCTGGGTTTGGTTGTACGAACGGGTCATTTGTTACAGGTGGTCCCTGTGTTATGGAAGGGTTTTCTTTTGTGAAGTCCTGACTTCTGTATCTGTCAATGCCTTGCCTTAATTCTTCAGCTCTGATAGCGTTTACCTGGTTGATGCTGTCGATGGCACGCATTTCCTCTGTGGTGTAAAGAGAAGATGAATTTTGAACCATTTCATCCTGAATGACCTCGGTTTCAACATTTTGAATACCCGTAAAATCACCTTCTCTTTTCAATCGATTTTTGAGTGCTTCCAATTTGCCGCCAGCGTTGCTGTTAGATGAAACCGGTGACGAAGTAGGATCTTGTAGTTGTGCATTAAGTTCTTCCACTTCGACTAAGTTTGAAGGCTCCCTCGTTGGTTTGAATTGATTTATCATATAGGCTATGAAAATCAGGAATGGTAGTGCAATGAGAGGCAGCACATATTTCTTTTGAAGAAAGTTAATCTTATTCATAAGTGCCTTGTTCTATTAGGATGTTGTACAATTCATAAACACGCAGACTATCTTGTGCTGTCAAGGTTTCTTTGTTCATTAAAGTTTCGATTTCCTTTTCATATTCACGGAGCGTTTGATAGTCAAGGACTTTTGAGCGTATTTCGGTTGTCTTTTGGTTTCTTTCATGGCGTAAGCTGTCGTGTACAATGGAGATAGTTTCTCTTGCTGCTTTGGATTTGCTTATGCTTGTTACCGTGAAGATGACAGAAACAACTACTGAACAAAAGAGGAATGAAATTGTAATTACAAACAGTTTCTTCCTGTTGTTGGATGCCCAGTCAACGAGCCAGTTTGACATTGACTTTGCTTTATCGGCGATTTTATGGCTTTCGCCGATTTTGTCAATTCTTTCTTGGATTTTATCTTTGATTCTCATGATTAGATGGTTTTTTTGACTGTATACTCAAGATCTCTGTTCAATTCAGTGCGCCACTTGGTAATAATCAATCCGTGTGGGTTGTTGTCCGAACGCATACTTGTTTGGAAATATCCCGAAGTGATAAGTTGTCTTTTCAGGATGGAAGTAGGTCTTTCGATTCTTTGCACTCCATAGTAAGTAAAGCCTTGTGTTTCATTGTCAATGACAATGGAATCTGTCATGATGGTAAGAATGGCGGAACTTGACAAAATGGAGCTGTAGAACCCTTGTTCGTTCAAAGTGTTGTATTGTTTCAATGCCGATTCATCAGCTAGGTACATTGCTTTTTCAATGTTTCTGTGCATGTACTTGTCATCAGGCGGCAAGGTGAAGAATAGCTGGTGAAATAACTCAATATGCGCCTTGGCTTCGATTTCAAGATTCAACTCTACATCTGATTGTGAAGCCGTCAATGGCGTAGCACCGTCAAGGATGTAGATTTTCTTTCTTTCAATCATTGCAGACTTATGGGCGTATGACAACACCATGCCAACTATGATTAGGCTTACCAGAAAGCTTCCGATGGAAACAATTCCGGCAAGTTTGATTTTGTTTTCTAGGTTTTTAATCATCATAACTATTCAAATTGAAATGTTATGCAATAGCTGCTGCAACCGCTTTTACCCCAGCTGCCACATTACGTTTGCTGCTGGAAGCTGCTTGTGAAGTGCCTGATGACGGAATTATCCATTCTGCTACTTTTGGTATCAAAAGCAAGCTGATTGCACTTACAATCAATGCGGGGATAAAGTTGTTATGGAAACCAGAGGCGAAACAAGTAAGCAATGTAAAAGCCTCATCTTCGAGGTTGGCCTGTGTAAGTACGTCAATATCATCCTCAATACCATACTGGATAATGGCCATACTTACGGCCAAGTCGATGTATGCAATAAATCCGTACAAACTGACCGTGATATACTTAGACAACCATGAACTCCATGCGTCTCTCCAACTTGGTAATAGGCTGAATGCAAAAGCAAGCGGTCCAGTTATGGCAAGTACAGACTTAAAGAAAATCATGCCTAAAAACATGATTAGGTAAACTATGGCTTGCCAGAGGGTTATGATAATTGTTTCAAAGACATTGAAAAGTATTTGCCTGATTTTACCGACTACGTATATGCCCAAATTCTGGATTTTATCTACTATGCCATCAAGACGAATACCAAGCCTATGAACCTCTTCGTCTGTCGATAATGCTTCAGCTTCTTCGGACTCTGCCGATTGTTTAACGATTTTCATGGTGATACTGTCAGCTACAGCTGCCCTGGTTCTTTGCAACTGATTGACGGTTTGGATTTGGTTTTCAAAGATTTCCTTGCCCGCTTGTGTCAAGGCGTTGCAAGGTGCGTCTATTACACCCAAGAAAGGAACCCATAACATAATGACCAAACCGATTAGGAAAGGTCTCAGAATGGTATTGACCTTTAGCTCTGTTTCGCCCATCATCATTTTGTAGCTCTCAATGCCGAGAAAGATAAGGGCAAAAGTTCCGGCAAGGACTGTTGAGATTCCGATGAAGGAGCCAAATAGTTCACTGATGGTATTACCTAGGCCTTCGATCAGATACAGCATAGAATTGTCTATAAATTCGTACATGGCAATTAGGTTTTAGTTATTGTGTCTGTTGATTATTTCGTTTGCTCTAATAAGCTTTTGAACCACCGCGATTAGCTTTACAAAATCCTTTTCTGTTTTTTGGTATGCTTCTCTTTTTTCGGCTGATTCGGCGGTCGATAGGTTTAATGTGTGAATGTCGCTGATTAGGGTTTTATACCTGTCATCAAGAATGGCACTATTGTATTCGCAATCGGGCGCACCGCTGTACCTATATATGTCAATGGCATACCTGCATGTTCGTTTCAATGTGTCGAGTGTGCTGTATTCCATGAGGTATGCTACATCGACCATTTGATCCAAAAAGATGTCTGTCTTTTTGCTGGCTATTGTATCTGTGCTGGTCTTTTCCTTTTCCTTATAGTTTGCTTTAAAGGACTCGAACATGTCCAAAGGAATCCATTGTGTGGCGTTGTTGTTATAGTCTCTTTGATACCTTCTATACCATAGATTGTACCACCACTCAGGATGATGTTCCCAAGCACCAACATGGTAATGACTTTGGATTTGATAGATATAGGATGAATCTACCACCTCCCGTTGTGCGTATATCTCGAATTTACCCACAAACACAAATAGTAATATAAGTAGTGCTTTTTTCATGTGTTCTAAAAATGGAAGTTGTTGATGATTCTTTGGGCTAATTGAGTGTTTTGCCGGTGATAGTAATCTACCATGGGGAAATACTCTCTTATCATTTCTTTCAACCAGCCTTGTTTTAAGGCCATAGTCATCTGATGTCGGATGGTGTAAACCATTCCTTGTATGATATATAATTCGGTAAGCACATGATTGATTAATGAAGTTCTTTGCACTCCATTCATTAAGTTTACCCTGCCTCCCGTGATGGACAAAACCAGGTAATCTTTCAATCCGACTAGCCTATCTATCAAGGCCGCTTCGGTTCTGTTGGCAATCAGAATGAGTTCAGGATGACCGACAACCAAAGTGTCGATGGCAATCACGTCATCTGTTATTCTGGTAATGATGTTCCAGGCATACACTAAAGAATGTGCGTTCTGAATGGCGGTGTTGACTTCTGTTAATCCTCTGTAGATTTCCGTTTGGATGGCTGCTATTTTTTCGACTTTTGCCTTAACACTGTCTTGTAGATTCATCATCTTAAATTCTGATTCTTTCATTTCAGTGATATAGCCGTATTGTTCTTCGTGATACACCACATCGGCTTCAATGGCAGCATAGTCTACAACCTCTTCTGCCTCTCTAACCTGTGCTTGCAGCTTCATAGAGAAGCTCAGTAGTATTACTATTATTAATAAGGTGTTTTTCATAGTATTAGTTTTTATTGGTTTGTACTTTCTTGATATAGGGGTATAAAGAATCAGGATATTCATGTTCAAGTTCCTTGAACAAGTTCTTTGGAAGATTCTTTAAGGTTTCAAACACCAATCTTACCCATTCGCCCTGTCCTATTTTTGACAGTCTCATATCGGCAATGAATGTTTCGAGCGACTTGCGATAGTCACCATAGACCATTTGGTAAAATGACATGGCATCCTTTTCAATCCTTTCAGTGGTGAAAGTAAAGTATTCATAAGGTGACACTTCAACACCATACACCTGGCCTTCAGAACCCCTTTTGATATAGACCTCGTTGAAACGGCTTCTTCCATCTTTATTAGGTAACTTGTTGATGGTGAAGATTTTCTTTTGTTCGACTTCGTTCAACGAAAGAAGGTCTGCAATTTCCTCATAGTTATCCCTAAATTTGGTTTGGTCCAAAAGGCAAACTATATCGGAATTGTTGATGATGGAGTTCTTCACCGTAGCATTGGAGATAATATCTTCGAGTTCCTGAGTCACCACCATGGCCATACCCCAAAATTTGCGGACGGTTTTGTAGAGATACAGGATGTAGTTGGCCATTGTTGGTGAAGCAATGGCTTTCCAAGCCTCTTCAATAATCAAAGCCTTTCGGTTTCTTTTCAACCTCATTTTCTGCAAAAAGACATCCATAATGATAAGTGTTACAATGGGGAAAAGCACCTTGTTTTCCTTGATGGAGTCAATTTCAAAGACGATAAATTTCTCCTCAAACAAAGTGCTGTCAAATTCATCATTCAGGATTTTCTCATACTTGCCGCCCTTATAGAATTTGTTCAACACAAAACGGAAGTCATCAATATTGAACTGAATCCTATCCTTTTCGACGGATTGCTGAATGGCTTTCAATGCAAACTCAAAGAAACTGTTGAAACTAAGGCTTTCTACCACAAGATGGTTTTCCTTTCGGTCTCTTTCGGTGTTGTAGATTTCATAATCGATTGCCTTTTCAAGATCCTCTCTCGTTTGCAAGTTGGCAGGGTGTTTTTCTTCACCCTCCCATTTTTTGGTCATTGTGTTTCGGATGTTGTCTTTCTCATTGTCTGAAAGCGCGACATTTTGAGGATTCCAATAGGTATTATAATATAAGGTGACAATATTGGTCATCAGGGTATCTTCCACCTGATTCACTTCTCCATCAGAGCCTTTCCAAAGCATGATGATTAAAGATTTGAGGAAGTCTATTTTTTCCTCGTTAAACTCCTCTTTCGTAATACGGAACGGATTCATGGTGATGGGGTTTTCCTCCGTATAGGTGATGTACTTTCCATGGTAATAGTTACACAATCCAATGTAACTATGGCCAGTATCAACCAACACAATATCAGTGTCGGCCAACACCCATTGACGCACTTTAGAGTTCACATAGAAAGACTTGCCGGATCCTGATGGACCGAGAACGAAAAAGTTACTGTTATTGGTAAGCTTCTCTTCGCCTTCCTTACCCGACACATCAATCCCGATGGGTAATCCCCTTCGGTCGGTGAAGTAGGTCAAGAAGGGACTTTTCTCTGTCCTTTGCGGACGCTCTTTATACAATAGGCATACTGCTGTGTCGGAAGTGGTCAGAAACTTGTCATAATCCTTGAAGGTAGTCGAATTGCCAGGTGTGGAACAAGTAAATAGTTCAAGTTGGTTGTAGCATTGTTTTGAGGTGATGATGCCGTTGTCGAACATGGAACCCTCGATGAAATTAACCGCTTTACTCAAATCAGTTTCACTGTCACTCATGATGATTACATTGTAATTGGTGTAAACAAGATACTGACCGTCCCTGGCAATATCCTTCATCACATTATCAATGTCATCCACACTCATTTGGTTGGCTGGGTCGGGCATGGAACTGTGCCTTTTCTTTTTCGCTTCGAGTTTGGCCAATTCGGCCGATTGGTCGGGGATGGCAATGACCTGGTTGTAGATGATGGTGTCAGTGTTGGGCACTTCATTCAAAAATGCCATGATGTCAACAGGATAACCCTTGCCAACAGCCACGTTTTTGAAAGGCTTGATAGTAGGCGGGAAATTGATTTCGTCAATATCCACCAACGAAATGCTCTGAATGGTTTTTTGGCCGACCTTGATAAACTCTTCTTTTACATTGAAGTTGTTGAGTTTGGTGACTTCATCCTTGAAATTAAGGGTAAGGTACTTTCGTAGGTAGTCGTCTATTTCCCTTTCGTCAAGCAACCTTGCCTTCAGCTTCTTGTTGTGTAACAAGTCCAAGACCTTGACCACATTCTTCAGGAAAATGTCGAATTTCTTTTTGTCGTAGGCAAACATCCTGCCTTTGGGCAGTTCGTTTGTGATGACAAGATAGGTTTCAATATCGGTGTAGGTTCTTCCGATAAAATGGTTGAAGTAACTGTAAGACAGGAAATCGGTTTCCTTGTTGTCGATGTTATACCTTTTCTTGCTGAAAATGTCTTGCTTCTGGATGCAATAATCCTTTCCCAGCATTTTGATGATATTCACAAACAACTCATGGAAATTGTAGTAAGCCTCAACATCGGCAGCATACTCAATCACAGGGTTCTCGCATTTGATGACAACCGAGTAATCGCCAACCATGTTGTACATGATCGAAATGTCATCTATGGTCTCGATGCCGATGATAGGGGTTTGAAATCGCCTTTTTTTGTCTTTCATATCGTTTATGTCCTATCGAACTTTGCTATTTTACAGTTAGTTATGATGAAAATCCCTTTGCTTTTGTCTTTGCTGTGTAGCCCTTTTTTCTGTTTGGTGGCTATGTAAAGCAAGCCTCCAACCATGCCGCCGATAAACACGATAGCACCAACCAACATCGACACGGCTACCACTACAATGATTCCGAGAACCAAAGACCCTACAAGGATTCCTATACCCCAATAGATATACTTTCCCTTGAAGGCTTTGAATACAAGGGGCTTTTGTAGCCCCTTGTACGCATTGTAAACCGGTTCTGCACTCATTAGCCGACACCAAAGAAGGCTTTCACAACCAAAGCGCCAACCACGAGGAAGACGCAGGAACCCAGCCATGCCATGAGGCTCTTGGTGACATCCTGGTCACCGTTCTGCCACTTGGAGAAGACCCTGATGGCACCGACAAGGCCGACGATACCGCCAATGACCATGACGATGTTACACACAGGATCCACATAGGTGCGGAGATTGGTCTCAGCGGTGGTCAGACCGGTGACACCAGCACCAGGGTTCTGAGCCATGACGCTGTTCAACATGCCATAACCTGCACCGATGGCAAGAACGGCTTGCATTCTCTTGTTTCTTGCGAAACGCGCTGCCTTAGCAGCCAACTTCTTTCTGAAATTCATTTGTTTGAAGTTTTAGTTAATAATTGGGTTAAAAATTGACACCAGCGAACATCTGCTTGCTTTCGCCGGAGAGTTGTTTGCCTATTTCGGATAGAAAATTGTTCACGGAAATGCCTTGGTCCTCGACGGTGCCGTTGATGATGTTGGTTTCTTCAACACTCATCTCGATTTCTCTTCCACCAGTAGAACCGTCTTCTGAAAAACTCTCGTCATAGGCAATGTCTTCGACAGAAATCTTTTTCGGTTGTTCGTCATCCTCGATGACAAACTCATCGCCTTCCTTGTTTTCCTCCACGTCGGTTTTCTTCAGGAAACCATCATAGAGGATGTTCACTGCGTAATACACCACGTAAATGATGGCCACGATAAGAATAAATTTGCTCATTTTTATCAAAATTTATAGTTTCACAAAACGACCGATTAATGAAACTAAAATTTGTCCACGGATTTTCTGTACTTTTGCAAAGTAAAAACCTTTATCCCTTGATAGTTTCACTTTTGATGAGTTTATAAAACTATAGGCTATGAATGTAGGATATGCTCGTGTCAGTTCGACGAACCAAAACATCGATCTACAAATTAATGCCCTCAACAAGTATGGGGTCGATAAGATTTTCATGGAAAAGCAGTCTGCCGTCAAGTACAGACCAGAGCTTGACAGCCTGCTTGAATATGTCCGTGCCGGTGATACGGTCGTCGTCTGGAAACTGGACCGTATCGCCCGTAGTCTCCGACACCTTATCAATATTGTAGAGACCCTGAAATCGAAAGAGGTCAACTTCGTTTCTATCACAGAATCAATAGATACCACTACTTCACTAGGCAAGTTCTTCCTCCAAATCAACGGTGCTTTTGCTGAACTGGAACGCAACTTGATTATCGAAAGAACCAAAGCCGGATTACAAGCTGCTCGGGAGAAGGGAAACATCGGTGGTCGCAAGCCAGGCCTCTCCCCCGATGCCATCAAAAAAGCCAAGGCCGCCAAGAAACTTTACCTCGATCCTGACACCACTTATACGGTCGATGAAATCTGCTCGACACTCCATATTGGCAGCAAAGCGACACTTTACCGTTACCTCAGATACCTAAAAGTGGAGTTGAAAGGTAAATAGTCATAGTTTCGCTATGCCATAAAAAATGAAACCCATTTTTGCCTTTTTTTTACTTTAAGATGGCGTTCCTATGCTTTTTTCCTTAATTTTGCAGCCTGCATATTAATAAGGAATATATATTAATAAGGTGGTTGTCACACTCCCTTGATTCTCTTGACAACTCATGGTATTAAGGTAGTAACTTTGTTTGCACTCGACAGCCACCTTTTTCTTTTTTATTACCTATGATTTGCCAACATGCCTATAACTCCAACAATGAGCTTGTCTTTATCGATGACGTTCCGACTGGCTTTGCCTGCAATTGCTTCTGTCCTTCTTGTCACCAAAAGATGGTTGCAAAGAACGCAGGAAATGCTCTGAACCGTCAACATCACTTTGCTCATGCCTCCGGCATTGACTGTGGCGGGTATAGAGAATCCCTTCTTCATATCTGGTGCAAGCAAATTATTGAACATCATAAATCATTCGCCTTACCTTCCTATTATAACCATGACGGTTGTCTTTTTGTTGATAATCCTTACGAGGAAAAATCTTTCGATTTTCCCGCAAAACTCATTTCCTTTACCAACGTTGAAATAGAGCAAAGAAACGATGTCAACAACCTTCAACCTGACATAGTAGGCATCACCAATGATGGATTAAGACTCTGGATCGAAATCGCTGTCACTCACAAATGCTCGAATGACAAAATAGCACAAATCAAGGAGCTTAACATCAATTGCATTGAGGCTGAAATCCCCAAATCAATAGAATCAAAAGACCAGCTTCAGGATTTCCTTCTCAATTCTACCGATCCCGATACCAAACACTACCTCAATTTCCCCTACGGGGATAATTGCATTAACCGCGACAAAAAGGATTTCTACAACATCCTTAAATCCAAATATCGAGTCTTAATCCTTGCAGAATGTGACCATTGCTTCAAACACATTTTTCTGGAAAAAGTGTTCTCAAAGTTATTACAAGATTACATAAACAAACTACCTGACCCAACCATTTACTATGACTACAGGTATATCTTTCAATATACTTCATTTCAAGACCTTATAAAAAACAACCGCAATCTAAAATATGCTATCAATCATATCATCGATCAAAGATATAAAAACAACTCTCCTTTAAGTTCACTCAACGAGGGCCTTTTCACAAACTTATGCGACTTTATAGGTCTATTAGGCGATATGATGAAACGATATGACTACGGAAGCATAAGGTCAATTCATTGGAATTGTCCTCATATCAAGGCAGAATCCATCAAGAACGACAAACAATATGTATTTTGCGACTTAAAGAATTAACCCCTTTTCCCTATCGTTTTCTATAATTATTATTTGGGCGAGTCCTTACGGAACGCGCTATCCGGACTAACTTCGTAAATGTCCTTCTATCGTACTTCTTACGAACTCTCGCAATGGTTCCAGACAGATGTAGCAATCCGCCTGCACACCATTCTACGACAGGCTACGATGGAGATGCCGTCATCTTCCTCCAACAGTCTTCCACCCGAAACCTTGTCCGGCTGCATGACCACATACCCAAGCCATGCAGCGTCCATCCGCTATATGGATATGGCGGATTACCGACTGCCGTCACTCAAAATTTGTCAGTCCATTTTGCTTCAGGCTGAATGGACAGAAAACTTTGGTTTTGTTGCGTAACCGCCAAACCCATTTCGCGGCACGGAGCGGATTTCTTTGTTCAGGCCATTCGATGGCCATTGACATCTCCACCTGATAAATCAAAGCATCAGGTGACCACCTAAACACACTATAGGACGCAAGAAGAAATCTGTTTTAACCATAGGGGAAGGCATCAAAAAAAACGAAAAAAAACGATATTATTTCGCTTTTTTGTATTGCTAATTCAATGCTTTTTCGTATCTTTGTAGTGCAAACAACAAAGTTACTAACCTATTTAATACCTAATCCTATGGAAACAATTTGGGGAGAAATCCAAACTTCACATCGTTTGGCCGATGGTGTTGTTGATGTCTGCACTGCAAGCCACGGCGGTATTATCGTTGATAAATACGTTGCCAAAAACTTTCTATCCACAGAAGCCAAACAAGTGGCTACTTACGAAAATGGCCATTATTATTTTGAGGAAGATTGCGATTGGGCGGTTTTCGCCTTTGAAAACCCTACAATAGTACCTCAAAACTGGCTGCAATACATTGAGGACTGCCTCAATAGATGGAACCAAGGTTATATCGATGACGCAAAAAGAAACGGCAACTATGAAAAGCGGTTGCTAAAACTGCATGAAATCATGGGTTTGCCTACGCCTGTTCAAACTGCATTGTTCAACTAAAAACTTATTCGCCATGATTATTCGAGTTACTTTTTGCGTGGAGGTCAATGTCCGTCCAGGCTTCTTTGACAAGCAGAGAATTGAAACCCGCTCCATTGATGGCGAATGGGACTCCATCGATGAGGCTTTTTCGGATGCCTGCAATGCAGGGGCTATCCCTGACAAACTTATGAATTACCAGTACGACTGACAGAAGGGCGGCCAATCGGTCGCCTCACTTTTTCTATCCGGTGGCCGTCCAGCGGATCCACCGCTGTCCGGCAACATCAGGCACGACAGCAAAAATCGGGCAGCCGTGACCTACCAAGCAAACAAAAGGACGCAAGGATGCGGCACATTGTTAGACTCGTCCTTGATTCCTTCGTCATTAAGTCCGAGACAAACCCTGTGCCACCAACACCAGCCTAAAGGTGTTGTGTCACACACTTGCAAACAAGAGAGTGGCACAACACCCAACGCAAAAGCCTTCTGTCCCAGCCTTACCGTCATCCCCCATCCTATACAGTAACTCGAAACGCCCCATCCCCTTTTCCCTTGCGTCATCGTTTCGGGATGCTGTATTGACGGATGGGATAGATGTCGGAGGTGGACGGAAGGCTTTGACATCAGGAAGGCAAACGGTAAGTCGTGACCGTTTGCACAACACAAATACACATCAGACCTCAGAAAGAGGTATATCAATAACAATAGGGAAAACGATTTTTCTATCCTTATACAAATGAAAAAAGTTGAAAAAAGTGATAATTTTTCGCTTTTTTGTATTGCTAATTCAAATATTTTGCTTATCTTTGTAGTGCAAACAAACAAAGTTACTAACCTATAAATATTTGAGTTATGAGTACAAACCATCCGACAATCAAGACTGATGTCTACGAAATCATCAACAACAAGATTTGCGCCCTCATGGAGCAAGGTCAAATCCCGTGGAAAATGTGCTGGTCGAGGGGAAAAACCCATTTGGCCGTAAGTCATACCACTGGCAAGGAATATTCATTTTTGAATAACTTGCTTATTGCCGCCGATGATGGGGAATGGCCACACGGTGAATATCTGACTTTCAAACAAGCCCTTGCCGAAGGTGGCAGCGTCAAGCCTGGTGCAAAAGGTCATTTCATTACTTTCTGGACTTTCCCAGAGAAGAAGGAAATCCAAGAGGACGGAACGGAAAAGATAGTCAAAAGCCCCTACCCTATTTTACGTTATTACTATGTTTTCGAGGTGTCACAATGCACGGGCATCAAAAGAAAGTACCCGAACACCCAGCCCGAAGTCAAAGAAGATGTCAACCCCGTTGAGGCAGCCGAGGAAGTGATTAAGAACTACTACAACCGCGAAGGCATTAAACTGAATATCTGCGTAAGCAACAAGGCATATTTCAGACCTTCGACTGATGAGGTGGTTTGCCCTTTGATGGGTCAATTTGAAAACGAGGCGGAATATTATTCTACCTTATTCCACGAGACCACACATAGCACAGGCGTAGAAAACCGCTTGAACCGCTTCAAGAAGGACGACCACGACCCATTTGGAAGTGAAAGCTACAGTAAAGAAGAACTTGTGGCCGAAATGGGTGCAGCCTATTGCCTTGGTCGTTTGGGTATCGAAAGCGATTTCACCGTGAAAAACTCCGCCGCCTATCTGCAAAACTGGTTAGAGGCTTTGAGAAACGACAAACACCTTTTTGTTTGCGCTTGCAGCCGTGCAGAAGAGGCCGTCAAGTTCATTTTCGATAATGTGAGGCCTGAAAGGAACTGAATCATTTTATGAGGATGTGTCGAGAATAGGCACATCTTCATTATACCGCAAAGCCCCAACTCGAAAAAGTCGGGACTTTGCGGGTGACTATATCTTTTTTACATACCAACCCCAAAAAGTTTGTTTTATAAAATAGACTAATAAAAGTCGGCATCATTATCTTGAAAAATCACATCCTGCTTCGAGGATGATGGTTCGTCAATATCTCACGTTGTCTACAAGGATTGACATGAAGATAAATCTGTGTTGTCGCGATAGAGCTATGGCCCAATATGTGCTGAATAGAGGCAATGTCGATGTTTTCTTCAAGAAGAAGAGTGGCAAACGTGTGTCGGAAAGTATGCGGCGTAACATGCTTTTCTATCTTGCAATCACTTGTTAGCCGATGGACCAACAACCTTACTGTCTGAGGGCCAAGTTTTCGCCCAATTCGGCTGGTAAAGAAACCGTCTTCAGGACAACCCGATGGTTTGCGCACTTCCACCCATTGCTTTAACGACTGCATAATCACGGGCAAACAGATATCAACAATCCTTTCCTTGTTACCTTTCCCGATGATTCGCACTTGTCCCCGGCAAAGATCCACATCCTGATTCCTGAGACCACACAATTCCCCGATTCTCATTCCTGAGCCAAACAACAGCTCAATAATCGCTTTGTTGCGAATGGCAAAAAATCGTTGAGTATCATTCTTTACAGCATGCATCTCTGCGTCAAGCTTTCCCAAGATTCGCTGCATCTCTTCCTTTGTCATCACCACCGGCAATCTTACTGGCGGCTTTAAACGGACGTGTAAGCTTCGCAATGGATTGTTGAACACTTCCCATTCCACTTCCAAATAGTTCATTAAAGCATTGACGGACGCAATCTTTCTTTTAATCGTTTTATAGCGATAACTCGACAACGACGCAATCCATCGTTTCAGGTAATCCCGTGTAACATCGCACAATTTGGCATCCATTCCCAAATCAGCGGCAAATTGTTCTATGTCAAAGCGATAAGCCTTGATTGTTTTCTCATCCAATTTTCTCTCAAAGCGGCAGTGGTTCAAAAACCCTTCTAAAGCCACTGCAATAGTAATTTGTTGTATACCTTCTGTCATAAACGTTTTTCTGGCAATATACGAATAGGCCAGAAAACGATTAGCGATAATAACAGATTATGGGTGGATTTTTGGATAGGATAAAAACAATTATCAAAGATATAGTTCGTATTATCGTTGATAACGACTATCAAACAATTAATTTGTTTGGGCCTTCTGGCTCGGGAAAATCAAACATAATCAACAATGTTGTTTCATCCTTGAAAAACGAAACAAATGAAATAGCTGTCATTCAACTATTTGGAGACGCAGGGAAAAGAGCCATTCCATACTATCCATTGAATCATTATTTAGAACATAATAATAGATGGAAAAACGGATTAGGTCCTTTTATTGAGGGTATTCCATATTTAGGTGTTGGTTTAAGGCATGTTTTAGACACGACAGATTGTCGCCATCTATTGGAAAACAAGCATTACATTAAAGATAACAATGTGTTTAATCGAAACTTATCCTTTTCAAAGGAATTGTTTTTATTGTATAAAAAGCATGAACATATAGCCATTATTTGTGACGATATACACTATTTTGACCAAGAATCCATAGATTATCTTCGTGGTATTATCTCAGAGTTTAATGAAAGAAGGAAAAAGATAAGCCTGCTAGCCTCATATAACACCACGGAACAAAATGAGCCTTATACATTCTCAATACACGATTTCTTTCGTTTTGATTTGCATTATCCAACAATGGAAGAAACAGCTTCTTTACTATGCCAGTGGGGGCTGAACATTAAACTGAATAAAGAAACAATAGAAGCCATTTATTCGGCGACAGGAGGACATTTGGTTCTTCTTAATCAAGTTTGTCGTTTTTATGCTGAAAACGGCATCGGATTAAAACCTAACCTAAGAAACAATGAACTTTTCTTGGGAGAATTGATAGACAGAAGGATACAAGAAACTGTATCTGGGAAACTTATCATAGATCTGCTTGAATCTCTTGCAGCTATTGGACGGAGTGCAACAATTAGAGAATTAAAATGTGCATTGAATAATGCGGAATCCATCAATCAAACAATAAAGGATGCTGTATCCCTTAACCTTCTATCAAAGGAATCGGCCACCGTTTCTTTTATCAGTGATACAATCAGAAACATTACACTAAGTCGAAGCCATCTAAGTAATGGAGCTTTTTTCTCGCATTATTCTAAATGTCTTAAGATGCTCTTACCTTCAGAATATGAAAGGCGTGCCTTGGCTGAAGAGCTTTCAGGGAACCACAAGGAATCTCAGGTTTTATCCGCTTTACATATCATAGAGCAAATTCGAGAAGGCATAACACCGGATCTTCATATTATTGATGAACCTAAAATCTTACATTGTATTAATGTTCTCGCCAAAGCATATGGTTTGTCTTTTGAAGGTCAAAATGATCTCGCTTTACAATATCTGATTGATAAGGAAAGAATCTTTACACATCCACTTTTATGCTTAGAGAATAAATATGCAATTTTTACATTCAGATTTAAAAGTAATCTGGTAGAAAGCAGGCTTATTGCTTTATCTTCTTTAATAGGAGTCTTGGATAATTGCGATACAAATGAAGTTGAAATATGGAGCCGGTTAATGCGACTACGTATCGTATTGGAAAGTTCATTGTCAAAACTGGAAGAAGCTCGCTCTACTTATAGAGAGCATCAAAAAAGACTACATTCGCACGAAGTATATGACCATAAATTAGCGAAACCTTATTACGAATGCCAATTGTTGTCTGATACATTGTACGAGCCTGATGTGGCTCATCCAATGCTATTGGATTTATGTCGTACAATCGAAAAGATAGTCCCCCGAGGAGATTATCAATACCTATCTCTCTATTACAAGGTGTTGATTAATCTTTCTAGCAACTCTATTGTGTGCGGTTTATACGAGGAAGCATGTAGGTATGCAGGAAAAGCCATGCGACTCGAGGAAGAATGTGATTTCATACAATTTCCAAATACAGATCTTGCCATTAACAATTATCTATTGTCGAACTATTATTTAAAGACCCTGTCCGTTCCATATTTAGCAAACAAATACCGAATTATTGTTGAGAATCATCTCTATGACGAGGATCAGTTATTAATTGAATTGAATTATGCAGGCTTTCTTCTTTTGTTGAAACAATATGACAAAACATTGTCGGTTATGAATAACTTGAAGAACAACAATAAAAACACACTCGATCCATATTATGAATACTATTATTGTTTCAATTACAGTTTGGCATTATATTTTTCAGGAGACGTGTATTTAGCCCGAAAAACAATAGAAAAGATTCGAGAACTAATAGATGCCGCTTTTCCGACTAGAACAATTTATTATCAAAAACACTATGAAATCGTAAAACGGTTGTTGCATGAAGATTCCACTTATGATTCGCTTAGTTCTTTACAAAAAGCATTCTCGAAAGTTCAAGGGTCTTTTTTAAGTGCTGATTGGAATTATTTTAAAACCGTATATCTGTTCTCCGACTTACAAATTTGGACTCAGTTTTGAACATACTGTAACAAGGGGTAATATAGAAGCAGACAAAACAAGTCTTGATAGTCAAAGCCAAGCGACATCAAGGATTTTGCGGTTGAATGAAACCGTGTTAAATGAGGAGAGTTGTTATAATCAGTTATAAAATAACGTTTTTCATCTTGAACTCTGAAATCAACCCTTACGGTTCCACACAAGTCAAGCATACGAAAACTATCCTTTGCCATTGTCGCCAAAGAAGCTGATAGCCGAGGGAAACTCTGATCAAATCTATAATAATCATAATTGTCGGAATACACCGTTTCAAAACTTAAGAATTTATCGTTTAAGCATTTATCACCATCCATCTCAATCCCCATAGGTGGCAAAGCAATGGGCTCCTTTAGGTTGAGTATAGGAACCTCCACTTCCCATCCATCAATAAACTCTTGGACGATAATTGGTTCATCAAGAATTTTTGAGACTTTTTTAACATGATGCTCAAACTCTTCCGAGAAATATCCTACTGAATTCTTGGTTACTCCTATACTTGCGCTTTCAGCACCAGGTTTTATGATTAATTTGGCGTTCTTGGGAGGTTTTGATTTCATCCAACCGTAGTTAGGATGAAAAAACCAACTGTTAGGCACTGGAAAACCATAATGTCTGAGGAGACTGTTCGCGTAAACCTTGTTTTCCAAAAGACTACATGTCAATATATCACTGGAGGCGTATTTAAAGCCCATCATTTCACAAAGAGCAGGGATTAAGGCAGAGCGAGATCTTATCCTTTTACTACCCGTGGTATTGAACACGATTTTGTATTTTTGATGATATTTGTTGAAATGGTTTTTGCTGATTTTTTCAATGAATTCATCCTCACCGTATGAAACGTCACGATAAATACCAAGTGATTCTATTGCCTTAATATAATCGGATAGTTCTTCTTCGGAAAAAAACTCTGTGGAAAAATCATATTGGTTGTAATACTCATTAGTTGATTTCATTTTAATCACAAGGAAAAGAACAATGTCACCTCTTCTCTGTTTCACAAAGTTTATTGCTTCCTGAAGTTTATGAATCGTATTGTCTGCAATTTCATCCATAATCTGTTATTATCGCTAATTAAACAATCAAAAAATCTATCATTTCACAACCTCCCAATGCCCGCTTTTGGCAGAGCCTATACGTTTAAGTATACCCATGGACTTCAATTTGTTGACATGATTCTGTACCGAAGTAACAGAAATGCCAGTTTTTTCCGCTAATGTTTCTCTGCTGATATAATTATCCAAGTATATCAATTTCAGGATTTTAACGGCAGTTTCAGATAACCCTTTAGACAACTCATCAGACAACCTTTTAGACAACCCTTTAGGCAACCCATCGGTCAACCCATCAGACAACCCTTTAGACAACTCATCTGCTGTTGTCATCGCCTTGGTTGAGGGCACAGGCAACACCAATTCCACTACATCCACATCAATCCTGTTCTTCAGTTCCGGCTTCTCCCAGCCTGCTTGTTTCCAGGCATCTAAGATGAGTGGAAAACCCGAACCGAGGTTTTCGCCATAGCCCACCATGCGAAGCATATTCTGGATTTTAGGGTTTCGAGCAAAGGAAACACCACCCTCGTAAATCTGTTCAATAGGCAATCGCAAAAGCCCTGGGTTGCGGAACACTAGTTTGTCATCGTGTTTCTCTATGCGAAGAATCCCTGATTCCATGATAAAGTCGGAATGGATTATGGCGTTTGTGAAGGCTTCACGAACCGCTTTGTGCTGAGGCGTATCATCAACCCGTTGGATGCCTTCCATGCGGAACGGTCTAGGAAGGTCGAAAGTCACCTTGGGTATCACTCGACTGAAAAACTGGTATAGGTTATTCTCCCAACGGCCATCGTAGGTCAGTCTGTCACTGTAACGCTCCTCGCCAATGAGGTTGCAGAAATCGATGTAGTCCATGCGAAAGTTATCGAAACGTTCCCGTATCGACAACCCTTTGCCAAACATCAGCAGTCCAGCCATTGTAAGACACTCTTTTCCCGATTCTCTTGCAACCACATATCCGCCCAAGTTCTTCAAAAACGACTTGTCATCAATCTCGTTCCACACATGGCCTTCATTCCTATATTGAAACAATGTGCGGTAACGGTGCAGCGTGTCCAGGTCTATGTCATCCATGCCATAGTGTTCAATCAACAAACCGTCATTGCCATCCTCAAACGAGTCGCGAATCATCGCTTTCACTTGACGTTCAGTGCAATGATAGTCGCCCTCATGGTTGCGCCTGAATGTCCCCTTATACACGTTGCCGTTGATGTAGATAGGCTTTGCCCTCCAGTCGGCCATAGGCACGTGGACGCAGACAATCTGTTTGCCGTCCATGTTCACCACCTCCACGTCACTGTCGGTAAGAATATTCGCATTCACCTTGTCGCTATTGATGGTGTTCCAAAAATCTGCCAGGATCTTTTGTGCATCCTTCACGCCGACAATCTCATAATGCTTGGCCAAGTCTGTTTCTTTCCGATGCTCGTCCACGCCGAGCAAAATCAAGCCGCCTATGGTGTTTGCAAAAGCGGAGTAGGTCTCCCAAAGAGATTTTGGGACTTCTGTTATCGCTTTCTTGCACTCCAGCGTTACTCTTTCTCCCTTCTTCAATGCCTCTTTTATAGTGTTTTCGTTCATAAAGGCTTCCTTTGTTTTATGCCGCAAATTTACAAATTTTTCCAATTTCACACATACCTTTCGGTGGCAAAGGCAACCGGAATCAAAAGCTCTGAGACGGTCCAGGACTACATACGGTATCTTGAAGAGGCCTTTCTGGTTGGTGTACTCACATAATACAACTACAAAATGGGTGAACAACTAAAAAGCCTCCAGTAGATATTAACTACATCTTCCATCCAACTGCATTTAAGCTGAAGGGCTGCCACACACAATGACAGCCCTTCAAACAATCATCGTTACCTTTTCTTTGACATCTTTTATCTTATCCTAAATCCATAATTGAACTCCACTCCAACATAACTAAATCTCTGGCTTAAAGTTCCATAATGCGTATCAGGTTCGCAACCTTTCAAGAATTCGCCTGAACCCAGAGCCTTGAACGAGTAGTCATATAATAGATTGAAACGAATCATGTTGTTTCTGCGTGTTGGCTTTTCTAACCCAATTTTAGCAAAACAAGCCATGGATAAATCATCGTCTACGATAAGATCAACTATATATCCATCAGGGAGGCAGATTCCATTCTCATCGATTCCATATATCATTGTGTAGGCATAGGCGGCAGAACCATAAGTTTTATATAGTCTTCCTCCAAGTTCACCAACCAGTAGAAAGCCGTGTTTTGTCCGAACGGCAGGAAAAACCTTCTCGATGGAGAAAGGAAGACAAATCATCGGGGTATATAACGTATATATATCCAATACTCCTGAACTCCCGGTGTTGTCAATTACAGAAGGTTGCATCTGCATTCCAACACCCACATTAACGCCAAAATGATAAGGCAGTCTATGGTAGTAGGATAATTCAAGGCCACCTCCGATAAACGGAAAAGAATTGACGTTGGCTTTATTTGAAGATCTGACCTTTTGGGTAAGGAATGCACTCCCGCTAATTTTGATCATAGAGTTGGGTAATAAATCTTGACCAAAAGTAGTTTGAGAAACTAATACCAAAGCCCCAAAAAAGACTGCTTTTCTAAGGTTTTTGACTATGCGTGCTCTCATATAACAATTATTTGTTGAATAAATACAAACGGCTTCTGCAAACCAAAAAGTATGTCATCAACATAACTAATCAAGTTCTTTATCCCAATCTATGCCATTAGCACCATAATAATATCCTTTTACCCATCCTGATTTTGTTTTTGTTTTAACATATATTTTATGGGTTAATGATTTTGAGGATTGCGATGTCTTCTTTACATTGTTAGGATTGAAATTAACAGATGTGCTACAATCTCCAGATTCCCCAGACACTTTTCCATATACTTTAACTTCGCAATAGGTGCTATATTTTTTCCACCCTATTCCCCAATTTCTTTTTTTATAATTTGTCACAGAAGCTGTTACGTATCTTCTCAAATATGTTAGATGACCTATTGAACATTTTATCATCTTTTGATTATCATTGCTTTTTACATATTCCCAATGGTATTTTCCAGAGAAACAATCTGAACTTTTACATTCGTCGCAATCATCATTTCCATGATAATAAATACTACCTGCCAATTCTACCAAAGCTCTGTCATTTCTTGATTGTGAAACAGGAATAGAATAGTATCCAGTAGGCACGAATTTGTAAATTGTATCTGCAATTTGGACTTCACAATCCGTGTTTAAGACTGCCCTTAAAGATTCTTCAAAAATAAAATGATTATCTGGATCGTTGGGCAGGTCTAAACTATCATTGGCAAGCCACACATCTTCTTGTCCTTTTATTTCTTGAAACAATGAATTAAACTGTAAAAACGTGTTAAATGCGGTGATTGGTGTTGATGCGTCATAATTGATGGCTTCCTGCAAGTCTGCTCTTTCATTATCAGAAAGGTTTTGGTTTCTTGCATAAAAAATGCTGTCTAAGGCCTCTACTTGGTTGTCTAAATCTTCGGTTGTCGCAATAAGTGCATTCATGCTGCTAAAAACGAGGATAGAAGAGCTACCGTTTTCTCCTTTACATCCTTTTTCTCTTACATAAATGTCTGAATATGGCACTTTGGATTGAACAGAATTGTAGTAATTTTTAGCCGATGTTTCTGTAGTCTTTTGTTCTTTTTTGCATCCCACTAAGAGGACGAATGCTGCCATAACGATGGCAAACAGGGAGAATCTTTTTTTTGTCATAATGATAATGTTTTAATGTGTTAGTAAACTTGTGTATAAATATTTGAAAGTTAATTTGTTGCCACAAAACACCATAATATTCATCTTCATTAGAGAACACCATGGTGAAGATGTGATTATTTGAATTTAAGAGCATTTCAACTCTTACTGCCGCAAATTCTCTCTCCAAGCACGGCTCTCATGGCCTGAAGAGACTCAAACAATTCTATTCATATCTACTTTTGCTTAAAGTATTGATAAGTATCATTTTCATTTGTCGCTTTCTCTTTGCCTCATTCCTCCATGCAGCGCATCCCATCGCCTCATCCGCTCATAGAAAGCTTTCATGGAGTCTTCTTTCAAACTGTCAGGTTTAGCTTCAACCTGCTCCTGCCCCCTCTGAGAGGGGGGCTGGGGAGATTCCTTGCGGTTTCCTTGGTGGCATCCTGTCAAAAGAAAGACAACAACGGAAATCATTGCAAACAAGGGTACCAACAGTCTTGTTTTTTCTTTTTTATTCACCTTATCCATAGCTCTTCTATTTCATTACCTGCATTTTCAACACACCATTTGTTTCACCATTGGCTCTAACAACGCCAATGTACATTCCAGTGGAAAGCGATGATGTGTTCACCGTGGTGGTATACCGTCCTGCTCCCATATTTTGGCGGTCTTCTACGGTAAACATTTTCACACCCATAAGGTTATACACATCAATTTCCACTTTTGCGCTCTTTTCCAACTCATATTCTATAGTCGTATAATCGCTACAGGGATTAGGATAGCTTCTTGGGAGTTTTTCACTACTTGTTTGGGCAAAATTTTCAGGAACTTCTGTATATGTCTGATGTTCGGTTTCTATTTCTCCACCATCGGTATTACCTCTCGATGGATTCTGTGGCAATACAAATAAGGACTCACATAAGAAGTTTGAAACACAAACACGAACCGTTCCTGTTCCCCATGGTCTCAAATGTGTTCCATCCTTTAGCTGAATTATGTCTTGACTACGAAGAAGGACTTCGTCGCTACCGTTTTGCACGATAAAATCGCCTTCTGGAATATAGCTCACCACGTTACGCCCTGTGGTGATACTATTTCTAGCTTCAAAATCTGTTGCTTTGTTTACGGTTTGATTCTGCAAATACAAATCAAAGGCACCGATTTCATTCATAATCCAGCCAATGTTCTCATTAGTCACAGTTACATGGTCCTGATTATTAACTGGGGCATATATTGCATCAAATGGGGTAATATTGGATGATGGATAGGGATAGCCTGGAATGCTTCGGACTCGATAATTGACATCATTGGTGTTTAAAGCCAATGAACTGATTACCGGGATGAAACAAACAGGATCAGCCTTCTTTTTAATAAATATACTTTTTTCTGCGATTTTTTTATTGAGTTCCCATGTTCCTCCAGGAGCACCGTCATATAGTTTAGTACCATAAACCGTTACATAACAAGTAGTAGATGTAAAAAGCCCATCCTTGTACCAATATTTGAACACCATTTTGTCATCTCTACCAATTGCATAAACATCTGCACTTATCACAAAAAGATTAAAACTTAACATATGAACTCCTGGTTCCAAACATGTGATACCTTCGCCGCTTCCATTGGCAATCGCTATTTTTCGACATTGTGTTGGAAACGAAAAATACGGATCATATGAAAGTTCGTCTCTTAAACGATCGGGGTATACATATAGATAACTGCCATATAAATCAGTGTGTATACGACTGCTTTCGTGATGATAAATAAGCATTTGCCGAGCAGCGGGACTGTTTAAAGCTTCAAGATTGCTTTCGTCTTGAAAAGGAAGAGTTGTGGAGTATTTAACAAAATACTGATCTCCAATTGGAATATTTGCCCCTAAATGTGGCGAATCGAAAGAGACGTAAAGGCGGGTGTTGTGATTCATTCCATTTTGTTCCATATAACTAAGCGCATAACGTATGATAAGCCCCCCCATACTTGGACCTATTACAACAAGTTGTGAATTAGATTCATTATTTCTAAGTTGAGCATTCACATAATTGATAAGGGAAACCATCACCATTGCGTTACGCTGAATATAGTCAGCCCCGTTATCATAATCGAGAATGATTATGTCAAAGCCCTCTGCCCTAGCTTTATCTATAAATTTTAAGCTTTGTCCATTTTCATCTTTTCCATCCAGCATTTCATATAGTTCAGGGAAATGACGGCTGTTGCTTGGATCAAAACCATCACATACTATAAAAGGTTTACGAAGTTTACCATGGTTTCCACATCCATAAAGAATATATGCCACCCCAGTTGCCATATCACCCAAATAGCGAGTGTAACTGGTAATGCTTATGCTATCATCTGGAATCACATTAGATGTTGTTGCAATAGTAAAACTAGTTTTTGACCGTAATATGGTCTGGTCCGAGAAGACAATCCTTACTGTCAAAGTCTTCTCTCCTGGATCTTGATAACTAATCGTAATGTCATTATTAGAAAAACCGTTTTGCGAAAAACTTCTATACCCCTGTCCATCATCAAAATCGATTTCTAAAGAGGCAATACTGCTTGAAACATTGTTGATAAAAAATCTTTCATCAAGCCTAAAAGTCACCAACCCATGACAGATTCGTTTTTTAAGTACGGCTGCCGCAAACATGTGTTTGTTATTATAGGGACTTTCGTTTCTATTCAGGACATCGTAAAGTTTTCCATTGGAAAGCACAAGTAAATTACTATCCAAGGCATACGGTTTAATCTGATTGTAATTCAGATTCATCAAGGCAATGGGAATAATTTCCTGCCTTAATAATTGATCTGACATGGTCTTTATGCTATCAGGGGAGGACATGCTCGTTTGTGATAACGAAGCAAAATGCAATTGCCGATACAGTTGCCACCATTGGGGGGTAGTAATTACAGAATCGGTCTGTCCATTGAACCTATCCAAATCAACGAAAAGGAAACCTTTTTCTCCCAATATACCACTAGATATAAGGCTTTTGTCAAGCGGTTCGATACATTCGTTAACAAGTTCATCGTAATTTGCAATATTACTGCTGTCAAAGGCAATAGGCAGGACCATCTGTGAATAAAGACTGTTGATACAAGCAATTGCCAAAAGCATTATTAAAAATAGTGTTTTTTTCATAGTCATTTGTTTGAAGTTAAGTTGTAGCCTATAATTAATCCGAAATGAGGTACGAATAAATTGAAATGCCAATTAAAGTCTTCATTTAAAGTCGATCCAATATAAGCCATACCATAGAATCTTTTGTTGAAAGGCAACTTATATCCCACAATAAAAGAGAAGTCATAAATATTCTCAATTTTCACAACATAGTGATTTGTTGAGTAATCTCTTCCAAGAAGACCATAATTCACGCCACCAAAAAGTCCTTTATAGAAATAGTATTTCACGCCTACATCGAATCCCAAAATAGGTACATCTCCAACAATTTCATCTTTATAATCTAAAAAGTCAGAACCTCCTATTGCTGCATTAACAGAGAAGTTTTTATAACGAAACTCCGTTCCAACTCCTAATACACCACCCAAGTTGGTGAATAGCCCCGCACCCACATACACCGAAGGCGTAATTTGGGCAAAGGTGGCCACTTGGAGACAGAGTAGGACTGTCATGGTAATAATGTGTTTCATAAGTACTTGATTTATTGATTATTATCAACGGATTGCGATTCCAGTTCTTGGATACGCTTTTCCATCTCAATCATGCGTAAGGTCATTTCCTCAACCTTTTGTAGCAGAATGGCATTCATCTCGCCCAAACCGATGCCTTGTTCCTCAACCTCTTCTGCTGAGGGTACATCCGGCAAATGATGGTGTTCGTTTACGTAGGCTTCAAGATCTGTGAGGCTCATCATTTCGTAACCAGGAGCAAACACATAGTCAGGCCATGTGCGAATGTCGTTAGAGACAATCACCTCACGGGCAAGTATCCTGCCATTAACCGTTAGCTTTTCTTTTGGGTTTCCAGTACCTATACCCACGTTTCCTTTGAGTGTGTCGTTTTCCTCACTGCACAAAAACAGCACATAGTTAAGTGGTCCCCCGATGTTGTCACTGGTCTTCCAAAAGTTCAGTCCCTTAACTCCATCTTGATCCAAGTACTCAATGCCCCATCTTCCGAATGGATGAGCTGTGGTAATTGTGTCGCCGAATAACAGAGAACCATTGGTTGAACCAGGGGGACGATTTGAAAGTCTGGAAATAAGTATATTGCCGTCTTTTACATGAAGTTTTTGTTGTGGGAGTTCGGTATTAATACCGACATTCCCTGTAGTTGAAACAAAGATTCCACCCGACCCAGAAGCACCATTCACAATCCAATTATTGTGCAAATCGATATTCTGTGTAGCAATATGATCTCCCATGTTATCAGCGAACGTAGAGACATCTGTTGATGACACTTGTCCTCCTGTTCCAACAGTGAGTACTTTTTGCGTTGAACTTGCCAAACCACTAATCTTCAAATTGGTTGAAACAGTCGTTCCATTCACCTCCAATGCGTTTGTTGGCGCTGTGGTTCCCGTTCCAATCCTTACCTTGCCTCCAGTTGACACAAAGATGCCTCCCGTGCCTGAAGTGCCATTCACAATCTTCTTCCCATTTAGATTGATGTTTTGTTCGGCCGTATGATTGCCAAGATTGTCGTTAAAAGTGGAATATTCTACGGAAGACAATTGTCCGTTAGTACCCACAGTCAGCACCTTGGATGATGAACCTGCAAGACCGCTCAGGGTGACATTTCCAGTCGCCTTGAAGGCACCGTTCACAGCCACCTGGCCTGTCGGGTTAAACTGCATGTTGGGTGCATTGAACTTCATCACATTGTCTGAACCAACCATGATTTTGTTGTCATTGTTACGAAATTGTAAAACAGCATTTCTTGTACTAGCTGCAGCCAACAGAATGCTGGCATCCTCGTAATTATCGCCTGCGATATGAAGTTTGGCCTGCGGTGAAGTAACATTTCCAATACCAACTTTGCCAGTTTGATTTTCCGTATTATTGGGCGAAATGAAAAGAGTGGGAACATTGCTTCCTGTTCCCAACATAATACCTCCTGTGTTGTTAGCCAATGGTTTTGTGCTGCTGTATCCCTTGCCAATAGTAATACCATAAGCAACCTGGCTATTCGCGTACATTCCAAGTGCCATAGAATTAAGCCCTTCGGCTTTGCTATAGTATCCCAAGGCAATAGATGTCTGCCCAGTTGCTTGGCATCCCCATCCCGCAGCAAAAGAATAATTGCCACTGGCCGTATTCTGGTTGCCAAGTGTCGATTTAAATCCCGTAGCGGAACCGCCACCAGATGAATAAGCCTGTGCCATAGCTCCTACACTGAACAACAGGCAGGAAAGCGTTACGATACTTCTCTTAATGTTGTGTTTTCTTGTATTCATGACTAACTCTTTTTAATTAATTGATTGATTATTATTCTTTTATAAACTTGTTTCTTGCAATTTCTTTTTCTGCATTGTAAATGCTGTAAACATAGACACCAGCTTTCAATCCCGAAACACCTACCGTAAGCACATTACCCTCGCCGCGGATAATACGATCCAAACAAATGTGCCCCAAGGCATCGGTAATCTGTATGCGATGTTCATTGTATTCCGGCAAGCCCGAGATGTCGATGTTCAACTCATCCTTGGCAGGATTGGGATAAACCAAAGCCTTTATCGTTTCCTGAGGCACTTCCTCTACACTACATGGAATAGGATTGAAATCTTCGCGAGACAATTTGATGATTTTACCATAGTCGTAATCTCCAAGATAATACGTGCCAACGCCAGTCACCACCAAACAGCCTCCATCGTATATGGGAAGAATGAAACATGCTGATAAATTGAAATATTCATTTTCAACAAATTCCTTTCTTCCTAACAATTCCATATCTGTATCATACAAACAGACACTGGTGCTATTAATTCCACCAATATCTTTATAAAAAGTGCTTGCGCCATAAATGGTGGAATCATTCACATATGCCATACATGGTAATGCTGCCTCAACAGCCGTGTCTTGTTTGTAATAGACGGTTTCCCAGCGATTATATGTTCCATCAAGATTGATTTCTGCCATCCCGATATGCCACTCCGGAAAATCATCGATAGGCCACATTGTACCCATTAATAAAAGTTTGTTATCTGTAAGCCAATGGTCGCAATAAACCTTATGAAAGGTTTCTA
>JAEEGJ010002222.1_pt1 | contig 119968 bp, 105 predicted proteins | sample 8958761 | NCBI WGS metagenome assembly JAEEGJ01 (sample SAMN16246546, study PRJNA631951) | gut metagenome | biome: gut microbiome; feature: rumen; material: RS-attached | host: Bos | place: Iran: Karaj | collected 2018-10 | reverse complement strand
CGGAGACATAATTGTTGCTTATATATTCAATAAATTCTGAGTAGTAGCGTCTCAACTTATTTAATTGTTCATTGACAATCTCATTATTGTGGTTGTCCAATTGAGACTGGACATTAGAAATAACCGCTAGTTGCATCTCGGAATTCCACTGGTTGGGATACACTTTAAGGTGTGTAGAACATCGATAATGCTTGCCATCTATATATGTCGCGAGGTAAATTGTGCCAGGATTTGAAGATTTAGAAAAAGGCAAATAAAACCTCAATTTACACTTATCATAAAAATTCTGTCGATGCTTGTCCATAACAATAATCCGATAATCAGATAGTGTGATTGGAGTCGCCGCCTTCCATAATCCGGCGAATATCACTCATGCGGTACCTATCAATAGCGCCCACGGTGATAGGGACCAAGTAACCCATCTTTTTCCAACGCCAAAGAGTAGTTGAACCCTTGCCCAGTATCTCCATAGCCTTTTCTCTGCTTAAATAGGTCTCGGCTTTGGAATCAGCTATCTCCTGTTCTAGTTCACGTTTAGTCTCGGCAATCAGTAATCTATTTGCCTCTATCAACTCGCCCAGTGTGATAGTAACTTGCAGACCTGGGCATTCCTTAGCAAGCTCAACTAGGTTTTTGAACATATTGGTAAAAAAATATTCTTGTTAGAGTCTTTAAGAGGGTCTAAGGTCAGAAAATCAGATAACATCTTTCTTGTTGATGAAGTCCAACAGCCTTTGCAGGTCTTCGTCATTTGCTCCATTCAGATAGTTTATGATCTTTTGCTTGCAGGGATTAGTGTTCCACTTCTGCATCTCACGTGTTTGTGATGAAGATTCACTATCAATATAGGGTTGCATAGTTTTGTACGAACTATGGCCAGTACATTTCATGATGGACGGAGCGGACATATCCTTAGCAAAAGAGTTGGTAACGAACGATCTTCTACCAACATGGCATGAAATGATATCATAGAAGAAACGCTCCTCTATTACAATTTCACTCCCGACATAATACTCATCCAAGACCTTGCGATCAAGCTCTGCAGCCTTAGCTGCATCTTGAATCGCCTTGTTCAGTTTTTGGCTACTCGGCACTTCAAAAACATGGCCATCTTGGGTTTCTAGCCCCTCATATTTGGCTAAAATCATGAGAGCACCATCATTCAGTGGAATCGTAAGGGGTTTTCCCGTTTTATGAGCATGCATCACAATCCGGTTGTTTGAGATGTGGGCAGGGCGCAGGTTACTCAGGTCGGAATAGCGAAGTGACGTATAGCACATGAAACAGAATAGATCTCTTGCATGGCTTAGCCGTTCGTTCTTTTTAAAGTCATAATCCATGAAATACTGTAGTTCGTCATCTGTAACGTAGGTCACTGTTTTAGGCAGCACTTTCAGATTTGACCTATAATGAAGAACGGTCCTGGGTAAGGAATAGCCGACTTGATCGTTTATCCAGTTCAAAAAACTTCTCAGCATTACGAATTGCTTGTTAGCAGTACGATTCCTGTATCGGTTCTCAACATACCAGTCGCGTAGATTAAACATAGATTCTTGTGTAACATCTGAAGCCCATGTGGCCTTAGGATTTGCTGCCGTAAATTGATTGAATGCTTGAGTGTATTTCTCAATACAGAGCTTAGTCCAGTTACGTTCCCGCCCACGAGTAGCAATGAACTCATCAAAAAGAGTTTTCAGCGTCTTCCTTTTGGCAACATTAGTCTCTATTTCCTTTTCGTTCCTACCCAGATGTTCATTGACCATCTTCTTCAATTCGTCAGGAGTGGGTATCACATTCTTGAGGGAGCATATATCCATACAATTCTCGATCTCCTGTCTGAAATCTGCAATAGCTGAATTGATCTCACTAGCTGTGAATGTCATTTTACGAACATTGTGAGTTGTTCCTTTCTTAGCCTTCTGGGCATCGCTATCCCATTTAGCCTCTTCGGCATACAACCCTGTTATAAATGTTACCTCGCTTTGTTTGGAGTTCCACCTCACACGAACAGCAACCTTTCCAGTGTCCTTCTTGATAAATGCTCGTATTGAATACTTGATCCTTATCATACAATTACGATGTGTTTAAAAAATAAATTGTACTTTTGTGCTGTAAATACTGATAATAACATGGCATGAGCCGCGTTAGCTGTGCAAAATTAGACATCCATATTTACATCCACAAGAGGTCCCCCCTTTTGTAAGATTGCTTAAGATTAAGTTAGACAATTTGATATTTTGAGAGTTGTAATTGTCTGAAATTTAACTATTTATTATGTTGGACAGTTTCACATGGTATTATATCTAACGTCTTGTCCTCTCCGCCAAGCCGAGAAACGGTTGTGACATCAGTCGCAATCGTTTTTTTGTTTGCACCCATGCAAGCTTGCTTGCAGATGGGTGCCAGCAAAGAAAACGATTAAGCGCCCTAATAGGGCGCGGTTTCTCGGCTTGGCAGCGCCCCCGCGGGAGCGCAAAGATGGGCGAGCGAACGCGAGCCAATCTTGTCCTTAGTGGCTCCGAGTTTACTCGAGCGTACCCTTATACAAAAACCAACAGGCCGAACACAGATCAAAGGATGTCACCTGAACAGAGAATCATCAATTGGTGCAGGAGATAGATTATTGAAACACATCAATGCTATAGGCCGTTTTTAAACAAAATCTGCCGCATCCCAGCCCAGGGATACGGCAGACATTAATTCATCCGTCAAGGATAGAATGTCCTTGATCGTTTAGCAAGCAATTTATTATTTGTTAACCTTCTCGGCCAGTTCTGCTCCAGCTTTGAACTTAACGACTTTCTTTGCGGGGATTGTGATCTTAGCCTTGGTAGCGGGGTTGATGCCCTCGCGAGCATCCTTCTTAACTACCTGGAAGGTGCCAAATCCGATAAGGGCAACCTTCTTGCCGTCCTTCAGAGCGCAACCCATTGAGCAAAGCATAGCTTCGAGAGCAGCCTTAGCCTGTACCTTGGTGAGATTAGCCTTTTCGGCAATTGCTTGAATTAATTCAGTCTTGTTCATAGTGTAAAATTTTTAAAAAAATAAGTTATGTGAATAAAATAAATTTTAATTTCTTTGCGCAAATATAAGTAAAACAACATTTTCAGCAAAAAAAAAGCAAAAAAAAGTGCTCATTTTCAAGAAAAAATGACTGAATGTGGCTTTTTTACGTGTAAAATCGCTTATTATAGGGAGTTTTTCGTTATTTTTGTGCGGTAATTCAAGATGACAATTATTATCGCTTATGCAATACGGAAACCGCTCCTTTTGGGCTTCTATATCTCCCGTCACTAGACACTTGCTGGTGATTAATGTAATCATGTGGTTGGCAACCATTGTGTTCCAGCGTATAGGTTTGATAGATTTAAATCGTTGGTTGGGTTTGCACTTTTGGCAAGGGAGCCATTTTAATGTTGGGCAACTGATCTCCTACATGTTCATGCATGACACGAGCAACTTCTGGCATATTTTCGTGAACATGTTCATGTTGTGGATGTTTGGTAGCATGTTGGAGCGTGTGTTAGGCTCCAAACGCTACTTGTTCTATTACATCACTTGCGGTATCGGTGCAGCCCTTATTCAAGAGCTGGTTTGGCAACTCTCCTGGCAGAACATGTTGTTTGCCAATTATGCCGGCCCTGCAGCTACCAGTGCAGCCGATGTCATCGCCGCCATCAATTCGGGAGCAGCGCCGTTCACGATGGATGACTTCTTCAATAGCCTCTTAACCGTTGGCGCCTCGGGTGCTGTTTTTGGACTATTGGTGGCATTCGGCATGTTGTTCCCCAACTTGCCCATGTACATCATTCCCTTCCCGTTCCCCATCAAGGCCAAGTGGATGGTGATTGGCTATGGCGTGCTCGAATTGTTCTTAGGCGTTTCACACATGAGCCCTGGTGTTGCACATTATGCCCACCTGGGTGGCATGATAGCTGGTGTCATATTGATATTGTACTGGAAACATAACGGAACGCTCACGCGCGGTGGCAATGGGTTTTATTGATGACATAAAGCGCAGCTACAGTCAAGGCTCGATGTTGCTGAAGCTCATCTTCATCAACATCGGTGTTTTTGTGGTCTTGCATGTATTGGCGTTGGGCTCCCTGCTCATGAATGCCGGTGACGGCATCCTGCAGTGGGTGGAACTTCCCAGTGACTTGGGGATGTTGCTTCACCGCCCGTGGACGTTGATTACCTATATGTTTGCCCACTATGGTTTCCTCCATATCCTGTTCAACATGCTGTGGCTCTATTGGCTGGGCCGCATTTTTATGGAATACTTTTCTCCCAAGCAGTTGACGGGCGTTTACCTGTTGGGAGGCCTGGGGGGTGCGTTGTTGTTCCTGATCGCCTATAACACCTTGCCTTATTTTAGAGCCTTGCCTGAACAGGCTTTTCTGAAAGGCGCCTCGGCATCGGTGATTGCGATTGTGGTTGCCACAGCGGTCTATGCGCCAGATTACAGGATTGGCCTGTTGTTCCTGGGCGAGGTTCCCCTCAAGTGGGTGGCCCTTGTCACCGTGGCTATCGCTGTATTGGGACTTGATGCTGGCAATGTAGGGGGCAATATCGCCCACATTGGTGGCGCTATCGTGGGTGCATGGTTCGGCTTGCGCATCAAGCGTGGCCGTGATATTACTCGACCGTTGAATACTGCCATCGACTCGGTGGTGGGCTTGTTTAACGGTCGTTCGTGGAAACTGCCCAAATTTGAGAAAAAAGCGGGCTCTAAACACAATCAGCAGCAAGCTCAACAACGTCCTAACCGCCCCGCCGATGAGGTGAGCGAGGACGAGTTGGATAAGATATTAGGAAAAATCAAGGTCGCCGGTTATGACGCTTTAACTGATGAAGAGAAGGACAAATTGTTCAAGGCTTCGAGGCGGCGATCGGTCTAATACATTAATATAACTAAGCATGACAAACTACAGAAATAGAAGGATAAAACCTATCAACAGAACGTTTGAAGTGGTGGTTGCGGTACTGGCGGTATTGCTGGTGTGCTGTGCCTATGCCGGTGCGATTGACCCACAACGTTTCATCCTTGCTCCGTTCCTTGGGTTGGCATTCATGCCCATACTTGTGCTTTTGGCATTGGCATTGATTTGTGCCTTGATTTGGCGGCGATGGATAGCGGTGGCGGTTGTGATCGTCTCATTGATGGCGACAGCGCCAATCATCAAGCTGTTTATGCCCTTAAATAGTTCTGACGAAGCCCCGCCCGTACCTGCCGATCCTACCATGATACTTAAGGTGATGACCTATAATGTGTTGTCATTTAACTATAATGAACCCAACTTGAGCGCCGAGCCATCGGCCACGATGCGGCTCATCCTTGATGCAAATCCCGATGTGGTACTCTTGCAGGAGGGAACTCCTGGAGGTGTGGAGTTTGAGGGAATCACGTCGATTGTGCCCTATTTGGGCGAGATCAAAAAGAAATATCCTTACTGCTACTATGGCAACGAGGGGTTGAACCTCATGTCAAAGTATCCGTTCACAACCCAGCTGTTGGGCATGCCTCAGCATGAGCGCTCACCGTTGGGATACAACCGCAATGGCTTGTCCTATCTCGCGCGCGCTTTTGACCTGCAGTTGCCCAGCGGCAAGCAGATAAGGCTTGTGGACTTCCGTCTGCAGTCCTATCACTTGAGTTTTGGTAAGAACCAGGTTGTGCGCGTGTCACCCGATGTCAAGCCCTCGCGGTTGGAACGCATGCGCCGCTCCTTTGCATTGCGTGATGAGAACGCGACTGCCTTGCGTAAGGTCATTGACGATTCTCCCGCCAATCTTATCGTGTGCGGCGACATGAACGACATCACGGCATCCCATGTTTACCGCGTGATCTGTGGGAATGACCTGAAAGATGCGTGGGCCGAGGCTGGTAATGGTTATGCTTACACCTACAACCGCTTCGGGTTGTGCTATCGCATTGACCATATCCTGTATCGTGGTGCTATCCGCGCCATCGATGCCGAGCGCCTGAAAGGCGGTAGCAGTGACCATTACCCGATGATGGTGACATTTGACATGGATATCAATATGTGAAACAAGTGAAATAAATTACCTAATTATAATTGTTTTATTAATATGAAGAAAGTTTTATTTACTGTATTCGCTTTGGCGGCTCTCGTTCTGGTGAGCTGCAGCGACAAGAAATCAAACGAGAACAATCCTTTTATGATGGATTATGCCAATGAGTACGGCATTCCGCCGTTTGACAAAATCACCTATGCTGACTATGAGCCCGCCGTTGAAGCAGGTATCGCAGAGCAGAACGCCGAGATTGATTCAATTATCAAGAACACGGCCGAGCCCAACTTCGAGAACACTATTTTGGCTCTGGATAATAGCGGCCGCACCCTCAGCAAGGTATCTGCACTGTTGTATGCCTTGAGCGAGAGTGACAACACCAAGGAGATGCAGAAGCTCACCGAGACCCTGATGCCCAAGCTGACCGCTCAGAGCGATGCCATGTTCATGAATGACAGCTTGTTCGCTAAGGTGAAGGCTGCCTATGAGAACGCCGACAAGACGGGTATGGATCCCATTCAGAAGCGTCTCGCCGAGAAGTACTACAAGAGGTTCGTTCGCAACGGTGCCCTCCTGACTGCTGCTCAGAAGGACTCTCTCAAGGAAATCAACCGCAAACTGGGTGAATTCAACCTCAAGTTTGGCAACAACATTCAGCATGATTTGAGCGAATGTGTCTTCTTTGTTGACAACAAGGACGAACTCGCTGGCCTTCCCGAGACCATCATCGAGAACGCTGCTAAGCTTGCTGAAGAGAAAGGCAAGAAGGGCCAGTGGGCATTCAATGCCATCGCTGCCACCCGCCTTCCCGTGCTGACCTATGCCGACAGCCGCGACCTGCGCCGCAAGATGTATGAGACTTACACCACTACTGCCAGCCATGGCGATGAGTGGGATAACAGCGAGAACATCCGCAACATCCTGCTCCTGCGTCAACAGAAGGCTAACCTGCTCGGTTTCAACACCTATGCCGACTATGCCACCGATCCTTATATGGCTAAGACTCCCAAGGCTGCCGAGGATCTGCTGATGTCGCTCTGGCGTCCTGCCATCAAGAAGGTCGATGAGGAGGTTGCCGATATGCAGAAGTATGCTGCTGCTCATGGCGACACTGCTCAAATCGAGGCTTGTGACTATTACTACTATGCCGAGAAGGTGAAGAAAGAGAAATTCAACTTCAGTGAGGATGACGTTCGTCCCTATTTCGCTCTCGACAGCGTGGTAAAGAACGGTATCTTCTTCGCCGCCAACAAACTCTACGGCCTCACCTTTGAGGAGATGCCCGATGCACCCAAGTACAACCCTGAGGTTAAGGTGTATGACGTGAAGGATGCCGAGGGCAAGCACCTGGCCGTCTTCATGACCGACTACCTGCCCCGTCCCGTCAAGAGCCCCGGCGCATGGATGAATGCCATGCAGGAGGCCTACAACTATGGTGGTGAGAACGTGCGTCCCATTATTTACAATGTGGGTAACATGGCACTGCCCTCAGGCGACACCCCCTCGCTGCTCACTTGGGATGATGTGCAGACCGTCTTCCACGAGTTTGGTCATGCCCTCCACGGCATGCTGACCCGCGTGCAGTATCGTGGCCTGGCCGGTACCAACACCGACCGTGACCTGGTTGAGATGCCCTCACAGATCAACGAGCACTGGGCATTTGAGCCTGAGGTGCTGAAGAACTACGCTCGTCACTACAAGACTGGTGAGGTAATCCCTGACAGCCTCGTGAAGAAGCTCAACGAGAGCGCCCAGTTCAACATGGGCTTCATGACCACCGAGCTGGTGGGTGCTGCTCTCTTGGATATGTACTGGCACAAGAAGGCCTGGACTGCTGAGGAGGTGAAGAAAATCGACGTTAAGGCCTTTGAGCAGGATGTGAAGAACCAGCTCAACATGCCCGCACTCGTCGAGTTCCGCTATCGCAGCCCCTACTTCAAGCATGTCTTTGCTAGTGATGAGTATGCTTGCGGTTACTACACCTACCTTTGGTCACAGGTACTCGAGGCTGACGGCTACCTCGCATTCGAGAAAGCTGGTTGCTTCGACAAGGCTACTGCCGACAAGTATCGCGCCTTGCTCGAGGCTGGTGACACCGAGGATCCCATGGTGCTCTACAAGAAGTTCCGTGGCCAGGAGCCCACGGCCGACGCCCTGCTGCGCAACCGTGGCCTGAAGTGATCTCTATTTGGGCTCAAGCCCAAACAGAAAGTTTAGAGTTTAAAGTTTAGGGTTTAGAGAAACCCAACTCCCTCAATAATTTATCGGGACTTTGCCCACTTGCGGCAAGGTCCCGATAATGTTTTAGATCTTAGCGTCTTTGCACCTTAGCGTGAGGAAGAAGGGCGCATGAGGCGCAGGGCGTTGAGGACGCAGAGCAGGGCGACGCCGACGTCGGCAAACACGGCCTCCCACATGTTGGCGATGCCTAACACACCAAGCACCATCACCAGCACCTTGACGGCAATAGCAAAAGTGATGTTCTGCATTACGATGCGGCGGGTGCGTTTGCCTAGGGTGACCGCCTCACCGACGCGTGATGGCTGGTCGGTTTGGATGACGACATCGGCCGTCTCGATGGCCATTTCGCTGCCTAGGGCTCCCATGGCAATGCCCACGTCGCTCATTGCCAACACGGGCGCGTCGTTGATGCCGTCGCCAACGAATGCCACCTGTTTGCCATCTTGCTTCAGCCGCTCGATGTGTTCCACCTTGCCTTGCGGCAGCAAGTCGCCGTGGGCTTCATCGATGCCAAGTTGTTGCGCAACGGCATTGACAAGTGCCTGCTTGTCGCCCGACAGCATCACCGTCTCAATTCCTTGGCGGTGCAACGTGTTGATTGCTGCAGCGGCATCTTCTTTAGGCTTGTCGCTCAACAGGAGATATCCAGCAAAAGTCCCAGCGATAGCGACAGCTACCGTCGTCCCTTCGATATTTTGCAATGCGGCAGGGTAATCCACACCCTCTTGCTCCAGCAGGCGCGTCGTCCCCACCAGCCATTGCTGACTGTTGACGGTAGCGCTCAGGCCATATCCTGAGATGTTTTTCATGTCATCAATTTTGACATCAGCCGGCTCATGGTGGCTAGTGATGGCTTTAGCGATGGGGTGGGGGCTGTCCTGCTCGATGGCGGCCAGGATGCCTAGTTGTTCATCGTTGAGCCCATGCACCTCGCTTACTGTAAATTCACCCGTGGTCAGGGTGCCGGTTTTGTCAAACACCACGGTTGTTATCCTCGACATCTCGTCCAGGTAATTGCTCCCCTTGAACAGAATGCCCCGGCGTGAGGCGGCTCCAATGCCCGCAAAGTAGCTCAACGGGATGCTGATGACCAATGCGCACGGGCAGGAGATGACAAGGAAGATGAGCGCACGGTGCAGCCATGTGGCAAAGTCGTAGCTGAAGGTGGTCACTGCTATCGAGTAAAGCCATGGCAGCACGACTACCAGCGCGGCCAATGCGATCACGACAGGGGTGTAGATGCGGGCAAAGCGGCGGATAAACAACTCGGCAGGCGCTTTGCGGTCGGCGGCATCCTCCACCATAGCTAGGATGCGTGATACGGCGCTCTCACTCGCTGGGCGTGTTGCCTTAATTCTCACGGTGCTTTCACTGGCAATCATTCCTGCCAACACCTCGCTGCCTGGTTCGATAACTCGTGGCACACTCTCGCCCGTGAGCGCTGCCGTGTCAAATGGTGCGGCCTCGCCCGTGAGCGTACCGTCGATGGGCACGCGCTCGCCTGTCTTGACCTCCACGATGTCGCCCACCTTGACTTGGGCGGGATCTACCGTCTGCCGTGTCCCGTCATTGACGATGACGGCACGGTCGGGGCGGAAAGCAATCAAGCTACTGATGTTGCTTCGGGCGCGGTCGACGGCGCAATCCTGCAGTGCCTCGCCAATGCAGTACAGGGTCATCACCGCCACAGCCTCGGGATATTCCCCGATGGCAAATGCGCCAATGCTTGCCACCGACATCAATAGGAACTCGTTGAAGGCGTCACCCTCACGCACACCCTCGATGGCTTCGCGCAGCACGCCTAGACCGGTGGGCAACCATGCCAGTGCAAACCAGGCCATGCGTACCCAATTATTTTGGAACCAACTGATGTCCAGATGGCTCAAAATTATGCCTATAATGAGTAAAACAATTGAGATGGCCGGTTTCCACCAGCTCATGGCTTCTTCTTCATGCTCATGATGGGTGCCGCTGCACGATGTGCAGCAGTCATTATCGTGGCATGAGCAGTGATGGTTGTGATCGTGTCCCATATCTTTGCGCTGTAATTTGACGCAAAGGTAGGCACAATCCCGTGCAACCCGGTTGCAAATTTCAATACAGCAGGCGGGCGATGCGCGCCGAGCCGCGTTTCCCGCTGGCGATGCGTGCAAACAGGCGGCGGGTCATGGGGCCAACCACCCAGCGCCATTTTCTGGAATTGCGGTAACTCTTTTGCAGGGCTTGATAGGCTTGTCGGCACAGGGGCTTTGCGAGCTCGGTGCAGCCCTCGCGCTCATATTGGGCGGCCAGCACCATGCGACGGTATTCCAGCAGGCGTTCAAACCTGACCTTGTGCTCTGGCTTTAACCGTGAACAGCGCACCTCGTTGATCATGATATCGATGACATGTTCCCACTGGCCTTGGCGGCTATGGAACTCGGTGCCCGTGATGGAATCGGCACCGTTGTGGTTGATGGTTACGCGCGATTTGCCGCCCATGTAGGCGACGTTGGGCACGGCCAGCAGCAGCCTGAGCCCCAGTTCCCAATCGTTCCAGCCAGGCAGGTCGATGTTCCAGCCGTCGGTGCTGGCAAAGAATTCCCGCCTGACGGCATAGCGCTGTGTTGCCAGCTGGCCGTGCAGGATGTGCTGGGCAAAAAGGTCTCGCTTGTGAAACGGTGCCTCGCGTTCTGAACCGTCAGGGAAAACGAGCGTGGAGCGAGCGTTGATCAGGTCTAGCGGCTTGCCTTTTGCCTTGGCCTTTTCAATGATTTTCACATAGGAGGCGACCAGGCCTTCTTCCATCTGGTCATCGCTATCAAAGAACAACACCCACTCGCCTGTGGCATGCTCAAATCCGCGGTTGCGGGCGGCTCCCGCTGTGTGGTGCTCCTCGCGAACAATCTCCACATTGAAACCGTCGCCAGGATGCTCTTTCTTGAAGGTCTCAAGCACCCGCAGCGTGTCGTCGGTGCTGTAGTTATCCACTAACACGACTTGCAAGGGACGGTAAGTCTGGGCGACTACGCTGTCGAGTGTCGCGCCCACCACGGTAGCGCGGTTATAGACAGGGATGATGATAGAAACCTCCATGACGCGTTTCAATACTGGTTTAACTGGGGTAAAGGTACTGCTTTTTTTGATAATTCACAATAAAATGCCTAATTTTGCACCCACGATGAGAATATTATTTGCAGGCGATGCAAGCAATATGCACAACTGCCTGGCCCATGAGTTGAGGCGAATGGGTCATGAGGCGACAGTGGCATCCGACGGTTCACGTTGGATGAACACGGGTCGTGACATTAATCTCCTGCGTCGTCCGGGTTTGATGGGTACGGTGCGTTATCTGTATGACATTTGGCGCGCTTTGCCCCTGATGAAAGATTATGACATTGTTCAGATAGCCTCTCCAATTTTCCTGCGTCTCAAGCCGCACCGCAATGCGCGCGTGTTTGACTACCTCAAGGCCCATAATCGCCACATGGTGCTATCGGCCTTAGGGACCGATATGGTTTACTATGATGCCTGCCATGATGGGAAGACGTTCCGCTACAGCGATTACATGTTGGGTGACGAGCCGTCGCCCTATGTGGGTTCGGGCGAATATATTGCTCAGGAGCAGGATAACTGGAAGCAGCCTTTCATGCGTGAGCACAGTGATCACATCTTAGCAGGAATAGAAGGCGCCGTGGCTTGTCTGTATGAGTACTATGCGGCCTATGAACCGCTGCTGGGCGACCGCGTGGCCTATGCCGGCATTCCTATCGATACCGAGTCTCTGGAGTTCCGCCCGCTAAATGAGGCCCCAGACAAAGTGCGCTTGTTCATCGGCATTCAGCGCGATCGTCATGTCATCAAGGGGACCGACAAACTGCTGGCGGCGATGAAACGTGTGCATGACCGTTATCCGGGGCTCACCGAGCTTGAAGTGGTAGAGAATCTGCCCTATGACGAGTACACCCGCCGTATGCGTGCCTCCCATATCATTCTAGACCAGTTTTACAGCTACACACCCGGCACTAACGCCCTGATTGCTATGGCCCAGGGACTGGTGGCGGTTTCGGGTGCCGAGCCTGAATACTATGATCTCATTGGCGAAACTGCTAACAAGCCCATCGTGAATGTGTCACCGCTCGTCGAGGGCGACATCGACCATAAATTGTCGTGGCTGGTGGAGCATCGCGACCAGCTGCCCGAGATGGCCCGTGCAAGCCGCGTGTTTGTAGAAAGACACAACGCTGCACCAGTTGTGGCACAGCGTTATCTTGATTTTTGGAACAAGCTTTTACAGCCCGAAGAGTAGGGCTAACCGCAATGGGTTCCTGGCGTGATGATAAAGCCACGCAGGAACGCATCGGTTTCCATGCGTTTCTTTCCTGATTGTTGTAATGACATCACTTCCAGCCATCCGTCACCACAGGCGATGCGCATGGTCTTGCGGTCGGTCATCAGTGTGCCCGGCTCGGGATGTTCGCCATTGGAGAAGGGTTGGGGCTCACTGGTCTCAAACAGCTTTAAGGTCGTGATTTCTTTGCCCGTCTCGTCAATCATCGTGGTCCAGGCGGCCGGATAGGACGAGAGACCGCGTATGTGGTTGTAAAGATCCTCGGCGGGTCGTGCCCAGTCAATGCGGCATGTGTCCTTGAAGATTTTTGGGGCGGGAGTGGGCTGCTGGCCCGCTGTGAGCAGTTGGTCTTGCGGGATGGGCTTAACCGTGCCGGCGATGATGCTGTCCACGGTTTCGAGTACCATGTCGGCACCCATTGTCATCAGCCGATCATAAACCACTTCGACATTGTCATGACGACCGATGGGACAACTGCGCTGCTGGATCACGTCACCCGTGTCAATCTCATGCTTGAGGAAGAAGGTCGTCACACCCGTTTCCTTGTCACCGTTCATCACCGCCCAGTTGATGGGAGCAGCACCTCGGTAGCGGGGCAGCAGTGAGGCATGAAGATTAAACGTGCCCAGTGGCGGCATCTGCCACACGGCCTCGGGCAACATCCTGAAGGCGATTACGATAAACAGCTGTGCCTCAAGCGCTCGCAACTCGTTGATAAAGGCCTCGTCCTTGAGACTCACGGGTTGCAGCACGGGCAGACCGCGCTCCACAGCAAATCGTTTCACGTCGCTTTGTTGCAACTGTCGTCCTCGCCCGGCAGGTTTGTCGGGCATAGTCACTACGGCTGCCACATTGTAGCCGCCATCTACGAGCCGCTTCAAACTCTCCACGGCAAATTCAGGTGTCCCGAAAAAAACTATCTTCAAATCCTCTTTTTTCATGATGCTCAATTCATTGTCATCCTCAAGATTCGCCCTTGAGCGATTCTTGTGTACTGGATATTGTGATTAGAGTGCAAATTTAGCGATTTTTTTCACATTGGGGGCAATTTGTTATGCCATAACTTGGAATCATCATTTGGTTTTAGCGCAAAATAAAAAAGCGCCTCGTTTCACAACGAAGCTGCTTTGCTAGGAAAAAAGTATCATATTGCTGCAAAGATAGAGACATTATTTTAATTGTACAAATTATTAAGACATTTTTTCGACTTTTCATGCAAAAGCAATACTAATTGCTATTCTGGGTTTAATTTCATATTGTTATTGCTGCAAAACTTGTTAAAGTTGCTGTATTTTACCATTGGTACAATTTAATTTTATACCTTTGCCTCCCGCAAGACAATTATAAATAATATAAGAAAAATGAAAAGATTTTTTGTGACTTTGGCCATGCTGGTGGCATTGTTGGTGATGGCGCCTACGGCTATGGCGGCCAACTGGTTTGATGTGCTTTCTTCTGGCGGTGAAACGATTTCGCTCAATCCTGATATAGTGATGACCGATAACGGCTCGAGTTATCTGGTATGGGTGCGTAACTCGTATGACTTACCTGAAACCCGCACTGCTTATTCCCGTGAGCGTGGCTATGATAGGCCCGTCGCCTACAAATTGACCCTCTATAAGTTTACCGACGAATGGAATAACTTTAATATTGTGCAGGTTTCGGTTTATGATGAGGCTAATAAGATCATCGATCAGTATTCCAATCCCGATATGGAATCGACTGAGAGCATTATCCCTTCGGGCTCATCTGTTGAGACGGTAGCCGAGGCCGCAAAAGTCATCTTCGAGATCAAAACCAATCCCGAGTAAGAATTGAGTTAACAGTTGACATCAGCTAACTTACAATAGAAAAAGTTGTCAAGGATTCCCTCGACAACTTTTTATTTGTTTCTAGGATGCTAAATGTGGGAAATCTTGCATTATCAGTCCATCAGTTTCCACAGGCCAAGTGTCTTGCCACGAAAGACGCGGTACTCGACACCGGTGAGCGTCAGCGTCATCGTGGGCAGGTCCACCGGTGAGATGATGTCCTGGAGTTTGTGCACGTTCATCCTGGGGTCCTGAACCCTGCCCAGGGTGACATGTAACCTGAAATCGGACTGCATCTTGCAACCCTTGGCCAGGAAATACTGCCTGATATCATCCACCAGATCCAGAAAGTCCTGTGGAGCATCGGTGGTCGTGAGGTGGATAACCTGACGGTGATAGCCCGATGCAAAGGCGTCAAGCGTGTCGAACGTAATCTCGGGCGCCACGGCATCTTCAAGGATTCGGTTCAAGCCGGGCACCAGGTTCACGCCGTCGGGGGCGTAATCCAGAAACGCCATCGTGATGTGGTAATACCCACGTTGCCAGCGGATATCCACCCCATCCAGCAAGTCCCTCAACTCCTCAAACCAGGATTCCTCGTACCTGATGGGCACTTTGATTTCTATATAACTCTTCATCGCTTAATTATAATCTGGATGACAAAGATAGTCCATTTTCATGAAATAAAGCCGCTAGCTCGAAGATTAAATCTTGCATCACATTTCATCAAAAAACCGTATGCATCTGTTGCTGGACACATACGGTTCTTGATGATGATTCAACGATTAGCGGCGTTTCTTGCTTTTCTTTGTGGCCGCTTTTTTCTTGGCTGGTGTCGATTTTACTTGATCAAGGCCCATTTGGATGTTCTTGATAAGGGCTTGGCTGGTATAGGTGGCGCCGGTAGCGACGTCGGCGTTGAGTTTCTTGGCCTCAGCAACGGTTTTGCCGATGTACTGTGGCAGCACCTTAGCGGTGGCACGCTTGAGGTAGCCCGGCGATTCTTGGTTCTCGAGAACCTCAATATTCTCGATGACGCCGTTCTTGACGGTGATGTTAAGCGGTGTGGTTCCGTTGTAGCCAATCACCTTGCTGGCGATGTCGCCAGTGTAAATCACCTGGGTGGTGCTGGCTTTAGCCTTCTTGGCGCTTTTCTTGGTGCGGGCGTCGAGTGAAGCGGTGCCGGCAATGAGCAGCATGATGGCCGCGATGATGATAGTCTTTTTCATATTTTATTTATTAGTATTTAGTTCCTATTTTAGATGGACTACTGGCCCAAAAGTTTAAAATATAGCTTTGCGTCTTAGCGTTAGTCTAAGTTGTCCGGTTGTAATAACTCCTGGGCTTGTGCAAGGGTCTCGGGTTTGCCGATGTCGAGCCACTGGTAGTCACTGTCAGGGTGGTAGCCCTGGATAAGGTGGTGGGAGCACATGTTGATGTAGAAGGGCGTGATGGAGAATTTTTCCTCACCGCTTTTACGGCGATAGCGCTCCAACTCGGGGAAAATGCGTGGCGAAATCACATGCAGGCCACCAAAGGCCATTTCATGCAGCGTCATGCCTTCAATTTTCCCGTTATCGGGTTTGAATTCGCCGGTCGCCTTATTGATCCATCCGCGCAGACGGTCATTCTCGTCAAACAGGAAATAGCGCTGTGTCTTGCGTTCCTTGACCAGGATGGTCGCCAGGGCATCATGGTGGCAGTGGTAGTCGTAGAACGCCTTGAGGTCAAGTGTGCTGATGATGTCGGTGTTATGAACCAGGAAGGGCTCATCCCCGTCAAGCCACTGGCGTGCCTTAAGGATGCCGCCACCCGTGTCGAGCAGCAGGCCGCGCTCATCGCTGATGTGGATCGACAACCCGAAGTTATTGTTGCGCTCCAGGAAATCGATGATCATCTGCCCATAGTGGTGGATATTGATGGTGATGTCATCAAAACCGGCTGCGGCAACCCGCTCGATGACGTGCTGCAGCATGGGCTTGCCGGCAATCTCGACCATCGCTTTGGGGCGGTCGTCGGTTAAGGGCTTGAGACGCGTCCCCAGTCCGGCGGCAAATATCAACGCTTTCATTGCACTACAGGATTAAGGGTGCGATCATGTTCGGGCTGCTCACGGTGTGACAGCTCGACGCGCACGTTGAATTTATCATGGATATGCTCGGCCAGGTGTTCGGCGGCATAAACCGAGCGGTGCTGTCCACCGGTACAGCCGAAGCACACCATCAGGTCAGTGAAGCTGCGCTTCTTGTAGCGCTCAACCGATTCATCGACCAGGGCATAAACATGCTCCAGCCATTTGTCGATAGTACTCTCCTTCTGCAAGAACTCGATCACGTTCTTGTCAAGGCCGGTGAAGGCTTTGTATTTGTCATATTTACCGGGGTTGTTCAGCGCGCGGCAGTCAAAGACAAAACCGCCACCGTTGCCCGATGAGTCGTGGGGGATACCTTTCTTGTAAGCGAAACTCATCACCCTGACGGTGAGCCCCTTATCCTCGCTCACAAAGTCCTTGAGGTTGACCAGCTCATCGATGACGAGGCTCAGGTAAGGATATTGGGTAAACGGCTTATCGATGACGAGTTTGCGCAGGTTGGCAACAGCGGGGACAATGCTGTTCTTCATGAAGTCGGGCTTTTTCTCAAAATATCCCCTGAAACCATAGGCACCCAGCACCTGTAGCGTGCGGAAGAGCACGAAAAGGCGCAGGTTGTTATGAAACTCCTTCTCGTCTATGTTGGGCTGGTACTCCTTGAGTTTTTGCAGGTAGGTATCGACGAGGTCTTTCTTCAGCTCGTCGGGATACTTGGCACGTGCCTGCCACACAAAGGATGCCACATCATAGTAGTACGGGCCTCGTCGGCCACCCTGGAAATCGATATAAGCCAGTTTGCACTCAGCAGGCTTGTCGGCGTCACCCACGAGCATCACGTTGCGTGACTGGAAGTCACGGTACATGAATGTCTCGCTGGGCACAGCCAGCAGATCTCGCGTGAGCTTCTCGAAATCGTTCTCTAGTTTATCCTCGTTAAAAACGACTCCCGTGGCCTTGAGGAAACAGTACTTGAAATAGTTCAGGTCCCACTTGATGGAACGCTCGTCAAAGCATTTGGCAGGGTAGCAGTGGCTATAGTCAAAGTCTTGTGCGCCCTTGAACTGGATGTCCACCAGACCGCGCATGGTTCGGCGCAGTAATTCCTTCTCCCCGCTGGTAAAGGCGTGGGTGATGGCACTGCGACGGATCTTGTTCCACAGGATGTTCTCGGGCTTCTTGCCCAGGTCCTCCTGGATATAGGCCATGTGATCGTCGCTCACACCATAGATCTCGGGCACCGAGAGCCCTTGCTCGCGAAAGTGCCGAGCCATGTAGATGAACGCGTCATTCTCCTCGCGTGACTCGCCGACCACGCCCACGATGGTGCGCTCGCCATTCAGGCGATAGTACTGACGGTTGGAGCCGGCCTTGTCCATGAGCACAATTTCGGAGGGCTGGCTGCCCACATATTGCTCGTATAATCTTTTCAATCTTTCCATTGCTGTCTTCTTTTAATGTAAATGATATTAGAATTCACTGGTGAAGTGGAAGGTGATCTTCGGGAAATCCTGCTGTGCCATCTGGAGCACATAGTTGCTGTCGGCCAGGAACACGTCGCGGCCCTCAAGGTCAACTGCCATAAACTGGTGTTTGCGCTTCTTGAAAGCGTCCAGGGCGTCCTCATCGTCGCTCTCGATCCAGCAGGCCTTGTAGAGGTGGATAGGCTCCCAGCGGCACTGGGCACCATACTCGTGCAACAGGCGGTACTGGATGACCTCAAACTGCAGTTGGCCCACGGTACCGATGATCTTGCGGTTGTTGAACTGGTTGATGAACATCTGGGCCACACCCTCGTCCATCAGCTGTTCCAAGCCCTTGTTGAGCTGTTTGGTCTTCATCGGGTCACTGTTCTCGATGTACTTGAACATCTCGGGCGAGAAACTGGGCAAGCCGCGGAAGTGGAGTTCTTCACCCTCGGTGAGGGTGTCGCCAATCTTGAAAATGCCGTTATCGGGCAAGCCCACGATGTCGCCGGGATATACCTCGTCGATGATTTCCTTTTTTTGTGCCATGAAGGCTGTCGGTGCACTAAAGCGGTAACTCTTGCCGCTGCGCACGTGCTTATAGTTGCCATTGCGCTGGAATACGCCAGAGCAAACCTTGACAAAGGCGATGCAACTGCGGTGGTTGGGATCCATGTTGGCGTGGATCTTAAACACAAAGCCCGTGAACTTGTCCTCGCCGGGCTCCACCGTGCGCTCGATAGCGATCACGGGACGGGGCGACGGGGCGATGCGTACAAAGCAGTCCAACAGCTCTTTCACGCCAAAGGTGTTCAATGCCGAACCAAAAAAGACGGGTGCTACCTTACCGTCAAGATAGTCCAGCGTGTTGAAGTCGGGATATACACCATCGATAAGCTCAATGTCAGCCCTCAGTTTCTCGGCATCGGCAGCGCCCACAGCCTTGTCGATGGCGGGATCGTTGATGTCGTTGATATCGACGCGGTCGGTCACGTGCTGTTTATCGGGCTTGAACAAGCTGATGTTGTGCTCGTAGATGTTATAGACACCCTTGAAATGGGCACCGATGTTGATGGGCCAACTCAGTGGGCGAACGTCAATCTTCAACTCCTGCTCCAGCTCATCGAGGATGTCAAACGGGTCGCGGCCCTCGCGGTCGAGCTTGTTGACAAAGATAATGACTGGCGTGTTGCGCATGCGGCACACCTCCATCAACTTGCGTGTCTGGGTCTCAACACCCTTGGCGACATCGACAACGATGATGACGCTATCGACAGCGGTAAGGGTACGGTAGGTGTCCTCGGCAAAGTCTTGGTGGCCAGGGGTATCAAGGATGTTGATCTTGTAATCGCCATAATTAAATCCCATTACCGAAGTGGCGACCGAGATGCCGCGCTGCTTCTCAATCTCCATCCAGTCGCTGGTGGCAGTTTTCTTAATCTTATTGGATTTCACCGCTCCGGCGACATGGATCGCACCACCAAAGAGCAACAGCTTCTCGGTGAGCGTCGTCTTGCCGGCATCAGGGTGAGAGATGATGGCAAATGTGCGTCGGCGGGTGATTTCGGTTGTCAGTGACATTATTCTTAGTGAATAGTTAAGAGTTAACAGATAATAGTTGTTTGATTGTGGCCTCGAGGCTGTCGAGCCAGTAGGGGACGGTAACGCCAAAGGTGGTCTTGAACTTCGTCTTGTCCAACACGCTGTAGCTGGGACGGTTGGCCTTGGCGGGGAATTCATCGCTGTGGCAGGGCTGTACGTCACAGGCGGTGATGCCTGCCAGCCTGTGGATGGCCAGCGTGAAGTCATACCACGAGATGACGCCCTCGTTGCTGAAATGGTACACGCCGCCATGCCATAGCGGAGCGCTCATTACGGTCACGATGGCAGAAGCAAGGTCACGGGCACAAGTGGGCGATCCCACCTGGTCAAACACGACCTTCAGCGCGGGTTTATCCTTGCCCAGTGCGAGCATCGTCTTAACGAAGTTCTTACCATAGGGTGAATAGAGCCATGCGGTGCGCAGGATGACGGCATCATGGCCCATGATATCAAGCAACTGCCGCTCACCATCAAGCTTGGTGCGGCCGTAAGCCGATTGGGGATTGGTGGGATGATCCTCGGTGTAAGGTGTGCAGCCCTTGCCGTCAAATACATAGTCGGTTGAGACATGCACCATGTGGGCGCTGTGACGCTTAGCAACCCGTGCCAGGATGCCCACAGCCTCGGCGTTGAGGCGTGCAGCAAGTGGCTCGTTGTCCTCGGCCGCGTCAACAGCGGTGTAAGCGGCACAGTTGACAATCACGTGTATGTCATGACGTGACACGGCATCATCCACAGCCTGTTCATCGGTGATGTCAAGAGGCTCTATGTCCTCGCCAGCAACATCGGTGAAGATGGCGTGAAGCCGCTGGTAATCAGCTAGCACATTGCGCATCTCGTGACCCAGTTGTCCGTTAGCTCCGGTAATGAGTATATTGGTTGTCTTCATTGAATCAAAGTAATTTTTTATCCCTAAAACCTAATGCCTAACACCTAAAGCCTAATCAACATCATCGCCAAACAGGGGTTTCTCCTCATCGCGCTTGTAGTAGGCTGCGAGCAGGCCGATGAAATGGGAAATCTGGCTGATGGCGGCTGCGGTATCTTGGGTGATTTCTTTGCCTTGCAAGTGGAGCAACATCACCCCATACAGGGCGTTGAAACAGGTCTCGAGTTCGCTAGGACGTTGATCCTCGGGAATAGTGGCGCGCAGCTGCACGATGAAAGGCAGGGTGCGATAGTAATCGGCGTGATAGTCAGGGAAACGGTTTTGATCGGCCAGCAGTTGCTGATGCAGGTCGTTCAAGCGTATGAGCACATTGTGGCACACACGGATGTGACCTTTTTCCCGCACGTTTTCCAACTCCATCATTTTGATGAGCGACTCATACCATTCGCGTATCTCATGCCGTGTGGCATCATCCACCTCGTAGCGTGAAATCACGACCTTATCCACCATGTCGATGTCCAAGTGACATGCGCGCAGCAAGTCTTCAACCTGCCACAGATATAGCAGGTACTCGGCGATGTTCTCCTTGCGTTTTTGTTGGGCGATAATCATGGCGTTATCCAAATCGGCTGATGTTGCGCAATGTGGGTTCGTCAACGATGCGTATGCGGCGGCCGTCAACGGTGATGATACGTTCCTGGGCAAAGGTCGAGAGGGTGCGGATGGCGTTGGCGGTGGTCATGTTCGATAGGTTGGCCAGATCCTCACGTGCCATGTAGATTTTCAATGTATTGCCGTCATCCTCGTAGCCGTAGTTGTCCACGAGCATACACAGGGCCTCGGCCAAGCGGCCACGGATGTGTTTCTGGGTCAGCGTCACCACCTTGGATTCGCTACCGCCCAGATGTTTGGACAACTCGTGTAGGAAAAACCAAGCCAGTTTCATGTTGCCGTCGATGAGCTGCTTCACCACGTCCATAGGGATGGAACCCACTTGTGACGGCTCAATCGCCATCGTGCTGGCGACGTAAGGCTCACCGGCAAACCAGGCGCGATAGCCAAAGTACTGAATGGGTCGATACAGGCGCAGGATTTGCTGTTTGCCGCCGATACCGTTCTTGAACCGTTTTACCTTGCCTTTTATCAGGCACCACAGGTATTGCGGCTCATCTTTCTCGGCATATATAATCTGGTTCTTGCGGAAATTATGCAAGACGAAATTTTCGGCGATGAGATGCTTCTCCTCGCTGCTCAGGATTGACCAGATCTCGGCTAAATCCTCCCGGATGATATCTTCAAGTAGATTCTTCTTGACCATCACTACTGCTTAAAACATGCAAAGTTACTCACTTTTTCCCATCCACCCAAAACCACACCCGTAAAAATGATTAAAACGGGCTGTGAATCGGCTTAAGTCATGTAAATAGGAAAGAAAAACCCTTGTCAATGGCGGAATGGGTCGGGTATGGGGACAGGACTGTTGGGGTTGAAACCGGGTTGACTTGATACGGGGTTGGGGATTGTAACGGGGCGGTAGCGCGGGTCGTCCCAGTCGCGGTTGTGCTTGCCGCTGCCTAGCCAGTTATCCAGTAACTGGTAGATGAAGGGACCCGCATCAAAGGAGATGGGTGCCCCAAAGATATTGATGGTGGGTTGCACGACTGGCAAGGTGCGCCATGTGCCTGTATAGGGGTCAAAGATGCGGCGTGCACCCACGTCAAGCGAGAAAATATCACTGGCTCGCCACCCCAGGGTGCCGCCATAGGACGAGCTGCCCAAGAACGGCATCGCCGCTACCGAGTGGAACCGCTGATTGACGTAGTACTGGCCGAAAGCGTTGAGCGACAGGCGGTCGTTAAGGCGGAACGAGGCGTTGCCAAACACGCCATAGTCATTCCAAGCATTGTTGTCAAAATGGTACTTGCTTGCTGTAAGTCCTGCCGTGAGTTGCAGGCGGTTTCCCATAGGCATGGTGAAGGCTACACTGGCGCTTGCCATGTCGCCCATGCCAGGGAAAGTCGTGTGGCTGCCCGACCCAGTGAGGTAACCTCCAGCCGCGCGGGTGATAATTCCGCCCGAAGCCCAGTCGCGGCTATAGGGGTTGGTGTCAAAACTGAAGCGGGGCAGGGTAGGTCTACTCATGCGCCAGTTCTCGTTATAGATGGCGAGCGAGTCATCCAATGTGTTGATGTGGTCGAGTTGCAGGTCGGCAGTCTTGGGAAAGTTGGGCTTGAATGAGGGCTTGATGTTAGTTGCGGGCAAGATGACTGAGGGCAGCTCGGGTTGAATGAACTGCGGACTGATTTTGGACTGGTCAAACTGTAATCTAAGGCTCTGGTTCTCTTGAGCCATACCGATGAGGGCGACCAATGCCAAGAGTATGGATAATGCCCGTTTCATGCCCGCAAAAATAGCCGTTAGCCTTGAATCGGGCAAACGTAAAAGGTTAAATAGTCTTATCGGTTAACGATTATTGTTGTCCAGGCATGTTCTTCCAAGCGAGCCTTAGCGCAGTGACGATGTCTTCATAATCCTGTTGGGTAAACGGCTCGTCGCTGCTCGACATGATGGTGAAGGTGATGCCGCTGTAGGAGCGGTTAGCATGGGTGTCTTTCAGCCCGTTACGCAGGTAGAAGGCATGGCGCCTCTTGCGTTGCTCAGGATTGGGCGCGTCGGGTTGGTCGGGGGACTCGATATCGATGACGAATGGGTGATCGTTGTTGTATTCTTCTAATACTGCCGAAAAAATGCTTTGTCCATAGCCTTTCCCTCTAAGCTCTTCACGTACAGCAAAGTACCAGCACCAGTTATATTTGGGCAGTCGTAGCACAATCATAAACCCTACCAATGCTTCACCCTCATAATAGGCTGTATAGTCGATATCCATGACATCGAGCAAGTGAATCAATTCATCGTATGGGATCTGCTCCTCGACAGGAAAGGCTGTCTCATATAAATCCCTCAATGCCTTATCATCAGCATTTCCGCTATAGATTTTAACTGGCCTCAACATGTTTTTCAGTTCTTTGCCTTCTCCAGTTCTTCGCCTGCTTCTTCCCAGCTGGCCATGACTTCTTCTAGTTCACGACTGATTTGGGAATGAGTGTAGTAAATGTTCAAATCCTCGCTGGATGCGGTGGATAGTTTTTCCTCGATGTCAGCGAGCTGTTGCTCGAGTTCGGCAATTTTCGCTTCAAGTGTCTTGACTTTTTTCTCGGCCTGACGGATGCGGCGCTCACGTTCTTTTTGCTTCTGGTAGTCGGCTTTACCCTGACTCACTGGCTCGGTAGGCTCGCTTTCAGTCGACGTGCTTACGGTCGGTGTATCCTTTATCTCAAGTTGTTGCAAGGTGTCTAATTGCTTCTTCTGCAAGAAGTCGTAGATGCCTCCCAAATGTTCGCGCACACGATGCTCGCCAAACTCATAAACCTTACTCACAATGCCGTTGAGGAAGTCACGGTCGTGGGAAACGACGATGACTGTGCCGTCAAAGGCCTGGATGGCCTCTTTAAGCACATCCTTGCTAGGCATGTCGAGGTGGTTAGTGGGCTCATCGAGGATGAGCAGGTTGACGGGCTGCAGCAACAGACGTATCATCGCCAGTCGGCTCTTTTCGCCACCGCTCAGGACTTTTACTTTTTTGTCGGCATTCTTGCCGCCAAACATGAATGCACCCAGGATGTCATTAATTCGAGTGCGTATGTCGCCCACTGCCACATAGTCGATGGTGTCATGAACTGTTAGCGTCTCGTCAAGCAGTTGTGCCTGGTTCTGGGCAAAATAGCCGATTTTGACGTTGTGGCCGATCTGAAGTTTCCCGTCAAACGGGATCTCGCCCATGATGCACTTGACGAGGGTGGATTTGCCCGCGCCGTTCTTGCCCACAAAGGCCACTTTCTCACCACGCTTGATGGTGAAGGTCACATCGTGGAAAACGTTCAGTGAACCATAATCTTTACGCAGATCCTCGACAATGACAGGGTAGTCACCGCTGCGTGTAGCCGGTGGAAACTTGAGTCTCATGCGTGAGCGGTCCACCTCATCGACCTCGATGCGCTCCAACTTGTCGAGCATCTTGATGCGGCTTTGAACCTGCACGGCCTTGGTTGCCTTATAGCGGAAACGCTCGATAAAGTCCTCGGTGTCATGGATGAGTTTCTGCTGGTTTTCATAGGCGCGCATCTGTTGTTCCACTCGCTCCTTGCGCAGTTCTACAAACTGGCTATAGCTTACCTTGTAATCATAGATTTTGCCAAGCGAAATCTCGATGGTGCGGTTCGTTACATTATCAATGAATGCTCGGTCGTGAGAAACGAGCAGCAAGGCCCCATTACGGTTCTTGAGAAATGACTCCAGCCACTGGATAGACTCAATGTCGAGGTGGTTAGTGGGCTCATCGAGCAACAGCACGTCAGGGCGGCGCAACAACAGCTTGGCCAGTTCAATGCGCATTCGCCATCCGCCACTGAATTCGTGCGTGGGGCGGTCAAAATCGCTGCGTTCAAATCCCAATCCGGTGAGCGTCTTCTCGATCTCGGCTTCCATGTTCTCGCTCTGCATCAAAGCGCGCAACTCGGTTTTCTGTGCCACGCGGTCGATGAGGTCATGGTATTCCTCGCTATCATAATCGGTACGATCGGCTAACTCCTGGTTCATGCGGTCGATGGCAGCGTCCATCTGTTGCAAGTGCTCAAATGCTCGCTCGGCTTCCTGCTTGACAGTGAGCGTGTCAATGAGCTTCATCTGCTGTGGCAGGTAGCCGATGGTGATGTCGGATTGTCGTGCAACGGTGCCGCTGGTGGGCAATTGCTCGCCAGCAATGATTTTTAACATGGTGGTCTTGCCCGCGCCGTTTTTCCCGACAAGCGCAATCTTGTCACGCTTGTTGATGACATAATTTATGTTCTCAAACAGCACTTGGCTGCCAAACTCCACTTTGAGTCCTTGGATCGAAATCATGCTCGAACTGTAATTTTGGGTGCAAAATTACAAAAAAACTAGATACCCTAGGTATTCTAGATGTTCAAGATTGCCTAGAACAGGCTCAGCGGCTTTTGCTCGGTTGTGGATTTGGCATGCTTGATGTAATCGGGATTGATGTCGATGCCAATGCTTCTCATGTTCATCTCATAGGCAATCTTACATGCTGTACCGGTGCCGCAATAGGGATCGAGCAGGATGCCGCCATGAGGGCATGTGGCTACGATAGGCAGGCGATATAGCGTGTCGGGCGCTACCCGGTAATGGGCGATGCCTGATCGCTGAACTCCGATGGTCCATACGTCGCTGGGAATTTGGCTTTGGTATTTCGATGCCTTAGGGAGCCTGGTACGGCTTTTTTCTTCATTGCGTGAGATTAACGCGAATGTTCGGCGTAGGGCGTCGTCGTCATAGTAGAAGTCTTCGCCCTTGACCAGGTGGAACATGTATTCATGCACCTTGCGCAGGTGATCCTGGCTGCCTTTGGGCGATGTGGTGACTCTATTCCATACCACCTCGTTGGCGATGAGCCATCCTTGCTTGTCAATCATGGGAAGGAGCAATCGCCATGGAATGCCCATAAAAAAGCCACTTGTCGCATCATCACCCACATTGAGCCATAACGAGCCTTGCGGTTTGAGCACTCGCCACGCTTGAGCCATGGTTTCTAGCAGTTCATGGATGAAGTCTTCTAATGTGGCTGCTTTGATGCTCTCGGTGCCCTGGCTGCGTCGGCGCCAGTAGGGTGGCGTGGTGACAATACAGTCGATGCTCTTGTCTTCGATTTGCTGCATGATTGTGGCCGCATCACCGGTCACGTAATGAGGCATCGCCGAAGGACCTAGTTTAGCAACCATATCGCGGTGAACAGATGGCTCGATGCTTTGAGAAATCTCGCTGTTCTTAGCTGTCTTGTCGTCTTCACTGGAGGAGCCATTTAACATTGATCGCAACAAGACGGCGGCACGGGAGGCCATCTTGTCGTGGGCGATATGGGAGTAGGCTTCATCGGCAAGCCATGCGGCAACCAGCTCGTCAGGATCAGTCCTGAAAATTCGGGCTAACCTGAGCACCTGTTCCCGCTTAGGGCGGCGCTCTCCATGCTCATAGCGGCTATAGGTGGGCACATCTACACCTATAGCCTTGGCGAGATCTTTCTGCTTTTTACCACTCTCGATGCGCAATTCCTTGATTTTGTCCGAAAATAGCATAACAGTAATCGATTTGTTTGAATATGACAAATTTAGGTGATATTCTTGGTTTTAACAAAAATATCACCTAAAAAATGCTATCTGATACGATTTGATGCTAATGAACTCCCAAAAGGGATTAAAGCTTGAATCGGATATCTTTCTTTTTCTTGCGACGGTGCTGATAGCGCCAATGGTGCTGTACTGAATGGTACAGGTAGTGGCGAAAAGGATGGTAAAGCCAATAGTGGTAGAAAAGGAATGCCACTAACGCGCCAAACCATGCAGCATACACATTAGTAATATCATAGTAGTACCCATCGGTCCACCACATCAGGACAAGCTCCATAACAAATGAAAGCACTGCAGCCACAGTAGCTAATGCGATTTCGTGATTGATCTTACTGTGGTGTGGCAGCTTACCTTTGGCATAGTCCATGATAAACACTAAGGCTACCACAAAATATAATATGAAATGACCTAGCTGTTTAGCGTAGGGGAATATTCTTAACGCGTTAATTCCAAACGGATTAGTTGCCAAAGTAAAATAGGCTACCAAAACTAGCATGATAATCGTTGGAACGCCTTTTGGTATTGATAGTATAAATGATTTCATGTTATTCTAATAGGTGTCTGTATTCTTTTAGCGTGCAAAATTAATATTTTTTGTTGTTATAGACATCAAATTTAGTGAGAAATTTTCTTTTTGTTCAAAAATGACGATGCTAGAGGGCTGTCATTCTGTTTTTTATCGTATTTTTGTCAAATAATTGTTATGAAAGGCTTGAAAGAATTATTTCAAATGTCTAGGCAAGAGAGGCGGGGAACAATTGTTATCCTCGCTCTGATAGCACTTTTATTGATAGTCACACTTGTGGTCCGTTCTTGTGGTGAAGATCGGTCTGAAGACTTTGTGGAACCTGATGAGATTGAGCAATTTGAAGCAGCCACCGACTCGGTTACCGTTACTGTTGATAAACCCTTAAAAAAGAAAAATCAGCAGCACGCAAAGCGGACTAAAAAGCATCGTTCCGCCCCCAAGAAATCTCGCCCTGAGGATAAGCCTCGCCGTTTGGACCCCGTCCCTCAGTTCTAGAAATGATTGCTTTACTTGACGGATTTCATTCTTTTTTCATTGAGATATTGATTATTTATTGAATATAATGCCTACTTTTGTGGAAGATATAAAAAACTGACCTGATTATGTCAAAACGAGTAGGATTTGCAACACGCATGGGTGCCATCGCGGCAGCGGTGGGATCGGCTGTGGGCTTGGGAAACATCTGGCGTTTCCCCTATGAGGCTGGTGTGAATGGAGGCGGTGCTTTCATCTTGGTTTATATCGGGTGTATCATTGTTATGGGCATTCCAGTGATCCTCAGTGAGTTCATCATTGGCCGATCTACCCATAGCAACATGAAAGCCGCACTAAAGAAGCTCTCACCAGGTAAGAAGTACTATCTGTTTACCTACGTCTGCATCTTGGGCAGTTTTATTGTTATCGGTTTTTATAGCGTGGTGTGCGGTTGGATTATCGAGTACCTTTACCAAGCGGCATTAGGTGGTCTGAGCGGGCATACCCCCCAAGAGTATAGCGACATGTTCACCTCCCTCATCTCCAATCCGTGGCGATGTGTGGGTTGGACAGTCCTCTTCTTAATTCTCAATTTCATGGTAATGAGCCGAGGCATTGAGAAAGGTATTGAACGTGTGGCAAGCATTATGATGCCATTGTTGTTTCTCATTCTCATTGTTTTCTGTGTCAAGTCATTATTCCTTCCTGGAGCCTCAAAGGGACTGAAGTTCCTGTTCTATCCCGATTTCTCTCAACTGACTCTTCGCGGTGTGCTGGACGCATTTGGCCAGGCATTCCTCTCGCTGTCAATCGGTATTTCTTGTCTTGTGACTTACAGTTCCTATTTCAAGGACGACACGTCACTCACAAAGGATGGCGCGACTGTTGCAGTCCTTGACACGCTGGTGGCAATTCTCTCGGGAATTATGATTTTCCCGGCGGTATTCTCGTTTGGTGTTGAGCCCACAGCGGGCCCGCGCCTGATTTTTGAGGTTTTGCCAGGAATTTTCCAGCAGATGTCTGGCGGTTATGTATGGGCGTTGCTGTTCTTCCTGCTGGTGTTCTTCGCCTCCTTGACTTCGACTATCTCGTTGAGTGAGATTCCTATTACTTTCTTGATCGAGGAGCACAAGCAGTCGCGGCCCAAGGCAATCCTGTGGACGGCATTGTTCACTTTTGTTCTCGCCACTCTTGCTGCCTTGTCCTTTAACGTGCTTGACGATATCAAGCTGTTTGGCAAGAATATCTTTGACATAATGGACTATGCGGCTAGCAATGTCTTCATGTTGTTAGGCGGACTGTTCACTGCAGTCTATGTCGGTTGGATTCTTGATCGCAAGGTAGTCCATGATCAGTTGACCAACGGCGGACGTCTCAAAGGTACAGCCGAGCCCTACTTGATTTTCTGTCTGCGCTACGTGGCTCCAGTGTCAATAATCTTTATTTTCCTTTATTTGACAGGCATTATCTAGAGATATAGAACTAACTAAACAAGATTAATAATCAATTTATCATGTGGAGACGCAAAATCTTGCGCCTCCACATATCTATAGATAGTCAACTCGGTGAAGTTCAAGATATAACTTCATCGAGCTCACATTAAGATTCTATCAAAGCATGTCCTAAGGTGAAGCGAGGATTTAATAGGCATTGTCCTCACCGACGATGGCGTTCCACACGGTGCGGAAGATGATCTTCAGGTCAAGGAAAAATGTCCAGTTCTCGGCATACCACACGTCATACTCCACGCGTTTTTCCATTTGCCATAACTCTTCGGTCTGGCCACGGTAGCCGCGCACCTGTGCCCAGCCAGTGATACCGGGCTTGATGGTGTGCCTTAACATGTATTTGTCGATGAGCTCACTGTACATCTCGGTATGGGCCACCATGTGAGGTCGGGGTCCAACGACGCTCATCTCGCCGCGCCACACATTATAGAATTGTGGCAACTCGTCAATGCTTGAGCGGCGCAGGAAGTTGCCGAAGCGTGTGACCCTGGGGTCTCCCTTAGTCGCTTGGAGGGTGTCGCTGTCGGCATTCAAGCGCATGGTTCTGAACTTGTAGCAGTTAAATGCCTGGCCACGATAGCCAGTACGTTTCTGTACAAAGAATATGGGGCCTGGAGACGACAGTTTGATTCCAATCGCTACAGGGATGATTACCAGTGGCGAGAGGATGAGGGCGATTGTCGATACCACCAGGTCAAATGCCCGTTTAATCAGTCGGTTGATGGGATTTTTCAAGGGATAGGGATGCACAGCAAGGATGGGTACATCGCCCACCGAGCTAAGCTCAAACTGTCGGGTTACCGTTCGACCAAATTGTGGCACATAATAGAAATCGACAGCGTTGTTGTCTGCAATGCGTATCATGCGGGACACGTTCTGGTTGTCCTCGATGTCGGGGACGGCACAGAACATCTCATCCACCTGGTGTGTCTTGATGAACTGCTCCACATCGTCAAGCGTACCCTGGTAAACCGCCGAGACCGAACGGGCCTTAGGATTGTTGTCAAAGAACCCCACGATGTGATAGCCATAGCCCTGGTCGGCTTGCATTTCATTAATGAGGCGCACGCCAACAGTGCCCCCACCAATCACGATAATCCGTTTAAAGTTAAAACCTTGGTTGCGGTAAAACTTGAGGACTTGGCGCGAGAGCACCCACCAAGTAGCCAGCACAACAAAGAAGAGTACATAGAACAGGATGATGCGTTGCCATGGGGCCCCATAATTGCCCAGAAAAGTAGTGAGGGTAACAAATATACCCGCATGGGTGAGCACCAGTTTCAGTGCTTCCCCAACAACTTTCTCGGCATAGAACACGCGGCGCTCGTGCACGTTGCTGTAAAAATACAGGCAGACCACCATGGCAACATTGAGCACCAGCAACACGGGGCGGGAATAAGTTAATCCCGTCTCGATGGGGCGTCCAAAGTGCCAGATGAAGACAATGAAAAATACAAGATTGACAATCAGCAAGTCAATGATGCTGAATATCCATCTGATAAATTGTCCGTATCGGCCTTTACTCTTCATTTGGGCTAGTGGGCGATATATGGTCATAGGACACTTGACACAGCGGAATCATCTAACGCTGTGCCAGGTGTCCTGAGCCAAAGTCTGTATCGTTTTCCAATGACAGGTTAATCGTTATCAATCTCTTTGATCTTTTGCTCGAGCTCGGCAATTTCCTCTTTGAGACGGGCGATGCGGCGTTCCATCTCCTGCACGAGCGAGTTGCCGCTCTTGGTGTTGGCGGTAAGGAAGCCCATGTTGTTCTCAAAGGTCTTCAATTCGCTCATGCGCTGCTCATAGGTGCGCACGAGGCGGTCACGCTCGCTCAAGCCACGGTCGCTGCCAGCGGATTGGCGTCCACCGCGCGGTGAACCTCCCTCGTTGCGGGGACGTGAACCACGCATGTTGAGTGTGTCAAATGCCTTGTCGATAAGTTCACGGTATTGCGTGTAGATTTTGTCTTTCTCCTTGAAGGGGACATGACCGATTTCCTGCCAGCGATCCATCAAGTCGCGAACGGTCTGAGCTGCATCCTCGGCGGCCTCTTCTATAGTGGCTTTGAGGGTAGCGATGACTTCTTTCTTGGCCTTGAGGTTATCGTGCTCGACAGCGTGGACGTTGACGTGCTGTTTCTTCTTTTGCTCAAAGAAGTGGTCACAGGCGGCAATAAAGCGCTTCCACACGGCATCGCTGTGCTTCTTTACAACGGGACCAATGGTCTTCCATTCCTTTTGCATCTCGACAAACTTGTCGGTCGCCTCTTTCCACTCGGTCGAGTCCATAAGGGCTTCGGCGCGCTCACACAGGTCAATCTTCTTAGCGAGGTTGCTGGTGAGCTCTTCCTTCATCGACTTGTAGAACTCAGCCTTCTTGCCGAAGAACTCGTCACATGACTTGCGGAAGCGGGCAAACAGAGCCGCATTGGCCTTGCGTGAGGCATAACCAAGCTTCTTCCAGTCTTCCTGTAAAGCGATGATCTGTTTGGTCACTTCGTCCCACTGGGCATAGGTCTTGAGGTCGTCGGTTGAGATCTGCTCAATTTTCTCGCATAGCTCAGTTTTGGCGTCAGCATTCTCTTTCTCCTTGCTCTTGCGGTCCTCAAAGAAAGTCTGGTACTTCTTGTTGATGGCGCTAGAGGCGGCTTTGAAGCGTGCCCACAGTTCCTCGCGCAATTCCTTGGCGACGGGACCTATCTCACGCCACTTGTTGTGCAATTCCTGCAATTTCCTGAATGCCGAAACAATGTCGGTCTCGTCATCAAGGGCTTCGGCCTCCTCACACAGCTGCTGCTTGAGTTCAAGGTTTTTCTTGAAGTCATAGTCGCGCAACTCCTTATTCATCTTCAGCACGTCATAGAAACGCTCGGTGGCGCGCTGGAATTCCTTCCACACTTCAGTGTCGGCAGTGGCGGGAACCTCGCCGGCATCCTTGAAGTCCTGTTGCAGCTGCTTAACGCGGTTGAACTGGCGATTGATATTGTCAGGATCATTGGCGATCTCGTTGATGAGTGCAATGATCTGGCGTTTCTTTTCCAGATTGGCCTCGCGGTTGGCCTCCTGGGCTGCATTATACTCGGTGCGTCTTTCCTTGAGCACGTTGAGCAACTCCTTCAAGTTGTTCTCGTCGGGGTCCTCTTTGGGAGTGAAATCATTCCCGTCGTTGCCGTTGGCAAGGAAGTCCTCTTTCTCCTTGGCCAGTTCCTCGCGCCTCAAGGCAAAGAATGCCGCTTTGATGGCTTGGACCTCGTCCTTCACCTCCTCGATGGGACGGGCTGCCATTTCGCGCATCATGTCTACAAGTTCGCTCTTGCTCTTGTCGGCAAGTTCCAGCTTGGGCGCTGCGGGTTCCTCGTTCACTGGAGCATTCTCTTCGGGTTGCTCAGCAACAGGTTCCTCGACTTTAATTTCTTCATTCACAACTTCCTGGGTCTCATTCTGGGACTCAGTGCTCAAGATTTGATCCTTCTCGAGATTGTTCATCGATTCAGATTGTTCACGCGGTTCAGTCATAATAGTTTAGTTTAGTTCAGGTGCCAAGAGGTGCCCGATGTTCATATTCAAACCCCAAATTTAGGCATTTTTTCTCAGTTGCAGTGCTATTTTCCCGTTTTTTTTCATTTTTTCCTTGTTTTTTCATATAAAAGGCGCTTATCAGACCTGGTAGTCCGGTAAGCGCCTTGTGGTGTAGTCTGTTTGATTCTTAAAGGATGCGGGCCTTGATGATCTTGACGTCGGTAGTAGGACGGTCGGCTTGTCCGGTCTCAACGTTCTGGATCTTGTCAACGACATCCATGCCGTCGATAACCTCGCCAAAGACGGTGTACTGTCCGTCAAGGTGAGGCGTTCCGCCCACGCTCGTGTAGGCGTTGATCTGCTCGTCGGTCATCGTGAAAGGAGTCTTGGCGGCTTCGGCCTCGGTGAGTTGGATAAGCTCGTTCTGTAATTCTTGTATTCCGGCTTGGTCCTGTGACATCTGCAGGGCCTCAATTCTCTCGCGGTTCTCGGTCACGAGGCGGCGGAAAATGTCCTGCTTTCTCATGTCGGCCATGCGTTGGGTCATCATCTTCAACTCGTCACTGCCGTAGATCTTGCCAGTGACGATGTAGAACTGGCTACCACTGCTGCGGCGCTCGGGGTTCACCTGGTCGGCTGTGCGTGCAGCGGCCAAGGCGCCACGTTTGTGGAAGTACTTGGGATAGACAAACTCGGCAGGGATGGTATAACCGGGATCGCCGTCACCCAGCATGGTGTTCGGACCAGCGGTCTTGGAGTTGCCGTCACCTGTCTGGATCATGAAGTCTTTAATCACGCGGTGGAACAGCACGCCGTCATAATATCCTTCCTTGACCAGTTTGATGAAATTGTCGCGGTGCTGGGGCGTCTCGTTGTAGAGTTCAACAACGATGTTGCCAAGAGAGGTCTCGAGTTCTACTTTAGTCATTTGATTGTCTTTGGTTGGGCTTATGGCGGCTGCTTTGCTGGCGTTCTCTCCTGTGGCGTTGTTTGCCGAGCAGGACAGGAGCGTGAACGTAGCCATCACAAGCGATAAGATGAAGATACGTTTCATATCAAATATTATTGGTTGTTTTCTCTGCAAGAGCGGATTAGATGCCGACAGGGTAGAGGCGTTTGTAGATGCGGCGGAAGTTGTCATCTTTAGCGCTCAGCTCGGCGGCGTGTTCCTTGTAGTCACTGCCCCATAACGACGATGCGAGATAGGCCAGATAGACATGGTCGCGGTCCTTGGCGATGGCTGCCTTAACCAGCAGGTCGATGCTCGAGGCATATTTCTCTCGGTCAATGGCATTGAGGTAGCGGGCCGTGCTCACTACAAACTGTCCAGTGCGGTCCTTCATTATCATATTATCCACCAGCGCGGGCATGTCCTCATCGATGCCACCCATGTTGTTGGCGATGTACTCATAGGTCAACAAACCATTGGTGTCGTCCTCGAGCATCTTTTTGGTAGTATTGTCCATATTATAATGTAATGTATTTGTTACAATCGGCAAAGATACATCTTTTTTGTCATCTGTTGCCTTTTTCTGCCTCAAAAATCGATTTTCCCTTTAAATTGTGGGCCTGCTTTTTGTCTGCTTTTGAGGGTGATGAGTAACATAATGGCTTGTGAAATCGTTTTCTTATAAAATTAATGTGTTTTTTTGGCGGGTTAATGTTGAAAAAATGACTAAAAATGACTACCTTTGCACCGCCTAAAAGAATTCAATAAATATTTATAAAATATTCAAATACAAAAAGTGAAGTAAATGAAAGCGATTTACACTTTTGGTAACGGCCAGGCAGAAGGTCGTGCCGACATGAAAGATTTGCTGGGTGGCAAGGGCGCTAACCTTGCCGAGATGAACTTGATTGGCGTTCCCGTTCCCCCGGGTTTCACCATTACTACCGAGATTTGCACCCTTTACAACCAGAAGGGTCGCGAAGCTGTCGTTGAGATGATTAAGGACGATGTGATGAAGTCCATTCAGCACATCGAGAAATTGACAGGTAACAAGTTCAATGATCCCAGCAACCCCCAGTTGGTATCAGTTCGCTCGGGTGCTCCCGTGTCGATGCCCGGTATGATGGACACCGTTCTGAACCTCGGTATCAACGACGCCGTTGCCGAGACGCTCGCCGCTAAGTCGGGTAACCCCCGCTTCGCATGGGACAGCTATCGTCGCTTCGTGCAGATGTACGGTGACGTGGTGCTGGGTATGAAGCCCACCAACAAGACCGACATCGACCCCTTTGAGGCTATTATCGAGGAATTGAAAGAGAAGAAGGGCGTGAAGTTTGACACCGAGCTTGATGTGGAAGACCTCAAGGAACTCGTTGTGCGCTTCAAGGCCGCTGTGAAAGAGAATACCGGTAAGGACTTCCCCACCGATGCTTACGACCAGTTGTGGGGTGCAATCTATGCTGTGTTTGACAGCTGGAATAACGACCGCGCTATCCTGTATCGCCGCATGAACCAGATTCCCGAGGAGTATGGTACTGCAGTTAACGTTCAGGCTATGGTTTATGGCAACATGGGTAACAACAGTGCTACTGGCGTTTGCTTCTCACGTGACGCCGGTACCGGTGAGAACCTGTTCAACGGTGAGTACCTGATCAATGCTCAGGGCGAGGATGTTGTGGCAGGTGTTCGCACCCCTCAGCAGATTATGACCGAGGGCAGCCGCCGTTGGGCTAAGCTGCAGGGCATCAGCGAGGAAGAGCGCGCCGCTAAGTATCCCTCTCTCGAGGAGTCGATGCCCGAGTGCGCTGCTCAGCTCGTTGACATCCAGCAGAAGCTTGAGGATCACTACCGCGACATGCAGGATATGGAGTTCACCATCCAGGACGGTAAGCTCTGGTTGCTCCAGACCCGTAACGGTAAGCGCACGGGTGCCGCTATGGTGAAGATCGCCATGGACCTGTTGCGTGAGGGCGCTATCGACGAGAAGACCGTCATCAAGCGCATGGAGCCCGGCAAGCTCGATGAGCTGCTGCACCCTGTGTTTGACAAGACCGCTGTCAAGAGCGCTAAGGTCATGGCCAAGGGTCTGCCCGCCAGCCCCGGTGCTGCTACCGGCCAAATCGTATTCTTTGCCGACGATGCCGAGGAATGGGCTTCGCGCAAGAAGAAAGTCATCATGGTGCGCCTGGAGACCTCTCCCGAGGACCTGCGCGGTATGAGCGTGGCACAGGGTATCCTGACCGCCCGTGGTGGTATGACCAGCCATGCAGCCGTTGTTGCCCGTGGTATGGGTAAATGCTGCGTTTCGGGTGCTGGTGAGATCAAGGTGGACTACAAAGCCCGCACCGTCGAGATGGGTGGCAAGACCTATAAGGAGGGTGACTGGATTTCGATCAACGGTAGCACCGGTGAGGTTTATGACGGCCTCGTAGCAACTGTTGACGCCGACCTGAGCGGTGACTTCGCTGCCGTGATGAACCTGGCTGAGAAGTACAGCAAGATGGACGTTTACACCAACGCCGACTCGCCCCGCGACGCTAGCGTTGCCCGCAAGTTGGGCGCTCACGGTATCGGCCTGTGCCGCACCGAGCACATGTTCTTTGAGGGTGACCGCATCAAGGCTATGCGCGAGATGATTATCGCTCCCAACGAGGAGGCTCGCCGTGTTGCCCTGGCTAAGTTGCTCCCGCTGCAGCGTGGCGACTTTGAGGGTATCTTCGAGGCCATGGACGGTTACGAGGTGACCATCCGCCTGCTCGATCCTCCCTTGCACGAGTTCGTACCCCATCAGCTCGAGACCATGCGTGAGCTGGCCGAGGAGACTGGCCGCACCCTTGAGGAGGTGAAGCTCGTTTGTGACGGTCTTGAGGAGTTCAACCCCATGCTGGGTCATCGTGGTTGCCGTCTGGGTAACACTTATCCCGAGATCACCGAGATGCAGGCTCGCGCCATCATCGAGGCCGCATTGAACATGCAGGCCAAGGGCATCGTTGTGAAGCCCAAGATCATGGTGCCCCTCATTGGTGTTAAGAACGAGATCCAAATGCAGGCCGATATCATCAACCGCGTTGCTCAGCAGGTATTCGCCGAGCGTGGTGAGACTGTTGCCTACAAGGTAGGTACCATGATTGAGATTCCGCGTGCAGCCCTCGTTGCTGACCAGATCGCCGAGGTTGTTGACTTCTTCTCATTCGGTACCAACGACTTGACTCAGATGACCTTCGGTTACTCGCGTGACGACGCTGGCAAGTTCCTGGCTATCTACAAGAACTTGGGCATCCTGAAGGTTGACCCGTTTGAGGTACTCGATCAGGAAGGCGTTGGCCAGCTCGTTGAGATGGCATGCCGCAAGGGTCGTGCTACCAAGCCCGAGTTGAACTTGGGTATCTGTGGTGAGCATGGTGGTGAGCCCAGCAGCGTTAAGTTCTGCGCTAAGTTGGGTATGAACTACGTTTCCTGCTCGCCTTACCGCGTGCCCATCGCTCGCCTGGCAGCCGCTCAGGCAGCCGTCGAGGCCAAGTAAACCTGGTAACGATTAGGTGATTAAAACAGCGGTTGGCTCCCATCATGGGAACCAACCGCTGATTTGTTGTCTAAGTAAGTTTTTAAAGTGCTCTTTGGCTTACTTCACGACCTCGGCGAGTTTATTGGCCAGGTCGGTGCCAGTGAGACCTCGTGACAGGATGGTGCCGTCAGGGCCATAGATAATGATGTGGGGAATGCCCTTGATGCCGTAGAGGTCGGTCGGCTCGGTGAGCTTGCCTGTGCCGATGATGACGGGCCAGGTGATGTTGAGCTCCTCGATGGCCTTGCGGGTGTCGTCGGGGTTGTCCCAAACGGCGATGCCCAGCACATCAAACTTGTCTCCATACTGCTTCTTGAGGTCTTGCAGCTTGGGGATCTCGGCACGGCAGGGCGGGCACCAGCTGGCCCAGAAGTCCACAACGACGACTTTACCCTTACCAACGTAGTCCGACAGCTTCTGCATAGCGCCGTCCTCGGCTTTGACCTCAAAGTCGGTGAACTTCTGTCCCTCGGCAGTCACTTTGAGTTGGCGTGCGGCATTCTTTGCCTTCTCGACACGCTTGAGCAACGCATACTCAGCGGGTGCGTCCTTGACAAGCTTGTCAATCTCCTCCTCGCTGAAGTCTTTATACATCAAGTAGTTGCAGAAGGCCCAAGGCCCGATGGCATTGTCCTTGTTGTCGCCATAGAGCTTGAACAGTTCCTCGGCATAGCGGGCATCGCTCTCGGCCTCGGTGAGGGTAGTGTCGTCGGCCAACTGCTGCATTTCCTTGCTCCACTCGAGCATCTTGTCATTGAGCGGACTAACGGCGTTGCCCTCGGCAATGCTGAGATTGACCTCTCCGGGCTCGACAATGAATCCGTAGGGATTACCGCCGGCATAAAGGCGTGCAAAGAATCCCTTGTCGGTTGTGCCTTCAAAGGTGCAGACGTTGTTCTCAACAGTGGCAGTGGCGATGGTGTCGCCCGTGTCATAGTTGGTGAGGAAAACGGTCTCGCCGTTGTTGCTCTCGTCAGGGAAAGTAACGGTCACCTTGTAACCCTTGCTGCAAGAGGCAAGCAGCAGCAAAGCAGTGAATAGGATTGAGAATTTCTTCATTTTCTTAATTATTTAAAGGGTTTAGCTAACCTTAAGGCCCTTAAAAAGTCCTTAAGGGCTTTATAATTAGTCACGGATGGCTTTGTAGATGAGCGACTGGATGTGGCTGCGGGCACTGATGCGGCCAAAGTTGGGATTGTTGCGCGTGGGACTCACACGATTGCTCAGGAAGATGTAGAACATGTCGTTCTTGGGATCTACCCAGAAGCACGTACCCGTGAAACCCGTGTGACCGAAGGTCTCAGGCGTTGCCTCGGGGCAGGTGTTGCTGGCATCGGGATTGCCCACCACGGGCTTGTCAAAGCCCAGACCGCGATGGCTGTTGGGACTCTTTTGGGTGGTGAACGTCTCGACAGTGGATGCTTTGAGCATACGCACGCCGCCGTAGGTGCCACCGTTGAGCCACATTTGGAACAGCTTGGCCAGGTCGTTGGCGTTACTGAACAAGCCGGCATTGCCCTGCACGCCACCCGAGAATGCGGCCAACTCATCGTGCACATAGCCGTGGATGTGTTGGCGGCGCAAGTAGGTGTCTACCTCGGTGTAGGCAATCTCGTCACGCGAGAACTTGCTCAAGGGGCGGTACAACGTGTGATAAGCGCCCAATGGAGCAAAGATGTAGTTGTTCACATAGTAGTTGAGCGGCGAGTGGGTCATGCGCTGCACCGCGTCGGCCAGCAACGAGAAGTTGCAGCAGCTGTACAGGTATTTCTTCTTGCCCAGCTTGGCGTGGTACATGCGGTTCATGATCGAGTCATAGGTTACCCTGCCGCCCCACAGGCCGTCGGCGATAGCGATGTTGAACTTATCGGTCTTGACGGGCGAGAGGATGTCGGTGCGCATCTTAGCGTCCTTATGGCCCCAGGCGCCGTTCATGATTTTCACCGTGTGGGTGGCATCCTCGGCACCGGCGATCAGTTCGCCAGTATAGGTTTTGGGGTCCATCATCATGTACCACATGTTGAGCGATGCGGGCATACCCGTCTCGTGATACAGCAGGTCGCGGAAAGTGATGCCCTCCTTGTCGCCGTCACGCAGGCCGGGGATGTACTCGCTGGCCTTGTCGTCAAGGCGGAATTTGCCGTCGTCAAAAGCCTTCATTACGCCGCTAATGGTGCCGGTGGCCTTGGAAACCGACGCAAGTCCAAAGAGCGTGTTGTCAGTCACCTTGACACTGCTGTTATAGTCGATGGTACCAAAAGAACCTTTGTATACCACCTTGCCATGGCGCGCTACAATCACTTGGCAGCCAGGGAAAGCGTGCTGTTGCACACCCAGGCGGCACACCGAGTCGATTTGAGCCGTCAGCCGGTTGTCCAAGCCCACTTCGGCAGGAATGGAGTAGCCCAGACGGGTAGCGGGATAATGGATACCGTGGCCAGCCTCGAAACGGGTCTTCTTGCCTTGAAAACTCAGGGATATGGGCAGATTGCCGTTGGCCGCATTGCCGCCAAAAATGGTTTGGGCGGCATAGTCCTCGGTGAGCGTGGAGTTTTCATAGGTAAGCACTACCGCCTTGACGTGCTTATTGGTGATAGCCTTACCATAGTTCATGATTTCATAGGGCTTGCAGGTGAGCACAATGACGAGGTTCTTGCATTTCTTGACCACCTTCTCAAGGGCGGCGCGGTTGTCGTCGCTGTCATCACCCACCTCCACGATAATGGTGTTAAAGTGGCCGTCATGCAACTGCTCGGCAAGGTTAGCTGCGCTTCCGGCTTTGTCAAGGTCAAAACGGGTGACCTGGGCATAGTCGGCACAACGGCGCTGGAACATGGACGCGGTGCCTTTCTCATTGCCGATCGTAGCTACGGCAATGTGGCGGCTCTGCAGGTTGTGGATGGGCAGGATGTCGTCATTGTTCTTGATGACGGTGATGCTGCCCGCAGTGAGTTGGCGCTTGAGCACGCTGGCTTCAGCCGAAATCACTTCGTTAGTAAGATTGGAAGTGTTTACTTGCTGTCGGTCGGTAATTCCCAGCGCGTATTTGTAACGCAAAATTTTCTTACAGTGCTCGTCAATGACGCTTTGTTTCAAGGTGCCGTTGGCCACGGCGCGCTGGATGGCAGCAATCTCGTCGGTGACGTTCTCGGGCATGAGCAACACGTCATTCCCAGCCAACAGGGCATTGACACAAGCCGATCCGTTGAGCAGTTGGGTCGCTCCCTTCATGTTGAGCGCGTCGGTAAAGACGAGACCCTGGAAATTGAGCTTGTTGCGCAACAGGTCGGTCACGCAGGCATTGGATAGGCTTGACGGTGTCTGCTTGCTCTCGATAGAAGGCACAAGCAGGTGAGCCGTGAGAATGCCGCTCAGACCCGCGTCGATGAAACGGCGGAATGGCACGAGCTCACAGGTGTTGAGCTCTTGCATGTTCTTGGTGATGACGGGCAGCGTTTTGTGGGAATCCTGGCTCGTAGAGCCGTGGCCAGGGAAGTGCTTGCCTACTGCCATCACGCCGCCATCCTCCAAACCGCGTGCAAAGGCGATGGCATGACGTGCAACCAACTCGGGGCTTTCGCCAAAGGAGCGGTTGCCGATAACCGGATTCAAGGGATTGTCGTTCACGTCAAGCACAGGTGCGAAATTCACATGGATGCCCATGCGGCGGCATTGACGCGCAACTTCGCGGCCATATTCATAGAGCAGCTGGTCGTTATCTATTGCTCCCAAGATCAGGTTACGCTGGAAATTAGGCACCTCCTTGAGTCTCATGCCCAGTCCCCACTCGCCGTCGATCGTGATCATGAGAGGTACGAGGGCAAGCGATTGGGCCAGATTGGTGATCTCGGCTTGTTGGGCTATAGTGCTCTCCTCATAGATGAGTCCGCCAACAAGGTTCTTGCTGACCAGACGCTTAACAGCATCGCGTGTCTCTTCTTTGCTCGATGGCGTGACTGCAGCCACGATGAGTTGCCCAATGCGGGCTTCGGGAGACATGCTGTTGAACACGCTGTCAACCCAGGTGTTCATGGCCACCTGGTCCACGCGATTGAACAGGTTGGGCAGGTCGTTGGTCGATCGGGCCATGGCATTGAGAGACATGAGCGTCACCAAGCCTGCCAGCAATAGATATCTGAATTTGGTCATTATCGTTGTTTATTTAGGGGCCTTAAGGGCCTTAGAGCCATTAAGGACTTTAGGACCAGTAAAGATTTATTTTTTCTTTTCAATTCTCACCTCATTGGATGCGTCGATCAACTTGCCTTGGGCCTGCAGGCGCTTCACATAATTGAGCACGTGGTTGCCATACTTTTGGGTGTCGACAAACAGTCTTTTGCACCTTGTCATGGGTTCCATGTAGTCTCCGCCGTTGGCCAGGTAATCGATGGTGGCGACGTTGTAGATTTTGTTCGGGTTGATTTTCTTGCCCTTGAGGGTGGCCTTGGTCATTTCACCCTTCTCGTTGTAAGTTGCCCGTAACTCCTTGCTCACGGCATCTCCGCCGCGGGCACACATCAGCTTCAAGCTCTCGATGAGTTCACTACCAGGCATTTCAAGCACCACAAAACGGTTGTCAAAGGGGAACATCGACCCGATGACACCCTCGGTGACAATGCCCTTAGGCATATCCACGCGGATGCCGCCCTTGTTCATGATGGCGCAGTCAATGTTCTTGATACCCGACAGTTCCTTGATGACTTCCATGGTCATGTCGCTCACCCAGTTCTGCATCGCGTCGCTGGAGTTCTTCATGAATCGGGCGCTGGTGCCCACGGGGTTGGCCATGATGCTGTCCACGCCATGGCGATAGCCTGCAAGCCACTCGTTCATGGCGGTGTAGCGGCTGGCGGCCTCGTCCCAGTTGGAGTCAACAGTGATGTGGCTATACCTGATGTCACCCGTCTCGAGGTCGAGGTCATAGGTGGCGACAAGCTTGCCGCTCTTGCCGTTCTGGCCGATGGGAATCAGCTTGCCGTCGGCATTAGCGATGCGTGACCAGTCACTACCTGGCTTGATGGTTGTGTGGGAGTGGGAGCTGATCACCATGTCGATATAATGGCTATGGCCGATAATGAGCGTGTCGTTAGGCTCGGTGGGTTCATAGCTGCTGTAACCGATATGCGATACCATGATGGCATAATCCACCTTCTGAACCTCTTTCAGGTACTTGGCGGTGGCATCGGCTACGTCAGGCGCTGACAGGTAGCGCAGACCCTTGCAGTTGCTATCGGCGATCAATCCCGCGGGATTGACGTTGATGCCGAAGAAGGCCACCCGCTTGTCGCCCCCGGCTTTGATCCAGTAGGGTTGCAGCAGACCATCAAGTGGCGTCATGCTCACGTCATAGTTGGCCGACAGCTTCACTGCATCCACATTGCGGTAGTGGGCTGCCAACTGCTCCATGCCGTTGTCAAACTCGTGGTTACCCATGATGATGGCATCATAGCCCAGAGTGTCCATGAGCGCATACTCCACCTCTCCCTTATAGAGCGAGAAGTAAAGTGTTCCCTGAACAGCATCACCCGCATGGATGAGGACAGTGTTGGGATTCTGGGCGCGCAGTTGGTCATAGATGGCACGGCGACGCGCCACACCGCCCAGACCATCGCTGGTAGGATCAATTTGGCTATGGGTGTCATTAACTGCAATTATCGTCAAATGATCTGCCCGCAGGGCTGGTATTGACACCAGTGCGCACAGGCATAAAACCAAGAAGAAACGGATCTTAGCCATAGTTTTCGCCTTATTATTAATTATGTGTTATTTCTTTTTAGTCCTTTAGCTTGAAATTAAGATTTGGCTTTCTTCGCGGGCGCCTTTTTGGCTGTCGTGGCTTTTTTAGCAGTCTCCTTTTTAGCTGGAGCCTTCTTTGCGGCCTCCTTTTTTACGGGAGCCTTTTTGGCGGGAGCTTTCTTTTTGGCAGGCGCCTTTTTAGGAGCAGCCTTCTTCACGGGCTCTTCTTCCTTTTTGGCAGGCTCTTCCTCGGGTTTAGGAACCTCGACGTCAATGGGGAAGTCGCCGGTGGTGTCCTTGACAATGTTGTTACGCATCATTTCGACCTCGCGGTGCAGTTTCTCGATTTCCTGCTCCTGGTTGCGGATGGTGAGCAGCAATGAGTTCAGCTCCTCGTTGTCGATGCTGGTGGGGTATTGCTCCTCAACGCGCGTCATGAAATCACTCAACACGTTCATGTAATTGGTGAACGCTGTATAAGGCGAATCATAGGGGCTGTAGTGGGAGTGTACCGAACCGTCATTGTTGTGCTTGGTGCACATGTAGAAGAAGTGGTCACTGCCTTGCAGGTAATACCAGTCTTGCTTAATGCGGCGGTCATTGCACAAGCGTACGCGCTCACCGATGGAATAAAGCTTCCTGGCGGCTTCCTGCTGTAATGTGTTACCCAACCATGCGCTCGTGTCGCGGGCTTCGTCGGTCCATGACATGGGATAGGGCACAGCAAGCTCGGCAACGGGTTTGAACTTGGAAACTACTTCGCTGGGAGTCCAGAACTGAATGTCGTTCTCAGCGGCAAATCGGGGCAGCGCTTTCATGAACTCAAAGATACCGCTCTCGCGGGGTTGCAGCTCTCCCAGGGTGTCATAGTTCATAAAGAGGTTGACTAACTGCTCCTCTTGAGGCAGCTCATTGATCCAGTGGATGTATTTGTCGGCAGTAAGGGGATAGGATGCCCACTCGGGATTGCTGAAGCGGAAGGCGATGTCATCGCTCAGTTTGCCGTTTTTCAACAACAGTTTGAGCTTGGGTGCCGAGGCACTGCTGTAAAGGAAATTGGGCGAGCGCCAACCCAGCACGTGCTTGGCATCGGCAGTAATGGCTGCCTTGAAACCCATAGCATAGACCATCGAAGCGATGTCATCGTCGTAAATCAGCTCGGTGTTGCGGAATACCTTGGGACGCTGGCCAAAGAGCTGGTAAATCTTCTCGTCGTGGGCCTTAACCTGGGCTACGAACTCTTCGGGATCATACAGCGCCGACAGACTGTGGGCATAGGTCTCACTCAGGAACTCCACACAGCCAGTGGCAGCGAGATCTTTCATCGAGTCGATGAACTCGGGAACATACTGCTCCAACTGCTCCAATGCGGTGCCGCTGATCGAGAATGCCACCTTGAACTTCTTGCCGTTCTCCTTAATCATGTCAAGCAGCATCTGGTTAGCGGGCAGATAGGAGCGCTGGGCGATGCGCGTGATGATGTCGTCGTCGGCAAAGTCATCATAATAGTAGTGATCGTTACCGATGTCAAAGAAACGGTAGTGTTTCAAGCGGAACGGTTGATGAATCTGAAAATAAAAACAAATCGCTTTCATATCTATTCTGGTTTTTGTTGATTTCTTTTAATTATCGTTTTAAAGTTGGGTTAGCGGTTGATGAGGTTGCGGTAGATGTTGATGACCTTTGCGCCGGCCTTGTCCCAGGTGATCTGGTTCACCTCGGCAAGACCCTGGTCGCGCAACTCCTTGAACATCGCCGGATACTTGATGATGCTGTAGATGGCATCGGCCATGGCGTTAATGTCCCAATAGTCGATTTTGATCACATTATCAAGAATCTCGGCGCAGCCGCTCTGCTTACTGATGATCGATGGAACACCCATCTGCATCGCTTCGAGCGGGGAAATACCGAATGGCTCGCTCACCGATGGCATGATATACACGTCACTTGCCGCCAGCATCTCATACACCTGCTTGCCCTTCAGGAAGCCGGTGAAGTGGAAGCGGTCGGCTATACCGCGCTTGGCTGCTAGGCGGATCATCTTGTCCATCATGTCACCGCTGCCAGCCATGACGAATTGGGCGTTGTGAACCTTATGAAGTACTTGGGCGGCTGCCTCAACAAAGTACTCGGGGCCCTTTTGCATGGTGATACGACCCAGGAAGGTCACCACCTTGCTGGTCTTGCCGGGAGGAGCCTCCAGGTGAAGCAATTCTTCATTAAGCGGCTCAACAGCGTTGTGAACAGTCGTCACCTTGTCGGGACTGATGCCGTATTTCTCGATGACAGTGCGCCGTGTGAGGTTGCTCACGGTGATGATGTGGTCAGCGTTGTTCATGCCATCCTTCTCGATGCTGAACACCGTGGGGTTGACGTTGCCGCGGCTGCGGTCAAAATCGGTCGCGTGGACGTGGATCACCAGTGGCTTGCCAGTCACTTGCTTGGCGTGGATGCCAGCGGGGTAGGTGAGCCAGTCATGGGAGTGGATGATGTCGCAATCGATGGTTCGTGCGATCACGCCCGCCACAATACTGTAATTGTTAATCTCCTCGAGCAGGTTCTCAGGGTATCGTCCCGAGAACTCGATGCACCCAAGGTCGTTGGTGCTCATGTAGTTGAAATCACCATAGATGTGGTCACGCAAGTTGAAGTACAGTTGCGGATCCATCACCTTGCCTATGCGGCTCTCCACATAATCCCATTCCACATTGCGCCAAGCCACCGGTGCGCAGTTGGCTCCGATGATGTTGGCAAAATCCTTAGGTTCGTCTCCCCAGGGCTTTGGGATGACAAATGTGATGTCCATGTCTCCATTTTCCCACATGCCCTTAGTGAGGCCGTAACTTGCGGTTCCCAGTCCTCCTAGGATGTGGGGAGGAAACTCCCAGCCGAACATTAATGCTTTCATATCTTAATTATATTTTATTCGTCAATGATGTGAAGGTTCTTGAAGGTGCGTAACACGCGCAGGATGCCACCCACATTGGGGGCGAAACTAACGGCGCCGCGACCGATGAAAGGCGGATTTCCGTCATACAATTCGCTCAGTGACCCGATGCAGCCTTCCTTCATCTCGTCTTCAAAGCCAATCATCATGCGCTCGATGAAAGAGATGCTGTTGAGGCCAAACACGCGGATGTAGGCCTTGCTGTAGAAGTCCATCAGCCATGGCCTTGCACTACCGGCATAGTAGGCGGTCTGGCGCTCCTCGGGAGTGCCTAGATACCAGGGGATGTAACCGTAGCTGTTGGGGCTCAATGTGCGCAGGCCCTTAGGTGTAAGCAACTCTCTTGTAGCGATATCGAGCACGCGTTTGCGCTGACGGCGATCCAGCGGGCTATAGTCGGTACCCACGGCGATGATCATGTTGGGACGCACGCTCAGGTCGGTGTAATCACCGTTTACATAATCATACAGGTAGCCATAGTCATTCAGGAACGTATCGATAAACGCGGGCTTGCACTTAGTGGCAATGTCGCTGCAACGCTCAACAAAAGCTTTCTCCTCTTCCCGGTCGGCAAACAACTCTTCGACAGCAAAACGCAGGGCATTATACCACAAAGCGTTAAACTCCACCAGGTAGCCCGTGCGCGGGATGAGTGGTGTGCCATTGGGGTGGGTACTGTTCATCCATGAGACAGGACGCAGAGTGCCGTCGGTGCTCAACAAACCGTTATCGTGCAACGTCAGGTTGGAATGCTTGCCATCGGCGATGAATGTGATGAGGTCCTTGACGAGTGCTCCATAGCGCTCGCGGGCTGCATCGGCATTCAGGTCGTGGGCATAACGTTGCACGGCCCATATAGCCCACAATGGAACATCGGGCAGATCCAGACCAACGAGGTGCTTGTCCAACTTACCGTCGCGCATCCAGTCGTTAAAAGCGCGCATGGCGGTATCCATGATTAGCTCGAAGTCCTGGCGGTGGTGTACCGACAGCGTACAGCCCGGCAGCGCGATGAACTCGTCACGGGCACGGATTTTGAACCACGGATAACCGGCGAGCAGGTAATGGCCGTCCTCATTAGTAATATAGAACTGCTTAGCGCTGTTCTTCATGCAGTTGTAGAAACTGGTGCGAGGCGTGCGAGGCTTGATCTCGTCCTCATACATCTTGGTCAGCGTGCGCGTGTTCACTTCCTCGACACCGGCCGAGAAGATGAGCGGCTCGCCCTTCTTGATCTCTACTTCAAAATAGCCAGGCACATACAGGTCCTCACTATAGGGGATACCACGCTCTTGGTCCTTGATATACTCGATGTTCTTGTACCAGTGGGGGTCAAACACAAACTTGGGCTTATGGTTCATCTGCATGTACAGGGTGGGATAGCCGTCATACATGCAGGTGGCAATACCGTTGGCCACCTCCTGATAGTCGCGGCTGGCGACAGCGTTCTCAACACACAGGTCGTTGGCGTTGCGGAAAGCCAGGAATGGCCTGAACTGCAACGTGGTTGCCGAATGGGCATCCACCAGCGTGTAGCGGATGAGGATGCGATTCTCGTGAGTGATGAAAATCTTCTCTTTTTTCAGGATCACGCCGCCCACGCGGTAGGTCGTCGTGGGCACACGCTCGCAGTCATATTCTCGTATGTACTTGTGACCGTTGGGGCTATAGGTGTTGCCCTTGTAGCGATGCAGTCCTAAGTTAAACGGTGCGCCGTGTTGGATGACGGTCTCGTCAAGGGTTGACAGCAACACGTGGTTGTTGTCATCAAGTTCAGGAACAGGAATTACCAGCAGACCATGCTGCTTGCGGGTGTTGCACCCCACGATGGTCGTGCAGTGATAGGCTCCTGATTGATTGGTTCGCAACATCTCCTTGGGCAATGACTGCTCAAGGTTAATCATCAGGTTTTTATCAAATTTCAGATAACTCATTACTATTCTTTGTATGTTGGTTAATTATGATTTCTTATCGTTTTGGCTTGGTGTTCACACGTCATCGGGTAATGATGTGGGAACTAATATGCGGATGCCTTTTCTCACGTTCTCGATAACGACTCTTGCCGGCATCATGACAGGGTCTCCATCGATGTGAATGACATCGTCGTGCCGGCGCTCGATAGCCACATGCTTACCGCGATAGATACTCACGTGGTTGTCAATGTTGAGCTGGCGCAGGAATAGCCTGGCCCCGAGCAGTGGGCTGGCGACAGGGCTAAAAGGATGCATCACGGTCACGTCGATGAGTCCGTCCTGCATCGTCGCGCGAGGGGCGATGTAAGCGTTGTTGCCATATTGGGCCGCATTGCAGCAGGCGATGACAAAGGCTTTGTCGGTCATGCTCTTGTCGTCGATGTCAATTTTGTAGGCCTGAGGCTTGTAATTGATGTACTCGGTGAGTGCCGTCTTGATATAGGTGATGAACCCTCGTGTGCCCTCGTGAGAGAACTTATCGCTGACTGCAGCGTCAAATCCCATGCCGCAAACACAAAAAAATGGTTGGCCGTTGACAGTACAGTAGTCAAACTCGCCCACCACTCCATTATTGATTACTTGCAAAGCACGACTGGTATTCATGGGAATGCGCAGGTGCCGTGCCAGGCCGTTACCCGAGCCCACAGGAACAATGGCGAGCGCTGTCTTGCTCTTGCACAGGGCGCAGCCCACCTCGTTGACTGTGCCATCACCACCCACGGCTACCACCACGTCGGCATTGTCAGCGACAGCCTTTGCCGCTAGTTCGCGAGCATGGCCAGGACGCTCGCTCATAACGACATTCACATCATTCTTGTCGTGGTCAATCGCGGTGTCGATCAGGCGAGATATTTTATCCTTATTCCCAGTGCCCGACACGGGATTGATAATGACAACTATGTGCTTGCGCTTCTCCATTACCCGCAAAGTTACAAACTTTTTGTGGATTATTTTTTTGATGATAGTGAAATTTGAAATATTTTTGTGGAAAAATTATTAACAACTGTTGATTGACTTATTGTTTTCGATGAAAAAGCTTAGTATAAACCTCCTTACTAATGTGATTTTGTTGCTTGCCGGCATCATTCTCATTGTTTTTCATGCGGTGCCTAATGTCCTCGTGTGGGGCTCGCGTATCATCGGGGCGATGTTCCTGCTTCCGGCTGTTGCCTACCTTATTATGGTGGCTGTACGTCATGCCGATGCCCGTACCAGTGCCGATTATATGGGTGTGCTGCCTGCAGTGGGTGGGCTTTGTTTCGGCATTGTGATGATGATTAAAGCCTCCCTGTTTGACGGCATTCTGCAGCTGTTGATGGGCGTGCTGCTCATCGTGTTGGGACTATTCCATGTCATTTACTTGATGCTCTCGAGAAACAGCTTGAATATCAAGGGTTGGTATTACTTGTGCCCGATTGCAGTGGTATTGTGCGGCGTGTTGTCGCTCATGGTGACATCGTTGCGTGAGAATGTGCCGATGGTGGTGCTCATCACTGGCATTTGCCTGCTGCTTTTCAACTTCACCAGCCTGCAGGAATATCTGGCCGAGCGCCGCGTGCGGCGGGAGCTGACCCGTCCTGCCGTTGAGCTAGGAGCTCCTGCCGATAATGCCCTGGTAGAAACCACAATCCCACACGATGAGGCTGAGTGAAGATATAAAGCAATTACCCTTGCTGGTGCGCTATCCGCGGGCTGATGCCAACCAAATCGGTGACGAGGTGCACACCTGCGTGAATTGTGGGCATGAGTACCGGGGCAACTACTGCCCCGCCTGTGGGCAGAAAGCCACTGCCGGTCGCATCACGTGGGGAACTGTGCGCAGCGGCGTGATGGACGTCTGGGGCCTGGGATCGCGTTCCTTGATCAGGTCGTTGTGGCAGTTGGTGGTGCGTCCCGGGCGTCTCATCAGCGACTACATCAACGGCAAGTGGCAGGTGAGTTTCCCGCCCGTCAAGATGCTGGTCATCGTGGCCGTAACCGTCAATTTGCTTGGTCGGCTGGTTAACCCCGGGTTCTGGGGTGGCATGTTTGATGATGAGGATGCCGTCGTGGGAAACTTTAGTTTTGTTGAAAGGGTGTTCGACTGGATCTTGACGCACCCCGAATGGTGCTACCTGCTCTTGTTCTTGTTCTTCATCATCCCCATGTGGTTTGTTTTTCGCCATTCTCCTCGCAACGCGCTGCACACGTTACCGCAGGGCTTCTTCATCATGGTGTTCCTGAACGTGCAGTTTTATCTGGCTCTGTTTGTCTTCTCTTTTGTTTTCTTGATTCTCGACGTCGATCAGGACCTCGCGCTGACGATAGCATTGACCGTAATATTACCGCTGCTGGCGCTCATTGACTTCAAGACATTGTTTGGCTACGGATGGTGGGGCACATTGTGGCGCTTGATGGTGGCGGTTTGTCTTGTCTATGTGGGTGGACTGGATCTGTTCGTTTTCCCGAGTTTGCTTGAGGCGCTTTCTGTGGGGATGAAGATGATACTGGTAACACTTGCCGCAATCGTCGGTATAAACGCTTGTGCGGCACTGCTTATTCTTGTTACCGACATGGTCAACCGCAGGACTTGGCGCACGGCTGGCTGGCCGCGGGCGCTGCGTTTTCCGCTCATCGCGCTAGGGGTAATGCTGGCCTCATTGCTGGCCTTCAAGTTGATAAAGCATGGCTTGTTATTTCATGGTTAATTTATAAAATACAGGAGATCAATGTTTTCGTTACAAGAGAAGTATCATCGTTTCCGTCAGTGGCAACGTCAGCCGTTTGAGTACCATGACAGTCATGACCATCACGGTTGCTGCAACTGCGGTGCCGAGAGCGATAACAACTATTGTCCCCGTTGCGGGCAGAAGGCCGTCTATGGCCCCATTACCTGGCAGAGTGTGTGGCAGGGCATCATGGACGTGTGGGGCGTGGGCACCCGCTCGTTGCCCTACACGCTGTGGCAACTGCTGTGGCGCCCGGGTTACCTGATACGTGACTACATCAGCGGCAAGCGTCAGGTAAGTTTCCCGCCGGTCAAGATGCTGGTCGTTGTGGCAGTGGCTTTCTTTTTTGTCGGGAATTGGTTCTTTCCCGAATTTTGGGGGGAATTTCAGGAGACCGAGGATGATGTGAGTACCGAGACGGCCGTGCTTTATTACATGGAGACATTCGGGATCTGGCTTTCTCAACATTACGAGTGGGCATTCTTGGTCGCCTTCTCTTCGTTGATAATTCCCACTTGGTTTGTGTTCCGTTCCGCCCCTCGATATCCGCGTCACACACTACCTCAAGGCTTTTTCATCCAGGTGTTCATGACAAACCAGTTCTTGCTGTGGCTTTTTATCGGCTCGCTGGTGTTAAGGTTATTGCAAATCACCGATGTTGATGTTCCGGTGATGTTGATTTCTACCATGTCATTAGTGCTGCTGATCGACTATCATCAATTGTTCGGTTATGGCTGGTGGGGCACAGCTTGGCGCATCGTTGTAGCGGTGGTGATGATATCCTTCCTCCTGTATGTCATCGCATTGCCCTTGGCTCTTGTCGACAGGGCCATCACGGGTGAGGAAGTTCATTGGGTTAATGTAGTGCTCAGGACCATCGGTATTACTGGCTTGGGATTAGTGCTCTTGGTCGCAGTTCATGTCATCAACCGCAAGTTGTGGAAACAGACCATCAAGACTAAAAGGCAGTTGGTCATCTTGATTGTGGTCCTGATTGCGGTAGCCATCGCACTGGATGCTCGTTTTGGCTTTAAGGCGCTCTCCTCGATGATGCGTTATTTTAAAAGCTTAATAGGGTTGGTGGCTATTGGATAGAGAAAGTGTCAGACGGAAAAATAACAACGACGCACCTCTCGATAGGAAAGGTGCGTCGCTGTGTCTTGTGTTGTCTTGGCCGTGAGCGCTCACGGCATTGACTGGATGTCGTCTTATTTCTTCTTGCGGTTGCCGTAGCGCTGCATGAACTTGTCCACGCGACCTGCGGTGTCGACGAGCTTCTGCTTGCCGGTGAAGAAGGGGTGCGAGGTGTTGGTGATCTCGAGCTTTACCAGGGGATAGGTCTTGCCGTCGATGTCGATGGTCTCCTTGGTGTTAACAGTGCTGCGAGTGATGAAAACCTCCTCGTTAGACATGTCCTTGAAAGCAACCTCGCGATAGTTGCTGGGATGGATATCTTTCTTCATTTTGTTTAGATATATCTTTAAAATGTTAAACTTACAATGTTGTGGCGGTGGTAAAACGCCTCAATTTTTGTAATGGCGTGCAAAGGTATAACGATTTTTTGAACTGGAAAAACTTTTTCTGCCTTTTTTCTAAAAAATCATCTCAAAATCAAGTATATCGATTATCCTGATCACTCGTGCTATGCCGGATGATCTTGCGTTTGTGTTCTCAAAATTGACTGAAATCCCTAATTGATGATTTTGTTTTCATCGTATAAAATAGCATGATTTAAATTTGATTAAAATGCAAATTAGCACAAGCGCTTTTTGGGTGAAATCTGATGTGTCGAGTACTTGGCTTGATAATCCGACCTCCTGAAATCGAAATAATAAATGTGGCAATAGGGGCGCTTTATGAGATGTGTAATTGCTGTGCTAATAATCAGTAATTAAACAAAATATATTAAATAATAACCAAGATGAATTGTTAGCGCGGATCTTGTTTTTTTGTGGTTGTGACCATTGCCATGTTGCTGACGAAAAACTCCATTATTTGCCATTCGATGGAGTCATTATGCAATGACTTATTTCAGATAAATATGTGCTATTTTTCAATGTTTATAATTTCTAGAATTGGGGTGTCGTAGTGGGTGTTATTGCTTTAATACCTCACCCGGTGAGATTTTCTGAGAAAATTGACTGTGTTTTTTGCGTACCTCGGAGAAAAAACGTACTTTTGCAACTTATAACTGTAGGCAATTCGTGCGCGCGTAAATGCGCAAAAACCGCCATGTGATTTAGGACATATACAGGTAACTTGCTGATAATGACTACTGTGATAGTGTCTCCAGCTTTACCCGCTCTCCGCTCACTCACCAGCTCTTCGAGAACTGGTGACCCTCGTTGTATTTTTAACTGAAAGTTTTGTTAGACAATGATTTCAGTCATCGTTACCGTCTATAACATCGAGAAATATCTTGGTCAGTGCCTCGAGAGCATCTTGGGTTCGACCTACCAGGATCTTGAGGTGATTTTGGTCGATGACGGCTCTCAGGATGGTTCGGGCGAGATTTGCGACCAGTATGCTGCAAAAGATAGCCGTGTGAAGGTCATCCATAAAACCAATGCCGGTGTTTCAAAAGCAAGGAATTCTGGTTTGGAAGTGGCTAGAGGCGAGTATATTACCTTTGTGGATGGCGATGACGTGATTCACCCTAACATGCTTACTGTGCTAATGGATGCTATGGCCGAAGGAGACTATGATGTCTCAATGGTTTATGGCATTCAGGTTCCAGACGGTGGACAGGATACTTACATTGCCGACAAGAAATTAGGCCTTTCTGCCAGACACAAAGTGGTATCTCAAAGTGAGATGGTCAGAGGACTGTTTGGCACTAGCGTTGACGAATTCCAGTATATCGTTGTTTGGAACAAGCTGTACAAGAGAGAATTGGTTCAAGATTTGCGTTTCAAGGACACGGGAAGCGAAGACTTGGAGTGGTCGTTGCAGATGAGTTTGAGGATGAAACAGGCCGTGTGTGTCGAGGAGGAGATGTATTACTGGATACAGCACCAGTCCTCCATGACTCATCAGGGAATTAACCGCACCCAGGTTGACAGGGTGAATTCCTATGTTTTGTGCCTGAACGATATTCCTAGTGATAAAACCGATTATAGGGCTTGGTGCTTGGTGAAGCTTTATAAAGTGATCCTTCACACGAGGTATAATGCCCGCAACACCAAGTTCAATGATGAAGTGAGATCAAATTGCAAGTCAATTTATAAGAGCACCATCAGCGAGTACTTGAGCAGTGTGAAAAGAAGTTCCCTGAAGTACGCACTCTTGTGCTTTTATCACTTGCCTTTTGTTTACAACATGTTCATGGATAGGCAAGTGGCCCGCCTAAAAAAGAGCCGAAACGCATAATGCTGGCTTTCAAAAAATTATGGATCTTGCTAATCTCGCTTAATCATCTCGAGATAATTATTAGAATTTCAGAATGAAGAGAAAGAAGATATTGTTTTTCCATTTTAATCTGCAGGGGGGCGGAGCCGAACGTGTGCTAGTCAACTTGCTTAAGTATTTGGATTCCAATAAATATGATATTACTCTTAAAACGATATTTGGAGTTGGACCGTATGTGAATGAGGTGCCTGAGCATGTGAAATTCAGTTGCGTGTTCAAACACCAATTTAAAGGCTTCAACACAATGATGAAGGTTTTCTCGGGTCGATTTTGGCATCGGTTGTTCATCAAGGGGCATTATGATGTTGAAGTGGCTTACCTCGAGAACTCCCCAACTCGTATTGTAGCTTCTTGTCCTTACAAGGATACAAAAAAAGTGGGATGGGTGCATGTTGAATTCAATGATCGTATGACTCCGTGTGCAGCCTTCCGTGACGATAAGGAGATGGTGAGGGCTTATAATAAATTAGATGAGCTGGTTTTTGTCGCTCAGCGCACCCGGGATAATTTCTTAGAACTATTCCCTGAAATCAAAGTTCCTGACAGAGTTATCCATAATGTCAATGATTATGACAAAATCAAACGTCTAGCCCAAGAGGACATTCCCATAGATTTGTCTAATAAAACGTTGAATTTATGCGCAGTGAATAGGCTGTTTGCGGTAAAGGGTTTTGACAGAATAATCAGAGCTTTTAAGCGTTTAGATGATTTGGGTTTAATTGATGATGTTATATTGTACATTTTGGGTGAGGGTCCTGAAGAGGAAAAGTTGAGAGAAGCGATCGAGTTAAATGGCCTAGCTGATCACATTAAGTTATTAGGCTTTGATCCAAATCCTTACAAATACGTATCCAAGATGGATTTGTTTGTCTGTGCATCATATCGCGAGGGTTATAGTACTGCTACTACCGAAGCAATCGTTTTGGGCATTCCCGTGTTCACGACCGACTGCTCAGGTATGGAGGAAATCCTTGATGGTGGTAAATTCGGTATGATTGTTCCGAATGAAGATGAAGCGATCTATGAGGGTCTTAAGGATTTGTTAAGTCATCGTGAGAGAATCGGCCAATATGCCGATGCGATTAAGGCAGCTCCACCCATGACTACAAAGTCCTTGGTTGATAAATATGAAGAGTTCTTTGACTCACTATAATCTCTAAAACTAAAAACATGAAAGTCGTTATTCTTGCGGGCGGTTTTGGTACCCGCATTTCCGAAGAGTCTCAGTTCCGCCCGAAACCTATGGTGGAAATTGGTGGTATGCCCATCTTGTGGCACATCATGAAAGTGTACTCCCATTATGGTTTCAATGATTTCATCATTTGCGCCGGGTATCGCCAACATGTGATTAAGGAGTGGTTTGCGGACTATTTCCTTCACACGTCTGACGTGACTTTTGATTTCACTCGGGGCAATGAGCTGATTGTTCATCGTAAGCATGTTGAGCCATGGCGTGTCACGATTATTGATACTGGCTTGAACACACAGACTGGTGGTCGTGTGAAGCGCATTAAAGATTACGTGGGTAACGAAACTTTCATGCTCACTTATGGCGACGCAGTTGGCGACATTAATGTCAAGGAACTACTTGATTACCATAGGTCTCACAAGAAATTAGGTACAGTATCGGTATATAATTTCAGCCAAAATAAGGGTGTGCTTGAGCTCTCGGGCAATGGTGAAGTGGAGGCCTTCCGTGAGAAGAGCGACCAGGATGATGACATGATCAACATCGGTTTCATGGTATTTGAACCTGCACTATTTGATTACATCTCAGGAGATGACATCATTTTTGAGAAAGAGCCAATGAATGGCTTGGTTCGTGACCACCAGCTGATGGGGTATGTCCACAAGGGATTCTGGCAGTGTATGGATACCCTTCGTGAGAAAGAAAAACTGGAGCGTCTATGGGCTTCAGGTCAAGCTCCTTGGAAGCTTTGGGATTGATCGAGCATTGAATTATGGAATTTGATCTGAACTTTTATCGCGGCAAGAGAGTGCTTGTGACCGGTCATACTGGTTTCAAGGGCTCGTGGCTGTGTAAGTTGCTCAATAAGCTTGGAGCCGAAGTAACGGGTTATTCTTTGGAGCCCTCAACTAATCCCGCTTTATTTGAGATAGCCGAAATCGATAAAATCTGCCACTCGGTGATTGGCGATATCCGTGACTTTGACCATTTGAAGCAGACCTTTGAAGAGGCGCGTCCTGAGGTCGTCCTTCATCTGGCAGCTCAACCCATTGTCCGTGACAGTTACAAGGAGCCTCGTTATACCTATGAGACCAATGTCATGGGAACTGTGAATGTAATGGAGTGCTTGAGGAATTGTCCTTCGGTGCACTCGTTCTTGAATGTCACCACCGACAAGGTGTATCTTAATCGTGAATGGCCGTGGGGCTATCGCGAGGACGAAATGCTCGATGGCTTTGACCCGTATTCCAACTCAAAATCATGCTCAGAATTGGTGACGCATAGCTATAAGAGCAGCTTTTTTGCTGATGGCGAGATAGCGATTTCTACCGCTCGTGCCGGTAATGTGATTGGTGGAGGTGATTTCGCCAATGACCGCATTGTTCCTGATTGCGTTCGCGCGGCAATTTCCCATCAGGAGATAATCGTGCGCAACCCTTATTCCACTCGTCCCTATCAGCATGTGCTTGAACCGCTGTTTGCCTATCTGATGATATGCGCCAAGCAGTTCGACGATGGCAAGTTTGCTGGTTGGTATAACGTCGGGCCTGATGACCAAGATTGTTTCAAGACAGGAGCGTTGGTCGATACCTTTGTCAAACATTGGGGTGAAGGACTGTCATGGACCACGCCAGCGACAAGTGAGGGACCCCATGAGGCAAATTTCCTGAAACTTGACTGCTCTAAGATAAAATCCATTTTTGGATGGTCACCACGCTGGAATTTGGACACGGCTATCGGTAAAGTCATTGAATGGAGTAAATGCTGGCAAGCCGGTGGCGACGTGAATGCTTGTATGGACAAGCAGATTGAAGATTATTTAAATACCCTTTAATCAATGAAAAGAGCTATTATTACTGGTGCCGATGGTTTTGTCGGGAGTAACACTGTCAAGTGTTTCCTTGATCACGGCATTGAGGTACTTGCAATTGATATCGTTGACAAGCCACGCCGGTTGCAATCTCAAGATGGGTTGAGATATAAATGCCTAGACATCAGTGACGTGTCGTCGTTGGTTCAAGTGGCAGGCGTTGGAGAATATGATACTTTTGTCCATTTTGCATGGGCGGGTTCAGCCGGCCCTCAAAGGACTGATTACAACTTGCAGATGCAAAATGCCCTTACCTCTGTAGAGTGTATGAAGGTAGCCAAACAGCTTGGTTGCGAGCGCTTTGTATGTGCGGGTAGTATCATGGAACGCGAGGTTGAAGCGGCTGTGCATACTCAGGGTAGCAGGCCTGGTATGGGGTACATCTATGGTATGGGTAAACACATCGCCCATTGCATGTGCAAAGCTGTGGCGGCTGATATTGGTATTGATTTACTGTGGCCCATGATTACTAACGCTTATGGGGTGGGGGAACTCTCCCCCAGGTTTGTGAACACTACTCTGCGTAAAATCATTAATAGTGAGCCGTTACAATTCACCGCTGGCACCCAGAATTATGATTTCGTATATGTAACCGACGTAGCGAGAGCCTTTTATGCGGTAGCTCAAGATGGTGTGCCGTTCAAGGAATACATCATTGGCAGCGGAAATGCACGTCCGCTCAAGGAGTTTATTCTCGAGATGCAGCAAGCATTAGCTCCTGATGCAGTCCCTCAGTTTGGCGATGTGCCCTTCACGGGTACTAATTTGCCGTTGTCCGCTTTTGATACATCTGATATTGAGCAGGATTGTTCATTTAAGCCCGAAGTGGGGTTTGCCGAGGGTACAAGAATGACAATGGAGTGGCTCAAAACCATCTAAAGGAGACAAGAGAATGATACAGAAGTTTGAATTTCAGGAACTGGACCTGAAAGGCGCGTACTTGATCAAGCCCTTCCATGCTACCGATGAGCGTGGTGGGTTCATCAAGGATTACAATATCGACACTTTTAAGTCCAATGGCATTGACCACGACTTGAAGGAGGTATTTTACACGGTGTCAAAACGCGGTGTGATCCGTGCCATGCATTTCCAGCTGGTGAAGCAACAGGCTAAACTTGTTCGCTGTGTGAGTGGTCACGTGTATGACGTGATTGCCGACTTGCGTCCTGATTCACCCACGTTTGGACAGTGGAGAGGCTTCCATCTGACGGGCAAGAATACTTTATCGTTATTCGTACCAGAATACTTTGGTCACGGATACCTAGTTATAGAAGATTCCATTGTCAGCTACAAGTGTGGCGAGGTGTTTTATGGCGAGGGAGATTCCGGTATCATGTACAACGACCCCGATTTGAACATTGTGTGGCCATTTGATGCCATTGGGGGAGAAGATAACCTCATCATCAGCGACAAGGATAAAAACCTGATGTCCTTCCAGGATTATAAATCATTATAATCGACCTTTACGGTGATAGTTAGCATTGTAACGACAATATATAAGGCCGAAAAAGACCTTCCGCGCTTGCTGGATTCCATGATGGCATTGAGGAATCCGGACCTTGAGTTCTTTTTGATTGACAATGGTTCTCCCGATCGTTGTGGAGAAATCTGTGCTGAGTATGCGAGGAAAGACAGCCGTTTTTTTGTTCGCACGCTGAATGAGAATATCGGTTATATTCGAGCGCGCATGTTGGGCGTTCAAGAATGTCATGGGGATTACGTGGGCTTCTGTGACTCAGACGATTTGCTGGAATCAGGCGGATATGATCACGCAATGGAGGTTATTGAAGAAAATGGATGCGACCTCTATATCACCTCTCATATCGTTCATTTTGAATTTGGAGATCTGTTGATGAATCCACCCTTTAAGAAAGGACTTTATCAATCAGAATCCATTAATCAGATTATTCTTCCACAAGCATTTGGCTTCCTGAAAGATCGAGATAGGCTACATGGCTTTATGTGGAAACAGATATATAAAAAAGAGGTTATAGTCAAAAATGGAATCTCTCTTATTGAGGACCTAAAACCATGGGAAGATCAGATATTCAACATTGATGTATTAAAACAGTGTCATAGTGTTATTATTGATGATAATGTGATTTATCATTATTTTGCTAACTCTGGTTCTATTACAGCGAGCCTGATTAAAAATTTTGACGCTAACTCTTTTTGGGCAAAGACACGGCTTTTGTATCACGAAAAAATCAAACGTGCAACGTCTTCTATCGAGCGCCGCGCAGCTGCCAATGCCGCTGTGGTTAATGTGGATTCGTTGGTCGTTAACCTGTGTAAAAAACATTTAAGCGACCCTAACGTGGTTAATAATACTCTTTCGGCTCTTTTAAGAAAAGATGAAGTATGGCATCAGATTGTTTCTGAATCCAATAATGCCGATTTAAACAAACGTTTACTTTTTGTCAAGTATTGTTTAAAGGCAAACCTGTATCGTGCTCTATTCTACATCATTAAGTATAAACTGAAAGGGTGAATTTTATTTATAGATGCAGCCTAGACGTCAATTCGCAGTAAATACAATTGCGACCTCATTGAATCTTGTTATTCAATTTGGCATCAATTTTTTCCTTACTTCTTATCTCGTAAGGACTGTGGGTTCGACAACTTTTGGCTTTTGGGGATTGGCTAATAGTATCGTGAATTATGCTTGGATTATTATGACTGCGCTAAATTCAATGTCTGCGCGTTATATCGGCATCGATTACCATCGAGGTAATATGCGCCAGGCAAGTGGGTACTTTTCTTCGGTTTTTGTGGCTGATTTAACGTTCGCATTAATCATTTTATTGCCGAGCTGTATAGCCATCTATTATATAGATAGGTTGATATCGGTCCCCCCCGAAATTGTAAAAGAGGTTAAGATTTTATTCTACATTGTGTTTTTCAACATGTGTTGGAGTATCATCTTTGCTGTCTTTGGTTGCGTCTTCATCATCAAGAATCGACTGGATTTATCTTCGGTAATTAATATCATATCCAATATAATAAAGGCAGTGATATTAATCTTGTTGTATTGGCTCTTCCGTCCATCCATTGTCTATCTTGGAACCGCAACTTTTTGTGTGGGTATCTTTTTAGCTATAACAAGTATAATATTCACTAAAAGATTAACCCCTGAGATAAAACTCAAATATAGTTACTCATCGTTTCAGTCCGTTAAAACAATTGTAGCTTCTGGTGTTTGGAATTCTTTGAATCAACTTAGTATTGTGTTGCTTCAGGGTCTTGACTTGTTAATTGCAAATCTATTTGTTAGTGCAGCTGCGATGGGTTTAATTTCTGTTGCGGCGATGATACCTGGAGTCATATCCACATGTATAACCACCCTTGCATCTGTATTTACTCCAAGGTTTCTTGAACTTTATTCCTTGAATAAGTTTGATGATTTATTTCTTGAACTCAAGAACAGTATCAAATTTTTAACGCTCATTTCATGTGTCCCTATTGGTTTCTTAGTGGCTTTTGGGCTTCCTTTTTTTCAATTATGGACACCAAACACTGACGTGAGAACAGTTTATTACTTATCTATTCTGGTATTACTTCCGTTATTCTCTGGTGGCGCGATTTGTTCTACCAATTACCTATATACAGTTGCCGATAAAGTGAAATGGCAGTCAATGGCATTGATTCTGACCGGAGTAATGAATTTAACCATAGTTTTTATACTATTAAAAACGACAAATCTGGGTATTTATGCTATCGTAGGTGTCAGTGCCGCCATTGGGTTTATTCGAAATATCTTTTTTAATGCACCACTTGGAGCCTATTGCGTTCATCGAAAGTATACTGCCCTTTGGCCTGAAATGTTCAAGTCATATATTAGCTTGATTATTTGCATCGGTGTAGGAATGGTTGTAAACCATTATCTCGATTTGAGCACATGGCCAAGACTGATCTTGGTGGGAGGGGCCACAGCGCTCGTGTCGACTTATTTTATTTCATTATTACTTTTGACATCATCACAACGTAAACAATTGCGTGCTGGAGTGAGAGCGATGTTGATCAAGTAATAATACTGGAATAAAGCATTCACGTACTATTTTATTCATTGTGTAGTGTTAATGGATAATAGATGAAGCAGGATAAAAGTCGAGTTTTATGGATCGATGTCGCTCGAGGGATTGGCCTGATATCTGTCTTTATAGGTCATTTGATTTTTCCCTATGTGCCAGCATGGGTATATACTTTTCATATGCCTTTGTTTTTCTTTCTCAGCGGGTTACTTTATCCTGGATGCGAAAAGTATTCTTTCACTGAATTTGCATGGCGCCGGTTTAAAGGATTAGTCATACCTTATTTTGCTCTTGGCTCCGTAATTATAGTATTGTATTCGATTGTGTATATTCTAAACGGTGAGCCAGTAACAACTTATACTCAAATGCTTCGTTTGTTCTTCATCCAAGAGCATTATTGGACCATTTGGTTCCTTGCTGCACTGTTTTTGACGCAATTATTATATTATGTCATCGATTGGTGTTTTAACCGTTGGCGAGGCGCGGTAACCATTGCCTCTTTGGCCTTGTGTGTGTTTGGATTTTTGAGATATCGTCTAGGATTTGGTTCGCTTCCATGGAACCTTGATGTGGCATTTGTGGCTCAATTCTTTTTTCATCTAGGACATCGATTCATGCACATGGATAAACTCAGAGAATTTTTTGTTGGTTCTATGCCAACCTTTAGGTTGGTCGTTATTTGTTTAGTTTGTCTTATCTCTAATGTTGTATCTGCCAAGGCGTGTCTAGTTATTTCAGGACATTCTTTGAATATGTCAATAGGGATGTATGGAAATGAGCTACTAACAATGATTGCTGCAATAGCGGGTATTTTGCTCGTAGTGACCTTGGCTTCAGTGTTACGCTCACGCTTTATCATTTACCTAGGTCGCAATACGATGATACTCTTTGCTTGGCATTATCGCATTGTTATTAAAGCTTGTGGCTTGATTTATGCCCACTTTGGTTTGTTCCAAATTCCTGGAGTCGGAACATCGATGCTCCGCGCATTGACATCTTTTATAGCTATTTTGGTTATTCTCATTCCCGTTAACGAAATGATTAAGCGATTACCATGTCACAAAATCTTTGGGGTTTGATGTAATTAATACAAGAATAAATAGTGAAAGATTGACAGACGAATTATTATTGTTCTTTAAGTTTTCGTTTTTTCGAATATGGGACCTATTACCTATGTAGCACCATACTATTATAACACGGTTTGGTATGTTTTTTGGCTAATCCTGGTTTGGATGAATGTCCTCTATTATATCGGCTCAGGAGAACAAAAGATCTTGAGGTCAGATGGACACGATGCGTCTCAGGGATTTGCAATTGTGTTGGCGTTCATTGTAATCTATTACGTTGGATTAAGACCTATTCATTCTGATTTTGTAGATATGAAAATGTATGCTGTGAATTATAAACATCTAGCTCCCAACTTTGGCTATGGTGCACCTAGTTTTTCACAAGAGTGGCTTTGGAATGATGTAATGGTCTTCTTCCAGCATAATGGCTATACGGTTCATGAATTCTTCTTGTTCATTGAGTTCGTTTATGTGATAGGAATGCTGATAAGCGTTGTTATCCTAACACGCAACAATCTGTGGCTGTCGATGCTTTTCATGTATACGTCATTTAGTTTTCTTTCATTCGGTGAAAATGGTATTAGAAATGGCATGTCATGTAGCTTGATGCTAGTGGCAATTGCGTTGTTGTGCCAAGAAGAAAAACCTAAGAAAATTTTAGCCTATTTTTTTATGTTCTTGGCTATGGGTGTTCATCGTAGTTCCATGTTGCCGATTGTTGCGACTATAGCTTCTGTTTATTATATTAAGGATACTAAAACAGCTATCCGTTTTTGGATAATATCTTTGGGAATATCTATTGTTGCTGGTCCTTTGGCTGAGAAGTTCTTTGTTGCTTTGGGATTTGATGATAGAATGGCGGATTATACTCAAGTTGATGAGTCGGCGAAAGAGACGGTATTCTCTAGAACTGGCTTCCGTTTGGATTTCTTTTTTTATAGTATATTCCCTGTTATAATGATATGGTATGTTACGGTATTGAGAAAGTTTAATGATAAGACTTACAACGTGATTGCTAATGTATACCTTTTGTGCAATGCTTTCTGGCTTATGGTTATTCGTGCTGCCTTCTCTAATCGTTTTGCATATCTCTCGTGGTTTATTTACCCGCTAGTGATAGCCTATCCCCTTCTTCGTATGAATCTTTGGAAAGATCAGGATCGTAAAACATCACTCATTTTGTTTGCATATTCTGGCTTTATGTTTTTTATGTTCTTTGTTTATTATTTTGGGACCACTGGTTTTAAGGGATTTGATCAGTATTGGTGGAGAAAATAAATTTGCAGATAGAAGGAATGTTTCGATTTATTAAGTTCATTTGATTATGAATCCTTTAGTCTCCGTAGTTATCCCAGTCTACAAAGTCGAGATGTATCTTCGGCAATGTATGGATAGTGTGGTGAATCAAACATATCACAACCTTGATATTGTTTGTGTTAACGATGGGTCGCCTGATCGATCTATTGATATTTTAAGAGAGTATGAGCAGAAAGACAAGAGAATAAAAATCGTTGAAATTGAGAATCAGGGACTGTCGGGCGCCCGGAACGTAGGAGCGTCTTATTGTACAGGCGATTATCTGCTTTATCTTGATAGTGACGATTGGATTGATTTAGATACTGTTGAAATCGCGTTAAAAGCTGCTCTCGAGACTAATGTGGATATCGTTTTGTGGAATTACGTCAAGGAATTTCTACAAACATCTCAGCCGGTCAAGGTTTTTGACAAACAGACGTTGTTCGTCAACGATGACTATAAACGATTATACCAGCGATTGGTCGGCCTTACAGGAGACCAACTTAGGCATCCTGAACAGTGTGATTCCATTTCCACAGCATGGGGAAAGCTATATAGATTTTCGATTATTAAGGAGCACGATATCAAGTATGTGGATACTAAGATAATCGGCACTGAAGACTTGTTGTTCAACGCCGAGGTGTTCAAGTATTGTAACTCAGCTTATGCCCTCCCCAATACATTCAACCATTACAGGAAATCAAATGTGTCATCATTATCTAGAAATTTTAAGCCTGAATTCTTTAAACAGTCATGTGAGTTGCAACGCCGATTGAGATTGGTATGCGATGATGTCGATTATCTTCATCAATCGCTTTCTAACAGGACGGCGCTTAGCCTGATTGGTTTAGGGTTGAGGGTGGTATCATCTAGAATCTCATCTTTACAGCAATTGAAAAGAGTGAAAGAGATTATCACAACGCCATCCTATAAGGCGGCATTTAATGCCCTTGAGTTACAGCATATGCCCATCCATTGGAAAGCATTTTTCTTTTCTGCTAAATATAGGTTGACTCTATGTGTGTGGGGCTTACTGAAAATAATGATAAGGTTCGTTAAGCGTGATAGGCAGTAAAGTGTAAATTACGAATGAACTTTGTGATTTGAATTGTTTAATGTACTTTCTCTTCCTAATGATACAGTGACGATTTAAAATCATTATGATGTGATATGAAAATCGTATATTGTGTAAATAGCATTCGTTATTTGGGTGGAATCCAGCGGGTTACTGTGGTCAAGGCAAATGCGTTGGCCGAGTTGCCCGGTAATGAGGTTTATGTGGTGGTGACTGATAACAAGGCAGGTCCTGAGATTCATAAATTGTCACCTAAAGTTCACCTCATTGATTTGGATATCAACTACTATAATCGCAATCAAGAACGCTCCATGTTAACTAACCTAATTGTTGGCATGGCAAAAGGTATACCTCATAAGAAGGCGTTAACAAAAGTTTTGCGCCAAATTAATCCTGATGTGGTGATCTCAGTGGGTATGTCCGAGAAATTCATGCTCACTTCAATGAGAAATCGCACATGGAAGATCATTCGTGAGTTTCACAGTGAAAAGAATTATCGGTCTAAACATGCCTATTCGATGTTCAAGAAAATTCAGGGCAAGTTATCGGATTTTTATGAGTTTCACTATGCCGACAAGAAGTATGACAGGATTGTTGTCTTGACCGATGAAGATAAAGAAACCAACTGGCAGGGTTGGGATAACGTTTCAGTGGTGCCCAATCCAGTGTCGTTTAAATGTGATGCCCCTTCTACCTTGACCGAGAAATCGGTGATTTCGATGGGCCGTTTGGAACATGTCAAGAATTTCTCATCGTTGATAAGCGCCTTCAAGATTGTTGCAAAAAAGCATCAGGATTGGATTTTAAAGATATTTGGTGACGGGAGCCTAAGGGAATCATTGCAGAACCAAATTAATGAAAGTGGTCTGCAAAATAATGTGTTTTTGATGGGATTCTCAGATGATATGGAAAGTGCCTTGAGGCAATCGTCTATTTTTGCCTTCTCCTCTTTGGTTGAGGGTTTTGCGCTGGTTATTGTTGAGGCCATGGAGTGTGGCCTTCCTGCCGTATCCTACCAGTGTCCCTGTGGCCCCAAGGACATCATCACCAATGGAAAGGACGGGTTCCTTGTGCCGGTTAACGATGAGCAAATGCTCGCAGAGCGGATTTGCTCACTCATTGAGAATGAGGATTTGCGCCGCCAAATGGCTTCCGACGCAAGATTGAGGGCACAGTATTATCACGTTGAAAGCATCGCTCAGCGATGGATGAAGTTATTTGAAGAGGTGATGAGCAAATAACAGGAGCCTAACCCCATACCAACAACAATCTACTGAATGAAGATTGTATATTGTTTAAATAGCATTCGATACATTGGCGGCATCCAACGAGTTACTGTCGTTAAAGCCAATGCGCTGGCTGAAATGCCAGGCAATGAGGTATATATTGTGGTGACAGATAACAAGGTGGGACCTGAGACCCATAAATTGTCTCCCAAAGTGCATCTCATTGACTTGGATATCAATTATCATGATCGGGACCGGGAACGTTCTTTCATCGCTGTTAATATGATCTATTTTGCCAAGTGTGCCAAGCATAAAAAGGCGCTTAGGCACGTTTTGAGTCAAATCAATCCAGATATAGTGATTTCGGTGGGCATGTCCGAGAAATACATGCTTACGTCTATTAGGGATCATTCGTGGAAGATTATCCGTGAATTTCATTGCGAGAAGAATTACCGAACAAAATATGCAACTTCTCTATTCGGCAAAGTTCAGGGCCGAGTCTCTGATTTTTACGAGTTTAATTTTGTCGACAAGAAGTTTGACCGGATTGTAGTTTTGACCCAAGAGGATAAAGAAACCAATTGGCAGGGGTGGAATAACGTTTCGGTGATACCTAACCCGGTGGCTTTTAAATGTGATGACCCTTCTTATTTAAATGAGAAGGTTGTCATTTCCATGGGACGCTTGCATCATGTCAAGAATTTCTCATCGCTCATTAGCGCATTCGGTCAGGTTGTAAAAAAGCATCCCGATTGGATCTTGCGGATATATGGTGATGGCGAGCTTAAACAAGCTTTGCATGACCAAATCCATCGAACTGGCCTTCAGGACAACGTGTTCCTAATGGGATTCTCAAATGATATGGAAAGTGCCTTAAGGCAATCATCCATCTTCGCTTTCTCATCCTTGGTTGAAGGGTTTGCCCTGGTCATTGTCGAGGCGATGGAGTGTGGCCTCCCGGTTGTTTCCTACCAGTGCCCCTGTGGCCCCAAGGACATCGTCACCGATGGAAAGGACGGTTTCCTCATTCCAGTTGATGATGAGAAGATGCTGGCAGAAAAGATTTGCTCACTCATTGAGAATGAGGATTTGCGCCGCCAAATGGCTGTCGAAGCAAGGTTGAGAGCGCAGTATTATCATGTTGAAAGCATCGCTCAGCAATGGATGACTTTATTCAATGAAGTGATTGCTGGGTCGTGACACTTTATTGTTATGGCAAGGATATCAGTTTTAATGGGAATATATAACTGCGCTGGAACGCTTGTTGAGGCGCTCGATTCATTATATGCCCAAACATATCAGGATTTCAATGGATTATGGTGTGAGCAGTATGGTTTGATTGTTTCCAACAAATATAATAACGTGTCTGTAATGGAGACTCAATTATTTGAAATATCATCAATAAAATAATTATTGGATTATATATCTAACTTAAAAGTAGTAATTATTATTTTGTTTAAAACATTATAGGTGGCATATTAATTTGCGATGTTCTTTTTTCATACGAATTAATTATGGATGTTTCTGCAATGAAGAGTAACAACTGCCCATTGGTTTCAATTATTATTCCAGTCTATAATGTTGAAAAGTATTTAGGGCAATGCCTCACTTCTATCCTTTCCCAGACATATAGCAACATTGAGGTTATTTGTGTCAATGATGGGAGTAAGGATAATAGTTTAGCTATATTAAAAGACTTTGTTTCTAAAGATTGTAGAATAAAAGTCTATAATATAGATAATGCAGGAGTATCAAATGCGCGTAATATTGGATTAGGTGCTGCGTCTGGTTCAAAATTGATGTTTGTTGATGCTGATGATTGGATAGATTCAGATTGTATCGAGAAATTGGTTATTTACTCGATGCAAAATGAATGTGACATTGTAATGTTTCCTTATATAAGTGAACGAAACTCAGGATCCTTAAAAAGGGATTTATTTCCAGATGAGAGTTTTTTTGTGGATAATGAATGCCGCCGTTTAGCAAGGCTGCTGATAGGTCCAATTGATAATGAAGTAACTTCACCAACAAGATTAGATTCATATGGAACCGTATGGGGCAAACTGTATAGTCGTGACATCCTAAATGACATTTCTTTTGAAGACTTAAAAAAGATTGGCACAGCAGAAGATACGCTTTTTAATATGTTTGTATTTAAGCGGGCGAAAGTTGTGGGTTATTGCCCAGAAACCTATTATCATTATAGACGTAACAATGCATCTTCTTTGACAGGTGGTTTCATCCCGAAATTGAAAGATAAACGAAAAGAAATGTATAGGATCATTACTGATAATTTTGGGGAGAATGATGAAAAAGAGGCATTATCAAATAGGATCGCATTGGATGTTTTGGGATTACTCATTATTGCAAATTATTCTGATTCAAGACATAAAGAGATAAAGGAATTGCTACAAGATGATTATTTCAATGCTGCTTTAAAATCATTCAATATAACACATCTTCCATTTCATTGGAAATTGTTTTATTTAGCAGCTAGAAAAAAACATGTCAGGGTTATTGAACTCTTTTTATTTTTTATCAGGCTAATCAGAGGCACATAGCTTTAGGGGTAGTCTTATCTTGTTTAATAGCCAAAAAACGTATTATTGTGTTTAGTGATTGTACGTAAACGAAGTATAATTGTTCAAATTATTTGCAGCTGACAAATTACTCTATAGGTTAAAAGAACCACTGTATAAAATGCGAGATGATAGAAATGCATATAAACGTAGGACTTTAAAGAATTGTTTGAACGAAGTATATGTTAGACATATCGGTTATAAAATGATCTCTTTGCCATGGTATGTACAAGTGTTTGCCATTCGTCCAATTTTGGTGTATTTATTACCTGGTTTTATATATAATTGGTTGCATCATAATAAGAAGTAGAGATGCTGTAGTTCAGTTTATATCTTTGAACTGCCCAACAAATTGGTTGTAATTGGTGATTCTTGCAAGATTATTCAACGGGTAGAATATGCATATGATCTATCCTGTTTAGATAAAGAGCGATTGATATTCTGCATGGTATTGCTCTAAACAATATTGGTGAATATGAGTTATGTAAAAGAAACGATATATCGTAAGTATGTCAAACGGATTCTGGATTTCTCAATAGCTTTTGTATCCTTGATTTGTTTGTCTCCTTTATTGTTGATTGTGGCCATATTATTGAAGATTAATAACAAGGGAGCTGGTGCATTCTTCCTCCAGGAACGCCCAGGGAAGGATGCTAAAATATTCAAAATCATCAAATTCAAGACGATGACCGACGAGCGGGATGCCGATGGCAAATTGTTGCCTGATGCGCAGCGTTTGACTCGTGTGGGGCGTTTTGTGCGTTCAACGAGTATTGATGAATTGCCACAGTTGATAAATGTGTTAATAGGAGATATGGCGATTATAGGTCCTCGCCCTCTCTTGAAGGAATATCTTGAACGGTATTCTCCTGAGCAAGCGCGCCGTCATGAAGTGCGCCCAGGCATCACTGGTTGGGCCCAATGTCATGGCCGTAATAGCCTGTCTTGGAGTGAGAAGTTTAAACTTGATGTGTGGTATGTGGATCACTGTTCGTTTATCACTGATGTGAAAGTGATTCTCTATACAATTAATAAGGTGATCTCTCGGGATGGCATATCCCAAGATGGTCAAGCAACAATGGAAGTTTTTAAAGGCAATAACTAATGTATCTTTACGGAGCAAGCGGACACGCAAAAGTCATAATTGACATAATGAAAGCGTCAGGTATAGTTATTGACGCATTGTTTGATGACGATAGGAGTATTCATGAATTGTTATCCATACCAGTGATGCATAACTGGGCTGGAGAATCTCCTCTTATCATTAGCATTGGCAATAACTATTCACGAAAGCAAATTTCAGAGAAACTTAATTGTGAGTATGGCACTGTTATCCACCCATCAGCAATTATTTCTCCTAATGCTTCGATTGGTGAGGGATCTGTGGTGATGCATAGCGCAATTGTGCAAAGTGGAGCAAAGATAGGAAAGCATTGCATACTTAACACAGGTGTTTCGATTGATCATGAATGTGTAATCGAAAATTTTGTGCACATCTCGCCTCAGGCAACGTTGTGCGGTAATGTCCATGTTGGTGAGGGCGCATGGATAGGCGCATCAGCTGTTGTGATACCAGGTGTAAAAGTTGGTAAATGGAGTACTATCGGAGCTGGCAGTGTTGTGGTCAAAGATGTTCCAGATGGGGCGCTGGCTTATGGCAATCCTTGCCGAATAAAATGTATTCAAGCTGAACCGGCATTGAGAGATATTCATGAGAGAAATCAAGAGAATAAGCTTAAAAGAATTGCTGTCTATGGTGCTGGCGGATTAGGACGTGAAGTAGCGGGTGGAATTCAGCGCATTAACAATGCCAGTAGAGAAAACTGGGACTTTGTCGGCTTCTATGATGATAACTTGGAGGTTGGCACTCAGGTGTCCCACTATGGTGATGTGTTGGGCGGCATGAATGAACTCAACGCTGTTGAGGAGCCGCTTGCTTTGGCCATTGCTGTTGGCTCTCCTCAAATCCGTAAGTTGATTCGTGAGCGCATTACCAACCCCAACATCTATTTCCCGAACCTTATCGCTCCCTCCTTCAAGGTGTTAGATCTCCAAACCTTCAAGATGGGGCAGGGTAACATCATTCAGGATAGTTGCAGTGCCACATGTGATGTTACTATTGGCGATTTCAATGTATTTAATGGCGCTAACGTCATGGGACATGATGTTGTTATCGGCAATTACAATGTCTTTATGCCAAGCGTCCATCTATCGGGCGCAGTCGAGGTGGGAGATTGTAACCTCCTGGGCGTGGACAGCGTCGTTCTGCAGAAGGTTAAAATCGGCAAAGATGTGACCTTGGGCGCTGGCAGCGTACTTATGGCTAAGCCCAAAGATGGCAACACCTATATTGGCGTACCTGCCAAAAAGTTTGATTTCAAATAATTTAAATTTGTCCCTTCAGATGGAACCTAACTATAATCCCTTTTCACTTGCAGGAAAGACGATACTTGTTACCGGCGCTTCTTCAGGCATTGGCCAGTCAACTGCCATCGCTTGTTCCCGCATGGGCGCTCGTGTTGTCGTGACCGCACGCAACCAAGAGCGCTTGCAGCAAACCTATGAGCAACTCAATAACGTTGTTGAAGGCCACATGCAGCAGCTTGCTGACCTGACATCACAAGAAGATTTGGAGCACCTGCTCGCGATGCTGCCACCGCTTGACGGGGCAGTCTTGTGTGCCGGCAATTCTACGACCTTGCCCTTACAGTTCGGCTCACGCGAGAAATTTGATGACATGTTCAATGTCAACTTCTTTGCACCGGTAGAATTGCTGCGATTGTTATATAAGAAAAAACGCCTTAACAAAGGTGCATCTGTCGTGTTGGTCGCATCGATTGGCGGCACTCATAGCTTCATGCCAGGCAATGGTGTATACGGCGCTTCAAAGGCCGCGCTTAATTCAGTCATGAAGTATGCTGCCCGCGAGTACGCTTCCCGCAAGGTGAGGGTCAACAGCATCTGCCCGGGTATGGTGGATACCCCTCTTATTCACCGGGGAACAATCACCGAGGAACAACTGGCCGAGGACGCCAAGAATTATCCTTTAGGGCGATATGGCATGCCCGAGGACATCGCCAACGGTGCCATCTACCTCCTGAGTGACGCTTCGAGCTGGCTCACAGGCCACGATTTGGTGATTGACGGCGGCTTTTCAATATGATTTTTAACAAACATTGTTTGTCGTATTAAAAAATAAGTGTACTTTTGTGGCCGTTTTTATATGGAAATGATTATTCTGCATATATAAGAAGAACGCAAGAAGAACTATGAGCATAACTGAATTTATTGAGAACTTTGCAGATCAGTTTGATGAAACTGACGTTACTTCTTTTACCCCCGAGACCAAATTCAAGCAACTCGACGAATGGTCATCATTGACCGCCCTGTCAATCATTGCGATGGTTGACGACGAATATGATGTCATCATTAAAGGTAACGATATTCTGAATTCTGAAACCATTCAGGATTTATTCGATATTATTGAGAAGCAGCAATAATCTTTTGCTGCTGTTTGTAAATGGAAGATCAGGTAAAAGAAATCATCGCCAGGGTCTTGAATGTCGAGATCGGCGATATCACTGACGGCCTCTCATCAGGTGATATACCCCAATGGGATTCTGTTGGTAACCTGGCAATAATAAGTACCATTGAGCAGGAATTAAACATTGAGTTCCCGCTCGAAGTTTTATTCGATCTGACTTCGGTCCAGTCAATCGTGAATGAAGTCAATCTGCTGATGAATGTTTGATGCTCCCCACAGCCAAGTGCTACGCTTGATTGCGGCACAAGCTGTAAACACCCCCGACAAGGTCGCCCTTGTAACGGGATTACAACGTGTAACCTACGCCCAGTTGGCAGATCATGTCGAGGGTGCGGCAGCCTATCTACGTGCCAGAGGCATTAAATCCGGAGACCACATCCTTTTGTCGGCCCAGAAAGAACTGGAGTTCGTCTATCTTTATTTGGCCGCCCATCTTTTGGGAATTGTCAATGTGGTCATCGATTCAGCGGCTCCCAAAGAACGCCTGGATTATATCATCGGTATTGTTCACCCAGTTGCCATGTTTGGCGGCGCTGTTGATGCCGAAGGGTATGATTTTATTCCTTTCAACGAGGTTACACTTAACCACGACAAGCTTGACAAGGACATTCTTCCGTCTCTCGAACCCACCGACGTCGCCGATGTCATGTTTACCACCGGAACGACGGGCATGCCTAAAGGCGTCTGCCTTACCCATGCTAATATCGCAGGATCGGCATCCAATACCAATGGTTTCATTGGCACTTGTGCCGACGATGTTGAGGCTTTAGCCTTGCCATTGAGCCATTCCTTCGGACTAGGACGCCTGCGTTGCGTGCTTACCGTTGGCGCCACTCTGGTTCTCGTGGGCAACTTTGCCAATCTCAAGGCATTCTTTAATGTCATTACCCAAGAGCATGTTACTGGATTTGGCATGGTCCCAGCCGTTTGGCAGTACATCAAGCGCTTAAGTGGCCGGAGGATAGGCCAGTTTGCTCATCAATTGCGCTATATTGAAATTGGAAGCGCAGCTTTGCCCATTGAGGATAAACTCATGCTTATGGACCTGTTCCCCGATACCCGCATCTGCATGCACTATGGGCTCACCGAGGCCTCTAGGGCCATGTTCTGTGAGTTCCATGAGAGTGCCGATGATTTGGATACGATTGGGCACCCAGCTTCAAGCCAAGTAGAAGTGTGTGTGCTGGATGATAACGGCGAGTCGGTTGCCGATGGCGTAGATGGGGAAATCTGCGTTCGAGGTAACATGGTTATTTCTTCTTACTTCTTGGACTCCGATAACCACGATAGTTTCTTTGGCGATTGGTTCAGGACTGGGGACTGGGGGCATAAGGGTGCCAACGGCTCTTTCTATTTGACCGGACGTAAAAAGGAGTTGATTAATGTGGGAGGAGAGAAAGTAAGCCCCGTCACCATCGAGAAAGCCATTATGTCGCTTGGGATACCTGATTGCGCGTGTATCGCTATCCCTGACCCTAATGGCGTGCTGGGAGAAGTTCCTAAGGCGTTTTTGCTCAAGAGCGATATAAGCATTGATGAAATCAGGCAAGAACTGTTGCGCCTGCTGCCGCCGCATGAGATTCCCGTTCAATGGGAGTGGGTTGACGAACTGCCACGCACTTCATCGGGTAAAATCCAGCGGCTCAAATTGAAAAAATAACACATGATAATATGTCACAATTAACGATTAACAACGTGCGCATAGCGGGAATGAGCGCTTGCGTGCCAGCTACTGTCGAAGAAAACCTCAATCTGCCTATCTACAAAGACCAGAGCGAAGCCCTCAAGGTCATTGCATCGACAGGCATTGAGCGTCATCACAAGGTGGAGACCGGGACAACCGCTTCAGACCTAACCATGAAGGCCGTCGAGAAGCTTCTTGAGGATCTCGGGTGGCAATCACAGGACATCGATTGCTTTGCCTATGTGTGCACTTCAAGGGACTATATCGCTCCGCAAACGGCTTGTGTGCTCCAGGATCGCCTCAAGTTGCGCAGCGATTGCTGCGTGTTTGACCTTCCTTTCGGCTGCTCGGGCTGGGTTTACGGTATGAGCATAGTTGGCTCACTCATGTCCCATGGCACTTTCAAGCGTGCAATTCTGGTGGCTGCCGAGACCAATACCCAGAACCGCAATCCGCTAGATACAACGGTTCGCCCGCTCTTCGGCGACGCGGCAACAGCGACAGCGTTGGAATTTGATGGGCAGCGTTCCCGCCCCATGAATTTCATGTTCGGTGTCGATGGTAGCGGTTTCCAAGCGGTATGGGCTCCTTATGGAGGAATGCGCAACCCGGTCACGCCTGAGGCTTTGCAGGAGCAGGAAGTGTCACCCGGTGTCTTCCGCCGTGGTGTTGACATGGTTGTCAATGGCATGGACGTGTTCGGCTTTGCGATCAAGCGCCCGCCCCAATCGCTCAAGGATTTAATCGCTACTTTCAATATTGATGTGGAAACTGTTGATTTGCTGCTGCTCCATCAGGCTAATAAGTTCATTGATGAGAAGATACGTAAATCAGTCAAGATACCGGCCGAGAAAACGCCCTATTGCCTTGAGGAATATGGCAATGTCACCAGTGCTTCAATCCCGTTGACAATGGTTTCGCGCTGCCGTGAGACTTTAGCAGGCGAGGAGAAGCATTGCCTGGCTTGCGGCTTTGGCGTGGGGCTGGCATGGGCAAGCATGGAGTTCTATGCAGGCGATGTGAAAATCAGTGATATGGTTACTTACTAATTATGGTTGACGACAATTATGGCTCAATTTATCAACACAAATAAGGAGTATTACTGGGGCGACTGGTATTTCAAGGAGCATGTGATGGCCGATATTTTCAATTACAAGGCCCACAAAAAGGAGCTCTCTCCCTATTATGAGCAGCGCGGCTTCAAGGTGTCGATGATGTTTGCCGACTTCTTCTCACAGATTAACGGCATACACAGCGACCGCTACCTCTCGATGGACGTGTATTATTTCTTTGTCGTTCCAGCGCTCAATCGCTATGATTTCATCAATGCTTATCTCGATAAGAACATCTATACCGAGTTGTTTCCCAATGTGAAACAGCCGGCGACCATCATCAAAAACATCCATGGACATTATTACCATGATGGTGAAGAGATTACATGCGACGATGCCGTGAGAATCGTGAGCCAAACCAATCTCGAAATGATGATTAAGCCCACGGTCGAAACCTGTAACGGCGATGGGGTAGAGCAATTAGTCGACCTAGACCCTAATCATTTGAAAACCCTTTTCGACCACTACAGGCTCAACTTCATCGTTCAAGAGAAAGCAAAACAGCATCCCGAGATTCAGCGGGTGAATCCCACTTCATTGAACTCGATGCGCCTGTATACATATCGAAAACTGGACGGCACCTATGCTTTCCTCTATCCTTACGCGATGTTGCGTTTTGGTGGCAAGGGCGCGATTAAGGACAACACTTCCAAGGGCGGAGGTACTTGCTTAATCGATGAGAATGGCCATGTTGATGACAAGGTCTACCGTTTCAAGAGTCTTGAGGTCTCATCGCTCAAGCGCGAGACTGGGGTTGAGGATCTGGTAATTCCTCATTATCAGCGGGTAATAGATACTTTGCTTGAGGCCCATAAGCGCTTACCTTATTTCGATTATGTGGGCTGGGATGTTACGGTGTCACCCGATGGCGAGCCCCTGCTCATCGAGTTTAACCTCGTGCCCGGAATTGAAGGTCCACAAATTATGGCTGGACCCATGTTCGGTCCTTACCTCGATGAGGTGATTGACCGCGCGCGCCAGGTTGTATGTGAAAAGGCTCAAGCCAATAAGAAGACTTTCGGTAAGGGCTCATCTTTCTATCTGCACATGCAGTAACATGAATTGAATTTAATGATGACCATTCGCCAAATCGTGAATTCAGTCTATAGCTCCTGTAGCTATGTGCTGACGCAGGACAAGCAGTCGTGGCTAGTTGATTGTGGCGATGTGGATCAAATCCTCCCCCTCGTTGAAGGCAAGTTGCAAGGTGTGTTGCTCACCCATGCCCATTTTGACCACATTTATGGCTTGAACAACTTGGTTTCCCTTTTCCCGGGTCTTACTGTTTACACGATTATGGCAGGTTTCAACGGGTTGTTGAGCGATAAACTCAATTTCTCAAGGTATTATGGTGATCCGTTCATCTTCGATTCACCTGATAGTGTCAAGCTTGTTCGGGATGGAGAGTGTATCAGTTTATTTGAGGGCGTTGAGATTAAGGCTGTTGCTACTCCAGGCCACAGCCCGGGTTGTGTGACTTGGGTGACCGAAGATGCGATCTTTACTGGGGACAGCTATATCCCTGGCGTGAAAACCGTCGCCAATCTCCCTCATTCCGATAAGGAATTGGCTTTGAAAAGCGAAGCGTTGATACGGGACATGGTCGAGAATCGATCAATTTATCCCGGTCACGCCGCAAGTAATGAAATTTAATTGAACAATAATTATATGGCTAACAACAAAATTCTTCTTTGCCTTGCTCACATGAGTGGACAGGAGATGAAGTACATTCAAGAGGCTTTCGACACTAACTGGGTTGTCCCTTTGGGCCCCAATGTCAATGCCTTTGAACAGGATCTCGAGAAATTGTGCGGTGAGGGAAAACATGTAGTAGCACTGAGTGCGGGTACTGCTGCCATTCATTTGGCGCTGGTCAATCTGGGAGTTGGACCTGGCGATGAGGTGATTTGCCAGTCAATGACGTTCTCGGCAAGTGCCAATCCAATTGTATATCAGGGCGGAACGCCAGTGTTTGTAGATAGTGAGCCTGGTACCTGGAACATGGACCCCAACCTGCTCGAGGAGGCTATCAAAGACCGTATTGCTAAAACGGGTCGCAAACCTAAGGCCATGATTCCCGTGTATCTCTATGGTATGCCGGCCATGATTGATGACATCATGGAGATTGCTCACCGTTACGAGATTCCGGTCATTGAGGATTCGGCCGAGGCATTTGGCTCGCGTTATCGTGGCCGATTGTGCGGCACGTTCGGTGATTTCGGTATTATGAGCTTCAATGGTAACAAGATGATTACCACCAGCGGTGGCGGTGCCTTGATTTGCTCTGATGAGGCAACCAAAAAGAAAACCATGTTCTATGCCACTCAGTCGCGTGAACCCATGCCTTACTATCTTCACAAGGAGATTGGCTACAACTATCGCATGAGCAACATCTGTGCGGGCATCGGCCGCGGCCAGATGTTTGTGCTGGATGAGCACCTAGCTCATCATAAGCACCTGTGTGACCGCTATGTTGAACTCTTCGCCGATGTTGACGGCATCACTGTTCACACCAACCTAGATGGGCGTTCCGACAGCAACTATTGGCTCAACACTATCCTCGTTGACCCCGACAAAACGGGTACCGACTATGAGACAATACGTCAGCATCTTGATGCTTGCAATATCGAGTCCCGCCCGTTGTGGAAACCCATGCACACCCAGCCTGTCTTCTCAGGTGCTCCGGCCTATGTCAATGGCGTGAGCGAGGAACTGTTTACCAAGGGATTATGCTTGCCTAGTGGACCTTGGGTCAGCGATGAGGATGTGGAACGGGTAGCGCGTGAAATTATCGCTTGCTGCAAGAAATAAAATTGAATTAGATTACAAACCACATAATATCAAAAGATTATGAAGATCGCAATATATGGAGCTGGAGGCTTTGGCAAGGAAGTGGCTTGCTTGATCGAGAGAATCAACCGCAACAACGGCGATTGGCAGTTGATAGGATTCTTTGACGACACTAAGCCAGTTGGATCAACTGTTTCCCGCTATGGTAAAGTCCTGGGTGACATTAAAGCTCTTCAGGAGATTAAAGAACCCCTGGCTGTCGCTTTTGCCATCAACGCCAATAAGGCCGTGCGTCGCATCCGCGAGGCGATTACCAACGATAACATCACCTTCCCCAATTTGATAGATCCCTCATTATTCTATGTGGACCCAATGACGGTAACCATGGGCGAGGGTAACATCATTCAGAATCACTGCATGATCTCATGTGATGTCAAGATTGGTAATTTCAATCTCATTAACGATCATGTCGTTATCGGTCATGACAACATCATTGGTGATTATAACGGACTGATGCCTGGTGCCCATTTGTCAGGTGGAATAACGATTGGTGACAGTAATTTGCTGGGTGTCGCTAGCGTGGTTCTGCAGGGTATGAACATCGGTGATGGAGTGACTTTGGGTGCTAATAGTGTACTCATGACCCAACCCAAAAATAACAGCACTTATCTTGGTGTTCCGGCGCGCAGGTTTGATTTTTAACCTGATTTCGGCATGAAAACTCATTCGCCCCTATTGGAAATGTTAAAGATGCAATGAAATACCTAAGATAATTACAAACTTAGTGCAACTTTAAGATTTTTTATGTAATTTTGCACGCCGTAAAAATATTTGAGGTATTTTTGCGTTATATTATAGAATGAATTTGGAGCAATTCATAGAGAATTTCGCAGATCTGTTTGATGAAACAGATACTGACACTATAAATGCCACAACTCAATTCAAGGATATTGAGGAATGGTCATCTTTGCTCGCATTGTCTGTTATTGCGATGATAGACGAGGAATATGACGTCGAGTTCAAGGGTGATGACATTCGTGGAAGCAATACCGTTGAGGACCTTTATAACATTGTTAAATCCAGAGTAGAGTAAGGCATGAGGAATATGTGACAGCATTTCATTGGCTTTAGCTGATGGAAGTTTGTTGTGTATCATTTTCTATTTACTCTGCTAACCAATATTCAAAACGCCAGTCAAGTATGGCAAAGATTTCTTTTCATGGAGTTGGCATTAAGGCTATAAGTGCTTGTGTGCCAAAGGATGTCGTGTATAATAGGGATTTGGGATACCTCATTCCCCAGGAGGAAATAGATAAAGTCATTGACAATATCGGTATAGAAGAGAGGCGCATTGCTCCCAATGATGTGACAGCTAGCGATTTGTGCTTCAAGGCGGCACAAAAACTCATGGATGACAACGACATTGCCCCCGAGAGTATAGATGTGTTGTTGTTTATGAGCCAAACGTCCGATTATCGCATCCCCGCGACATCATGTATCATGCAACATCGTTTGGGATTACCTAAAACGACGCTGTGTTTCGACATCTCGTTAGGATGCTCGGGCTATCTGTTCGCGCTCAGTACGGCGTTTGCCTACGCTTCAATGGATGGCATCAATCGGGTGTTACTGCTCGATGGCGAAACCTTCTCCAAGATTGTCAATCGGCGCGACAAGGTGGACTGGCCGCTTTATGGCGATGCAGGCACAGCAACTTTGGTTGAAAAGGGCGATTTTGACGACGCTACCTTTATCCTCAATACCGATGGCAGTGGTGAAGACGCTCTTAAGATTCACGCTGGAATGCGCAACCCCATTACCCCCGAATCGTGTGTCGAGCGGGAGCAGGAAGATGGCAACATCCGCAATGACCTTGAGGTGTTTATGGACGGAATGGATGTGTTTAATTTCGCCATTAGCAAGGTGCCCCGATGCGTCAAGGAATTGCTCAGCGTTACTGGAAAGACCGTCGATGATGTAGACTATCTCGTCTTCCATCAGGCTAACCGCTTCATGATGGACTTCTTCGTGAAGAAACTGAAAATGGATCGCACCAAAGTTCCTTATTGCATCAGCAAGTACGGGAATACCAGTAGCACGTCTGTGCCCTTGACCGTTGCCAGTGAACTCTGTGGCAAGCTTGGTGGCGAGAATACTGTGGTGATGAGCGGTTTCGGTGCTGGCCTCAGTTGGGGTGCGGCGTTGATCCCGATGAAGAACTGCAACGTTTCTCCCGTTATTGAATATTAATGGCTGAACTGCTCACCTTCCATCATATTGGCATCGCTTGTCGCGATATAGCCAAGACATCGGCTTTTTACCAGTCGATGGGCTACATTGTGCATCCGGTTATTCCAGACCCCTTGCAGCATGTGAATGTCTGTTTTATGGAGAAGGAAGGTGCTCCTCGGGTTGAATTACTTGAGCCGCTTGATGAGCAAAGCCCAGTGCTGAGGACGCTGGACGCTGTGGGCGTCTCTCCCTATCACACGTGTTACGAGGTTAAGGACATTCAGGAAGCCATCGCCCAGTTGCGCAGGCAGCGTTTCATGCTGGTCAATGGTCCTGTTCCCGCTTGTGCCTTGGAAAACAGGAACATTGCGTTCATGTTTAATAAAAATTCAGGACTTATCGAGTTAGTCGAAGCCTTTAAGTAATGTCTAACGTCCTGTTGACTTACATCCTGCCGGTTTACAATACCGCGCCTTATCTTACCAAGTGCCTGCAATCCCTGCTTAATCAGGGCCTGCAGCCTGAGGAGTATGAGGTGATTGCTGTTGATGATGGCTCGAGTGACAATAGCCGCGAGGTGATTGAGGCCTTGGCTAAGGACCATCCCCAGATTCGATTGATTACCCAAGCCAATGCCGGCGTTAGTGCGGCCCGCAACAGGGCTTTAGATAACGCCCGTGGACGTTTTGTCCAGTTTGTTGACAGTGACGACTATCTTGAGGAGAACGTGATGGGACCACTCTTGAGACGTGCCGTTGACGAGGACCTCGATGTCCTCATGTTCAACTTCAAGTGGGTAGATACCGACGGTAATTTCATCAAAGTTTCAAAGCCCCTTGATGAAATGCCTCCTACAACGCCTGTCATGAATGGGCCAGAGTTTTTGGACCACTATCCCATGATGCAGTATGTTTGCTGGTATCTGGTGAGACTGGAGCACCTTAACCGCTTGAGCCTCAGGTTTGACACCTCGCTCATCGCATGTGAAGACGGCGCGTTGGCTGCTAAGTTCCTGCTTCATGCCAGTCGGGTGGCTTATAACGATGCGACTCCTTATTGTTATGTGAACCGCAGTGATAGCGCCATGAATAACACCGACCGTAATCATTTGCTCCGTCGTATTTTTAGTCAAATTGATGCCGCTGCCTTGATTAATCGCTCCATCACTGATTATGAAGCGACAACTGGTGCTCAGTCTCCCGCAAGTGTGAAGGGATTGAGAAACCTGTATTTGTTTTTCAGCATGACCAAGTCACTCACTTGCGGCTGTGTAGATGAGGTTGTTGCCCATATGCGTGACCTGGGGCTTTACCCGTTCCCGTGTATCGGGCCTGAAATCAATTACATCGGCACAAAGTGGAAAATCCTTCACGGCTTAATGATGCATCCCAGGGTGTGGTCATTCTTAAGCCGGCTTTATGGAATGGTAAAAAACTAAGTATGAATACTTTTGTTTATCGAAATCAAACGGTTGAGACCCTGTTTGGCGATGATGGCATAGCTTATTCAGGCTATGGGGACATCAGTTTGGTGCCACAGGATGTGGACCGATATATCTGGTGCTATCAAGTTCCAGTGAATGCCGACAGCACTCAACTGGCTCAGGAGATAGCGTCCTACCGCGACAAACTCGAGCTTGTATTGTCAAAAATCGATGCGCACAAGCCGTTTATCATATTCTCGCTTGTAAATCTATTCCCGATAAAACTCACAGGTGATGATGTCGCTGTAGATCATGCGGTAATGGATTTTAACCGCCATGTGGCTCAGTTGGCTGATCATCATCCCAACGTCAAGAGGGTGGATTTCTCTGATTTCACCTCCCGATACGATGCATATACTTTAGTCAATTGGAAATACTTCCTCATGTCGCAGTCCCTGATCAATCCAAAACTGGCGCGCGACTTCCAGGCTTGGTGGCGGCGGATCGAGGGAGAACTTGCCTTGAAACGCAAGAAATGTCTGGTGCTTGACCTCGATAACACCCTATGGGATGGGGTCCTTGGCGAGGATGGCGTTGACGGCATCAAGCTAGGTGGGGATTATCCCGGTAACGCATTCTCTTATTGGCAGCGCGCTTTGTTGCAGTTGTCGCGCAATGGCGTGATATTGGCGATTTGCAGCAAGAATAATGAAGCCGACGTTCAGGAGGCTTGGGATTGCAATCCGTTTATGGAGCTCAAGAGAGAGCATTTCAGTGCTTTGCGCATTAATTGGACCGATAAGGTTACCAATATCCGAGATATAGCTGATGAACTCAACATAGGCTTGGATAGTTTTGTGTTTATCGATGACAATCCGGCCGAGAGGGAACTGGTCAAGCAGATGCTGCCACAGGTGACTGTGCCCGATTTTCCTGAGAAACCTTACATGCTCATGCCTTTCTTCAAGGAATTGGTCGAGCGGTATTTCCGCATCTATGCCGTCACTGCCGAGGACCGCAACAAGACTCAGCAGTATCAGGCCAATGCGATGCGCAGGGCCCAGCAGGCAAGGTTTGCCGACTTGGATAGCTACCTGCGCAGCCTGTTGATGGAGATTGACATTATTCCCGCCGACGACTTTAACATGCCGCGCATCGCCCAGATGACGCAAAAGACCAATCAGTTCAATCTCACGACCCGCCGTTATACCGAGGCCGACATACGCCAGCGGCTGAATGACGGTTGGCGCGTTTATTGCATGAGCGTGAGAGACCGTTTTGGCGACAGTGGTGTCACGGGTGCCATTTTCCTCGAGCAGATTGACTGGGATACCGTGGGAATTGACTCGTTGTTGCTCAGTTGCCGCGTTTTGGGAAAAGGCATCGAGGACGCGTTTTTAGGCACGGTGCTCAATCTGTTGCATGACGAGGGCGTGCAGAAGGTCGTCGCCGATTACCTTCCCACTGCTAAGAATGGACAGACCGCCGATTTTTATGATCGCATAGGCATGGAATGTATCGGTATAGCTGATGACAGCTCCAAGCATTATGTGATGACATTGGATAAAGAGACTGAAATAAAAGATTATTATAAAATCAAGGTATTATGAACTTAGAAGACCAAGTGATGGAGATCATGCGTTCGGTATTCGGCATTGAAGAGATCTCTACCGACATATCTCAGAAGAATTGTGAGCGCTGGGACTCGTTGCGCCATCTGACAATGGCTTCAGAGCTGGAAGATGCTTTCGATATAGAGCTTGAGCCTGAGGAGATTGCCGAGATGACCGACTTCTCGCGTGTTGTCTCCATGATCAATTCAAAATTGAAATAGAGCATTGACTGTGCCCGTCAGGGTGTTTTTAACCCTCGGGCTTAGCAGGTGCCGGGATGGATGACGATGGCCAGGGAGCGCATTGCCTATATCGATTTCATGAAGTGCCTGTGCATCATGCTCATCGTGATGTACCACATTGACCATGATTTCTTTAATTATCTGCTCCCAAACCTGAATGATGCTTTGCAGGCTTTTCGCCTGCCGATGTATTATTTCATTTCAGGCATCTTTTTTAAGCTCTACGAGGGCTTTGCCGATTTCACGCGGCGCAAGGTGAATAACATCCTTGTGCCGTTTGTTTTTTTTATCGTTTTTGCCTATCTTGTCAGGTGTTGTGAGGCTGTTTTCCGCATGGCCATTGGTGCCGAGGCGATTGACTTGTCACCCATCCGCCTTGTGGAGCCGTTCTACTTGCGTTATTGGGCGATAACCACTCCCTTGTGGTTCCTGCCCAGCCTGTTTTGGGTGAACATCATCTTTTATGCCATGCATCGCTTGATCAAGCCCATTTGGGGGCTATTGGCAGCGACGGTTGTGCTTTCGATTATTGGTTACTACTTGGGAATCAATAAAATAGAATTACCCTTAATGCTGGATTCCTCGTTAGTGGCGATGCCTTACTTCGTGCTGGGGTGGGGCATGAAGCGCCTGGGGGTATTGACGCCTTCTCGCTGGGATAAGTTTGGTATAATCGCTTTACTGGCAGTTTCGGTACCCATTTACCTGTTGAGTGAATTTATGAACTTGCACTTCCAGGTCTTTCCTGCTTATTGGAAACTCTATCTCTTGCCGTTTGTGGCTATATTGTCCTTGTTTTGGGCCTGTAAACCGCTGCCACGTATTCCTGTGTTCTGTCACTATGGTCGGTATTCGCTCATTATCTTGGGTACTCATCCGTTGTTTTTCCTTCCCATTCGTTTCCTTTTCGTGCATTTTGGCATGGAGCCTGGCGTGGAACTCACCTTGTTCGTCTTCGTCTTGACGATGTTGTGTGAATGGCCTTTGATATGGTTGCTCAAGACTTATGCGCCTCGTTTTTCGGCTCAGGAGCCTTTCTTCAAGCCAGGATGGAAAATATGCTAATTATCACTCAATGAAATATATCGCTCGGCTTTTAGCCATCATTGCTGCCTTCGCGTTGCTGTTCGCCGCTTATGGCGGGCGTGTCAATCCCACGATTTGGGTATTGCCTTCAATGGCAACGCTGGCATTGCCTGTTGTCGCCATTGCCGCCATCGCCTTCATGGTTGTACTGCTGATATTTAAGCAATGGCGCGCTGCTGTTGTTATCTTTGGGGCATTGTTGCTCTCATGGCCCACGCTACGCTTGATATGTCCGTTTAATTTGAGCCATACTAAAGCCAATCCTGATGCAGCACAGCTCAAGGTCTTGACAATGAATGTGACACAGTTCAACTGGTTGAATAATGAAGAGCCGAGTAAGAACATGCGCTATATCCTTGACCAGAATGCCGATATTGTGGTCATTCAGGAGGGATTGGTGTATTTCAGGTATGAGCAATTGAAACCGGTTGAACCCATGTTGGATGAGCTTTATAAGAAATACCCTTACCGCAAGGAGGCTTTCTTTGATGTTGGCATTTTGTCAAAATATCCCTTTACCGAGGTGAGGACACCCATATTGGCTAAAGACTCCATCAATTACTTTATCAAGGCGTGGGATGTCGATGTGCCCGGTGACGACATCAGGGTAATCAGTATGCACCTGAGTTCACTTCGGTTCAATAGCAACGATAATCAGATCTTTGATTCGATCAATGTGCCATCAGGCCGCAAGCGGCGCATCAAGTCAGTGGTCAAAAAACTGGGCGAGGGATTTCGCAGACATGTGCCCCAGGTCGAGGCGATGCGCCAGTTGCTTGACGAGACTGTGGGCGACGTGCTCGTTATGGGCGACTTGAACGACACGCCGGGCTCTTTCGCCTACCGCACGTTGTGTGGCGAGGACTTGCGGGATGCCTGGGCCGATACTGGCTTCGGTCCCATGTATACTTTCCATGCCAACCACATGTATGTCAAAATTGACCATATCTTTTATCGTGGCAACATCAAGCCCCTGATTTGCCGCCGTGACAAGGAGGGCGAGAGTGACCACTATCCGATGGTGGCGGTCTTTGAACGTGAATAGGTAAGTCGGATACACTAAAAGCCTTTATCTCACGTTTATATTAAAAAAAGAGATATAATGACTCATACAAGAATATACCTGCTGATTGTTGCCTCAGTGCTGGCAATTTCCACACTGCTTTCCTCTTGCATCGAGGATGGTTTCACGACTTTATCAAGTGACTATCTGGCGTTTAATAGGGATACTGTGGCATTTGATACGGTCATCACGCTTCAGGGGACAGCAACCAAGCAGATGGTGGTCTATAACCGTAGTCCTAAGCAGATTAGCATATCCTCTATTAAGGTAGCGGGACTAGCGACCAAGGGGCATTTCTTCATTAATGTTGACGGCATGCGTGGCGACGAGTTCCATAATGTTGAGATTCGTGGCAACGACTCCATTTATATCTTCATCGAGGCGCGCCTAGACGAGATGGAACAGGATGAGCCCACTTACATTGAAGATCGCATTGAGTTTGAGACCAATGGCATGAGCCAGAAAGTGACCTTGACGGCATGGGGGCAGGATGTGGTGCGCATTGTCGGCGATACAATTGGCACCGATACGCGCTTCACGGCCAATAAGCCCTATTTGATTTATGACACCCTTTTTGTGGCTGAAGATGCCACGCTCACCATCGATGCTGGAGCCACGCTCCTTTTCCATGACAAGGCGGCATTGCGTTGTGCGGGAACCATGCTGGCCAACGGCACGGCTGAAGGGCCTATCACCTTCCGTGGCGACCGTTTGGACCACGTTGTGGGAGAAATCAGCTTTGACATCATGTCTGGACAATGGGGTGGAGTTATTTTCACGCCGCCCACGATGGGCAATGTGTTGAAGCATGTCATCATGAAGGGCAGTAGCATCGGCATGCACTGCAGCAACGACGATAGCGACACCACGCATTGTGCGCTGAAACTCATCAACTGCGTGTTGACCAACTCGGCGTCTTCTTGCCTGGTGGCACAGACTTGCTACGTCCAAGCTATTGGCACCGAGTTCAGTGATGCCGCCGAGGGTGTGGCCTATTTTGCTGGCGGTAGAGTGATGATGAGTCAGTGTACTTTCGCCAACTACTACCTGTTCAAGGTACCAAAGGAGCCCATCCTCAATGTCTTTGACGTGGAGTATGAAGATGGCTCCATCGGCAAGTTAAAGGCATATTTCGATAATTGTATCTTGTATGGACTTGCCAGCGAGATCAACAACAAGGGCGATCTGGAGGGGTTTGATGTGTATCTGCGTTATTGCATGTTAAGGAGTAATGGCACTGATGACAACCATTTCATTAACTGTGTGTGGAGAGCCGACTCATTAAACATGCCTTTCCTCACTGTCCGCGATGACTATTATTTCGATTACCGCTTGCGCAACGAGAGTGATGCCATCGGTAAGGGAAATCCTGACTTATGTCCCCCCGAGGCGCGTTTTGACCGCTATGGCAACGACCGGCAATCAGGCGCTAGCGGCGCGGTGGATCTGGGTGCCTATGTCTGGGTTCCGCAAACTGAGGAATAATATCTTAATCCATGTGACTGAAAAAGTAGAGACGCAAATATTTTGCGTCTCTTTTATTCCCAGGGAATGATTAATCTATAAAAATCAAGTATATATGAAACGATTGCTTTTCTTGTCATTACTGGTTGCGACACTGGTGAGTTGTGCCATGGCTAAGGACCATGATGTGTCGCGTTTGCCCAAGCATGAGTTCCGTGGCGCCTGGATGCACATCATCGGGCAGGAACAGTATGCCCGCATGACGCCCGATGAGACCCGCCAATATCTCATTAACCAGCTTGACCTGCTGCAACGTGCCAATTGCAATGCTGTCATTTGGCAGATTCGTCCGCAGGCCGATGCCGCTTACAAGAGCGATTTAGAGCCGTGGACCCGATGGCTCACTGGAGAGCCAGGCAAGGCTCCCAATCCCGTGTGGGACCCCTTGCAGTTCATGATAGAGCAATCCCACAAGCGGGGCATGGAGCTGCACGCCTGGATTAACCCTTACCGTGTGACCAGCAGCGAAGAAGATAAGCCTGCTCCCGGACACATCTACTATGAGCATCCCGAGTGGTTCCTTAAGTATGCCGACGGCAAGTTGTATTTCGATCCAGGTCTTCCCGAGTGCCGTGATTTCATCGATACCGTGGTCAGGGACATCCTCGTGCGTTATGATATTGACGCGCTGCACATGGACGATTATTTCTATCCCTATCCCGTCACGGGAGTCGATTTCCCCGACACCACATCCTATAACATGTATGGCATCGGTTGGGATAAGAACGATTGGCGGCGCCACAATGTCGATTTGCTCATCGAGCAGCTGCATGGCACTATCCAGGAGGTAAAACCCTGGGTGCGCTTCGGTATCAGCCCCTTCGGCATCTGGCGCAACAAGGCGAGCGACCCCGATGGCAGCGAGACCAATGGCCTGCAGTGCTATGACGCCCTCTATGCCGACTGCCCGAAATGGACAGCCGAGGGGTGGGTGGACTATATGGTGCCCCAACTCTATTGGGAATTGGAGCACAAGTTGGCTAGTGACCTTGTGCTCATGCACTGGTGGAACGACCATGCCAATGGACGCCACATGTACTATGGCCAGGCGGTGCGCAATGTGATGACCCATCAGGACATCGCCGACGAGGGTGGCAATCCCTCCAATCCCACCCAGCTCGACCATAAGCTGCGCTTGCAACGTGCCTTGCCCGACGTGCACGGCGTGACTTGGTGGCCTGGATACACCATTACCGAGAATTTCAAGGGTGTGCTCGACTCGCTGGAAACCAACCAGATGAGCCATCCTGCCCTCATCCCCGCCTATACCTGGCTGGACGACACCGCTCCTCATGCCGTCAGCGATGTCAAGGTCAAGAAGATCAATGGCAAGAAATGTCTGGTGTGGAATGTCCGCAAGACTGATGACCCCATGCAACAAGCGGTGTGTTTTGTCATTTACCGCTTCGCTAAGGGCAAAAAGGGTAGTCTAGACAATGTCGACAACATCTTGGCTATCACTGGCGAGACATCCTTCGTCTTGCCCGACGGTGATAAGGGTAAATGGCAATATGCCGTGACCGCTCTTGACCGCTGCTGGAACGAGAGCACCCCAGCCTGGAAGAAATAGATTCCCAATTCCTCTTTCCTGATATAGCGACGGCAGCATCCCTCCATGGGGTGGCTGTCGTTTTATCTCCCACATGACAATGTAGAGAAGCAAAATCTTGCGGCTCGTTGATAACGTGAGCTTAATGAATTTGTCATTAATAAAACAAGAGAGTGAACCGCATGTTGGTTCACCCTCTTGAGGTCTAAAAGTTAGTATTGTTCTTAGATTGAATTAGTTGGCCCAGATGTGAGTCAGCAGGTAGTCAATGAGAGCAGAAGCATCAGCGATGGTAACTTCCTCGTCAAGGTTGCAGTTTGCATTTTCAAGGCTGATACCAGTAGCATCATGGGTCAATAGGTAGTCGATAAGGGCGCTAGCGTCAGCAATGGTAACGTCATTGTCCATGTTCACGTCGCCACGCAGACCTTCGGGCTGAGGCTCAACATATTTCTCCCAAGCAACAAGAGCGAACTCCAATGTGCCACCATTCTTGACAATAACACCATAGGCATTCCAATCGCCGCTAGATGCGGGCTGATTCACTGCCCACGGGTAAGAGGCTATCGTAATGCTCGTGTTGTCGTCGCGCAGGGGTAAAACACGGATTGGGAAGAATCCCTTGTTCACCTTCTCGACGTAAACATAGGCATTGAGCATGCTCTCATCAGGGAAGGTGGTGATCTTCTGGGCTGCAGCCAACTCGGCATTGGTTTCATCGCTGGTGCTCAGGTCTGTAGCACCGGTGTACCAAGCCCAACCGTCGTTGCTGGTCTTGGTGGCATTCCAGCCCTGGTTCAGCACCTGACCGTTTGCAAAGGTGCCTTCTACGCCAGAAATCATACCATAGCCGCTCTCGTCGCGCAAGAACAGGTAGCCATTCTTGAAGGCGGTAACAACAGCGTCGCCGTCGAAGGTGAAGTTCTCGTCATTTTCCAAAGCATTGGCTTGGCTAAGGGTGGTGATGCCCTCCTCCTGGGGAACATATTCTACATAGAGGACAGCGGGCTGCTGGCTGGTAGTATAGCAAGCAAAACGGGGGCTACTTGGATTATACTGAAGCTTGCGAGCGTTATCAGACTTGTTGATCAGTACAATACCATCGTCGGTTGCATTAGCTATCCATTGTGCACCAGTTGCGCCAGTTGCGCCGTCACCAGTGACAGCGTCGAGCGAGTTACCTGAATTCCAAAGAATATAGCTTCCTGAGCCATTGATCTCAAAGGTCCAAGTGTCATTGCCGAGGACGTCCATATTACCCTCGCCCAAAGTCAGCTCTACGGCCTGAGTGCCACCGATGTAAGCAACATCTTCAACGATGGGGATCTCGATATGGCTACCATAATGGGTCGAGCCACCAGTGATCTCACCCATGGCGAGTTTCCTTTCCTCATTGACGATGATATACTTCTTGCCTACTTCCAGCTCGTCAACGCTGTTTACCTTCACATAAGGCTTGGTTAAGACAACAGGCTCAACCTTGGTGTAGGTAGCACTAACTACTTCACTCTCGACATCGCCCTTGACAGCCTTGGCATGAACCGTGGTGGTCTCGGTGATAGTGAGGGCCTCGGTGTATTCAGTAAATTCGCCATCATTGAGGGCGTACATGAGGTCGGCACCTTCCTCATTGTTGGTGATGCTTACGGTGAGGCTGTTTTCAAACTCCTGAGACTCAGGCAGCGTGGGCGCAGCAACAGTCACGGGAGGCGTGACATTAGCATCCTCAACGTACAGGACAGCAGGCTTCTGGCTGCTGGTGTAGCAAGCGAAGCGAGGTGATCCTGAATTGTACTGAAGCTTGCGGGTGTTATCGGCCTTGTTGGTCAGCACGACACCATCATCGGTCAAGGTAGCGATCCACATCGCATTGTTGGGGGCCGAGGAGTTGACCGTGTTCAAAGAATTGCCTGAAGCCCAGCACATGTAATGGCTACCTTCACCAATGTCAAAGGTCCATGTGGCATGGCCATAGACGTCATCGCTGCCCTCTCCCGAGAAGAGTTCAACTACATCAGTACCCTCGATGTCGATAATACCATTCTCGATGGTGACGTCGACAGCGCTGCCATAGTTGGTAGAGGTACCAGTGATTACACCCATGGCGCGGCTGGCTTCCTCATTGACGAGGATGTACTTCTTGCCTGCTTCCAGTTGGTCAATGCTGGTCACCTTCACATAGGTGTTAGCAGCCCATGCTGACATGGTCAGCAGGGAAATTGCAAATAGTGAAAAAAATCTCTTCATAAAATTTAAGCTTGTTAAGTTGAAACATATATGCTAATAAACACAGATTCAATCTCTATAGGGCTTGCTTACTCGCTGCAAATGTAATGATAATTAATGAGATATGCAAATAATATTACGGAACGCCTGTCATTTTGTATTGTTTACAAATCTCTAATCTCTAATCACACATCACTAATCAACATCGCTCATTTGCTAAAACAAATGAGCGATGTTCTCGGTCATCATCTTCACGCTCATTGCCAGCAGGATGATACCGAAAAACTTGCGCGAGAACATCATGCCGCCTTCGCCCAGCAACTTCTGGATTTTACCTGTGCTCTTGATGACCAGGAACACCCAAATCATGTTGATGGCCAGGCCGATGAAGATGTTCACATCGTCATACATCGCCTTGAGCGAGATGAGCGTCGTCAGCACGCCGGCGCCCGCAATCAGCGGGAACACCATCGGCACCATTGTCGCCCCCTTGTTGGGCGTGTTGTTCTTGAAAATTTCCACATCCAGGATCATCTCCAGTGCCATCAGGAACATCAGGAAACCGCCTGCCGTGGCAAACGAGTGGATGTCGCAGTTGAAGATGCGCAGCAACCAGTGGCCGCCATAGTAGAAGCCCACCATCAGCAGGGTAGAGTAGAGGGTGGCTTTAACGGCATCCACATGTCGTCCCTTTTCCCTCAACTGCAGGATGATGGGTATCGAGCCCACAATGTCGATAATACTCAGCAATACCAGTGTTGCACTCAGAATCTGCGTGAAGTTGATTGTTCCCATAATCGACGGTTTTGTAATTACACTGCAAAGGTACTCATTTTCTGCGTTTCCTTCTACCGGAATGCCCCAAAAACGCGTTTTTCGGGGTAGTTTTTAATTATGGAATTTCGAATGACCCCAAGATGACCTTTTTCTTTTTTAATTAACTGAAATTCAATATATTGAATAACGAAGAATGACCATTAAATGCTGGCCGTTTTTCGTTTTTTCGCTATAATTTTGCAGCAGACAAATCACTAAAACTTTGGCGTCATGAAACGGTTTATTTTAAGCATATTTGTGTTGGGTATTGCTGTCAGTTCATTGGCTACGGCCTACCAGGGCGATGTCATCTATATTGATGGCGAGAGATGGACTTTGATGGGACAGCCTGTCGAAAGAGATTCTGCTCTTTTCCATCACTTACTGGATGTCTTGCCCAAAGAACGAAGAATTAGTTCTGGCAACTGGCATGGTTATACTGGGTATTGGAGTATCCGTGACGGGCAACTTTATCTGGATAGCATCAGGGTGGGGTTTGACTTTGACAAGTCCGTAATGGCAACGACGATCTTCCCTGCAAACAACAAGGATGGAAAAGAAATACCCCCGTTTCTCCCTGCCGATGATATGATCAAGGTCTTCCATGACTACTATGTCGATGGCGAAATCGTTGCGTCATGGATCACTGGGAAAGTAAGAGTCGCAAGAGGCCATGCGGTAAAATACGTACACCAGGGGTATATGCGCAGCCTGGAATACGAACAGTACTACACGGTCGATCAGGGACGAGTGACAGACAGCGTTTCCTATCACAACAGGATTGTGGTTAATGGTTTCTCGATTGAGGAATTCAAAAGCAAGTACAGAATGAACGATTCGGAATCCGGCGAAAAGATACGTCAGTTGATACCCATTCCAGTCGAGAATTATCCGGATTTGGCTGGAGTAAAAGGATTCGTTTGTAATGTATCCGACATTCAGGTTGACTCCTTGGGAAATCTGTTGGCTTGCAGCGTGAAAATCGATTTCAAGGGTGGTAATGATGAGGTGAAAAGCAGGTTATCTCAGGACGCCAAAACGGCACTGATGAATATCCGCCCCTGGAAAGTGTTGTTTATCGATAATGAATTTGTGCCCGAAACCAACAGTTTTTCGTTTCGATATGGCTTAGAAGAGTAAAAACTATTCCAACATCACTTCATATCACATGCGGCTGAATTGTTCCTCAGGCAATTCAGCCGCTTTCTATTGATACTTGCGATTAAAAACTACAATGCAGTTTTGCAGTTTGGCGGTTTTTCATTACCTTTGCCGTTTAATTGGAACTAAAAACATTATTATAACCAAAAACAATGAGCGAGAAAGAGAATACACTGGCTACGAAATACGACCCCAAAGAGGTCGAGGACAAGTGGTATAAGTATTGGGAATCGCACGACCTGTTCAAGAGCGTGCCCGATGAGCGTGAACCCTATTGCATCGTTATCCCGCCCCCCAATGTGACGGGCGTACTGCACATGGGCCATATGCTCAACAACACCATCCAGGACATCCTCATCCGCCGCGCGCGCATGGAGGGCAAGAACGCCTTGTGGGTTCCCGGTACCGACCATGCCTCGATTGCTACCGAGGCCAAGGTGGTGAAACGCCTTGCCGAGCAGGGTATCCGCAAGCGTGACCTTACCCGCGACGAGTTCCTCAAGCATGCTTGGGACTGGACGCATGAGCACGGCGGCATCATCCTGCAGCAGTTGCGCAAACTGGGTGCCTCCTGTGACTGGAGCCGCACCGCCTTCACGATGGACGAGACCCGCAGCAAGAGCGTGCTCAAGGTGTTTGTGGACCTCTATGACAAGGGCTACATCTACCGCGGATTGCGCATGGTGAACTGGGACCCCAAGGCACAGACAGCATTGAGCAACGAGGAGGTTATCTACCGCGAGGAGAAGAGCCACCTGTATTACCTCAAGTACTATGTTGACGGCCTGCAGACCCTCGAGAACGAGGAGCAACTGCGTGCCGAGGGTAACATCATCCACAAGGATGAGAAGGGATACTATGCCGTCGTGGCCACCACGCGCCCCGAGACCATCATGGGCGATACCGCCATGTGCATCAACCCCAAGGATCCCAAGAACCAGTGGCTCAAGGGCCGCAAGGTAATCGTGCCGCTGGTGGGCCGTGTCATCAATGTCATCGAGGACCGTTATGTCGAGATAGAGTTCGGTACGGGTTGTCTGAAGGTGACTCCCGCCCATGACCCCAACGACTACGTCCTGGGCAAGACGCATAACTTGGAAACCATCGATATCTTCAATGCCGATGCCACCATCAGCGAGCAGTCGCCGCTCTATGTCGGTATGGACCGAATGGAGTGCCGCAAGGTGATCGTGCCCGACCTGCAGAATGCCGGTCTGATCGAGAAGATTGAGGACTATGACAACAAGGTGGGCTACAGCGAGCGCAACAGCGACACCGCCGTCGAGCCTCGCCTGTGCATGCAGTGGTTCCTCAAGATGAAGCACTTTGCCGACATCGCGCTGCCCTGTGTGCAGAACGACGAACTCAAGTTCCATCCCGCCAAGTACAAAAATATCTACAACGTCTGGCTCGAGGGCATTCAGGACTGGTGTATCTCGCGCCAGTTGTGGTGGGGACACCGCATTCCCGCTTACTTCCTGCCCACCGACGACGAGGAGAAGGAGGTTTATGTGGTTGCCATGAACGAGGAGGAGGCCCTGGAAAAGGCCCGCAAGATTCCCGGCTACGAGAATATCGAAGCCAGCCAACTGCGCCACGACGAGGACGCCCTCGACACGTGGTTCAGTTCATGGCTGTGGCCCATCTCGCTGTTCGACGGCATCAACAACCCCGGCAACGAGGAGATTAAGTACTACTATCCCACCAACGACCTGGTGACCGCCCCCGATATCATCTTCTTCTGGGTGGCCCGCATGATCATGGCTGGCTATGAGTACATGGGCGATATGCCGTTCCGCAACGTCTATTTCACCGGTGTTGTTCGCGACAAGTTGGGCCGCAAGATGTCCAAGTCGCTGGGCAACTCGCCCGACCCGCTGATGCTGATTGACAAATTCGGCGCCGACGGTGTCCGCATGGGTCTGATGCTTGCCGCTCCCGCCGGCAACGACATCCTCTATGATGACGCGTTGTGTGAGCAGGGCCGCAACTTCAACAACAAGATCTGGAATGCCTTCCGTCTCGTCAAGGGTTGGGAGGTAGCCGATGTCGAGCAGCCCGAGGCCAGCCGTCAGGCTGTGATGTGGTTCCGCCACACCCTCAACGATGCCTTGGCCACTGTCAAGGACCACTTCGCCAAGTTCCGCTTGAGCGATGCCATGATGGTGCTCTACCGCCTGTTCTGGGAAGAGTTCTCGGCTTGGTATCTCGAGGCCGTGAAACCTGCCTTTGGCCAGCCGATGGACCGTGCTACCATGCAGGCCACGCTCGAGTTCTTCGACATGCTGCTGCGTCTGTTGCATCCGTTCATGCCCTTCATCACCGAGGAACTGTGGCAGCACCTCGACGAGCGTAAGGATGGCGAGAGCATCATGTATGCCCTCATTCCCGAGCCCGAGCAGGCCGATGCCGCTTTGCTCAAGGCGATGGCCGACGTCAAGGAGATTGTTGCCGGTGTGCGCAACGTGCGCAAGCAGAAGAACCTCCCCAACAAGGAGCAACTCACGCTGCAAGCCGTCGGTGGCCTGAACAATCCGCTCGAGGCCATCATCATCAAACTCGCCGGACTCGACAAAATCGAGGCCGTGACCGAGAAAGATCCCACGGCGCCCGCCTTCATGGTCGGCACTGCTGAGTTTGCCGTTCCCGTTACCGGCAGCATCGATGTCGAGGAGGAAATCAAGAAGCTCGAGGCCGATTTGGAATACACCCGTGGCTTCCTGGCCAGCGTCGACAAGAAGCTGAGCAACGAGCGCTTTGTCGCCAATGCCCCCGAGGCCGTTGTCGCCAACGAGCGTAAGAAAAAGGCTGATGCCGAGAGTAAAATCGCCACAATGGAGCAAGCTCTCCAGGCTTTGAAGAAATAAATTCCCAGTGCCAAAACTATATCAAAACTATGACTTGGTAAAATGACCGTGCTATCGCACGGGAAATTCATACAAATTATTTAAAAAATTAGATAAAAATTTTAATAAAAAATTTGTTTAATTTCCCGCCCGCAGGGCGGTTAAAATTCCAGCAGAAAACTTTTGATACACTTTCGGCCATTTAAAGTGAAGAACATGGAGAATTCAATTTTGAAACCTGGCCTGCCTGTTGCACTGTGCAGCGACCACGCCGGCTATCCTACCAAGGAGGCCATTAAACGCTGGCTCGACGAGCAGGGCATCGCCTACAAGGACTTTGGCACGCACAGCGAGGAAAGCTGTGACTATCCCGACTTTGCCCATCCTTGCGCAGCTGCTGTGGAGCAGGGCGAGTGCTATCCTGGCATTGCTGTGTGTGGCAGCGGTGAGGGCATCAACATCACCCTCAACAAGCATCAGGGCATCCGTTCAGCCTTGTGCTGGCGTCTGGCTGTTGCCCGTCTTGCCCGTCAGCATAACGATGCTAACGTGATTGCTATGCCTGGTCGTTTCGTCACCGACGAGGAGGCCATCTGCATGGTTGAGGCTTTCCTGACGACTCCTTACGAGGGTGGTCGTCACCAGCGCCGCATCGACAAGATTCCAGTGAAATAACCTACTGGAATTAATAGTAAAGAAATAAGGCTGTCACAATCAATTTGTGGCAGCCTTAATTATTTCTTGATAAGGATCTTAATCAGCCATTATCAAGTCTAATATGGCGTTGATGTCTGAAATGTTGATCTCATGATCGCTACTTACATCGGCATAGTTCATGGTTTCGTCATCAGCAGTGCCGCCCAAGATGATATCGATGACCGCATTAACGTCACTGATATTGACCTCACCATCATTGTTCACATCGCCAAGAAGGTGTTGTGGGCGACCAAAGATGGTGATGTCGTCTATATTGACGCGCATACCGCTCGTCTGCACGATGCGGAAGCGGGTACTGCCCGTGGTGGGAATGTCCAAGATGATTAGTTGCAAGGCGCCTCTTGTGACGGTGAAATCCCCAAGTTCGGCCCACGTCGCGCCATGATTGGTGCTGTAATCAACGCGCAGGTTGGCATCTTGGTCATTGTTGAAGCATGCTGCCCAGAAACTGATGGCGCTCGTGCCGCCATCTACGTCCTCGGCCATGGTGATGGAACTGCTGTTGCTCTTGCCCAGGCGGCATGACTGCTGGCCATGGCTGTTGTTATCACTCCAGATGCCGGCATCGACGAAGTCCCAAGTCCAGGCATGTCCCTCAACGGTGTCATCCCAGTAACCGCCAGTCGTGCAACCTTCCCAATCCTCTATGATGCTGTCACCCAGGACGACAGGAGGCGGCACTTCGCCCGGATCGGTCGCAGTAGCAATGAGGACAAAAGTGGTGCTTACCTCGTCGCTGCTGATGTTGATGGTGTCGTTAAAGGTGCCCAAGTCGTCGGCGGTAAAGGTAACTGTGAGCATTGTGCCGCTGTTGGCCTCGCTGGCCGAGAACGAGTTGGCGCTCACATAGAAATACTCGTTATCGCTCATCGACGTGGTCAATCGCTTCGTCAAGCCCTCGCCCTTAATAAGGACCTGATACGTCAGCTCGGTGCCAACGGTGGTCGTGCCCATGTCGAATATCGAGCCGTCCTCGGGCGACGTGATAGCGGGCGGTATTTCTTGGCCTGTGCCATTCCACATTTGGCCCTGCATGTTGCCCCAGATGTATTCAGCCAGTTCGGGGTGGTCAATGAACGGATTGCGGTTGCCCTGAATGCCATAAACGGCTTCATTGCGCTTGATTTCTTTCTCGCTGACGGGATCCAGGCGGGTCCACTCCATCAGCATATTGATCGTCCAGGTCGAGAACGCCTTATACCTGTTGGTGGCATAGTCCAACTGGGGGCTACCAGGCCATGATTGCAGTTCATACTTATAGCAGGTAGCCATGTAAAAGTATGTGCGTGCTAAGTCACCTTTATACTCGTCGTCCGGCTCAAAAACGGTACCATTGTATCCTGGATAGGTGCTTTGCCCTAATTTGCCCTTGGCTACATATGAACCGTAAGTCAAGCGTGTGCCGTTCGCACAGACGCCATAGGGGTTATTGCCGCGTTGGCTGTTTACCTTGATATCGGTGGGGTAGACATGGAACACGTCGGTGTTCATCGGGGCTACTTCACCGCCAAACCAGCTCCTGGGGAAACTATGTTCACGGTTATAGCCTTCGCCCACATGGGAGGCCGATGAACCGTTGTCGCTGGTCCGATACCGGCAGTTGCTGTAGATATCGATGATATAGCCATCGCTATCGACATCGGCTATAGCAAAGGCCTGAAGCAGTCCGCTGCTGTAGGATACCTGCCGGTGGTTGTGGATAATGCTGTTAAGGGCGTTCATTAGTGCCTCGTCGCTTTTACCCAGGGCGTTATTGTAGTAGTTCCTAGGCTCACTGGCAAGAACTTGGAAGGCTGTGGAGAGCGCAACCAGCATCAAGAGGAATGTGTTAACTTTTTTCATGACTAAAGGGCTTGTTTTATCGGGTTATTTTCTGGTTTTGCGCTCGCGTGGCTTCTTAGTAGCAGGCTTTTTGTCTTTTTGTGGTGCCTTCTCGTCTTTGGCGGTTGGGGCTTTGCGTTCCGTGGCCTGTTGTTTGCGCACTTGGCCAGCAAGCTGGCCGCAAGCTGCAGCGATGTCCTCCCCACGGCTGCGGCGAATGGTGCAGGTCACGCCCTTGCTGTTGAGGTAGTCACGGAAGTAGGCCATCCTCTCGTCGCTGCTCGTGCGCAACTTCTCAATGCCGGGAATTGGATGGAAACGGATAAGGTTCACGCGCACGTGCTCATTGGGCAGCAGTTCGCGCAGCTTCTCGGCGTGCTGGATGTCATCGTTGAACCATTGCCAGCAGATGTATTCTACCGACAGACGGCGCTGGTGGGCGAAGTCGTAGTTGCTCAGCACATCCATGACACGGTCAATGGGAGAGATGCGCTCAATCGGCATCATCGACGAACGTTCCTCTTGGTCGGCGTTGTGGACGCTCACAGCGATGTGTACGCTGGTCTGTTCACACAAGATTTTTAGCTCAGGCAGTTTACCCACTGTGGAAACCGTCACGCGTTTGGGGCTCCATGCCAGTCCCCAAGGCTCGGTAAGGATGGCGATCACCCTGAGAATTTCCTCGATGTTATCCAGCGGCTCGCCCATGCCCATGAACACGACATTGGTCAGCTTGTCGCTGTCGGGGATGCTCAGCACCTGGTTGATGATCTGGTTGGATGTCAGGTTGCCATGGAAGCCCTGCTTGCCCGTCATGCAGAAGTAGCAGTTCATCCTGCAACCTTTCTGTGACGAGATGCACAGTGTGGCGCGTTCTTCTTCGGGAATATATACCGACTCGACTGCGCGCTTGTCACCCACGTCAAACAGGTATTTCACCGTGCCGTCCTCGCTGGTGGCAACTTGGCTGGGTGGGTAAAGGCCCACGCAGTAGCGGCTCTCCAGTAGTTCTCGGTTGGCCTTCGAGATATTGAGCATCTGCTCAAAGTCATTTACTCGTTTCTGGTAAATCCACTGTGCCAACTGTTTGGCCACAAAACGTGGCATGCCCAGTGCACTCACTGCATCCTGCATCTCCTCAAGGGTCATGCCCGCCATCGGCTGCAATATCTTGTCGTTGCTCATGTCAAGAAAGATTTAGTATTTGTTCAAACTGCAAAATTAGTAATAAGTTTCTAGTTTCTGCCCCCTAGTCGCTAGTTTATTTATCATCAGCCTTTTTATTCTTCTGTTTTTTCCTTGGGACAGGGTATTCTGATGCCCTCTGCCAGTATTCTTGCAACATTATCCTGTCGCGGTGTGGCTGGCGGAGAATGGTAGTATTATGGTGGTGTGCTTGCACGGCTCAGGGATTATGGCGATATTTGCACTCTAAACCCGCTCAGCCGATGAGATACCTTCTCCTATTATATAGCCTTATAGTGCTGCTGCCACTTGCTGCTCAGCAAGGTAGCGCTGGGATGCAATGTCCCGTCGTGAAAGTTGAGGCAGAGCGGCTGGCAGACATGAACGTGCCTCGTTATGGACATACGGTGTTGCTGCTGAACGGTGAGCCGACGGCAATTGGCGGGCACACCACCAACTTCGTGCCGACGCCTACCCTCGAATATTATAAGGACGGCAAGTGGCATTTGGTGCCGACCGCATTCAACCATGATGACGGCTTTGCCGTTGAACTGACGACAGGTAAAGTGCTCATCGCTGGAGGACACAGCGAGAATCTGGGCGTCGGGCAAAGTTTTGAGGCCGAACTCTATGATCCGTTAACTCGCACGTCAGAAGGATTTGCCAGTCTCGACACCAAGCGAGCTTTGGCATCGTCCTTGGCGTTGGACGATGGCCGTGCCGTCATTGCCGGCAACTGGCACCATGAGGATGCCATCGAAATCTATGACGGTAAGATCAGTTTCTTGCCGGTGAAGGGGGTGAGTGTCGGCCGATGCACCCCGTACATACTGCAAACGGCTAAAGATAATGCCATAATCATCGGTGGACGGGACACGGTAGGTCATGAAATCACTCAGCCAGTGGTCGACCGCCTGAAGGGTGAACCATACCATGTGCCATTGCTCGAGGAGTGGAGGATCCTCCCGGGATTCACGTTCTGGCCGTCATCCACTGTTTTTATCGGCGATAAGTCTAAAGGGGACTATTCCTATCTGTTACCGATCAAAAATGATGATGGACAGCCAGCCATTGCCCGCGTCACCAATGGAGAATTCTCGTTGCTGGCTACTGATGTGCCCATCCCCAGTTCGTATCAATGGGGTGAAATCCACTACAGCATCAGCTTCCTTGTTGACCGTCAGCGTCAGCGGGCATATCTTATCGGTTGTGATTCCAGTTCCGTATCGCCATGTGACTCAACACACGTGTATGTTGTCGCTATCGACTATGTCCCCACACCGGCCCGTCTGACTTTTTGTTTCACCGACGTGCTGACCGATGTGGACGTCACGGTTCCACTTCTGAACGCCGACGGAGACTTGATGCTGATAGGTGGCGTGCCTAAATCCTCATTCTTCAAACCCACCGCTGCCACGTGGCTGATTCACGTCAGCCCACACAGCAAGGCCGCGGCAACAGGTTGGCCGCTGTGGAAGTGGGCTCTTCTTGTTCTGACTATCGCTGCCGTGGCCGCTCTGATGGCCTTGCTGTTCAGGCGAAAGAAAATGGGACAAACAGATGAAATGCCGCCCATTGAATTGCCCGATGCGGAAACTCTTACCGCCCCCCTAGCCGAGGATTTGGAGGCAACTGACGATGGTGAGGATTGTGCCGAACTTATGCGTCGTCTTCTCCAGATGATGGAGGAGGAGCGTCCTTTCTTGAACCCAGACCTGAAGGTTACCGATATCGCCAATGCTTTGGGTACAAACCGCATTGTCTTATCCAATTGCATCAAGTCACGCCACAACTGCACCTTCCCTCAGTTTGTCAACACCTATCGTGTGAAGTTTGCTCAACAAATGCTCAGTTGTTCCCCCGACATCAAGTTGACGGAAGTGTGGACTGCGGCAGGTTTTTCTAGTGAATCATCGTTCTATCGCATCTTCAAATCCATCACCGGCACTACGCCCAACGATTGGAAAACCACTAATTCTTAATCTCAACAAGCTTGATGAAATCTCCATAATTCATAAAAAATATTGTTACAGTGGTAAATATACGAAAAACGACTCCCAAAAATATTTTTGAGAGTCGTTTTTACTTTTTTGAGAGGCCCCCAGTAGCATTGTTGAACTAACTTTGCAACAAGTATTTTTGCCCATTATATGTTCTATATATTTACATTTCCATGAATGAATTTAATTCACATATATTATTAACTATTTAACCCATGAGTACATTATGAAGAAATTATTTTTACTATTTGCAGTAATGCTGGCGACCTCGATGGGCCTGCTGGCACAAGGCAGTTCGTGGCAGACCGCCACGCTAATCAACAGCGGAGCGACCAAGACCGGCACGTTCGGGGGCAACGACAGCGAGGTATGGTACAAAATTGTCGTTCCCGAGGAGGGACAGATTGAGTTCCAAGGCTTTGCCGAGGGTGTGAACTTCTATGCCTATTATTGCATCGTTTATGGCTACAAGAACGGTGACATTTATGACCGAGGCCATTTTACGGGGAATCTCCTTCCTGGTCCTGGTTCCAAATCTGATACCATCACATTCAAAGCCACCGACGTGGGCATAGGCACCTATTACATCAAGCTCATGAGCTATAACAGTACTGGTCCCGGAACTTACAGGCTGTATTACAAGTTTACTCCTTGTGCGCTTGCAGCTGACCCGGAGCCCAACAACGACTATGAGCACTCCAGCCTGCTTGAAAGCGGCAAGACCGTGGAGGGCAGGTTAGGCTACCGCACATCGGATGACGTCACCGACACCGATGACTGGTACAAAATCGTTGTTCCCGAGGAAGGGCAGATTGAACTCATGGCCACCGCCACCGGGACGGTGAGATTCTATCCCCAGTACAGCACCGTTAATGGCTACAAGAACAATGACATTTATAGCCGAGGCCATTTTACGGGAAATACCATCTCCGCCTCTCAGACTGATACCATGACATTCAAAGCCACCGACGTGGGCCCCGGCACCTATTACATCCACATCAACCGCTATAACAGTACCGGTGGCGGCGGCTACAAGCTGTATTATAAGTTCACTCGATGCCCGCTGTCCAATGATGCAGAACCCAATGAGGATTACGAGCACGCCGGTTGGCTGCCCAGCGGCCCGACCAAGCAAGGCAGATTAGGTTACCGCACTTCGGATGACGTTACCGATAATCAGGACTGGTACAGATTCACTGTTACCAAGAAAGGTTCTATCGAATTAACAGTAACCGGCACCGAGAACTTGTTGTTATACCGCACTAATTCTTGTGTTTACGGTTTGAGAAGTGATGGCACCACCTATTCCATGGGCAGTTTCTCGGCCTCAACCTCAAACTATGGCTCTGATACGATCACCTTCCATGCCAATGATGTTGAAATGGGCACTTATTATGTCAAGGTTTACCGCTATGGTGGCAGCGGTGGTTACAGGCTGACCTATAATGGTCCCACCAAGACGGGTGATGTTGACGGTGATAACAGTGTGAACATCGCCGACGTGACCGCTTTGATAGACATTCTGCTGAGTGGCGGCACTGTTCCCACTAATGCCGACGTGGACGGTGATGGCATTGTAAACATAGCTGATGTGACAGCCCTTATCGACATGCTCCTGAGCGGGCATTGATTCTCAGGTGCTCAAGCTAAATCTTTAAGCTCTAAAAAAGAATGTATTGAGACTAAAACGGATTGATGCAGTATAAGATGATGCGGGCTGGGGCAAAGCGCTCCAGCCCGTTTTTCTGGTGGATAGGGAGTGATGGGGTTTGATAGAATGGGAGGGTTTGTTGCGAAACTAACACCTAAAACTTATATGATCGCGCTACGCGCGAGAAATTAACAAAATTATGAATAAAATTAAAATATAAATCATTTTGTTTAATTTATATACAAATTTTTGTTTAATTTCTCGGCCGTAGGCCGATAACTTGTAGTGTCTATTGAGTTTTGCAACAACCTCATAGGGGACCCTGTCGTAGTGGTGGAAATTGTCTTTGCAATAGGGGATTAGGGATAGACGGGGAGGTCGAGCATCTGGCGGAGGTGGGTCTCGAGGATATGGAATCCCGGGTCGACCATGCCGCCGTGCCCGTGGCCGTCAATCTCATAAAGATAGGTCTGCTGGTGCCCGGCAAGTTTCATCATGCGGGCCAGATACTGGTTCTCGTCATAGCGGCCGTATAGCTCCAATTCCCTATCACCGCATATCAACACCAATGGCGGGCAATCGCCGCGCACCCAATACAGCGGCGCATACTCGTCGATGGTGGCCTGCAAGGGCGGAATGCCTTGCATCTTGCGCACATTATAATGGGTAATGGCCTGTCCGCTGAACGGGACATACATCATGACACTGTCGGCATCAATGCCATAGGCTGCCAGCCAATGCTTATCCAAGCTCAGCATCATTGAGATGTAGCCACCTGCCGAGTGGCCTGACACGACGATTTTGCGCGGGTCACCGCCATAATCAGTGATGTGCCTGAACACCCAAGCCACCGCCTCGGCGGCATCATCAAGCGTTTCCTTGACGGTTACTTGTGGTAATAGTCTATAGTTTACCCCGACAACCACGATGTCTTTTTCCCTGAGTTGTGCCGGAATCTCCTTGTTGCCAGCTTCCAGGCCGCCACCATGGAACCACACTACAACTGGGCGTTCAGTCACGCCCTTGGGATGATACACATCAAGTTTCAGCCGCTCCAGCGAGTAGGCGTCGGTTTTATGGGTATAGCTGATGTCATTGACCTGCTCGTAGCCTTGCGCATTCAATGTGATGCATAGAAAAGCTAGGATAAGTGTTACTGAGATTTTGGTTATTGCATTCATAATGCTGATATGTCGGCTATATTCTAAACGAGGGTGAGCCAAATAACTTGACGCACCCTCATTGTTGATATTGTTAATTGTTACAATTAACTGTTGACTATTTCAGGTATGTGTAGCGGTAGTCGGTCGGTGACACGAGGGTCTCCTTGATCACGCGCGGGATGATCCAGCGGATGAGGTTGAACTCGCCACCAGCCTTGTCGTTGGTACCACTGGCACGGGCACCACCAAAGGGCTGCATACCTACAACGGCGCCTGTCGGCTTGTCGTTGATGTAGAAGTTACCAGCGGCATAGCAGAGCTTGTCGGTCAACTTCTCCACCTCAAGGCGGTCACGGCCCCAAACAGCACCGGTCAGGCCATAAGGCGAGGTCTCGTCACACAGGCGAGCGGTCTCGTTCACCTTGTCGTCGTCATAGGGGTAAACCGTCAGCACAGGGCCAAAGATTTCCTCTTCCATCGACTTGAAGCGCGGATTGGTGGTCTCAATCACGGTGGGCTCAACAAACCAGCCTTTCTTCTTGTCGCACTTGCCACCGATGACGATTTTGGCATCATCAGCCTCCTTGGCAAAGTCGATGTAGCTCTTGCACTTGTCAAACGAAGCCTCGTCGATCACGGCGTTGATGAAGTTCATGGGGTCTTTCACGTCACCCATCTTCACCTCCTTGCACATGGCCTTGATGTCCTTCAGTACGTCGGGCCACAGGCTCTTGGGGATGTACATGCGCGAAGCAGCCGAACACTTCTGGCCCTGGAACTCAAACGCACCGCAGAACGCAGCGGTTGCCACGGCCTTCTTGTCGGCACTGGGATGAACAAAGATGAAGTCCTTGCCACCGGTCTCACCCACGAGACGGGGATAGGAGATGTACTTGTCCACATTCATGCTGGCCTGTTTCCACAACGACTTGAACGTGGCGGTGCTGCCGGTGAAGTGGATGCCGCTGAAGTACTTGCTATCGGTAGCAACCTCGCCGATAAGGGCGCCGCTACCGGGCAGGAAGTTGATCACGCCGTCGGGCAGACCGGCTTCCTTGTAGAGTTGCATCAGGTAATAGTTGCTCAGCAGGGCGGTGGTAGAGGGCTTCCACAGGGCCACGTTACCCATGAGCACGGGAGTCATGCACAGGTTGCTGGCAATCGAGGTGAAGTTAAACGGGGTAACAGCCAGGATAAAGCCCTCGAGGGGACGATACTCGGTGTGGTTCAGTTGGCCCACGCCGTCCTTGGGCTGCATGCCGTAAATCTTGCTGGCATAGTGCACATTGTAGCGGAAGAAGTCGATGGTCTCGCAAGCCGAGTCGATTTCGGCCTGGTAGATGTTCTTGCTCTGGCCCAGCATAGTAGCGGCATTCATGATGGGACGATACTTGGTGGCGAGGAGCTCAGCCATCTTCATCACGATAGCGGCGCGGGTAGTCCACGGTGTGCGGCTCCACTCTTTCCATGCCTTCATAGCGGCATCGATGGCCATCTTGATCTCTTTCTTGGTCACCTTGTGGTAGGTGGCGAGCACGTGTTTGTGGTCGTGGGGGCAGGTAACGGTACCCGTGTCACCAGTGCGGATTTCCTTGCCACCGATGATGATGGGGATATCGACTACGAGTTTACTCTGGCGCTCGAGTTCAGCCTCGAGAGCAACGCGCTCGGGAGAACCGGGCATATAGGCCTTCACCGGCTCATTGGCGGGAAGGGGAAAATTGATAACAGCGTTATTCATTTTATGTTTTAAGTTTTTAGTTACTAGTTTTTAGTTACTAGTTTCTAGTTACTAGTTTTTGTTTGTTTTTGGTTGAATATGGATGGTTAATGAGTAGAGCTAGAGTTTTTAACCCCTAAACTCTAACCTTTAAACTTCAAGTGCCGCATGCGAATGGCATGCGACACTTGAATGATAAATTATCCGAACATCTGCTCGAAGGTCTTCTTGATGATGCCGATGGCCACCATGAGCTCGTCCTTGGTGATGCACAAGGGAGGAGCAAAGCGGATGATGTGGTCATGGGTCGGCTTGGCCAGCAAGCCGTTGTCACGCAGCTTGAGGCAGATGTCCCAAGCGGTCTTGCCCTCGACGGGCTTTGTAACGATGGCGTTCAACAGACCGCGGCCGCGCACCTGCACGATGAACGGTGAGTTGATCTTCTTGATCTCCTCGCGGAAGATCTTACCCATCTTCTCGGCGTTCTGAACGAGCTTCTCGTCCTTCACCACCTTCAAGGCCTCAACTGCCACGCGGGCAGCCAGCGGGAAACCTCCAAAGGTTGAGCCGTGCTCGCCGGGTTTCACGTTGAGCATGATGTCATCGTCGGCCAAGCAAGCCGAAACGGGCAGCACACCACCACCCAGGGCCTTGCCCAGGATCACGATGTCGGGACGGATGCCGTCGTGCTGTGAGCACAGCATCTTACCCGTGCGGGCGATACCGGTCTGCACCTCATCGGCAATGAAAAGCACGTTGTGCTCGTGGCACAAGTCAAAGCATTTCTTCAGGTAGCCATCATCGGGAACGAACACGCCAGCCTCGCCCTGGATAGGCTCAGCGATAAAGGCGGCCACTTCGTTGCCATATTTCTCAAGCGCTTTCTTCAGCGCCTCGGGATCGTTATAAGGAATGCGGATGAAGCCAGGGGTCAGGGGACCGTAATCGGCATAGCTGCTGGGATCGTCGCTCATGGTGATGACGGTCACCGTGCGGCCGTGGAAGTTACCCTCACAGCAGATGATTTTCACCTTGTCGTTGGGGATACCCTTCTTGGCTACACCCCAGCGGCGGGCAAGCTTCAGAGCGGTCTCAACGCCCTCGGCACCGGTGTTCATGGGCAGCACCTTGTCATAGCCAAAGTAGCTATGCATGAATTTCTCATACTCGCAGAACGCGTTGTTGTAGAATGCGCGTGAGGTAAGGCACAGCGAGTTGGTCTGGTCCTTCAGCGCCTTCACGATGCGCGGGTGGCAGTGGCCCTGGTTAACAGCCGAGTAGGCCGACAGGAAATCGAAGTATTTCTTGCCCTCTACGTCCCACACATAGATGCCTTTACCCTTCTTCAGGACTACGGGCAGGGGATGGTAGTTGTGAGCGCCATAGCGGTCTTCCATCGCGATGTAGCGCTTGGTCTCGGCACCCAGCGGATTGGGTTGACAATTGTTTTTCTTACTCTTGGTTTCTTTTTTCACAGCAGGTTTGGTTTTCTTTGTTGCCATGTTGTAATGTTAATTGGTTTAAGATGATTAAAGTAAAGTATTTTTACCCTGCAAATATAACCCATTTTGCTCAACCTCATAACAGTTTCACATTATTTAACTGTGGCATTTTGCTACTGTAACAACTCTGTCTCGCTGTCCCATGCCAAGCCTCAATGTCACTAAGTCCTTTTTGTGGGTTTTATCGCTCGTGAACAGGATTAATCAATTGTCACGAGGATTCATTTGTCTTGTAGGCCTTATAAGCCTTATAATTTTTTGAAATAAAAAGCCGCCCTCGCTGGTATCTCGCGGGGGCGGCGGTGATGTCTGCCTCAGGATGATGCGTTTCAAGGGTGGGGAGGGGCATCAGTCCTGGTTCTCGTCTTCAGCATTGGCTCCTGACCGCTTGGAACGTCGTTCCTTCTTGCTGGTCTCGCTGCTGCTGGTGTCTTTTTCATCTTTAAGGTCAATCTCGTTACGATCTTTGTCGATGACCTTATACTCAAGGTAGTTGAGCGACTGATCGGGCAGGATGCGGAATTTGCGCTTGAACTCCCTGCGCCATTTCCAGTATTCGCTCACAATACCCTTCTTGAGGTAGGCATCAACAAACGGATGGACATACATAATGAAGTTGCTCGCTTTCAACGTGTTGACAAGGTAATCAATCTTGTCTTTCAACTTGTCGGTAAAAAGCAATGAAGGCTGCACGTGGCCGGTGCCTCCACATGATGGGCAGGTCTCGGCGGTGGCGATGTCCAATGCGGGTCGCACACGCTGACGCGTGATTTGCATGAGTCCGAATTTGCTCAGCGGCAGGATGTTGTGGCGCGCGCGGTCTTTTTGCATCACTTCGCGCATGTGCTTGTACAGTTCCTGCCGGTGTTCGGCCTTGGCCATATCGATGAAGTCAATCACGATGATGCCGCCCATATCGCGCAGGCGCAACTGCCTGGCTATCTCGTCGGCGGCGAGCAGGTTCACGCTCAGCGCGTTGCTTTCCTGGTCGGTGCTGGTGCGCGATCGGTTACCTGAGTTTACATCGATGACGTGAAGGGCTTCGGTGCTTTCTACGATTATGTATGCGCCCGATTTGAAGGATACCGTCTTTCCAAACGACGACTTGATCTGTTTGGATATGCCAAACTTGTCAAAAATAGGAGTGTCGTCGCTGTAAAGTTTGACGATTTCGCTGCGATCGGGGGCTATCAGGTTCACATAGTCGTGGATTTGTTCATACACTTCGGCATTGTTGACTTGAATGCTCTCAAACTCGGGATTGAAGATGTCCCTGATCTCTCCGACGGCACGGCTTTCTTCCTCATAGACGAGGGCGGGAGAGGTGGCCTGCTGTATCTTGGCAATGGCGTCATCCCATGCTTTGAGCAGTATCTTGAGCTCGGCGTTGAGCTCAGCTGCTTTTTTGTTCTCGGCCGATGTGCGCACGATGATCCCGAAGTTCTTGGGTTTCATGCTCTCGATAAGTCTGCGCAGTCGGGTCTTCTCGGCATGGTCCTTAATTTTTTGTGAGACCGAGATGCGGTCGTTGAATGGAGTGAGCACCATGAAACGCCCGGTGAAGGTGATTTCGGTGGTGAGTCTAGGACCCTTAGTCGATATGGGCTCTTTGGCGATTTGCACCAGCAGTTCCTGCCCTTGAGTGAGCAAGTCTGAGACTGTTCCGTGTTTGTCGGTCTCGGGCTGGTTCTTGATTTTGCTGATGCTTACTGGCCGTTTGTTGGGATTATCGCGTACCGTCTTGATGTATTGAGAAAAAGTGTTGAATTGTGAACCCAAATCAAGGTAATGAAGGAATGCGTCCTTGGGATGGCCTACGTTGACAAAGGCGGCATTAAGTCCCGGCATCAGCTTCTTCACCTTGGCAAGGTAGAGGTTGCCCACAGCATAGGAGGCGTCTCTCGTCTCCCGCTGCAATGACACGAGTCGGCCGTCTTCGAGCAGTGCCGTTGTCATGTCTTTGGGCGTGACGTCAACTACTAGTTCACTTCTCATCGCAGAAGGTGTAGGGTGAAAACCAATAAAAATATAACAGATTGATACATCAACGATTAATCTTAATGTGATATACAATCGGCACTTGCATGGCTGCCAGGTATCGTCCCGCTGGACAGTGGCAGTTCAAGGGTGCTTAGGAAAAGGGCTCGATGTGGAGGCCCCGTTTGGGGTCATCTCCTGAAATAGAAAACAGGAACAAACCAATTGACACTATGGGCTTCACTCCTAATTATATTCATGACGCCTCATTGTGCGTGCCAATTCGTTTGTTCCCGCTATTTCACAGTTGTCACAGATTGACTACGCAACAGTTACTTTTTGTTTTTGTGACGGTTCTTGCGCAGTCTTTTTTTACGCTTGTGCGTAGCCATCTTGTGGCCTTTGCGTTTTTTTCCGTTTGGCATGTTATTAATTATTTATAATGAATTAATTATGATGTGTTGTCAATCTCTTGGCCAGCGATTACTTCACCTGATCCATGAACACCTTAGCGGGCTTGAAAGCGGGGATCTTGTGCTCTGGGATGATGATAACAGTGTTCTTGCTGATGTTGCGGGCAGTCTTCTGTGAACGGGTCTTCACGATAAAGCTACCAAAACCGCGCAGGTACACATTCTCGCCATTTGCCAGCGAATCCTTAACGGTATCCATGAACTTCTCAACGGTTTCCAGAACCGATGCTTTGTCAATGCCTGTTGATTGAGCAATCTCTCTTACGATTTCTGCTTTAGTCATTGTATTTCTAAATTTAATGTTTTGGGTTAAAAAATTAAATGATCATATCTCTCTAATTGCTTCATCTTCAAGAGGTTGTTGGGTTTTCTTTTGGCGAGGCGCCAAATAAAAAGCGCCCAAAATTGAGCCCCTTTTCGATTTTGCGACTGCAAATATCGGCATTTTTTTCTAATTAAGTGCTAATATTCAGCATTTTTTGTAAAATTTTTTTTCTTCGCATGTTTTTTTTTGATTCGTGCCGATTGGATTTGGCGATGGCTGATTATCTTGATTTTATCGTTTTTGGCACTAAGATTTCATTTTGGCACGTGTTTTGGGTAGTTGATTGCCACTTTTTCACTACTTTTGCGGCCAGTTATGGAACAAGAACAGAAACTGAAAATCGAGGAAGGCATCGTTAAGATGCTCAAGACGGTCTATGACCCTGAGCTGCCTGTCGATGTTTATAGCCTGGGGTTGATTTATAAAATCGATCTGGGCGACGACGGCCATGTGGATATTGATATGACGCTTACCGCGCCCAACTGCCCGATCGCTGATTTCATCTTCGAGGATGTGAGGCAAAAGGTTGAGAGCGTGGACGGTGTGACCAGTGCGACGGTCAACCTGGTGTTTGAACCCGAGTGGGATCCACGCATGATGACCGACGAGGCCAAACTGGAACTGGGTATGATGTAATCTAGGCTTTTGGCTCTAGGTATTAGGCGCTAGATAAGTTAACGGGAGATAAAGCAGTAATATGTCCAAGAACACCTATTTTATATCTGACCTGCACCTCGGGGCAAAATATATGGATGACCCCGTGGGGCGCGAGCGGCGCGTGTGCCGCTTTTTGGACTCCATTAAGGATGATGCTGCCGAGTTGTATTTGCTTGGTGACATCCTGGACTACTGGTACGAATATAAATATGTGGTGCCCAGGGGATATATCCGTTTCTTTGGCAAATTGGCTGAGTTGGCCGACAGTGGCGTGAAACTCACTTGGGTGACGGGCAATCACGACGTGTGGTTGTTTGACTACCTGCGCGACCAGCTGGGGATGACGGTGCTCAAGGGGCACACGGTGGTCGAGACGGCTGGAAAGCGTATCCTCATCGCCCATGGCGACGATGTGGGTGTCCAGCCGGTGATGTACCGCTTCACGCGCTGGTGCTTTTATAATAAGGTGTGCCAGTGGCTTTATGCCGCTATCCATCCACGTTGGACCTATCCCATTGCCACCGGGTGGTCTAACGAGAACCGCACAGGACGTGACCCCGCCAGGCAACAGGCCGTGTCAGAGCGTGCCGCCGAGCGGCTCATCGATTTCTCCCGTGATTTTTATGCCAACCATCCCGACATCGAAGCCTTCGTTTACGGTCACCTTCACATTGCCCGCATGAACGAGGCCGATGGGATGCCGCCAGTCATCTTTTTGGGCGATTGGATCTCGCTGTGCTCCTATGTCGTTCTTGACAGCAATGGGCAATTTTCCCTCAAATTCTTTGAAAAACAATAAAAATTAAGCAATCGTTTGCATTGCTGATTTTCAAACGATTAAGTCAAATTTTTCAAAGCGGATTCAAAAAATATGTTTTATAACATATAATTTGAATGTCCATAGTTCAAAAAATGACTATAATTTTGCGCCATAAACCTGAAACAATCTTTTTTACCTTAGAAATTTTACCTATTTGAAACCTAAAAAGGAATTTTAAGTTAAGACTTAAAGTTCCTTTTTAAATTTTACCCTTTTCCCCTATTTCATTGCCTTGAAAAAGGCTAGCGCCAATTATCACTTGAACAAATTATTTGTACTACTTTTGCACAGTCAAAACGATAACTGTTTATATGATTATGAAGAAGTTTTATGTAATTGCATTGTCCATGGTCATGGCGGCCATGACGATGAATGCGCAGAATGAGATCCAGCCTTATCTCACTGTTGATCAACTACCTGACCTGATTAAGTGCTTGCCGGCACCTCCTGCATTTGATAGTCCCGAATTTGCTTACGATATGGAACGCTTTGCCTGGGGCAAGTTACAACGACTCGACACTGAACGCGCCGAGATCGCCAGGCGCGATGCCGTGTGGTCTTACGAGGCCTTGCTAGCTGAGTTTTCGGTTCCCTTTGGTTTGGCGATTACTCCTGAGAACACGCCCGAAATCTGGAAGTTGATGGTGACCAGCCTCACAACGACCGATGCCATGCGTGTCGCACCCAAGGCCTATTATCATCGCCAGCGCCCCTTTGAGCGTTACCAGGACAAGATGCTCACCGATGAGGAGGCCGAACTCTCGGGTGAAGGTTCATATCCCTCGGGCCATACCATGCGTGGTTGGACTGCCGCCCTGTTGCTTGCCGAGGTGAATCCCGCTGCTGCCAATGAGATCTTTGCCCGTGGCTGGATGTACGGCGAGAGCCGCGTGATTGTGGGCGCCCACTGGCAGAGCGATGTGGACGCCAGCCGTGTTGCTGCCAGCATCGGTTATTCGGCCCTGCAGGGTAGTGCTGAGTTCCGTGAGCAGATGGCCAAGGCCCAACGCGAGTTTCTCAAGAAGACCGGCAAGTTGTCAAGTGACCACAGCGTGAAAGCCAACGCATCTACACTCACTGGCAAAGCTAATCGCCTCGACAACATTAAGGCCACCGATGCCAGCCGTGGCACCATCAGCAAGGATAAAAAGAAAACCAAGAAAAAATAATCGGTTGGTTACAACCAGCATTTATTGAGAAAAAAGGGAACGGTTCTTCTTTGGAGCACTTCAAAAGAACCGTTTCTTTTTTGCCTTTTATTGCTTGTTTTTGCTTAACTTTGCAAGCCTAAAATAGTGAAAACAACATGAGAACGGTAGCGATTATAGTAGCTGGTGGCAGCGGTACGCGTTTTGGCGCTGAGATGCCCAAGCAGTTCCTGGAACTGGGTGGGCTTCCCATCCTGATGCGAACCATCGAGGCCTTTGAAGAAAATGGGGACGGTTCTTTTGATGTCATCGTGGCTTTGCCCCAAGGGCAGATGGAGCTATGGCAGCAATTATGCCGTGAATATGGCTTTGAGGTTCCTCACCGTATTGTGCCTGGCGGCGAGACACGCTGGCACAGCGTGAAAAACGCGCTCGACAGCATTGTTGACATCACCGATGTTGATGTGATTTCCGTGCATGACGGCGTGCGCCCATTAGCTGGCCCCGATCTCATCAATCGCGTCCTTGAGGCAGCCCGTCGCGATGGTGCTGCCATTCCCGTGGTCATGCTCAATGATTCGGTTCGTCAGGTTGATGGCGAGGCAAGCCATGCCCTTGACCGTTCATCGCTGCGAGCCGTACAAACACCTCAGGCGTTTGATGCCCGATTGCTGATGGAAGCTTATAGGCAAAAGTTTGATCCGACTTTTACCGACGATGCCTCGGTGGTCGAGCGGTATGGCCACAGTGTGATCCTTGTTGAAGGTGACCCGAAGAATTTGAAAATTACCCGTCCAATGGACCTGGCGCTTGCCGAATACTTGCTCAACCCCGATGCCTGACCTGCGCCACACCGACATACAGTACCTGCACGGCGTGGGCCCCAAGCGTGCCGAACTGCTCAAAAAAGAGCTCGGCATATCTTCATATTACGACCTGCTGTATTATTTCCCGTTCCGTTATATCGATCGCAGCGTCATTAACAAAGTTAATGAATTGACGGGCGATGAGACAGCGGTGCAGCTCAAGGGGCGCTTCATTACTTTCACGGCGGTAGGTGAGGGACGAAAGCGACGCCTTCAGGCTTTGTTCACCGACGGAACCGGCACCATCGAGGTCGTGTGGTTTAACCGTGTGGCATCTATCCAGCGCAGCTATAACACCCAGACTCAGTATGTCCTCTTTGGCAAACCCTCATTGTTCAACAATCACCTCAATATCGTTCATCCCGAGGTGGATGTGGCCAACGGTGAGATCGTGAACCAGGGCCTGCAGGGCGTTTATAACCTTACCGAAACGCTGCGTAACCGCTCGTTTACCTCACGAGCAATCCACAAGCTTGTGGTTGGCCTATTGAGCACCCCAGCCGTGGAGCATATCGAGGAGACATTGCCTCCCGAACTGATACAGCGTTACCGCCTCATGCCGCTGGCCGAGTCGTTGCGCAACATTCACTTGCCTGCCGACCAGCGCGCTTTGCAACGGGCACAGCTGAGGCTCAAGTTTGAGGAGTTGTTTTTCCTGGAACTGAACATTTTGCACTATATCAAGGGGAGCAGCCGCCGGTTGGTGGGCCATGTCTTCAGCCAGGTGGGCGCCTATTTCAACGGTTTTTATCACAATGTGCTCCAGTTCCCGCTCACGGGGGCTCAAAAGCGGGTCATCCGCGAGATGCGCCACGATATGGGCAGCGGCAAGCAGATGAACCGCCTGCTGCAAGGCGATGTGGGTAGTGGTAAGACGGTTGTGGCGTTCATGACCGCGCTTATTGCCCTAGACAACGGCTATCAGGCCTGTATCATGGCTCCTACCGAGATTTTGGCGGGACAGCATCTTGAGACCATCAAACCGCTTGCCGACGCCATCGGCGTTAAGGTGGCGCTCTTGACGGGCTCGACCCGCAAAAAACAGCGCACTGCCATCCACGAGGCGCTGATGAGCGGTGAGTTGCAGATTCTTATCGGCACCCATGCTCTCATCGAGGATACGGTGCAGTTCCGCAACTTGGGTCTGGCCATCATCGATGAGCAGCACCGCTTTGGCGTGGCGCAACGTGCCCGCTTGTGGAGCAAGAACCGTATCGCGCCGCCCCATGTGCTGGTGATGACGGCAACCCCCATTCCGCGCACGTTGGCGATGACGGTCTATGGTGACCTCGATGTGTCGGTCATAGACGAACTGCCGCCGGGCCGCAAGCCTGTCACGACAGTGTTGCGCCATGAGCCCGACCGCTTCAAGATGTATCAGTTTGTAGGCTCGCAGTTGAGGCAGGGGCACCAGGCTTATATCGTCTATCCCCTCATCGAGGAGAACGAGAAACTTGACCTGCATGCGTTGGAACAGGGCTATGAACAGGTGTGTGACGTCTTCCCGCACTATAACGTGGCGATGGTTCACGGGCGCATGAAACCCGCTGAGAAAGACTATCAGATGAATCTATTCGCGTCAGGACAGGCCCATATCCTCGTGGCGACCACGGTTATCGAGGTGGGCGTGAACGTACCCAATGCCTCGGTCATGGTCATCGAGGATGCCGAGCGTTTTGGCCTATCGCAACTGCACCAGTTACGCGGCAGGGTGGGGCGCGGCGCTGACCAAAGCTATTGCATCCTCATGGCGCGTAGTGACCTGGGTCGTGACACGCGGCATCGCCTGCAGGTGATGACCCAGACCAACGACGGTTTCGTTGTGGCCGAGGAGGACATGAAACTGCGCGGACCAGGTGACATGGAAGGCACCCAGCAGAGCGGCATCGCCTTTAACCTGCACATCGCTAATCTCGCTCAGGACGGCCAGATTATCCAGATGGCGCGTAATGCCGCCGAGGACTATCTGAGGGAGGATCCCAAACTGGAATCCCCCTGGGGGCGCAGGATGGCCGCACACCTGCGCGACCTCTTTGACAAGCAAGCCAATTGGGGCCTGATTTCCTAAAAATCACACTGCAAATTTCGGATTTTGAACTGTTTGCATTTGTGAATTTTTTATTCAGTTGAGAAACAGATATTTAACTCGCTCTGTTTAGGAAAGGAAACCAAACTTTACACTTTTTAGCAGTCTAAATGCCCCCCCTTCCAAAATAAATGCATACATTTGTGCGTTCTTAAAAACAAATAGTCTTAGAAAATAACCCGAAATGAATATAAAAAGTATATTTTTCGCCTTGACGGCGATGACCCTTTTTGCGCTTGGCACATCGGCTCAGAATGTGCAATCCGCTTCGAGCTTTAGCAAGAAGCACAGCGACCTCCTCGCTAAGCAGAGCCGAGTGAAGGACCAGATTCAGGTCAAGGAAGCCCAAAAATATGCAGCAGATCTTTATGAGGAGTGCGAACCCGAGCCCGATATTTACACCGAGGGTTGGGACAGCGACCTCGTGAATTGCTATAAGGATGCCAATGTGCCTAACTCTAAGGTGCTTGACGTTCGCCACTATGTGATGCCCATCAAGGGTAACTATGTGACTTCCCACTATGGCTATCGTCCCCAGTTTGGACGCACCCACAAGGGTGTTGACCTGCGTTCAGCCATTGGCGACACCGTTTATTCGGCATTCTCGGGCCGCGTGCGCTTGACCCGCTTTGACCGTGGCGGTTATGGTTTCTATGTGATCGTGCGTCACGAGAACGGCTTGGAGACCATTTATGGCCACTTGTCACGTTTCCTTGTGAAGCCCGACCAGTATGTGAAGGCCGGCCAGCCCATCGCGCTGAGCGGTAACACGGGCCGCAGCACGGGTCCCCACCTGCACTTCGAGACCCGTTTCATGGGTTATGCCATCAATCCTGAGGCTATCTTCGACTTTGGTAACCGTTGCACCCATACCGATAGCTACACTTTCTCCAAGAGCACTTATACCAAGGCGCGTGACTATGCTCCCAGCAAGCGCTATGCCGCCGCTAAGAAGAGCGTGAAAGCCGAGGAAAAAGATGCTGTTGCTGACAAGAACAAAAAGAACAACAAGAAAGAGAAGGAGCAGCAGGTAACCGCAAGCACCAAGAAATCCACCAAGGAAAGCCGCGAAGAGAGCCGCTCGACACACAAGGTGCGCGAGGGCGAGAACCTGACCAAGATTGCCGCTCAGAACGGCTTGACGGTGGCTCAACTTAAGAAAATGAATGGTCTGACTGACGACAACGTCCAGATCGGCAAGGTGCTCCGCGTGAAGTAATAGCGGGAGCCCTGTTCTAAAATACAGAATGCTCCGAGGCCTCATGGGCCCCGGAGCATTTTCTTTCATGTCACTTCTCAGGGCTTTTCGTTGCCCATCAGGTATCGGTAAACGGCTGTGAACTGCCGCCTGAATTTGTCTTGGAATTTATCCAGCTTGCGGTCGAAGGTGAAATCGTCGGTCTGAGCTGAGATTTTGGTCACACGGTTGCGTGTGATGCGTTGGATGTCATAGGTGGACAAGGGATAGTGGCAAGTGGTGTAATAGACGTTACGGGCCTTGAAATGGCGTTTTGCGATATCACTGCGCGAGAGGTCGCGGTCGGTGGTGACGATAACCCTGTCGCCGCCACGCAGCACCAGCGTCAGGCTGTCGCCCTGGGACACGTGCAGCAGTCCCTCGTCATAGGTGACCTCGAGCATGAATGTCACCAGGCCCTCGGGATTGGCTGTAGCTGCCACAGCAAAGGTGGCCGAATGGAAGAAGTCGTCGTACATCACCTCTTGCCTCGAGCGCAAATATCGCGTGCCGTCACCCGTGAAATGGTCCACGCTCACTTGGCTCATGGCTGGCGCTATCCACGCCAGCAGCACGGCTGCGATTGATATGGCTCTCTTGCCTCTCATGCCGCAAAATTACCAAAAAAACCGATTTTAGGCGGGATTTGGGCTTTAAAACCGAATGTCAAGGCCAAAATGCTGTTGGCGCGGGTATAAAAAAGGGCAGAACTCATCAAGAGCCGCCCCGTCAAGCACTCGCTCAATGCTAAGGGAGTGCGTGACACCATTGCATCTCAAGTGTCAAAGCCTTAAATTAGGCATTAATTGTTATCGTTGCTGGTTGAATGGAGAGAAGATGCCAAACAAGTTGGTATCGATTTTGTCACACACAAGTTGAAAATCCTCAGGACTGTCGCCAAATTTCACCTCATCGCCATTGATGATGACCAGGTTGCCCTTGTAGCCGGCGATCCATTCCTCGTAGCGCTTGTTCAATCCCTCAAGGTAGTCCAGTCGCATGGTCTGCTCATAGTCACGGCCGCGTTTTTGGATCTGCTGCACCAGGTTGGGGATGGTGGAGCGGATGTAGATCATCAGGTCTGGCATCTTTACCAGCGACATCATCAGGTCAAACAGGTCGCGGTAGTTGTTGAAGTCGCGGTCGCTCATCAGCCCTTGTCCGTGAAGATTGGGGGCGAAGATGCATGCGTCCTCATAGATGGTTCGGTCCTGGATGATGTCGATGTCACTCTGTGAGATCTCAACCACTTCCTTGAAGCGCTTGTTCAGGAAATAAACCTGCAGGTTGAATGACCAGCGTGACATGTCGGCATAGAAATCCTCAAGATAGGGGTTGTTGTCCACAGGCTCAAACCGTGGGCTCCATCCGTAATGCTTGGCGAGCAGCTTGGTCAAAGTGGTTTTGCCGCTGCCGATATTTCCTGCTACTGCTATGTGCATATCTATTTTAGTTTTAGGTTGTTATTGTCAGAAGTATAAAGTTCAGTCCAACGGGCCGAAGAGGCCAAACATCATCTTGTCAATCCTGTCGACGATGCTGGCAAAGTCCTCAGGATTGTTCTTATAGTCCATGTCGTCCACGTCGATAACGAGTTTGCGACCCTGATAGGTGTTCATGACAAACTCCTCATAACGCTCGTTGAGGTTCGACAGGTATTTCAATGGGATCGTCTGCTCGTAGTCGCGCCCGCGCTTGCGGATATTGTCCACCAGGTGGGGAACGCTGGAGCGCAGGTAAATCATCAGGTCGGGCAAGTGGACAATCGTCATCATCTGTTCAAAGAGCTCCATGTAGGTCTCAAAGTCCCTGTCATCCATGTTGCCCATGTCGTGATTGTTGGCGGTGAAGATATACACGCCCTCAAAGATGCTGCGGTCCTGGATGATGGTCTTGTCGCTGGCGTTGATGCTCATAATGTCCTTGAAACGCTGCTTCAGGAAGAACACCTCGAGGGCAAACGACCATCGCTTGATGTCCTTGTAGTAGTCGTTTAAGTAAGGGTTATCCACCACCGGCTCCATGAAAGGCTCCCAGCCGTAATGCTTGGCAAGCATCTCGGCCAGTGTGGATTTACCGCTCCCGATATTTCCTGCTATAACGATGTGCACGATACTTTGTCGTTAGGTTGTTTTACAAACCACAAAGTTAGGGATATTCCCCTTGATAGCTATCATGGTCGATAAGAAAGTTATTAACATCTTTTTCTCCTGTAGACAATGATTAAAAAATTAGTAACTATTCACTATTTACTGTGCGCTATTAACCAAAAAAGCCTTACCTTTGCACCAAATTGAGATTCGAGCGTTTAGAGCATGAAACAGAACTGGAGGCCTGGAACCATGATTTACCCGCTCCCGGCGATGCTGGTGAGTTGTGGAGCCTCGCCCGAGGAATATAATCTCTTCACTGCCGCTTGGGTAGGGACCATCTGTTCCGACCCAGCTATGTGTTATGTCTCCATCAGGCCCGAGCGCCTTAGCCACAGTATTGTGGAGCGCAACATGGCCTTCACGCTCAACCTCACCAACCGCGACTTGGCGCGTGCCACCGACTGGTGTGGTGTTCGCTCGGGACGCGACTTTGACAAGTGGCGTGAGATGGGTCTCACCGCCGTCAAGGGCGAGACGGTGGCTGCCCCCTATATCGAGGAGGCTCCCGTGAGCATCGAGTGCCGCGTGCGCGACATCATGCGCCTGGGCACCCACGACATGTTCATCGCCGAGGTGATGAACGTCATCGCCGATGACCGTTACATCGATCCCGCGACGGGCGCCCTCGACCTCAAGGCCGCCGACCTGATCACCTACTGCCACGGCCATTACTACGCGCTGGGCGAGGAGTTGGGCCACTTTGGCTGGTCAGTCCGCAAGAAACCGAAAACAAAAGACTAAATAACTTTAATACTAACAACTCGAGACGCAAGATTTTGCTTCTCTACAAAAACTAAAAACTAAAAATCAATGGAACGAGACAAAGTGATTTTTGACATCATCGAGCGTGAACATCAGCGTCAGCAACACGGCATTGAGCTCATCGCTAGTGAGAACTTCGTGAGTGATCAGGTTATGCAGGCCATGGGCAGCTGCCTGACCAACAAGTATGCCGAGGGTTATCCTGGCCACCGCTACTATGGCGGCTGCCAGTGTGTTGACGAGAGCGAGAACGTCGCTATCGACCGTCTGAAACAGATCTTCGATGCCGAGTATGTTAACGTACAGCCCCACTCGGGTGCTCAGGCTAACATGGCCGTCTTCATGGCTTGCCTCAAGCCCGGCGATAAGTTTATGGGTCTGAACCTGGCTCATGGCGGCCACCTCTCACACGGTAGCCCCGTTAACTTCTCGGGTTT